>WLWD01000882.1_pt1 | contig 165399 bp, 102 predicted proteins | sample 6712731 | NCBI WGS metagenome assembly WLWD01 (sample SAMN12718690, study PRJNA576275) | sponge metagenome | isolation source: marine sponge | host: Mycale hentscheli | place: New Zealand: South Island, Marlborough, Capsize Point | collected 2014-11-01
GTCTACTGCATCCGCCTACTTTATTCCACCAGATGTGTCGGAATGTAATAATTGGGCATTTCTAAAAATAGAATGACATGAAGATTTGTTGGTGGGATCATTCCTGACTCCACCCTATCCCCACGGGAACCGCGTCGTCCAAACACAGTCGTAAGCATCCAGTGCAAGCTGTGATGGTGTGAGTCACTCACAATCTGTGCAGCTGTAACATTGAACAGTTTGCTGTACAGATCTAGAAGATCAATCAAAGTATATTTATGTATGTATCTTCCCCTCCAATTGCCTGCAGAAAAAAATATTTTTGTACCACAAGGAGAGTTTAAATTGAACACAGATATAACCCTGCAAATTAGTGTGTGATCGATTAGGCAATATAAATTATATTAATATTTCTATGGGGCACAGGAACATAAAGTCACTTTTGGTATACAGTAATACTAGAATGAAGTATAATCCACTGCGACATTACGTAGTGTGATGATGATGATGATCTAGTGATTGTTAGCTGATAGCATTAACAGAAGGCACTCACTCCTACACATTTCTTAGAGACTATATTTTCTCATTGTTTTCTGTAAACCTCAGAAATATGCACCAACAGAAATCTCTCAACTGCATATTAACTGTATCAGGTTACTAAATGCCACTCAACCTCATGCTACAGATGGAAATGTTTAAATTGGGAGGGTTCCATTCATCTGACAGTGTAATATTGACACTCAAAGATATGAATGACATTTAGTGAGTGCTGGTGTACTTGTTACATATACAGTACTGGTTAACTATATAACCAATTACTAACCTTCAGCACCGCACATGTGCGAGAGGGTTATAGTAGTCGTACCGTCAGATCGTGACTTAATCAGTTGTTTGATTCTGACAGTGAAATTTTAGTTTTAATGATGTTTTTTTTACATAGACTTCACCACGTGGACAGGATGATAGTGTCTTAGCTACATACATTATCAATGAATTGCTGGGGCTTATCGTGTATATCGTCCGCTAAAGATAGTTGATATCACACCTACTTTTATTTATTTTGGTAAGTATCCTCTTAAAGCAATCCTTGAGGCACGTGTTGGCCTCTTACATCCAATGACACATGGCTTTAAAGATTACTGGAATCCTGAAGGAGTAGGGAGGGGAGGACGAGGTATTAAGTGAGTGTGTGTGATTGTGTGCATGTGTTATTGTGTGTTTTGTGTGAGTGTGTTCAATGTGTTTGTTTGTTGTGTGTGGAGTGTTTGCATGTGTGAGTGTGTGCAATGTGTTGTGTGTTGTGTTTGATGTGTGCATGTGGTTTGTGTGTTGTTTGAAGTGTGTGTCAGGTGTTTGTGTGTTGTTGTGAGTGTGTGCAGGTGGTTGTGTGTGCATGTGGTTTTGTGGTGCATGTGTTTGTGTGTTGTGGTGGAGTGTGTTCATGTGTTTGTGTGTGTTGGTGAGTGTGTTCATGTGTTTGTGTGTTTGTGTGTTGTGTGTGAGTGTGTGCATGTGTTTGCGTGTTGTGTGTGAGTGTGTGCATGTGTTTGTGTGTTGTATGTGAGTGTGTGCATGTGTTTGTGTGTTGTGTGTGCATGTGTTTGTGTGTTGTGTGTGAGTGTGTGCATGTGTTTGTGTGTTGTGTGTGAGTGTGTGCATGTGTTTGTGTGTGTGTTTGTGTGTTGTGTGTGAGTGTGTGCATGTGTTTGTGTGTTGTGTGTGAGTGTGTGCATGTGTTTGTGTGTTGTGTGTGAGTGTGTGCATGTGTTTGTGTGTTGTGTGTTTGTGTGTGCGTGTGTTTCTTTCAAGTCATTTCGTCAATTATTTTTTGTGCTGTCGTGTGTTACACAGCCAGTCTACCTCACAATCCTACGATTCAAAGTGCCACGCCCACCACAAACTCTCTGACCTTGACTTGGAGAGGGCCGACGTTTGAGATCATATCGCACTACGAACTCAACGTCACCTATGCTGGGCCTTGCCCCGGGGCGAACATTAATGGACGGTCAATCAGAGTGAACGATCCCACAACAAATTACGATGTGTCAGGTCTCCTCCCTAACTCCGCCTACGTGGTGACAATCGTGGCAGTGAACGTCAGAGCACAAACTAGTGATGTTATCGAAGGAACTTATACCACACTAAATGATGGTAAGGATCATCAAACCAATTAGAACTAATGTTTGTTGGACATCACCAAAATAATATTATATTTAAATATTTTATTGGCGAGCGAGCGTAGCGAGCGAGACACTTACAGGGGTAACACAATTGAAAATCGGGGATGTTTGTTTATTTATTGGCGAGCGAGCGTAGCGAGTGAGACACTTACAGGGGTAAAAATGAAAAAATCGGGGATGTTTATTTGTATATATGTTTGGACGTACGTATGTCATTTTGTACTTTGACCCTCGCGTTTTTGTGTTAGTTACGTGGTCGACCCCATCCCGAATTTCACTAAACAGAATCCTCTGGTTTATCGATCAGTACCCGTATCACCCTAGAAATTGAATTGTTTACCGTTTTGAATTATTTTGCGGGTGCAGTTAAAACTTGAAAACTTAAGGGACTTCCATTTCTATTCCAGTTAGTGGCGGTGGTAAGTCAATGCGCTCTTTGTCATGGTTATAAGCCCTGCGCAACAGTATTTACTTGAAAATACATTGTCCACTAGACTACCACGAAGGTAAGTCTGTAGGTGCATGTCCAGTTGTGTCAAAGCATTGTGTGTTACAACCACTACTTAGCTAAAGAATATCACAAAGAAAACGTTTAAATAACGCGTATTGTTTTGTTGTTGTTTTTTCCTTCAATTCAAGCAGTTGCAGAGAGTTGTTACTATGGCACTGAAATCCCTTTACCCTGTATGCTAAATTAAAAAACTGGACCTTATTTTCAGTAGCTTCAGTGTTAGAAGTCAATAAAAATAGTATAGTATTTAGGCTCGCTCGCCATTTGTGCTCAAGCACACCACTAGTTTATATATATATATGTTTGGACGTATGTATGTCAATTTGTACTTTGACCCTCCGTATTTTTGTGTTCGCTCCACGTTCGACCCTGTCCCAAGCTTCACTAAACAGAATGCTCCGGTTTAGCGACCATTACCCGTATCACCTTAAGAATTGAATTATTTACCGCTTTGAATTCTTTTGCGGGTGCAGTTAAAACGCAAAACCTTATGGGAGCTCCATTTCTATTCGAGTTAGTCGCTATTTGTCACAGTTATAAGCCCTACTCAACAGCATTAACTTGTAAATTCATTGTCCACTAGACGAACCACGAAAGTAAGTCTTGCGTAGGTATGTTCAGTCGTGTGAAAGTATTGTGCGTTACAATTACTATTAAGAATGTCACAAAGAAAACTTTAAACATGACTTGATTTTGTTGCTTCTTTTTCAATTCAAACAGTTGCAGGGAGCGGTTACTATGGCATTGAATCCCCTTTACCGCATACGTAATTTAAAAACTCGACTTTATTTTAGTAGCTTGAGTGTTAGTTGTTAAAATCAATCATGTAACAATAGTGTAGTTTAAGGCTCGCTCGCCATTTGTGCTCAAGCACATCACTAGTTATTTAGATCTAGGACAGATATTGTTGTTTATCAAGGAATGTTAGCAAGTAATGCTTAATTAGTCAGACTTAACATATAATCTTGTTGCTGGTTTATGCGATACTGTCAGCTACAGTGAAACCTGAGATAGTGAACTCTAACTATAACCTCTACTTCGCGAATATTTGACTTGCCCCTTCCAATCAATAATGTATTGTTCATTACCTCTTAAAGCAAACAACCTCTGATTTGTGGACTGCAAGCCTGATTCCAGATTGTTCTCTACTCTATTTCTTGTTTTGTGTTCTTATAATTTTCTAGTTCCGTCTGTTGCAGTCGGGAATTTTAGTGCAGTTCAAGTCACCATGACGACAATCATGCTGTCATGGGAACCAGTGCCATGCCTCTCAAGTAACGGTGACATCACTTCGTACACCCTCACTGCCGCCAGTCTTTACGACCCAATAACAATATCCATTGGAATTGGAATCCAGAATTACACACTTGAGAATCTCATTCCTGGAACTGAGTACCAGATATCAGTGACTGCAATCAACGTGAACGGCACAGGACCTGTTGCCATGGTGACAAATACCACCGACCTAGCACCAGGTAGCCACGGCAAACTTGATCACTGTCTAATCTATTATATCGATGGAATTTTAAATGCATGTACCTGCTAGTTCAGAGGCATACTAATGAATTCAGTACGAAGATAATTAAACAACATTAATTATTCTTTATTATTACAGGGGTATTAAAAATGAATGTTAAAATTGTATAACACCATTATATGCCCAAGAGAAAAAAAAAAGGGTGTGGCACTTCAGTCTAAATTGATCTTATTGGAAACCCGATACAGATTCTGCAAATTGTTATCTTGTATGTTGTTGTTGTTGTTTTTATTTACTATTTCAGAACCGATGCTCTTTCTTAATGGCGTTAGAGTCCCCAACAACACAATTGTGGACTACACTGCTATAGGAGAAGACGGACTTGCTCTTTTGTGTCTCACCGACCTCTCAGACTGTTGCAGAAGAAAAGACCACATCAACGTCACTGGACCCTTCGGCAACTGGTTCTACGCTGACGGCCAGGACATACCGACTTTCAACAATCTCATGCCTGGTCAGGGGCGTGGTCTATTCTACGACAACCGCGGGATGAGTGCGGTCAGGTTGAATCGGCTCAACCAAACGAACAGGGAACCGCTGCAAGTGCCTGAGGGTATATTTCAGTGCTTAATCCCAGACCAGCAATATGAAGAACAGATGTTCTTCGTGGGAATGTACAACAGTTCAGACGGTAAGGCATCATCTTGTTTAAATGGTTACAAGATTGGAAGAATGTATCGCATAAGAGAGGAGGATACATTGAATCAATTTTTAAGTCTTCTATGACATTATTATGTGGTACTAAATTTAGGTATTAATTCCGCGAAGCGAGCGGAGCTGACTCTCTAATGAGTTCGCGATATATATATATATTATTTAGGTCTAGAAATTGTTTTTGTTCTTGCGTGGGCGTACGTGTGTACCCTTTCTCCTACGCGCTTGCGCGGGTCGGGTAACCTTCTTAGCAACATTTTGTTTTGTTTACCCGCCGTACGAAGTAGCGATGCCCAGTAGACAAAATGTTAGAAACGCTCGGTCAAGAGCTTTGAGGGCGTTAGAATCTCCTGGAGAAAAATTAGTAAGGAGAGCGATAAGAAATGAAAAAGACAGGGCAAGGAGGAGGAGAGCTAAAACGAAACAGAAACAGGTAGCAAAGTAAAGAATCTGACAGTATTTTGTAGCCACACCAAGCATGCATGGAATAGCTGCAATTACAGGGAACATGCATCGCTCGCTTCGCTATTTTGTGCTATTAGAGCACATCACTAGTAATATAGCTATGTTTGTGCACCAGCTGTTGAATGAGTAAATGATTGACTGAGTGCATTTAAACATAGATGTTTTATTTTGTAAAAAACAAGAAAAATAGTTTTTTGTGACATAAAAATAATCCAAAACTCATGTCAACACACACAACATGTCATAATCTCAGTATCTGTTGCAAGTTCACTTTCTAGAGTTTGTATGAATACAGATACTCTGCGAGAATGCAGTAGATCATACACAAATTCCACAAGTGCACGTCCACAGCTACATACAGGGATAATAGCTCTTTAATAGCAAGTGATATATCATACAGAAATATACTCTCACTCAAACATATCTACAAGTATGTATGTATGTGTGTTTGTATGTGTGTGTATGTATGCATGTATGTATGTGTGTATGTATGTATAATCTCCAGGAGGTCAACTCTCCTCAGAGTTATTATACGACACATCGCGGAAAAGTCTTGTCTGCCGCTCGACTGGAGGTCCGCCCACGATCGTCAAGTGGTCCAGCGAGGAAACAGAACTCAATGTGACAGAGTCTGAAATTCAAAAGTTCATCGTCAACACGTCCATGTCGTGGTACGACACTGTGTTGAGGTTGTCTTCTAATGAGCAGGACAACCTGGGCAGCTACTCCTGCCATGTCAGCAACAGTCGCAGCAACTCTACCGCACGAGTGCTAGTTAGAGGTAAGGGAAGGATTGCTGGAGTGTAAGGTATAATTATATCACTTCATAATTTCTTTCTCAGCCTTCTTCTACTCATTAGATGTATTCTCTTTCTTTCACAGGCTTTTCAAACAATACAGAATTAAAAATATTTGGTCGCCACTGGGAATGTGCGCTGTACAAGCGGTCCTGGGTTCGATTCCCGGTGGCGACCATATTTCTAATTCTGTATTGTTTAAAAAAGCCTGTGAAAGAGAGAGAATACATCTAATGAGTATAATAACAGTAATAATGATGGTAATAATAATTAAACCAAATTAATAATAATAATAATAGTAATAATAAATTAATAATATCAATAATAATAGAAGTACTAATAAAAATATTAATAAATGTACCAATCATTGATTGGTTCTACTCTAACTGGAGTGGATTAGTTTAGTTTAATAGTAAGTGTACACCCAGGCTTCTATTCACTGCCAACTGCCTTCTCTTCCTTCTATTTACTGATGCAATTACCTGACTGAGAAAATAATATTATAATTGCAGTAATTTCTAACTGATTTGTTAATGGCTAGATATATAGCTACTACCATTAAAAGGATGTCACAAGTCTAATGAATGCTGTCAACATGTGTGTGTGTGGATGTGTGTGCGTGCGTGTGTGTATGTGTATGTATGTGTGTGTGTGCATGTGCGTGTGTTCAATGTTGTATTTCAGAGCCGGTTGTACAATCCGAGTTCTTAGCCAGAGTTGGAACGAGGTCAGAGGTCAACTGCACCACTCCAGACTCGGTGGCCGTCGACGCGATGTCTTGGCGCAACAGTACAGGAGGTGTTGTTGCCATGGTTACAGATGCAGCCTCCGTGGGTCTCGTGTTCGCACCTCCAGCCCCGTCTGATGATGGAGTCGCGTACGAGTGCAGAATGTCGGATGGAATCAGAACTGCTACTACCATCAGACTGCGAGGTGAGGATAACTTCAATAATTCATTCTGGAGGCCATTTTGACCCTCTCATTTGGACAGGCCAGGATGCAGTATATCTGATCCGAAAAAAGTGTTTAAATGTGAAATGTAATTTAGTTGTATTGGCCATGCACTCTATCAGTGTTACTGTCTGGGGGTTGGTATTAAAATGTATGCCAAAGAGCGGACAGTGGTGATCGTATTTCATATAATGTAGTTCTAATTACACACTCATAGGTTTTTATTTTATTACAGAGTTAGTTTAGGATGAAACAGCAGCAGAGAATCATAGAAATACATACTAGCTGGTAGTAGCTGGCATGTGACTAAGAGAAGCTTAAAATAGCAAGTCAAGTTGTAGGACGTTTTGACTTTAGATTCTTTTTCAGTTCATGCTCTCAACGAATACTCTCGATATATAGATTGCGTAGTACAATAATAATATTAGTATTGTACAAGTGACACAAGCTACTAATATTCCACATTTGATCAAGCACTTCTGAAACTGTTTGTTAATGTCAGTTCCTGTCAGACCACACACCATGACTAGTTAGCGTTCCATCGTTCAGGATGACATCACATCTAAGTGCTTTAGATTAACTAGCTATGCAAGAACGAGCTTCATTACTCAAGTGTGAACCACTGTACGTGCCCTGAGGGAAGTGTGTGAATGCAGGTCATACTAAGGTAGATCTCAGGCTGCTTATGTGGTTTCTAACGAATGAGTGAATCATGATCAATAACAGCAAATAGAAGTCAGTCTTTACCGACTTTAGAATATATTTCTTGAAACTGTATTCATAATCTCATAGCCTGTTGCCTTTACAGGCTGTAAGCAAGTTCTAAACCAACTGGAATGTTGTTTGTGTACTAAGCTAGCATTATGCCATAAGCATGTGTATTGTAATAAATATCTTGTCACAATAACTATCTTTAATTAATGCTCCCCACTTGCCACACCCCTTTCGCAGAATCAGAACCTCCCACCGACCTACGCACCAATTCCACTTCCTCTACGACTATCACTTTCAGGTGGGCGGAGCCTCGTGATGCCGTGCCCGGATATCTGACCTATAAAGTCACGTGCACCTCCTCTCTGTTGGGCACCTCCAGTGAGTCCAATATCACAGCGCCCGGGGCAATGTGGGCGGAGCTTACTAGATTGGAGGAAGGAACTGAATTCACGTGCTCAGTTAGATCTCAGCTACATGGATACGTGTCGTCAATGTCAGGCACGATCACTGTCACCACGACAACCATAGGTTAGCATAACAACGCTATGTTATGGAAGATTGGGGCATGTTCTTGATGTATGTAGATTACGATCATGGGTTTAGTGAGTTTGCCAATCTGTAGTGTGTAGGTTTGCGGAATTAGCAGATTGAAACTGTTGGAATGGAATGACGGTTAGACTGTTGGGTTTCAATTCTGGCAGACTAACTATAGCTTTACACCAATCATTACTTGTGTTGATTTAGTCATTCTTGGCTGAAATAATTATAATAATAGCAAATTTCTCATTTTAACAGCCAATATTGTTAATTAAAACTCAACCTCTGAACTTCAGCAAGAAGTCGAAACGTTGGGTTAAGTTTTAATTAACAGTATATTGGTTGTTAAGACGAGAACATTTGCTGTTATTATTACTTTTGTTGTGTGTGAAGAAAAGGTATGAAATATTTAAGGCAAGTACACAACACACGTCATGTGAGCCACTAATGATATTCATGACCTCATGTGAGCCACTAATGATATTCATGACCTCATGTGAGCCACTAATGATATTCATGACCTGAGGATTACTTTGTTCAATACTGCAGCATGAAATTCATGAAGAGCTCAGTTGTGACCAAGAATAAATAAACAATTTAATATCAAATACCATTCCCTTCAGGAGAGTTTGTACACTTTGTCAGTAGCTATTATACGAGCTGCCATGAGTACTTTCAACTTCAAATCTCATTGAGTTTTTAGAAGGACTTGGCAAGAAATCTAAAACGTCAGATTATAATATAAATATAAGCAGTTAGCAGAGAATGACTGTATCATTGAATTTCAAGTCTATATGAAATGTATCTACATATGATGATCACTAAATAACTTTATTATGCACATGCTTGTATATTCACAGTTCCGTCTGCCACTCCCACTTCCTTTGCCGCAACGGGCATCACTGCTCGCAGTGCCACGTTCTCATGGCAACCGGTTCCAGTCTTCGACCGCAATGGAATCATCACCAGCTACATGATCTTTTGCAACTCGTCCACCCAAGTGGGTGGGGTCACGTCTAGCCACACCCAGGAAGGTAGCTTCGTGATCTCCGGATTCACGCCTGCCAGTAATTACACGTGTTCCATTTGGGCCATCAATATTGCTGGCAGTGGACCACGAGACGACATAGTGATAGCTTTCTTGGAAGACGGTGAGAAGAAATAGTAATTACTTCTGTCAAATTATGACCCCACCCACACACACCCACACATATTGAAATGACTGTATATGTAATATCAAGCCATGCATTTGAGGAATTGATTAGTGATAACCACTGAGTGACCGATATTGGGGAAATCTAATTGTCAATTGTGGCCATAATGTTTAGTTTATATGTATGAAAGACTACTTACCTCAGAGAATTTTAAATTTTTTTTTAATACTTTTTTTTTAATAACTTTAAAAAAGTTTAGCTGGTAAAGCTGTGGCAATGACTACAAAATAATATATAATAGTTAAACATTCGACTCAGACTGTCTTTACTCTGACTGTCTTTCATCGGTGAAATTATTTTGATTGTATCGATGGACTTCATGTTTCACCTCGAGGGGTTGGTACAGGATGGGAGGCGGGTATATGAAACTTGCATATCTTACACTAGATAGGCTGTACATAGCATCTCTCTATGACTTCACTCACTTGTTGCTACTTAAGGTGCATGTATAAACATTTTATTAAATAGAATAGATAAAACAACCAATCAATTTTTTGACATATAAAATTATTTTTTTTCCAGAATCCCTGTTCCAGATCCGGTTTCCGGTATCGGATTGTTCATCGTGGGTGGTAAGTTGATATAATTAATGAACAACAACAACAACAAAAATGCAGATTGATTGATTGCTTAATACTAATATTATTTCACAATTTCTTTCTGAGCCTTCTTTTACTCATTAGATGTATTCTCTCTCTTTCACAGGCTTTTTTTTAACAATACAGAATTAAATATTGTTTGGCTGTCAAGTGTCAACCCTGTGAAGGAAAGAGAATATTATACATCTAATAATTAGTGCTTAATTCTCGACATCAGTGATGGTTGTTGTGTGTATTGATGACATCATAATATTTGGATTCTCTGATTTAGCAAATGTCATTAGGTATAAATATATTGCACTGTGTTAATCTCGTGAGGTTTATATACGGGGCACAAACAAACAACATTGCTGGTAAGGGGTGTCAAGTGTGTAATATACAGGCTACCAAATTTTGTGAATGAAATTAGTGAAAACTTCTACTGTTGATTAACTGCTAGGAGTTTGTACACATCACGAAGTTGCATTTTAGCAAATAATAACTATATATTTTGGTAGGACTCTCACGAGAAGATGTTTCGTGAAACTTTCTTGATGCATATTTATTCTAGACTTTCTATTTGCATCATACATCTATAATGCTAGTGATGTGCTTGAGCACAAAGGGCGAGCGAGCCTGTGCACAGACAAACCACTTCAAAAGAATCTATCAGTCCTTTTCTAAAAGTATAAGTACGTAGCCGTTGTGACTGTTATACTTTAGCTAACAAATATGGAACTACTTTCTTACCTCAATTCCCCGAGTACTGGTATTTCCTGTAGTCTCTGACTATCTGAATTACCAGTAGCTTTTGACAACAAACACTCGCACCTACTAAAAAGGCAGTTTTTTGTTTAATCTGGTAAAGGGTTTCAATACCATAGTAACCATTCGTCATAACATTTTGCGACTTGAAAAAACAAGAAGTTCTAAAGAATTACTGCACAGTGTTGAGTCTAACAGTAAGTTTTAAGACCTAAGTGCGTCTTGTGGCATTCAGAAACAGCATAATACGAAGAGGTAACAATTAAATTTCCTTGAATGATACGGGTAAGGATCGCTAAACAAAACGATTCTGTTTAATGGAGGTATGGGAAGGGGTAGACCACGAAGCAAACACAAAAACACAAGGGCCAAAGTACAAAATGACATACGTACGTCCACACATATCTAAACAAACAAATATCCCCGATTTTCAATTGTGTTCCGTGAGAGTGTCTTGCTTGCTTCGCTCACTCTCCAATAAAACAATCAGAGCTACATCTCAGAAATGCTAATATTAATCCAATCAATTAATGGCAGATACTGTAAATAGTTAATTTTTTGTAGTAGCTATATTACATAGATTTCATTAAGTACAAATTTCCGGCAATGATAAATTGCCTCAGATGTTGTTGATTAGCACATGTTGGGTGGAGCATCGTTGACTTTTCTTAGCGTACGATTAAGCCAGTAGGCCACAACACTATCTGGATAGTAGTCCCATAGCTTATCTAATGGTTTAAAAAATGTACTTTGAGATAAAATGCACTGTTACTTTGAAATAGTAGCAGTACGGTCTTCATTGAATACAAACAGAGACAGTGATGAATGCACTCAATACTCCTGCAGATATGCACAACACATGCAACATGCACACACTCATGTACATACATGCACAATAATTCACAAACATGTATATCCATGCCATACATGTAAGTTAGCTCACAATACGCACACATGCACATACACACACGTACACACATGCACACACACATACACACACACATGCACATACATACGTACACACATGGACACACACATGTACATGCATACACACACACGTACACACACATACATACACACATATGCACACACATGCACATACACATGTACATGCACACACACATGTACACACACACATGCACACACACACATACACACACACATACGCACACACATGCACATACACATGTACATGCACACACACATGTACACACACACATACACACATGTACACACACACACATACACACACACATACGCACACACATGTACACACACAGTAAGGAGTGTTACTTATAACCATATCGTTCTCCCTCCCCCCACACACACACAGAGCTCACAAGCTGGTGCCAAGAGGGAAGACATAGAGAGAGAGCTTATGTCCCATCTCTCCACACGGGGAGACTCCTCCACCATAAGCAACGGACGCTTCTCAATCTGCTCAGACTCCACCTCTGTCACTTACCGTGGGAGCATCGAAGGAACGGCCACTACCTCCAGCCAACAGTTTCTCTCCCAGCTCCAAGAGTGGGTCAATGGCAACCCCATCATCACTGTGCTCAGTGTAGAGATGGAGATAGATTCCAGCTGCCCGGTCAGGATCGACTCATTCAATGCTCCCAGGTGCGGCTCTGGTACTACTATCTCTCTCATAATCATAGTAGCAGCTTCGTGTGGGGGCGTGGCTTTGCTGGCCATATGCTGCATCGTTGTTATTGTGCTGTGTTTCTGGAGAAAGAGGAGGACAAAGAAGAAGTCCTTTGCTGAGCACCACAAGCCGAGGAAGAATAAGTAAGTGTTAAAAAGTAAAGTAACTGTCACAGCAATCTTTATAATTGAGTTAATTTATACATCAGAGTTGTGTAGTAAATCTTAACTACAAATAATAACAAAATATTAACTTTTTTAAAATTTTGATAGTAATATCTTAACACACCAAGAATAAAATTCACTAACAATTTAAGTTATGAAATATAACTGCCGAAGTTGACACTATTTTCGAGTAAAAGCACATTATTCTACACTAGACATTGACTTACGATTTTACATGAAGTTTTTATAGTACTACGTCACGAAAATAAGATTTAATACTTTTTTGCAATATGATTGTTATATAGAGCAACATAAAATTGCAGAGCAAATTCCCTTATATGCATTTTCAAAATATTTTTTGCTTAAATATGACAGCAAATACAGTCAATTAGATGATCCAAATTCAGTAGGTATGGTTACATTTACTTGTATTGTTTTATAGTCTAGACTTGGCTCCATATAGAGTCACTCTACAGAACCCCAATACCAGTGACCACTCCTCTGATGATGAAACCTACGCCCACATTCCACCACAGCTACCGGCCAGACCACCCTCCGTCAGCGACGTCCGGTCTAACTCTATCTCCGAGAAGAAGATGCACGCCAGGTCTGCTTCACTGCATTCAGTACGCTACATCCGCGGCCCCAAGGAGTCCGGAGAGACTACCACTGATGGTGATAATTATGCAGAAATAGACTTGGCAAACTCGAGCAGACATCGAGCCAGAAGGCCGAGCGATTATGAGGCTGTTATGGTGAAGAATGTGGGTCTCATGTCAACTGAAGCTCTCAATTCAATGAGTCCCACTAATCTGAAAGATGAGGTGGATCTAGATGGGAAGAAGCTGGGGGCATTTGAAATGCCCAATCTTCACCCAGCTCTGGTTGGTAATGACTATGAGTCCATGAAAAGGGCAGGTTTCCGCTCCAGACCAAGCACCTTTGAGACCAACATGAGTGAAGATGAGAGCGAGGTCATCAGAAATGCACCTGCTCTTACTATGTCCGGTACGGTACCTAATCCAATGTATACTACATCATCTTCGACCCTTGATGTAATTCGTTCACCGAAGCGGATATCAGAGTCCAACTTAGACAACTGGGACTCACCCCAGAGAGGCAGTGACGGCTACAGCATTCCTAACAAGGTGAAGAGACCCAGTATACCCTCAGATACACTGCCACTTGGAGCAGACGGACAGACGAATGGTGTTGTAGGTCCTTCAGACTTGCACCAGCAACCAAACGTCATATATAATATCCCTACAATGCCAGCACAAAGAAATAACAATGTCTCGCTGATATCATTCAGTCCTATGACTAGCAGTGAAGATCTCACTAGAGAAAACAGAACTCACCCTAATGGAACTGCCCCTACTAATTATCGCCATCCTAACCATGTCCTATATAACATTCCTACAATGCCAGTACAAGACAATGGAAATGCCCCAGCACCAAATAGCTTACAAACTAATTCCACTTCTAATGGGACCACTGGCTCTGGGCCATTGTTATATGATGTGCCTCCTAACAGAACGGGAGTTCAACCACAAAATGTAGATTCCAATTCTCCAAATAATGGAAACGTACAGTCTGGTACTAGTGATGAAACTTATGAAAAACCTAAGTCTGGTTCCATGGGAAGTCTGCTATATGATGTCCCAACTAGTACAGAGAAATTGGACAGCAGTGTAATACCTGGAACAGGATCATCAGAACTAACAACATAATTAATTTATTCATATTGTGTGGTTTGTTTGTATTGGCAGTTATATTATAAATATCTGTGTAGTGATATGAGTTTAGCTAACTCTGTATGATAATATCAATTATGTTATTCTTGGATGACATAATAATGTCTCAATTACAGTATTTCAAAGTTGCCATAATGGTAGGCTCTTAGGTGTAGCTAAAACTCCACATAAATACAGAGCAAAAGAAAGGTTTATTTATTGCATAGCAGGATAAAGTGAGCTAGAGTGTAGTGTGGAAATTTTGATAGCAAAATTCCTTTTTAGGTGATGACAAGTTTTAAGCCATCAGCAACATACCCATTGTAAGAAGAGGAAACTAAGAATAGTGAGTCAAAGGTCAAATACGATGGAACCAGGAAACTGAAATTCAATATTGATACCGAGGTTTTGAACAGGACTTGATGGCTCCTTCAGGACAGATGTGTAAGCACACTAACGGGCACAACGCGAACAATTTTATGAGCTTTTCAGAAGCTGGCCTGTGGTCAACCAACCTAAATAGGCTGGGGGTGTGGGGAGCCCCTAGAGAGTTCTTAGGCCAACCTTACACCTAGAGAGTTACCAACAAACTACAGCAGTGAAGATATCTAGCATGGAAAAAACCACTTATTACACTTGGTCATCAGAGTGATATGGCTAGAAATTTCACTCTCGACTTTATTTTCACTTTATTTTTGAACCTACGTCAGGGATAAGTATGGCCTCTTGAGACACTGTTAACCACCCACACCACACGACCACAGAAGTTAAACACATTCAACAACTGCTAACGGACTGAAAGAAAAAAGGCTAATTAACTCGCGGTCGTGCGCTTGGCCTTTATTTTACACAGAGAACCTCACGCATTCCCAGTGGTGGAGTGTGCATGAAATAGGACCTCGAATACGACTCAATCATCATGTGACTGACATTGACATGACAACAGAAATTTACTAAATATTAGTTTAATTAATGAGGGAAAGATTCACCACGCATTTTTGTTGACGGCTCTTTTGCTATTTTTCAAACCGAGGTTAATTCTGTTGCTGTCTTAATAGCTACAAGAAATGGGAAATAGTAGTTGGCATAAGAGTAGAAGCATGGATTCTTTTCTTAGTGGGATAAAACTGCAGTATTTCAAGGTAATGATGGTCAACAAGGAAAGGTTGTAACCATGTGAAAAAATGCATCATAGTTTTTTGTGACTCTAGTCATCGCCATAGTTATCAATCCTAATTAAGAGCTTAATGGCACATTTTAAGTGACATAAATGCAAAAAATTGAGAGAAAAAAAAAAGAAAGAAAAAAAAAGAAAAGAAAAAAAGAAAATAATTTGTAAAAACATGTACCGTACCAGTCACTAAATAACTCTCTAAAATATGCGAACGCTAGCTATATGTAGTATGTACTACTTATTGGGGTTTAAAAAGTAAGATATACATGTATTCTTGTTTCCCTTTACCAACAATTTTGGCAACTGCACTTTTATAAGAACTTTCAGAAATCTTTGGTACAGTGGGAAACCATTGCAGAACCTAGTGGCAGTGGAAATCTACTACTTAGAGACCTCCCTTCTGAGCGGTGGTACCTCGCTGCATAAAGCATGATACCCAGGAATACTGACTCTAGGTTTACTGGATATTTTGTAGTGTAAAATATAATCCACTGCAATTGATCCTAAATAAACTATACGTTGTTGTCAACCTCACAAAATGAGAATAGTATGCTCAATTTTATGTTGTGGTGTTTGTGTTACTAAGATCCCTTTGCGAAGAATTAACTGAGACTGATGCAATAATGAATGTTGAATCTTGTTTGTAATAGACTAGTAAATGTAAAAATCATTAGGCTTATGACCACAATAAAAATAAAGCACCAAAGGTGCGAACTCTCAGTGGTAAATTATCCGCTACGGGTTAATTGGTACTCGTTCATTAATAGTGTGCACAAGTCGCGTAATAGTGGGTTCGCGAGAGTAAATTGGATCGAGTTGGGTTTAGTGTGGTGTGTGGCCCCCCCCCCCCCCCCCCCCCCTCCGTAGAAGTTTTTGCAGGATGCGCGGTTAATTTTCAATAAACTAAAATGAAAAAAAATTCTTTATACCTTTTTTTATTATTTTTATTTATTATTATTATTTTTTTTTTTATCCCCCACCTCCCCGTCATTAAAAATTTTTTTTTCTTCTACGCCGAGTGCGTGCACTGCTGGGAGGGAGAGCTGTACAATTCGAGTTCAGTTCGAGTTCAGTTCGAGTTTTGCATTTTGGGCTTCTAATTTTTTACCCTGCTCTTCAATCTAGGTTACCGGATTCAATCGCCGTTCGTCGTCTCTTGTTAACAGCGGCGCAGGGGGACACTCGCTGCGACCGGTACTGAAAATGGCTGGCGCCTCTCCTGGCGTCAACGGTCTTGCTATTGCTGTGGGGGAAGAACGGTACAGTGGGAGTCTTGAAATAGGAACAACCAGTATCGTACAAGGTGATACTATTTATTTATTATTTTTATTTAGACACAAATCAACCGTTAAACTAGTTGTAGTAAGAAAGGTGGCACAATTTCTAGGTGTGATGAGGACTAGTCTCTTGTTTTCAGTAGCTGTTGGTTCTATAACACATAAAGGCTTACACCTTAGTTATATGTTATCTAGCTCAATTTCCATACTTGCCAATGATCCAGAAGCACTGGGGCAGTCCCATATTATCACTTGCCACTGTCCCTCAATGGTATTGTACACTTTCTATTGTTTGTCCTGGAAGTCTAAGGTTCATTAATGAAGTTCATATCAGTTTGCTGTGCATTATCAGCAGCTACTCTGTTGTCAGACAGACAACAGATAGACAGGAAAAGTATGACAAATCCATTATGCAAGCACTACTACCTAAGCTTGTACCAACTTATATATATTACATATAATATACGATCCTTCAAATTAAATACTTCTACACATGGCGTACAGAACCAGCTTATAATCATAAAAGTTTTAGCTTAAAACAAATCAAAATAGTAACTTCTTTGTGAAACCATAGTAAGCTTTCCATACATTGTTAATGCCAAATAGGTAATTTGTTCAGTTTTACAAGCCTTTTAGGACAGATTTGGATAATTTAACCATTTTCAAAAAGTACCAATTCTAGCCCAAGTTTAGACATTTTTCTTATAAAAATGGACTGTAAGGTAGGCAAAGAAAAAAAAAGTGTGTAAGAATACTTGGTTATTCTGAATAACTTAAAAAGCTTGTAAAATTGAACAAACTTTGGGAATCTTATCAGCAGATGTTGTGTGTGTAGCTTAATGAGTGGATTACCAAGTTTTTCAACAAATGTGCATCTAAAAGGTCACTTCTAGAGGTCAATATAGCTGTAAATTCCCCTGGTGTGGAGCAGTCACGAGTTGTAACTGAACTATTACATGTATAAGGTTAGTAAGTCCAGTAGGTTTTGTGTCTTAAAGATTACTGTATGATAAGTAACCCTCAAACATAACCAATGGGGGCAGATTGGTTTGTTAGCTGTGGTTTGACCTTAAAGTTGATAGTAAACTTGAAAACTATGGCCTACTACAAACTACAATGCACCTATCATTCATTCCCAGTAGCAAAATGTTTACTTAATAGCCATCTCCCAGAATATTTATCTGTCAATCTGCTTGTGCAATAGCAGTTATTCATTTGTCATGCTTTACCCAATGGTTCGATTTTACTCTGTCATAATTTCTGTGTAAATATTTCGGACTATGGTTAGTTTGTCATAAGAACATTGCTATGGTTTGTTGAGAGGGTTACAGAGACATCAACAGCGACTGATGTAGAGCCAGAGGTAAGCAGTCCTGGCAGCATTTTTTCAGATGAGGAATTTGAAGAACCTTAATGTCTGATGGAAAAGGTGTGAAAGAGAGTAGTTATATATACCTTGAGCATCATATACAATATACAAATAATTTGAAGGGGTCGTATCGCACATTCTACTTTTGTACAAATGTAATTCAATCAATTTTTGAAGCATACACAATTATATGTGTTCCTAAATAACTGTTATAGTAGCACCTTCGGATCTAGAGATAAAAATGAAATAATATATCTTGACAATAAGAAAAATCAGGGAAATTATGCTTGATTAGTAATGGGTGAAGTTTAGGAATGAAATTATATAACCATGAGAAGCAGGATATTTATGAGCCAAAAATAAAAGAATTACAGCTTTGTGTTAAGGGTGGTAATATACCAGAAAGTGGGGTGTGTGGGATAAATGGGCACAGCCCCCCCCCCCCCCCCCCCCCCCCCCCCCAGTTTTATCACTTGGGGAGCACAGGGAGGCACACTGCAAGCTCATTCATCACACCGTGGAATTGAATTTCATAATAATTAATTGGCTCATGAATTCAAAATTCAATTTGCAAAAATCGTGGAAACAAACTACTTATCACTGTAACAAACTGCAGATCAGTTGGTATTTACTGTGTAATTATGGCAAATTAATTTGTCTTTGGCTTCTCCAAGAAGTGATGGTTATGATAAAGGTGGATCACTTTATTATGCCGTTTTGATGCATACTGTATTTGTTGAGACAAAGGTGATAACATTGAAGAATATAAATATTTCTAGGAAGAAATGACAGAAAATTCTATTGATTAAACAATTATAAACTTTTATATCATATAATTTTCCATCCAACTTAGTTCAGTTGTTTTAAGTTCTGTTTCATATAATTAAAAAAAGGTGACAGTTTACTTTTGTGTGATAAATCACACAAAAGTACATTCAACTCTCCCATTAGTATCATTTCCTTTATATATATATTAGCTTTATTTGTTTATCCTTGCAAATAACAAAACTCGTCAAGCATGAGGGCCTCTCTCCATAGTGTTTGTTGCAACTTTGAGTTTGTAATATGGTTGACTTGGTAAGGGTCGTTACATGCGCGAGTATTGTAAATCTAGTTATCAGGCTGCTGGTGAGTACAGTATAGCTATAGTTGAGTGGTATCACCAGGCACAGAGAATCTAGTATTTACAGTGTTTGCTGCCCCAGGTGCTAATAGGTGTTTTAGGTACACATATGAAGCCCACCACACCTGGCAATTCTATATAAAGATTTATAGAATAATAAAGATAAGACCATAGTTGTCAGTAGCAGATCTAGAAGCTTTTAAGCATCTGTGATGAAGGGGGGCCGTTAGTGCCTATACGTGTATGGTCCGCGGGATCGCCAGTGTGTACACACGGTCCAGCCAACAACTTTAGGGGAGCCGGATTTTGCAGGGCAGGCGCACTTACTATTTTAATTAGCGAGCGAAGAGAGCGCACTGTGTTGAGGTAACAAACTGAGAATCCAAGATATTTGTTTGTTGCCAGCGAGCAAGTGCAGCCGAGCCGTTGTTTGGTAACCAGGGTACTAAAGACCCTTTACCAGGTCTAATAATGGAAGGGAAAAAAATATCGTTTTAGTAGCAGGGTGCTTGTGTCGGGAGTTACTCGCCATTTGGACAGTCAGCTACAGTAGCTACTGTTCTTTGAGGTAAGAAAATTTGTTAGCTAAAAATGTGTAGTCAACGGCGGTATACTTGTAGTTCACTAGAAAGCAGAACCTTAAGAGCTACTGGTACTTCATTTAGCAGGAACATTACTGCAAAAGCTACCATTAATCCAGTGAGGTAAGAGTGTAATGTAGTTGTTAGTTAGTATTAATGGCTATATACTTGTAACCCTGTGGTTGAACTACTGACCTTACAAGTGCAGGATAGTAAAATTTAGCCTCTGTCAGATTTTAGTTTAATTTAGTTCTTTTTAAAATTATTATTACACTACAGGCTCACGCCATTTGTGTACAAGCACACCATTTGTTGTTGAGCAAGTAGAGCAAGCAAGACAGTATAGGGGTTGTTGAAAAATCGGGTATATGTTATATGTGTATGGATGGTATGTATGCCCTTAAAAGCACGTGTGGGTTCCCTATTTTCTCCTAAAAACAAGTTGTTTTTTTATTATTTGACCACATTTTCTTTTGATATTACAGCATTAAGATTACTTTAACACTTATGCTCATATTTGTGAGATGTTTTCTGTGAAACGCGACGCTTTTCAAGTCACAAAAAGTTGCGACTAATTACTATGACATTGAAAACCCTTTACCAGATATTATTTCAAAACTTCGCCGTTTTTTTTTTTTGAGTGGCTGCTGAATGGCGCTTGTAGGTTGTCAAAAGACACTGGTGGTCAGAATGGCTTTACAAGCTACCATTACTACTGCACTGGGGAAGCTGAGGTAAGTTCGTAATTCCTTTTTTGTAATCATATAGACTCGTTATTTAGCTTGTCATAGCGAGGATTAAATAGACTGAATTATGCCTTTTAAAACTTGGTGAGCAGTATCTAAGACAATAACATTAGGCAAAGTGATGTACCCTTAATGTTACCTTTGTACAGCTTTTGTAAAGGTAAAAATAAACTTTTATCAGATTCTACCTTTTTTTGAATAGTAGTAGCTTTGATATTAAGGAATTCTGACTATCTGAATTACTCCTTTAGTGGCGTAGGCAGGGAGGAGGGGACTCCGGGGCTGAAGCCCCTCCTCCCCATAACAACAGGGTGATTTCTCACATGAACACTTTTAAATTATAAAATATGCCCTTGGAGCCCCCCTATATCAAATCATCTTTCTACACCGCTGCCCCTTGAGCACTCAGCTGCTAAAAAAGGCAAAAAAAATTTTTTTAATTTACATCAGATAAGGTTTTCAACGCAATAGTGACCACTGGGAACAATTTTTTTTTGTGACTTTAAAATGAAAAGGATTTTTAGAGAACTTTAGCACAGTTTTGAGCATAACCCTAAAACCTAAAATAACACCTGCTTACCACTGTAGTACTGAAACAAACTGATGGAGACAAGCCTAAATGTTGCATTTTTTGGAGAAAAAAAATCCTGTGTGTGTATTTAAGGGGCATAAATACAATCCATGCACATATATGGAGCATATACCCGATTTTCAATAGTCCATCCCCCTATTACTGTCTCGCTTGCTCGCCAATCAACTTTGCATTATTCACCTCTAATACAAGTCTTGCTCGCTCCAATCGTTTGCCAAAAATTAATGAAAAAGCCAGGGAGACTTGGCTGATTTAACCTTTTTATTGGGACTGGTGCCTATAATAATCGCTCACACTTCTCCATAGTTAAAAAGTCAATTATTTAATATGATTCTCCCATGTTTTGTTTATATGTTGCTGTGGTATTATTATAGTTGATGGCTGTAGTCAACAGTTTACTTTTTGTTGGGGTTGCAAAAGTGAACTTAGTATGGGTAAAAACAACAACAATAGAAACAGTACTTCATAGTATATCAAGATACAACCTGCCTAAGAATTAATTGCAGTAACACTAGTGTGAAATAATTTTTTGCTGCCATATTGGCTTACAGCATAATATAGAAGTCTGCAATCAACTCCATGTTGCTTCTAGTGCACTGCTTGTCACTTTGAAGTTGAATCATTATAATATGGATGCTATTTTTCTATCTTGCTTTGTAAAGCTGTCTATCCCATCATTGAAACACTTTGAAGTTTAAAGAATAAATTATGACTTTCATGACCTGATTTTGTAGTTTCATCCTTTATCATGACCGATTACTACGGCAACCAGCAAATTGATTGGTCAGTTATATTTCTTTGAGCTAAAACCACTGAATTATTATTACTTTATTATTAATATTAAATCTATAATATAGACATTATTAATATTAATAAAATAATATTAATGTATATAAATTAATAACACACTTGTGTGTGTCTGTAATGACACTGATTGATGATGACATTGAGCAACGGGGGGGGGGGGGGGGGGGGGGTATTTTCATGAAGAATTCATTAGTTGAGCAAAGTTGGTAAAGCATCATCACTGCCTGAATGGGAAAGTTTACTCTTTAGTTGATAAAAAAAAAAAAAGAAGAAGAAAAGGCAAAGAAAGAGATATGTCCAAGTTGCGACTCAAACTTGTAAGCATCAGTTTAGTCGTCATGCACACTTAATAGCTCAATGACTCTTAGAGTGCCTTATTAACCTATTGTATCATCTTCTTTCATATCTTTTTTGCCCTCCTAGATCTTGCCCTTTCCATTCCTTGCTTTATAATATTGAATACTGGGTGTCTGTATTCATTCATTTGCTGAACTAAGTTGGGAAATAGTATTCCCCTACAGAAGCTAGCCATAATCCTGGTGGATTCCAACACCAATCATGGGTAGAAGAAAGACAGAGAAGCAGAATAATGCAAGAGTCAAGAAAAGTAGAAGCAGGTGAGAAAAGGCTGACTGATGTAGTTACTTCAAATACACAGAAAGGACAGAAATATAGAGGAGCAGGAGAGATGGACAAAGGAGGAGGAATCCACGAGCTGAAGAGTGGAATAAGATAAACTGGGATGGCTCAGGAAGAAAGAGAGCAGAAGAGGGAAAAACCGTGAATAACAATACCCTATGACACTGCATTCCTAATTTGCAAAAGTTGGTATATTAAGTGCTATGGTGTGGTGGGGTACTTGCTTGTTGGTGAGTGAGTAAAGCAGAGTGAGATACTGTTAGGGGTGGCCAATTGAAAACCGGAGTATATGTTTGATGTATATATATATATATATATAATATTTTATATATATTCTGACTCATGTAATAAGTATTATATGTATGGATTGTACGTATGCTTCTTAAATATGCGCTGGCTCATTTTTTCTCCTAAAAAACACGGCTTTTTTGGCTTGACCCCTGTTTCTTCTGATACTACAGCATTAAGAAAGTCTCACTTCAAACTTAGACTTAAACCGTGAGATAATTCCTGCGGAATGCTAGTTTTCAAGTCACAAAATTAGTTCAACTGGTTATGATGACAGTGAAAACCCTTTACCAGACATAAATTGTCCCTTGCTGGTTGTCAAGAGCCATTGTCTGACGTAGCCAGACCCTTACCTAATCGCTAGCGTAGAAAGAGTCTGGGGATGATCATGCACTTTGGCTGTTCTAGAGGAATGTGGTAGTGGTTATCTAATTACTTTTACGGCGCTCACAGTTTGCCGGACGCGCTGACCCGGACACAACCACAGAGTATTGTGCGCAGGCGCAGCAATCACCAACAGTTTCATAGTTCAGGAACGCAGGCTCTGTTATGTACACTTGTGGTAAAATACCCACTCATTTCACCGAGGGCTGCCTAGGAGATGACAAAAAAAAAAAAGTTAACTAACTACATCCCCTAATCTTGGCTCTAGAATATCTAAGGTGCATGATTGTCCCCAGGCCCTTTCTCCACGTAGCAGTTAGCCAGGCTACAAGAACCATTGGCAGTCAGAATAAGTCTTACTTTACACTTGGGGTCCAAATTGTAAGATATTTCCTGCGACAACACTTGTTTTTCAAGTCAAAAAAAGTTGCTGCAACTGGTTACTATGACCAGATGCAAATTCAATAACTCGCCCTTCTTTGAAGCTACTAAGTGCCGCTTGTTTGTTATCAAGAGCCACCGGTAGTCAGAATTGCTTATAAAGAAGCTACTACTATTCGAGGGAAGCTGAGGTATTCCATATTTGTTAGCTAAAATTACAAAAATGACTCTGGCCAATTATTTTGTAGCAGATAGCTTGTTTAAGAGTTACTGGTAATAGAAGTAGTCAGAATGGCTTACTATAGAGTTATTACTACTCAGGAAATTAAGGTATGAAAGTAGTTCTGTATTTATTTGCTATAATTAATGGTCAACTGCTATATAATAGAATCCATTTTTGTTATCATGAAATAAAAGCTTCTTCAGGTAAAATACGCCCTGTAACAATTATTGTATTTTTAGGTAGCCTATCAAGGCAGGTTCGCTCGCCATTTGTGCTCAAGTACACCACTAGTTATTATTATAATTATTATTATTATTATGCTTATAGTTAAGATTGGTTCAATTTGCTATGAGAGTGTTGACACAATGTTGACTTTTTTATTTTTTTTAATAAAACTGTTTTCATGGACTAATTATTAATTTTGTATTTCAGGGCTACATATACAGTCAAAATTACCTGATACCAGATCATATTCTTATGGTTTGCTTCATTTTAATGATAAACTACTTCCAAGAAATTGGAATGTTATTACAAGAGATAAGAATTGTGAAAGGGAAAATGTTTATTTGTATAAACTGAATGAAACAAGCAATCCTAGAATTCAGCCAAGTTCTTACTCAAAGGCGATAGTAATAATCAATTTTGCAGATAACTATGTAATTCCAGTTAACATGTTAGAGCGTAGTTGCTTACTTTTGCCTACAGTAGTAGTGACAAAGTCAGATGGAGCAGAAATTTTAAAGATGTTGAGTACAACTAGTGAAGTTAATGCCCTATTTGCAACCAGCCCAATTGGACAGATACATGAGCAGCAAGCCATTGGTTTTTATGTGGTACATCCTCTTCAAGGTGATACAGGCTATACGGTTATTTATTATTAATGATATTTACATTTTGTTTTATAAAATAGATCAAGTTTCTGCCCTCAATGAAAAATTATTAAAATCACTTTACACTCTGGAATATTCTAATAAACTATGGAGTAATCCGCATTGTTTTTGTGAAGCATTTTCAATTATTCAAGAATGCCAAAAAGATGTAAGTTCAAATACTAAAGTATAAATATATACATAATTATATTTATTGCAGCTTTGATATTTTTACTTGAATATTTCCGCATCACGCGAGCGTTCTGTATTCTCCCATATTGTACGGTTTATATTGTACGCTCCTTGTAGCGCGCGTAGCGAGTAAACTCAATGAAAATTGTATTGTAACCGGTTGAGAAAAATTTCAAAGAAGCAATAAATCACTTATCACACTCGTCGTACAATATGGGAATGATATTTTACTCTCACGCCACATTTTCACTCGCCTTTGGCTCGTGAAAATATTTTGCGTGCTCGTAAAATATTTTCCCATATTGTACTCTGACTCGTGCTATAAGTATTATGTACATAATATATATATATATATATATATATTATATATATGTGTCAGTACTTGGGAAAAGGGACCAATTGCGTTAACAATTGAGCAATGAGTTATTTATACCACTGTGTAGAGCACTCCCTCTGGAGTATTTTGATGCCAAGATTATAGGCAGGCGCTGCCTGGTTCACTGAATATATATGTGACAATTTAACCAAATTGAGCACTGTTAATTCAACTGCAATTAAAACTTTTTATTCAGTTTTCTGGATAAGTAAACATTGAATTCCGTAATCTAACAGGAAGTCCGTGTTATGGATTACTTAAGATGTTGCTAGGAAAATGGAGGTGCTCTGCCCAACAGCATTAAGTTACACTTACTTCGTTGATGGAGGAGGCCTTACTCAGTTCAAACCCTATGTTGCGTATGGGTACTAAACAGGTATGGTTTTAAGTAGCACTAGATGCATTTTAACATAGTTTTGCAGGCCGTTTTTGTGCTTTTTTTTGTTTCCAACAGTTTGGTAGCTGTTTGTAAGTTGTGGTAACAACAGTCACTTTGGCTTACTGTATTTTATTTAGCTACTCTGTTAGTTCACTGGCTAGCTAAGATTAGGATTAAATTAGTCTTAGCTAAGTGAGTAAACCAGCTTGTCTGTTTTGGAACAAGTGAACAATGAAATATTATCAATTTCTTTCAATGAACAAAAAATATATATCATTGTGGACTTTTAAAATGTGTTGCCTTCTCTTGTTGCAGTGTGACACAAGTCTTCATCATCACTGATATCTGTGTCCAGTCAGACTTGCTGATTCTTCCCAGTGTCTTCACCATAGTAGTCCCAGGAGAGCTTCCCGGTCTGCAGACTCCAATCTCAAGACCTCATATAAATAGCCACAACAACTTATTTAGCTTGATTATTGACTTTTATTATTTCTATTGCTGCACAGCTATAACTCAACTTATAAGAACTTACCCACGATTTTCTAATGTCCAAGGTAATTTGTTACTAGGCAACAAATTGAACTGCCCCGTTGTTTTTGGAAGGTCAAAAAAAAAAAAAAAAAAAGTGGCTATGTTTAGTGGGGCGCTTGGACCTTCTGCAAAGGTTTCAGCCACTTAAATTTGGTATCAGTGTAGCTAAAGGATAAGAGATACCAGAGGGCCAAAAAAAGAAGAAAAAAAAGAAAAAGAAAACCAACAAAATTTTTTTTGTCTTTTTTCGGACTGTAGTACGTTTTAGAATTTACGTAATTGGTCCCTTTTTCTAAGTATTGTCACATATATATGTATGTTTATTTATATTCCATATTGATATTTTCGTAATGCAATGTTTTTTAAGATAACTGAGTTATAACACAGGTGTTATCTCACTGCTAGCTCAATAACCCTCAGATATGCTAGTAGTTATAGCAACCAGCCTAGCTTATCAGTTTTCTGGGTTTTTACAGCTACCATCCTTTGGTGAAGCCTAGCCAACCTGGTTAGAGCAGTTGCTAAGATATTAGCTGGGGATGTAGGGAGCTAACTTTACTTCCTAGCATAGAATAAACCACTTAGTAACATTGTCATAGTGATATGGAATGATATTTTACTCTCAGGCTTTATTTTCACTCACCTCACACCATGACACGTGTAATAAGTATTATATATATATACTAGCAAGTACCCTGCCACATAGTGGCACTTAACGTATTGCAAAGAATGCAGTAGCATAAGTTATCTTGCTCAGTTATCATTCTCCACCATTGGTTAAGGTTACATAAGTTTCCCTCTCCTGCTCTTTATTTTCTGAACTATCGGAGATTTTCTTATACTCATCTCTCCTTTCTTCTGCTCTTCTTGAGTCATGGAGTCCCCTTTTCTTTTGTCTATCTCTCCTGCTTCTGAATTTCTGTCCTACTTGAGAAACTTTTGTCTTCTATTTAAAACTTTCACCTTTCTTTTGAAAACTAACTCCCCCTGCCTTTACTGGTCGATTCCACCTTTCTGCCTTCTCTTCCCTTCCATTTTCAACCTACTCCACCTTACCTCGCCAATTCCACCCACTTTTCAGTTACAATAAATCATATTTTACCTTCTCTTTCGTACTTTCGCCTTCCTTTTTGAAACCTACGCTGCCTTCCATCGTCTATTGCACCCGCTATTTAGAAATAACCAGCACTTTCTAATGAAGTAGACGACACTTTACCTAACATGAGAGAAGGACAACGCTTTACCAACCCGTATACAGCTCATGAATTATTTATGAATACATACCGTCGTCGTCGTTACTGACACACAAGCGCATTATTATACAGATATATATATTCAAAGACGTTTTTTTTTACATACACTAAACAACAACATTATATTGTGTGATAATAAGGGCGGGGTGTGTTTGTTAGAATACTGTTCAGACTTGATATGTACTCCAAATTCATGGTGCAGTCAACCTTTTACCTGAGTAAGACTTAAGTAAGGTGCAAGAATTCATATAGTCGATGAGGCTATGCTTTCTCATTTTACTTCTTAATTTCAGCTAAATGTTTTGGTTTTAGGTTTGATATTTTTAACACAGTAGAGGCAGAATGTGATATAGGAATTGACCCTAGCAAGTTTTCCCTGAAATTCCTACAACTACAATAATATGCAAGAGTGTCGTTGTATGCTATATGAAAGTCATTGATACAATGGCAGTACACAGTGTCTTCCATTTCCATTGTTCAAATCACAAATTTTTTTTCTAAATAAGCAGTTTACCTTTTTAATTCCAAAAGTAGCACAGCAAAATATTATGGTTATGTTGTCGCCCACAGCAAGCAATTTTCCGATAGTATGACCTGGAAATGGGTGTGGTCGTAATATAATTGGTGAGCGAGACACTATCAGGTGTACCACAATTGAAAATTGGGGATATATGTATTTGTTTATATATAACTTTTGATGCACTTGTCATTTTTGTACTTTGTACCTGGCATTTTAAAGTTAGCTTTGTGGTCAACCCCATCCCAAACTTCACTGAACAGAATCCTTTGGTTTATCGATCTTAACTGTATTCCAAGGAAACTGAAAAGTTTACCACTTTGAATTATTTTCCGGTTGCAGTAAAACTTACAAACTCACCGGAATGTATTTTCTATTTGAATTAGTGATGGTGGTAAGTTAAAGCATTATTTGTCATAGTTATATGCCCTACGCAACAGTGTTGTTCTTACTTGGAAATCAATTGACCAATAGTCTAATCACGAAAGTAAGTTTTGTGTTGGTATGTCCAGTGAACAAGTGTGTGCGTGAAAGTGTTGTGCGTTACAGCTACTGCTTAGCTAAAGAATAGTTCGAAGTAAGCCTTAAACTAACAAATAAATCTATTAGCTTTAATTACACCGCTAATACAGCGGTAAGCATGTCTTACTATAGGGTAAGGTTCAAACTTATGTGTTAATTCCTTAGAAATGCCTGTTTTTTCCCCTAAATCAAACAGTTGCGGCAAGTGGTTACTATGGCATTGAAACCCCTTTACTATATATATGTAATTAACTTTTTTGTAGTAGCTGGTATATTAGAAGTTGTGTTTTAATGAATGTAACTTGCCTCTCATTGTTCCTCTCTCTACATCATCTTTCATTGAGAATATATCACTAAGCTTATGGTATAACTTGAATGGAACAACTTTTGCAGTAAATGAATCGGCCGCAAAGCTAACTGGCCACTTAAAACAAAGGTTGTGATTCAATATAATATAATATAATATAATATATTATATATGTAATAGTTAGAGCATACGCCGCTTAGGTACTGGTGGATTTAGTGCACTGAATCCACCAGTACCTGAGCTCATGCTCTAACTATTTTAGAACCCGTTTACCCAAAGCCGGCCCAGTTTCCACTAGCAACTTGGTTTATCAGCATTTTCGCACAAATATGGCGGTGTCAAGCGAATTTCCGGCCCAAAATTAAAAAATCAATTAAAATTCAATTGAAGCACACCTGGCAGGTTTACTTTAGCATTGTAGCTGCCAGCTGTTATCTCCAGATCTAACTCTACCCTGGGCTGCTCTGCACTGTGGTAAACAGTTAAGCAGCTAGCTACGGTAAATTCCTGTGGTATGAGCTTCAGCAGGAGGGTTGTCCGAACTAGGGCTGATGAGAGGGTAGCAGACCCTCACATATCATATCCAGGCCTCACACAGCTTTATCCGGCCTATTCTATTAAACTAAAACTCAAAAATAGCAATACCCCAAGGGTGGTTAGTATGCACAGTTTATATACCTAAAGGCAAAAAATAGTGCACACTTACCAAGTTAGTACACCTAGTAACAATCAACTGGTTCTAAATAGTACTTATTACATGAGTCAGAGTGCGATATGGTGAAATATTTCACGAGCAGGCTAATTTATTTTCACGAGCCAAAGGTGAGTGAAAATAAAGCCTAAGAGTGAAATATCTAGCCATATCACTCTGACGAGTGTAATAAGTGGTTTATTCCACACTAGATATCTTCACTAAGTAGTTTTGTTGGTAACTCAGGTGTAAAGTTAGCGAAAACACACTAGGGGCTCCCCACAACCCCAGCTGATATTATAGCAACTGCTCTAACCTGGCTGGGTAGGCTCCACAAAAGTAAAGGTAGCTGTAAAAACCCAGAAAACTTGTACGTCAGGCCCGGTTGCTATAACTACTCTGGTAAGGAGCTTGCGCATTACAGCCATGAGATAACACTTTGTGATATCGTGGCTCACGGGTCACTAAAAATATCATGGTGAAGATATCTAGCGTGGAATAAATATATATATATATACATATATCAATGGTGCTAGTAGTTTTATAAACAAAAGATTATGAAGAGACAAATGAACTCACTGCCAAAGATTTGCTCAGTCTCACACTGTAACTTGTCACATGTTTTTAGAGATATTCTTAAAATAAAACTACGAGAATAGTTTCTTTAGGAGCTGCTACACTGTACTTGGCCAAAAATGTTGCAGCAACTCAATCTAGTGACAAACAGCTCTAATAATGCCAATCTTTTAAGCATAGCTGCTTCCTTTCAAATTTATAAAAAAGTTTTGTTTCCTTATTGACTTATATCAAATATTTGTGTGTTTTTCTTTTACGTGATCTTGCAGGCTGAAATTCATAAAGATATAAATTTGAACGGAATTTTAACATCACTAAAGGATCACAGAGAACAATCATTAATTAGCAATTTACCATTTCATGTGATTGTTGGGGGTACAATTTCAAGGTGAGTACAGTGCTTCCTCGATTATCCTGACACCTTTAAGATTTAGATAAGTTCCTGGATATAAGAAATTTCAGGATATATGAATAATACTGACAACCACTGTAATTCAATTATTAGGGTTTTTTAGCATTTCACTGATACATAGTGTATACGTAAGCACAATGTTGAGGCTCTTATATGTGAATCTACACAGTTTAGAGGCAGTTGAGACCAAGATAGCCATCTCCTGCACTTGTAGATTGTAACCAGCTGTTACAATAAACTCTATCTTGAAGATCAGGTGCTCTCTAACACGAACTAGTTGCCCCTTCTTTAGGCATGACTTAACCTTTATTGGGTGTGGCATACTTCTTTGTTGTCTGATCTGAGGTTATTGATAATTGAAGTCTAATTAGCACTCTATAAACAAGTTGTCTATGTCTAATAGTAACTTCTATAATTATTGCAGAAATTCTAAGATTTGGGGCCCACAAGCAGAAATTTTTGTTAATAGTGGTGTTCAACAGATGGAGAATCCAACTATCAGGACAGATATTGCTACTGTATTGAATCAATTTTTTGAAAGGTAAGGAATCAAATTATTTTATTATTATTGGATAGTTCAAATTTAATCATATTACTTTTTGTCAGTATTCTAGAATATTAACCAAGAATATTATTTTTTTTATTACAGAGATTTTGATGTACAATTGCTTGATAGAGTATGTGAGGGCAAAAGCAGTGTATTTTTCCAGTTGTATTATTCGTGTATTCAATTATGTACTTCAACCAGAAATGAAAAGGACTATTTGGTGTATTCTCGGATGTTTTGGCGTAAGTTAAGTGTGTTTTTTTTCCTAGTCTATTGATGATATTGATGTTTATCAGTATCATTAGCAAGCAAAGGATTAAATTCATCGAGATTTCACTTGAAGCTTCGTAATACGAAGAAACATTGGAACGAATATTTCATAAATTGTAAGAAGGAAGTCAAATTGGATGATTGGTATTCCTTACAACTGAGTCAAGGACTTGAGTTTGGTACTTTAATAGGCCAACCTTGTGAAATAAACATATTACAAAGTTTTGTTGGTCTAGCAAATGATCATGACACACCTCGAACCTTTAAAGAATTAAGGTATTTTTTGTAAATGAATTGTATACATTTTATGGAAATTATGCACATATTTATTTCAATTATTTTATTTTGTTGTAGAACTTCCATATTGAAGATAAAGCAATATATCACAAATGACGATATATTAATGCTTATGGCAGTTTTTCGAGGTACATACACTTGTTACTTCAGAAATAACAGTCTCCAAGTTAAAATGGCATGTGCGACTACTAGTCGCACTTTAAAGGCATTTATTGAGGATGTAAGTTACAGTGTAAATGTTTCTCTATCATTAAAGTTTATGAGCAGTTTTACCTAAGAGCATAATAAATATTATTACACTGCAAACTTCACATAAAGAAACTTTTTAATAATAGCAATTTTTCTCTTCTATAACAGCCAATGTTATGAATTAAAACTTAACCTGACATTTCAAACTTTTACCCTATAGTCCTCTTCAGGGGATAACTGAGGTCGAACTCTCTGTGGAAGATAACTGTAGGGTATGCTTACCGATCCTGAGGTGTGATTGGTATGCAGGATAGACAGCCAACATCCAGGAAGCTCTAAACCTAGATCTGTGTTATATTTGTTGTTTTCTAGTGTCATCAGTATGTGTACAGCTTTCGTAATCTTTAACTCACGATACTTAGTGGCTCTGTCTACAACTCTTACCTCTTCCTATTTAATAGGGTGATGTTGCAGCCATTGCTGAACATGCTTGGCAGCAACATCACCCCATGAAATAGGAAGAGGTACGAGTGTAGACAGAGCCGCTAAGGATCATGAGTTAACAATTAAAGTAGCTGGACACATACCAATGACACCAGACAACAACCGAGACATAGGAAAGCTTCCTGGATGCTAGGTTTCTATTCCACATGCAAATCATCCTTCAAGATATAATAAACAGTAAGCATACCTCCAGTTATCTTACTGTTTACATTGTGTTTATCACATCACCACAAAGAGTTCAACCTCAGTTGGCCCCTGATGAGGACTTCGGCAAGAAGTCGAAAAGTCGCTTTAAGTTTTAGCTAATTAACATAATTTGGCAGTTAGAACAAGATAATTTGCTATTACTAAAATTATTTCAGCCGAAAATGACTGCATTAACGAAATTTTATTGATTTCTTTATGAAACTAGTTTTCTAACAAATACAGAACTACTTTTTTTACCTCAATTTCCCGAGTACTCGTATTTTCTGTAGTCTCTAATATCGCATTCTGACTATCTGAGTTACCAGTAGCTTTTGACAACAAGCACTCACAACTACTATAAACGGCTGAGTTTTGAAATTACATCTGGTAAAAGGTCTCAATACCATAGTAACTGTTCGGGCTCTAACCCTCCTCCACTACGAGATTGAACTTGCACACAATTGCCTCAGGTCTTACTATCACGGAGATCGTCGATGTCGTTGTTTTGACTCAGTATTTAGTTTAATGCATTGTATAATTTTTCTACTTACCATTTTGTTCTTTTGTTTAACTCTTTCTGTTCTGATCTATCTTTCTATACTATCATCTACTATAATATATTCTATCAATAAAATACAATCTTATTTAACTTGAGTTCGGATACAAGTCCTCTTCTTGACGGACAGTCCTGAACAGTAACCTTTCTCCATATCATTTTGCAACTTTAAAACAACAACAACAACAAAGCAAGAAGTTCTAAATAATCACTCTCAGTGTTGAATCTAAAATAAGTATTTAAAACCTAAGTGCGTCTTGTGGTATTTAAAAACACACTAATCAATGGGGTAGACAATTAAATTTCCTTATATGATACGGGATTGCTAAACAGACAAATTCTGTTTAGTGGAGGCAAGCACAAAACCAGGGGCGTAGGCAGGATTTTTGAGAGGGGGGCTCAGAATTAACCTAAAGTCTAACCATACCCATTTTATTACAACCACACCCATTTCTTAAAAGCCACATCCCTATTTGGCAAAATATAGATTTTTGGTGAAACAAACCAGCTCGACTATTTAGTTAGTGTCTACCATAATGGAATGATAAAACTGAATGAATAAATGAAAAGACATGAATTGAATTGGGAAAAAAATTAAAACAATAAACTTGCACATTCTATTTTACGTGGATGTTTGTTTAGGTACTGTGTAGTTTACAAACACTATCAATGTCTATTTCCATTTCATATATGTTGATTAGAGCTAGCGCATGGACAGTCTTTCTTCAGTTTGTGTAGCACGTAAATAGTTGTGAAGCCTACGAAGAGATGATCCTGAGTGTTCACAAGAACACGAACTTAAGGGAAGAGTGGCAAACAATGTGAAAACGTTAGGCAGAGCATTTGCATCACATTCTTTCAATGTCTCACTCAAGGATTTAGGGCGATCATTTTGAGGGATCAGAATAGAAGGCAATAGTGGGTCGAATATCATCAAGTGATGAAGTTGTTTCGAAGTATGCAGGCAAGAGGCTTTGTAAAGCAGCTACTTGTGTATAGTAGCAATACTGGTAATCAGATAGTCGAGAAAAGGGATTGCTATAGTCTGCTTAAAGTATTCTTCTACTGAGCTACTTCGTGGGTTAAAACGATGCTGTTGTCTCTGAGTTATGCGTGGCATTGAAATTGATATTTGAGACTTGAGGAATGCATACTGATCACTTTAGAATGCACCTAGCTATTATCATTTTTGTGCTCCATGCTATTAGTGGTTAAATTTGAGGAAAAAATATGCACATAGCTAACTGAGCAATATAATCAGTTTTTGAAGGATTGATTCATGAATATCATTAATTTGAAAGGGGGGTTCACGTGAACCCCCTGAACCCCACCTGCCTATGCCCCTGAAAACGTGAGTGTTAAAGTACAAAATGATAAATGTACGTCTATATATAAATATAAACAAACAAATATCCCCGATTTTCAATTGTGTTACCCCTGATAGTGTCTCGCTTGCTTCGCTCACTCGCCAATAATAGTCTTGTCATATTTTATTCCACTTAAAATGATTGATGGTGTTGACGATAAAAATTTGCCTTCAATGTTTTGTAAATGAAGTTGTAGCATTTTATGCCTTTTATCAATGCAGATTTAGAAATGTGGAATGCCATTTGTTGTTTAGTTCTATAAAGTACTTGTTATCAAGCGTTCTGATGGGTGCTTGGTTTAATCACAAGGTTAACTAACCAATATTTTCATTTAATTGTTAATAGCTTGACACACAAGCTATTGATTGAATCACTAGTACAATTGTATAAAATTTCATAGAATATTAGTGTCCTTTGTTAGAACAGTTGGTTGCTTTTTAACACTAACTTATTTTCAACTCAACATTAATCTTCTCTGTTAGTTTTCCCTATAGAGGATTATACTGTGATTTATTTTACTTATCAATGTGACAATATTAGGGTATTGCATTTTTGGATTCAATATTCAAAGTTTTCAATGAACTACCAAATCTTGACATTGAAATCAAGAAATGGTTATTATTATTATTGAATGAAGTTGATATTATTAAACAAAGTGATGGATTTCTTCTTGCAATATTTCTTAAAAGTGAAAGCGAAGTTTTCAATGTACGTACGAGAGCTTTTTTAATGAGTCATGTGAGTTTCAATAAATATTAAATTAGCTTTTTAGCTGAATTGCATTCTTTGGAGAAATCAAAATTTTAGCATTAGTTAATATTGCCACAATAATGTGCTTACTAGGCAGTTTATTTTTCTTACGCAACTATTATCAACATAGACAATTAGTAGTGCCATTGCAGGGTTCTATCTAGGAATTTTCGTTTGGGAGGGAAGATCAAGCAACTTTGCAGACCAGATGTAAAATAGGGTCAGGATATTAAAAAAATTTTTTTATGATTTAAGAGACAAATAGATCAATGAAATTTACTGGATGCAGGCTATGATTTAATAATTTAAATTTTAAGAAAAGGTGATTCTATTGCACAATGTTAAAGTGATATTTTTCTAGGCTTAGAATGTTTGTAATGATCTAAAATGTCTTCAAAAGTTTCATTTGATAATTGATCTGGACCTTCGATGCAAATTCTCACGGCATATTCCAGTGTATATTTTCACCCATTCTGTTATGAAGTCGAGTCTTGATGAGCTTCATGCTACTAAAAGTTCTCTCAACTGTAGCAATGGTGACAGGCAACATAATCAGGATGGCTGCTAATCTAGCTAGATTAGGAAAAGAGGTTTTTGTAGTAGATATTAACCAGGACAGATAACACTTGCTGTAAAGAGCTTTTCTTGTGATGGAGATACATTAATCTGCGAAACACTTTCCATTCAGATTCTACATCTTATTAGTCAATGTCTGGCTCTGATGAACCTGTCTGCCCATCAAACTGCACCTCTTGTACAGAACCATACCATCCACTAAGGACTTTGACATTTTCTGTACCATAGTTACTCAGCTACCTTCGTCACTTGGAAGGTTCTTCGGGTCAAACACAGCCATTGAAGCAATAAGGTCAGTTTTTTTTGCAGTAGTCGAATAGAATGTGATTTCTTTGGCAGGGATAATTCCTAGGAAATGCTCACTGGCTTGCCACCTCGTTTCCATTGAGCACAAATAGAGAGCTCTTCCTTTGATGAGATGTCTGTGCTTTCTTCTGCCATCAGTGAAAAAAATGGGCAGGAATTTAAGCTTGACAGAAGAGTTTTCTCCATAACTTTACTAAACTAGAAAGGCGATCCACAATGGTAGCATATGATTGGTATGTGGCATTACATGGAGAATAATCTCGGTGTTTTCTCAGCTGTACATCACCATTCTCAATTTGCAAAGTGATGAGCCCTTCAAAAGTAGTAGTGTGCGGAATATGGTGTTTTACTAGGAAGTAAACAGAACGAATAAGTTTTTTGACGAATTCTCGGTTACGTTTCCTATCTTCTGAAGTGACAGAAATAATTTGTTCAGACACGGTACCATGCTTCTCAGTTAGCAAAGACATTTGCTGTTTCTCCAAGGCTGCTTTATGCCAATCAGACTTACCATGCTTTGCTAGCAATGATGTTGCTTATGCCCAATTACACACTGATCGTGTTACCCAAGCTCCTTAAGTTTGAACAGGCATTTTACCATGGGTTGTACATACTGAGCATACCATACCTTTAAACAAAGAATTATACTCCACCCAAGGATACTGCTTCTTCCATTTAGGATCATATGATAATTTATCTTTATAGGATTTTATTATAGAACTTTCAATGTTGGACTTCGGAAGAACACTGGAATCAGGAAGAGCTATTAGTTTTCGTGTTGGTTCTTCTAAATCACTGTCCTGATTAATAGAAGGTGCACTTCTTGGTCTTTTTCGTCTTTTCAAAAACTTCTCCATGACAATTACAGTGTATTGTAGGTAGTAGGCTGTTCTAGTAAATGCACACTAAATATGTTGGCAGTTGCTATTACTAGGCGGCTGCTTAAAGCTATCCATTAATGATTATGTGGTTGTCCTATTTTATCTATTTACCAGAATATAACAGAGGCTATACATTTACAAAGCACATTATGTGAATGACATGTAGTAAATGATATTATGTTAGTTCACAAATATGCAATTACAAGGTGTCATAGTATAGTAAAATACAAGTTGTTAATGTTCCTGCTCCAACAATAGGGCTTACCTCTCATACAATTATGAACAACCTTTTTTTTTTTTTATGTTGACCCATGCTGTATGTGTGTGGATAATAAAAGTATAGTTGATAAGCTTCGAAGGGAACTTAAGATTGTTACATATATAGCAAAGCAAGAGTGATATTTAGGTGGCACTCTGAGAGTAACAAGAGCACTGAGGCCTAAGGTGTCTTTTCAGAATTTCAGGCTTATCTCTCTTTGGTTGAATTTCTAACTCATTTAATTCATCGAAATCATCCTTGAAATACTTAATTTTTTTCTCTTTTTTCCCCCATTACAAAGATAACACACAATTGAATTGAACTTGCAATTCAGTAAGGAAGCCTGTCTCGGTGAGTTTTGTGATACTGTACTAAAATATAATTTCTATAAATATAGTTGACAAAAAAGTCCTTATAAGCTTATTATCAAAGTCAGCTTTGGCAGTCTCATTTAAATGTCACAAAAACTAAAGCCTTGCCCTCCTAAGCATATATAACAACAACAAAAATAAAAAATTCTTGCAATATTTTTTGGGGCGAAGCTGAGATGTTTGGAGGGGAAGCTTCCCCCCCCCCCCCCCCCCACTAGATAGAACCCTGCATTGCATTTTTTTGTTCATATTTGGTTATTTTTATAAATTTAATAAAGCTACCGATAGCCTTTAGTGGTTTGCTATGTTAAAAATATGATTCATTGTTATTTGGTGGAATTAGCAAAATTAGATCCATTTGGAAAGTTTATGGCATAAAGAGTCTGAAAATTCATGTTTACATTTTCTTTCTCACATTGACATCGCAAGGTTTACAAGTATGTAGATTAATAAAAACCACTATCAGTACATAATGTTACACGAAGTACATTTCACAGACACATGGGATCTTAAGATGGGGTGGACCGTAGACATTCATATGTCAGTCAGAGAGACAGGTGGACATCCCATGGAGTCCTATGGGACCATGGGCTGGGATGACAGCACATATATGTATTGGGGAGAGGGACAGGAGAGTATCCCATCCCAGCAAGGTCCTGCTAGTGTACCAATGCTAGATCCTGCTAGCATCCCCCTTCCTGATTCCAACTAGCATATTCTCACTAGCCCATCCCAGCATACACCTACCAATCCTTGCAAGTATATTCTCGCTAGCCCCTGCCAGCAGCTACTGCTTCCTCCTTACTTGATCCTTAACCTCACTTGCAGTTTGCTCCTTAGATTATTACCTTCCTGATTACCATTCTATGTATTACTAATGCACCACAGACAGGTAATCAATTAATATCTAACAACTCCTGCTTAAATAAGCACCTTAAGGGTGCTGCGACAACGCCCATGCACATATTCACAATAATTGGATTTTGGTTGCTAGGGATTACTAACTTTTTTCTTGGTGGTAGAGCTCCAACTAAGGGTGGATCCTAAAGAGTACTGCTAATGGACTAACTAAATAAAAAGAACGGGCCTTGGGAGCTTGTTTCGTTCAAGTTACGAGCTCCTCAGCCTCAAGTATATAATCCACAACTCCTCGCGAGTGCGGTCGCTGACCAGCCCATTCTTCATCTACTGCTACATTTGTTGATTGTCTTCAAAACCTTCGTTGTACTTTTTCTCAATTCTGCTTTGTTTTGTCTAGTTGACTGTGCTGATTTGATCCTCGCGGCAGCACTCCCGAATTTTTTTCTTTCAAAAAAAATTGGCAATGAACATTTTGTAGCTAAGGTTAAGGTTGGGCGATATACCGGTATATAGTCATGATCGCGGTATCTGTCAATAACCGTCTGGCGGTATTGTGTCGGCTAGCAATATTGAAATATTGAATGAAAATCTAGAAAAACCGCCAAAACTTACCTGCGCGCGCATTATGCGCGGGAAGTGACGTGCACGCAATAGTGGAGCAGCTGTATTTTTATTCTCTTGCAAGAAAAGTATGGCAGACCCTGCGACGAGAGTACCGGAGCTACACAAGAAGCCTGGAAGAAAGAGTCAAGTGTGGAACTACTTTGGCTTGGAAAAAAAGGATGGAGAGTTACAGAAGGAGACTGCAATATGTCGCACTTGTTATCGAAGAGTGGCAACCAAGAATGGGAACACTAGCAACTTGCTTGCACATTTGCGCACTACCCATAGCAATCTTCACTTGCATGTAAAGGAGGCTATGGTGAAAGAATCGCTAGCAACACTAGGAGCGTCAACTTCAAGGAAGAGGCCTGCTGATCAACTGTCACTTGCAGAGTCAGTGGATAGAGTACAGAGGTATGAACGAAAGGGCAAAAAGTGGAAAGAATTAACTGATGCTGTGATGTTTTATATTGCGAAAGACTGCTTGCCTCTCTACACTGTTGAAAAGCCAGGATTTAAAAATCTTGTGTCCACTTTTGACAGTCGTTATGATCTACCTAGCAGATCATACTTTTCAAGAACTGCCCTTCCTGAGCTGTATGCTGAAGTGAGAGACAAGGTAAAGGCCGAGTTAGAGCCTATCACATATTTTTCAGCAACTACTGATCTTTGGTCCAGTGATGGTAGTCTGACCCCATACATTAGCTATACAGTACACTTTTTGAACAATGATTGGAAACTTCAAAGTCGGTGCCTTCAGGCAAAGTTTCTCCCTGAAGATCACACAGGAGAAGTTTTATCAGATTCATTGGAAGACACTTTGAGTACATGGAACTTAGCAGTGGAGTGTTAAGTATGCATAACTACCGACAGTGCTGCAAATATCATCAATGCAACTAAACGGCTTGACTGGTTGAGACTTTCCTGCTTTGGCCACAACCTTCATTTAAGTGTAACCAAATCATTGGCTGATGATTCACGGTGTAGCCGAGCATTGGGTTTATGCCACAAAATTGTTTCGGCATTTTCTGGTAGCTGGAAGAGGAAGAGAGAATTAAGTAAACCTCAAATAAACTTTAAACTTGAACAACGTTCTTTGATATCAGTAAGTTAAATACTCTTTTGATAGTTAATACAATTTAAATGCAATAACAATAATAGAATAATAATTCAAAACTATTAATGAAATAATTAATACAGTAATTAGTTGGTAACAGTTGTGTTAAATGTATTTAGGATTGTCCCACAAGATGGGGAACGACTGGAGCTATGGTAAAGCGTATTCTTCAGCAAGAACAAGCCATCCGTAGTGTGTTGAGTGCTGACAGGAAAACCACACACCTCATTCCAACATGGCAGGACATAGATGTTCTTCAGTCCATTGATGCAGCTCTCAATCCCTTAGCATCTCTGACTGATCTACTATCTGGGGAGACATATGTAACTATATCTGCTGTACTGCCATTGCTTCACTTGATGGAGCATGATCTTTTAAAGAGTAGCATCGCCGACTCAAAGCTTACTGGTGACATAAAGAAAAAAATTATAGACGACATCAGTAATTGGTACACAGTAACTAAGTTGGGTGAAAAGTCCAGTATGCTCTTGAAATTTGCTTCCTTTTTAGACCCACGCTTCAAATCAAAATACATCTGTTCCGACCAGATTGCCAGTATTGAGAGTAAACTGGAAATGGAGAGTGTCCAGATACAACCTCGTGTTCCTCCTCCTGCTACATCTAGTCAAGATTGTCATCCTCCACCGAAGAAGAAGCGTAATTTAGGCAGCTTGTTTAAAGATGTAGAAGGAAAAAATGACATAGAAGATGTTCGGCCAGTAATATCCCCAGAACAGAAGTTCAAGGAAGAATTGGAACGCTACAAGTCTTCCATCAGCCTTGATTTTGAAGAAGATCCACTGATCTGGTGGAAACAAAACTGCCTCAACCTGCCCATTTTATCTCAACTAGCTCGCAAGTATTTGTGTGTGTGTGCAACAAGTACTAGCTCAGAAAGATTGTTTAGTGCAGCAGGCAATGTAGTGACGCCTCTGAGAGCTCATTTGAAGCCAGACAAGGTTGAGATGCTAACATTTCTTTCGAAAAACTTGTAATAGGACCCATAATTCTCCATTTTTTTCTCATAATTCAAAATTTCAATATTTTCTTTTTCCCATTCTTCAAAGTTTCAGTAATTTTTTCCCCCCTCATCATTCAAATTTTCAATAATCATCATTAAAAATTCTTGCTCTTAAATTTTTTCTTAAATAATTAATAATATAAAAATATTCAATATATAGTCATATCACAATATTGTCCTGCCAAAATACCGTGATACAATATACCCCAATATCGCCCAACCTTAGCTAAGGTCATAGTCAGCCTGTGTACGAAATTTGGAGTCATTTCTACTCGTAGTTTCTGAGAAGAAACAAAAAATAGACTCCAGGACTAAAAATTAGTCCACGCGATCTTTTGGCAGAGACTTGATTACTTTCAAACCACACCCACAACAGATTCAATTGATTCCCGCGGGAAAGTGAGTTCCAGGTGCTCTCTAACTTTCGGGCGCCTACCGGTTAGCAAACCAGTTTTCTGGCCGCCTCTCCTTCTCGATGATAAGCCCTACTGAAACGAGTGTGAGGAGATTATTGTAGTCTAGTTAATAGTGTTTTTCTCGGCATGGTCAGGTAAGGGAAGCCTTTTATCAAGCTAGCTAGATGCATATTCAGTGTGTGTATGTACCTATAATAGATTACACTGTAAACCAAAAGGTGTGTAGTTCACACCAAATTAAGCGTGAATCACTTGTAACTAGGGTTCAGGTCCGGTTGAGAATGTCTTCTCTCCGAATGGGGTTCGTGGTCCGTCTGAGAATTTCTTCGCTCCGAATCCCTCCGCTGCCACCAATTTTGTGGGGCCTTCCCTCCGCAGACGTAAGGCGCACAACTATGGGGACAGCTTATTGATCGCTGCTACCAGAGTGAATGGCTTCCAAGCGCTGCCGCAGCAACCGTCAAGGTAAAATGTATTTCTGAGATTATCCAAACACTGACTTTCCAACAACATGGGGGCGGCTTTTATATGAGTGATAAACTCCGCCCATAAAACTCAACAGAAAACAACTCGTGCAACACACGAGGTTCCACAACTCCACAAAACATGATCATAGAACATCCTCTTCTCTCTTGACCGATAGTACTGCTCCTATCCCCGTGCTACTGGCATCACACTCCAAAATAAACAAATCACTGACACGTGGTACACACAAACGTACTGAATGACATAACGAAACACATAACTCACGGAAAGCCTCCAACATCAGGCTAGTCCACTCCAAATTTCCAGTCAAGGCTCTAGACGTGTGAGGCGTCAGAACGGACGACCACCGGTGAAAGCCCACGACAAACCTCCGGTAAAACCCCACCAGTCCCAGAAAGGCACGCAACTGCTTCCGGGTTCTAGGGAGCGGGTGCTCCCGTATAGCCCGTACCTTCGCATCCGGCACACTCACAACACCACCCCTGATCTGATGCCCCAACAATTCCAACTTCCACTTCCCAAAGCTACACTTAGCAGCCTTACAAGTTAGCCCAGCCTCCTTTAGCACTCCGAACAACTCCCTCATATGCTTCAAATGCACCTCTCAGCACTTCGAGACCACCAAAATGTCATCAATGTAAACCCTCGCAAACTCCGAACAACTAACACCTCATCCATTAAATGTTGAAACACAGAAGGTGCGTTGGTTAAGCCAAATGGCATCCTTCTGAAACGAAACTTGCCAAAGGGGCACACAAAACTCGTTTTATCCCTATCCTCCTCGTCTACCAACACCTGATGAAAACCCTTAGCTAAATCCACTTTTGACAACACACTACCCTGGCCAACTCTTTCAATCATCTCCTCAAAACTCGGGATATAATACGGCTCCTTCACGGTAACATCATTAAGCTTCCTAAAGTCCACACACAGCCTAATCCCTCCATCCGCCTTTTTCACAGGTACCAAGGGCGACGCCCAACTACTCGAACACCGCTCAATAATCCCGCACTCCTCCAAACACCTCAATTCCTCTTTCACCTTCTCGCGAATTCCCATCGGCACAGAATACGGGGCCTGCCTAATAGGCAGACTGTCCCCAGTATCAATCTTCATGATCACCCTATCAGTATTCCCTGGCACCTCCGAGAACACTTCCCTAAATTCCTCCAAAACCACACCCAATTCTTCCCCGTTATACCCGTCGCACTCCCCACTCAACAGACTCCTTTCATCCTCCTGCTCTTCTACAACCACATCCAACCTCTTCACTGAATGCCTTTCTCTATACAGTTTCAAACAGTTTACATGTACGACCTTGGCATGCTGCTCTGCCCCAACCTTACAAATTCTATAGTCAACTTCACCCTTCCTTGCTAGCACCTGGTACGGTCCCTCCCACGAGTCTGCCAGTTTACATGACATCCCGGGAACACGATACAAAACCAACGACCCAACCTCAAATTCCCTCAACTTGGTGCCTTTGTTTAAGTACATCATCCTTCCTTCCTTACACTTAGCTGATTTCAATGCAGCGCAGTCCCTCATTAACTCCAATCTTTCTGCCATCCCAGTTACCCAATCACAAACATTCAACCTCTCACTCTCCACCTCAAACAGACCATGGTATAACGCATCCAATGGTGTTCTTACCCTGAAACCATACACTAGGTCGAAGGGACTGAACCCCGTGTCTGCATGAGGCATCTGCCTCAAAACAAACAAAACGAGATTGACCTGTCCTACCCAATCCAACCTTTCCTCCATGCACTTCCCCAAAATTCCTTTAAACGTCCCATGCATCCTTTCCACCGCACCATTCGTTTCCGGATGGTACGGGGAGGTCCTCAACTTCTCTATCCCCAACCAATCACAAAGCTCCTTCATTACCCGACCACAAAATTGACTGCCTTGATCTGACAAAATCCTCTCAGGAATTGAAGTCCTGGAGTAGATCAACCACAACCCTTCTACAACTGCTCTCGCCGTCACATTCCTTAGGGGAACCGCCTCTGGCCACCTTGTTGCCAAACAGACATAAGTCAAGAGATATCTACAACCCCCCTTTCCCTTAGTTAAAGGACCTACCAAATCTACCACTACCGACTCGAACGGTTCCGTCAACACAGGCCTCTCCACAGCCGGAGCTCTCCTAGGCCTATGTTTGCTCTTCCTCTGACAGATACTACAACTTCTACCATACTCAACCAACTCCTTATTCATTCCCGGCCACACAAAACATCTACCAATCATAGCTACAACCTTCTCCGCCCCTAAATGCCCATTTCTATCGTGACCCAATACCTTAATCCTGTTCCTGTACCCACTAGGAACAACCAGTACATCTCTAAACTCCTCCCACGTCACGTATAAACTCCTCACTAAAACTTACTTCTTCCACGAAAATCCTCTCTCCTTCCTATCCCCCAATTCACGCCACTCCTTCAAACTTTCATCATCTCTCACTGCCTTTCTAAACTCCTCCCCGTCTGATCCTGACATCACCGGACCAATCTGTTCTGCTATCTTACAAAGTTCAGACTCATTCTCGCTCACTGTCACTACACTGTCTAATGACGTCGGCACCCCCTCCACATCACACCCCTCATCCACTCTATCCCTCAAGCACTCTTGCAACGATTCTGCCTCTTCCCTTCCAACCGAAGCATCCATATCAACACCAAGCTCTAACTTCTCCGACTCCTCCCCTTCAACCACACACCACAAATCCTCACACTTAGCATCATCATCATCCCTATCTAATATCTCTTCCTCTATCACCTGGCTGCGAGTTAACACGTTAACCTCAGCCTCAGCTACTACCTCAGAGCTACCCAATGTCTTGGACTCCTCAATAGCTACCCTAAATGCATTGACTTCCTCTGCATTGGTTACATCAAAGGGAATAATACTCATTACTTCCGGATCATCCCTCTCCTCTATCATTGCTAACTTCGTACACTTTAACCCACCGATCTCAAAGGTCACTATTGTGGTCTGGTACACACTAGTTTTCCCCAACACACCTGAAATGTGCATCTCGCCACAATTCACAGCATCACATCCCACTCAGGACCTTGGTACCATACCTACCTCAGCCCCTGAATCCGCTAATATCCTTCCCCTCACACCATTCACCAATCCCCATGCAACATTACCCTTCTTCTTCGCTCCCACAACAATTTTTGCCACTCTACCATATACTGGTTCTTTCTTCACCACACCTCCCACCTTCCGGTTTGGACAGTCCACACTCCTGTGCCCACTCTTGCCACAGTTGAAACAAGTTATTGGCCTCACACTAGGCCCACCCTCACTTGTCCTATTCCCACCATTGGACTTGGCCATCTTACATTCAGTCGACCTGTGTCCCTTCTCCCCACAGTTGAAACAGGTGGCGTAACTATTCAATTGGCCTCGATCATACGCACCACTACATTTACTCTCTATCACCTCTACAATCTCCCCCGCTGACTTCGCTTTCATAAACTCCCCCGACAATTCGAACAACTGATGACCATAGGTAAGGGACGTCTCACCCACAGCCTTCAATAACACACTCATCACAGCTTCATAATCACCTCCCTGGTCTCTCACACCCGCAATCCTGGTACACAGTCGTTCAGGTAACCTAGGGAATAGTCTCTCTGCCCAATCCTTAACATCTATCTTGCACTCCCTCATTATCTTTTCAAATTTCTCAAGATATCCCATCAACTCTACTGACTCCTTATATGTACCCAACACCTTTAACTTCTCCTGCTGTACTTCCCTTCTCTCTCTGAGCTCCTCCTCTTCCTCCCTCCTATGCCTTCTACACTCTTCCTCTTCCCGCCTTCTACTTGCTTCCTCATCCTTACGCCTGATGGTATCCTCCTCCCTCATCTTACGTCTAACCTCCTCATCTTCCCTCCTTCTCATACACTCCTCATCCCTCAACTGCCTAAACAATTCTACCATCTCGGCCCTCCGAACATCTTCCACCCCCTTCCTCATCTCGGCTTTTCGTCTCTCCGCTTCTGCCCTTATCTCGGCTTCCTTCATCTCTCTATCCCTCCTGTCCATAGCCTCACTCTTCTTCACTTCCGCATCCCTGTTGACCATAAACTTGATCAACTTAGCTAATTTACTCTCCTCCCCTTTCTTAGCCATCCTGCTAACTCCCAACACCTTTACCTCTTCTACCGACTCCTCACTATCTACCTCCTCTACACCCAAATTTCCACTCACTCCTTCCTCCTCCAAGAGCTCGTCCTCAGCGTACTGAGTCTCCGCCAGACGCGTCGGGTACGGCGAACGCTTGGAAGCAGGCAACCGACGTGAGGGCCGATAGGCGATATCACCAGAGGTCACCGCAGGCAATTCCCGAGTAGTCTTCCTCTTCGCCTCTGTCCCCGCCCTTGACATGGAAGGGGAGTGTCCTCACCTTCCGTTAGAGACCTACACGCGCACACAAAAAAACAATGAATTAGAAAAAAAAATGATAGACTGTCGTCTACAAAAAATTCACAACACAAATCACAAATGCCAGTCAGTCCAGGGGGCCGCAGCTCTCTCTGTCACTTCCTGGCGATCCGTAGATCTGGCTTCCTCTGCCTCAGCAAGGTAGTCTTGCGTACTCGTCCGTAGACATCGGGTAGGGTGGATGTCTCCACTCTTGGTTCGTTCTCCTTGTCCGTGGACTAGGGTTCAGGTCCGGCTGAGAATGTCTTCTCTCCGAATGGGGTTCGTGGTCCGTCTGAGAATTTCTTCGCTCCGAATCCCTCCGCTGCCACCAATTTTGTGGGGCCTTCCCTCCGCAGACGTAATGCGCACAACTATAGGGACAGCTTATTGATCGCTGCCACCAGAGTGATTGGCTTCCAAGCGCTGCCGCAGCAACCGTCAAGGTAAAACGTATTTCTCAGATTATCCAAGCACTGAGTTTCTAACAACATGGGGGCGGCTTTTATATGAGTGATAAACTCCGCCCATAAAACTCAACAGAAAACAACTCGTGCAACTCACGAGGTTCCACAACTCCACAAAACATGACCATAAAAGGAAACATACACAAACAGTCTCTTGACATGCGCACACAATTTACAGTTCATACACACAAACATAACACTGTCTCTTTGGCTTCATCTGTATTTCTTCATGTGGGCAGGCCCACAAAGTACACGCCAAATTCAGTGTGAATTCACACCATAATCAGTATGAACTCATACTTACATTAATGCTGAATTATTTTAAGTTACATTGATTCTAATATAGCATATCAACATTATTTTCCAAAAAGATATTGGGTGTAATCCCAGATCTCATTAATCAGAGGACTATAATCTTAGTCAACTCTCTTATCTAGCATTCAAGTGTACAAAACGTTTATAAGGCAGATTACAATGATAATAGCATTGATTTTTGCCTGCTCTTATCTAGTGTACAAAACATTTACAAGGCTGGTTACAATGATAATACATTGGTTGCCTGCACATGAATATAATTAGTGTTTGGTAAAGGGTCCATGATATTCCCTTGAGTGTGAATTTCACACTAAGTGTGCATTCACACTAGGCAGAAAGTATGAAGGATACACTATGCATAGATGGTGGGCATTCACACCACCAGTTTGGTGGGTTTTCACGCTATAATTTTTACAGTGTAGTGAACCATTTTTGCTGCTGGAAAACTCTACAGTTTCAGTATGTGTACAGTTTTCTGTACTTAGCTATTCACTTCATTTGTTTATTCATCCTTACTTAGCTAGCTACATTACAAAATATTCATCTATATTTAGCTGGCTATTTCAAAATATTTTTTATATAAAATAAGTATCATTATTATTATATACATTCATAAAAATTATCACTGGTCATCACAATACTGTAAAATACAAAAAAATCATGAGTGATATATCAGGAAGAAGTTTTGCACAAGAATAAAAAATTAAAATAATGGAGACATTAGTGAGGTATTATTTACCTGTCAAAGCTTGGATACAATCTGGGAGCCAGTGTCTGCTCTAGGGAGAAACAATACTGATAAAGTAAGCCAAGAAATACAATATCAAACAGCTGCGCTCTTTACAACTTATAGCGGGGGCGGGGCCTCGGTTAGTTTTATCAATTGGTAGGCGGGAAGCTTTGAATTACCCGCGCAAGCTAAGTTAGCGGTTGTTTTTACTATTGCGAGCATGGCGGATTTTTGTGGTTATTTGTGGTGCGCGCGGGTGCGCGCGCGTTGCTATATCGCAGCACCCTTCTTCATTTCCCCCAATACATGCAATACCTATGCAAACATGATGCTTGACAACATAATTCTCATAGACTTACTTGACCATGTGTTAAAAATATGTGATTACTGCCTTACCTTGCAAGTTCCATGGCAATGATACTTAACTACCATTCCAAAGTAACTCGTTTAAATTACAATGTTTGAACTCCTTAGTGTGGTATCTCTAATGCTACAGCCAAACATAAAAATAGTTTTCGTAGAGTTTTGGCTTACTTCAAGATGGCAACTGGGCGGTCAATTGTAGATGTAGTAGACATATATTAACAGCAACTTCTGCATTAATCCAGAAGGTGAAGAAGATATTTATGCTTGCAGAAGCCATTCAATAACAAAGAGAGAGTTGCTCTGTTATAGAATCCAGGCATTTGACTACACCATTAAAAGACAAAGCAAGAAGTTATGAAGATTTGCATGTGATAAAGTAGTTATTCTGGACTCTGAGTTAGCTACAGACAGTCTAGTATCAGATATGGGAAATTGTTTATGTATTTGTGCATTTTCTCTTAGAGAGGATTGATTTATTTGTCACTGATTGTGCACTAAGATTTCACAACACTAAATAAACATTTAACTGGATTAGTTATTGTTGTCAGCACCTGATTTAAACAATTATGTGACTTTCCTGTGTGAAATGTTTTTAAGGGTAACTATTTTTAAATTACAATTGTTATTTGCTTAACATATAATATCATGTCTATAAACTCCCCCCCCCCCCCTTTTTTTTTATAGATCATCTTATTATCATCTCTGTAAGCCTTTAGTTATGCTTATTTTAATCTATACCTATAACTGGAGGTATTACTCTTGTGGGGGCTAAATAAATATCTGGATAAATCTGGGCTGAAATTGACCTCATCTAACTTTAATAGCAAGAGTTTTATTCATATCATACTTTATAACCCTCAGTGTGCCTGTGCAAGAGGGTTATAATAGTCGTCTTGTCTATTAGTCTGTCTGTCTGTCTGTCATGCTCTGATTTTGAAGATTACTGACAGTTAACCATTGATTTAGGTATGAACTTACTCAAAACGTATATTTAGGACCTTTCATTGTGCTTTTTTTTTTTTTTTGGGGCTAATTGTTGAGAAAACACGAAGCTTTCAGCTCCGCGTAGGTACCAGCTTTTATGGGTAATGCCCCCCCCCCTAGTGTCATGTCATAATCGCTTGAGCAAATAATTTCTTGCAGCCCACCGTGTAGTTTGCTTTATGCTCTGGGAAGTTAACGGAGTTGGCCTGTTTAGCTTATTCTCTTTTGAAGCCGAGTGTTCCATGTACCATTTTCATTGCTCATGCTATATTGATGTATGATTAAAAAAACTAATTCATTGCTTGTTCGTTAGGCTGAGATTATATTGTAATAGCTAGGTAGTGTTTAGTAGCACTTAGGGTTCGCACCTTTGGTGCTTCAATAATTAGTTGTAATGTCACTGATAATGTTTATAGTACTTTTTTAATGCATTGTAGATTGTGTCTATCACTCGGGAAAGTTTCAAAATATTGAGCATTCAACAGTTTTTTAATATTCACAAAGTAGTTGAATTCAATGTACAGGTAAGTTTAAATGACATAATATAAGGTTTATATGAAGCTTATGATGGTTCGGGGATGATAGCAGAAGTTAAACTTAATTTTTTAATAAATTGCTAAATAGATCACATTATGATCACATTATTTATGAGTCATGGAGCTCTTTTCTTTTGTCTACCTGCTTCTGAATCTCTCTCTCCTACTATCATGATTATGGATTTAATCATTGTAAAGCTTTTGCCTTCTTTTTCATGCTTTTGCCTTCCTTTTTGAAACTGACTGCCGCCTTTTCCTGTCAATTTCACCTGTTTTTTTAGTTACAATTAATCGCTCGCCTTTTTGCCTTCTCTTTCATTATTTTTAAACTTACGCCACCTTACCTCTCCGATTCCTCCCTCACTTTTTATCTTCTCTGTTGTACTTTTGCCTTCCTTTTTGAAACTCACGCCACCCTCCCTCATCTGTTACACCTGCTTTTTAGAATTAACCGACACTTTACCCACCATGTGGCGACACTTTACCCATCATGTGGCAACACTTTACCCACCAGGTGGCGACACTTTACCCACCATGCAACGACACTTTACCCATCATGTGACGACACTTTACCCATCATGTGACGACACTTTACCCATTATGTGATGATGATGCTTTAACAAGCCATTTGAGCTCATGAATTACTCATAAATACACACAGTTGGTCACAGTTATCGTCGTTACTGACACACAAGCATAATATTTTATAGATTCTTGATGTTCTTTAACCGAGCCAGCGGTCACACCTCTCCCATAGTGTCGATAGGCAACAGCTGGCTGAGATGACTGTTTATAATATATAACAATAAAAAATATCTAATCGTGCTCAAAACAATTGCTAATATTGCGCTGGACCTCAAACAGGCCACACTGTTATGATATACAGACATGTTTTAGTCACAATAATGATTCCGTTGTTTGTTGCTAGGCAACCAAGTTTGACCTAGTAAATGTTGAACTATATATTCACTTTTCACGTGATATATAGTGGCTTAAAGAGCAAAAAAAAATTGAAACACTATGATGCGATCAATTTTGTCTCACAAAACTGTAGTTCAAATTCCTTATCACTAACATTGTAGGTTAATGCAATCATAACACCACAAAATTCCTCACAAACTGCAAACCAAACTTCTCTCATAGACTCTAATACATTACCACCATTTTATTATGTCATATTTTCTTCTGTGTCATCACGAGATCGTCATTCATTCCCCACCCGCGTTGAATTTGTCATTATGATGCACACCAGAAGATACTTTCCCTATTAATTTTTGCCCGCGTGTAGGTTAAGGTTACATAAGTTTCCCTCTCCTGCTCCTTTTTTTTTCTAAACTATCTGAGCTTTTCTTATACCTCACCACTACTTTCTTCAGCTCTTCTTCTTGAGTCATGAAGTCCCCTTTTCCTTAGTATATCTCTCCTGATTCTGAATTTCTGTCATACTTTGAGAAACTTTTTGTCTTCTATTTTGTACTTTCGCCTTCCTTTTGGATACTAACCCCAGCCTTTGCTCGTTGATTCCAACCACTTTTTAGCTACTATAATCACACTTTCGCCTTCCTTTTGGAAACTAACCCCAGCCTTTACTCGTTGATTCCAACCACTTTTTAGCTACTATAATCACACTTTCGCCTTCCTTTTGGAAACTAACCCCAGCCTTTACTCGTTGATTCCAACCACTTTTTAGCTACTATTAATCACTCGACTTTTTGCCTTCTCTTCCCTTCCATTTTGTACCTACCGCCGCCTTACCTTGCTGATTCCACCTGCTCTTTAGTTGCGATTAATCGCCATTTACCTTCTTTTTCGTACTTTCGCCTTCCTTTTTTAAACCTGCACCGCCTTACATCGTCTATTGCACACACTTTGAATGTGAGCTTTACCAAACCGTACAAAGCTCGTGAATTATTCGTGAACACACACCGTCGTTCACCATCATCATCATTATCGTCGTTACTGACACACAAGCGTATTATTATATAGATGACAAATGACAACATCAGGGAAAATTCCAGAAGAACCAAAAAAATGCCTGTCAGAGTGAGGTGGAATCAAGAGGGATGAATGCTTCACACATCAGTGATCAACTTAGTACATATAACAAAATTATGGACAGCAATATTAAGTATTAGTTGACATAACTGAACTTTTTATTTGTTTCCCATACAATTCTTTCAAAGATTGTACCACACCAGAATAAAATCTGAAGTTCACTCTTGCATCTTGTATTTGTTGTTTATATTAGCATTCTTTGTATCCCAGGTCTCCCAAGTTCTGTTTAATTCCTAACTACTAGTTTAGACATAATTATAACTTCTAAACTAAAATCTAAATTGCTGATTACTCACCTCTTAGCTACTAATCCAGAGTGTAGAAGAGGTGCTACAAACACTGTAGCCTCTTGTGAAGGTTCCTCTGCGAGTCCAAATTTGGCTGGCATTTCAGTTTTCAGCGTTGCCTGGTTCCAAACAGCAGTACCGCTTGTCTCTTCCTAATATGTCCTCTAGATGTATGACACTTAACTTTATTCTCTCGCTGGGGCACAGAAACTAGCTACTGTTTCCAAGTATATGTTAGCTTACACCCAGGAGAAAGAAACACAGTAATAAGTGCTACCCATTTTTTTGCCGCCTGGCAATAATTGACTTGAGTGTGCCTCTACCAAGTTCTTACGTAGCTATTGTGTAGCAGACCGCTAAATCTGAATGCACGTCATCAAATGTCTTCAAACATCATCAAATGTCATCAAACGTCATCTTCTTTCATCAACTGTAAGTATACCTGCTCTCCAAAACATGTGCCCTAAGTGTTTGTGTAGTGTGCAAGTCAGAAAGTCGAAATGTTCTTGTGGCTTTTTTTTTCCTACTGAGACAAGGTTAATACTAAAGCCAGAGTGATAGTAGTCATCCTACTGTTTGTCTGTCTGTCTGTCAGGCTCTGATTTTAGAGATTACTGAAAATTAACCGCTGATTTTGGGTATGAATTTTCTCAGGACGAAGATTTAGGACCTTTTATACTTTTTTTTATTTCGGGCTAATTATTTAGAAAATGCAAAGCTTTCAGCTGTGTGTAGATACGAGCTTTTGTGGGTGCCTCCTATAGTGTCACGTCACAATCACGTGCAAATAATTTTTTGTAGCCAGCAGTATAGTTTGCTTTATGCTCAGGGAAGTTAACATAGTTGAAAGAAGTGAAGTTTCGCATTGAAAATGTATACAGGTGAGTGTTTCTGGCTAGTTTAGCTTCTTCTCTTATGAAGACAGCATATCCATATTTCCAAGTACCATTTTCATTGCTTGAGCTATATTGATGCCTCATTAAATAGCTAATAGATTGCTAGTTCTTTTGCAAGGAGATTATATTGTAATAGCTAGGTAGTGTTTTGTTTGCACCTTTGGTGCTTCATTACCCTAGTAGTTGGAGGCCAGAGCTCACCTGTTTTACAGGTTATTACCCAACCAGGTTAGAGCAGCTGCTAAAATATCAGCTGGGGGTTTGGGGAGCCTCTACAGCTATCTTTACATTGAGTGTTACCAGTCCTAGTAAAAACTACTGGAGTGAAGATTTCTAGTGTAGAATAAGCCACTTATTGTACACTTGGTCAGAGTGATAATAGCAAAATATTTCACTCTCAGGCTTTATTTTTACTAGCCGCTGGCTAGTAAAAATTAATTAGCCTGCTCTTGATATATTTTGCCATCACACTCTGACTCAGTGTTATAAGTATTGAATATATATATATATATATATTTATATTTAGTAAGCATTAGTAACTCAGAAAGGTGACCTCATGGTAGTAAACAGAAGCCTCAGTACAAGCATAAATGCATACTTTTATATTGTCCCAAGCCTATTAACATTTTTTAGGGCCGTTTTAATACAATGTGATTTCTGTTCAACATGCAACCAAAGGTGAAAAAGCTATATTTGAGTGTGCTGTTAAAAGGGAACAAAAACTTGTTTTTTAAATAAACTATTGATATCAAACAGCAGGATTTATAACAAATAAGATAATCAGTAGAATGGTTTTACAAAAAAAAATTCAGTAGGTTAGTTAAAACTCTTCCCACTAATTGTTCTGAAGTCTACTAAAAATTATTTTATTTTCTACTACTTGTTATTTTCTTCACAACCTAGCTCAAACAGTTTTTCTCTTTTAGTTTGTAGAAGAATTTTTACAAGATTATGACATTGATGCTAACATCTGCATATGTGATCCTACCTGGGTTAGCTTCTTTACCTATGAAGCTCTAAGACTTTCAACACATTCGGAACATGAGTATTTATCAAGATTTCTGGAACGGTGCAGCAAAAAATATGTGGAAAGTAAACGACCTTGTCTATTTATATTGGATTTGCTCAAAATCAGAGTTAATAATCTACTAGGAGGTTAGTATTTTTTAAAACAGCATTTATAGTCACTAAGCTGTTTATTTGTATATTGTGATAATTTTTATTTAAGGGAAGCATGTAGTAGGATAAAAATTTTGGTTACTAAATTCATTAACTTTTAACATCAAATAATTTCATGAAATTTTTATTAAAGGTGACTTGTCATTGGAACATGTGGTCAATAAGAGTGCCGTCACACTTTTTGAGGGCCAAACAACTGTGTTAAAAACCGCAGTTGCTAGGCTTGTTCTATTTAATAGTTTCAATACTGTGCAACGACAGCTTAAGATTACAATCTGAGTCTTGTTATGTCACTTATCCAAGTGTGTAATGTGACTTAACGATTGATTTTTCTGTTTACTTACCTTAACACATATACTATCGATTGTTTGTAAAATTCAGATCCTAAGGGTCAACCTCACTTGGCCTCTAGCCTTGACAAACTATGAACCAATTGCCAGTTTCCCATTCCTGAGCAGTATATGAGGATAGATGCAGATACTGTTCATTTTTATGAGAGGATTTTTGGTTGTCAATTGACCATGTCCCGCCCCAATTGTATGCACACAACAGTAAGTGAGGCACAACTGCATTTCACAGGCACTATTATCTTGCGAAATGGGGTGTGAATTAGTGGTTGATAATGTGTGACTATTTAACCTAGAGTCACTTTTAATACTCAAAAACTAATACAAGAACAATTACATGACCTCTGCAATTTCTGAGAAATTGTTTTTTTTGTTCTTCCCAATACATAAATTACTAGTATTCTTGGAACACCCAGTGTCAAGCCACCAAAGAACTGAAAGGCACAACTAAACTATTACTGAAAACACACAAAACAAAACAGCAAGTTCTCAGATAGGAAAAAAAACTTAAGCTTTAATGAGAAGTATGGAAAAAAATGTTTCCTAAGCTGTCACAACTGGTTTTCAGAACAGTGTGTCTTACCAGCATTGCATTGAACTCCTACAAGCTATTACTATCTCAGATGGAAAGGTGTCAAGGGCAACTTCACTAAAGTATATGTGAAATGATACAAGCTAGCACCATCCCCTATTGTTGCAACACAGAGGCAGTATATACCTAGACAGCTGGTCACCTGGTGAAGGGTTTTTAGAGGGCATGCTTCTTTTCAATATCTCACCTTGCTCCCATAAAACAGTGTGTTAGTATGCTATTTTGTTAACGAAGAAGCACATCACTCCTTTTTATTAGAATGATAATAACAACTGAGGTTCACTTACTCTCTTATAGTCCCAGCTGTCAGTATCGAAGCCCAATGTTATTTGTAAGGGTTCACAGAAATCAGCAAAACCAGGTTTCAGATAAAGCACGGGTGTGGTGACTTCTCTGCTGATATTGCTGTATCTCATAAAATGGCATTAATTGTAGACAATTAATGTACTTTCTGTCAGTGAATTGTCTAAGCATAGACTCGAACTTAGCCAGAAGTTTGTAACTGCTGGAAGCTATAGTTATGTTGTTACACCATCAAGAGCACATTTAAATCCAGGCATGGTTGAAATACTGACTTCCTTGTCAAAAAAATTGTTAACCTGATAATCCACTTATATTTACTGTATAGTTTAAAATGAATTAAAGGGAATCATTATTGAATTAATAATATAAACATTTAATAGTCAATGCATAGTTGTCTGCAATATTTTCTTTATGAACATAAAAAAATCGATAGATAGCTAGTTTTTTTTCAATTTTTCTTTCACATACATTATTGGGATACCAAATTTTCTATTATCACCCAACTTTTTACAGGATTTATGATCAAAATTGAGTTAGTTTGCTAACCAGAAGCAAAGAATTTTTTTATCAGATGTGATAGCATGGTTGTTGTTTTTTTTATGATTGACTACCAAGTAACTTCTTGAGGATTCATCTTTACATACAAAAAATATCTTCTGAAATAAGCTATTGAAGAGGCAAGTGCTCACGCACAGTCAACCTTTAGCGAGTCGGGTTGTCTGAGTCTTCTGCTCTTAGTAATCGGACAAGGAATGTTTATCATACAGTTCCCTGCTCCGGACTTCTCACTAACTAGCTAGACGCTAGTTATATACTGTAATCAGCTGCGGCTTTATCATCTAAGCTGCTTCTGGTTACTGCTGGTAGATACTCCTGTTGAGAAATATAGGATGTCATATTTGAGTTGCAAAATTTGCCATCTCTTTTATAAATATACAAGTCAATAGAAATCAAATTTTCTGGATGCTGTCTACCATAAACCTAAATGAGATTAGTAATAGTTATGCCATGGCCAACGAGGGGTTATGGAATATAACCTCCCGATCCTGAAGGCGAAGCCCGAGGGATAAGGGCGGTGATATTCCATAACCCCGATGTTGCCATGGCACAACTGTTTTATACCATAGTTGCTGCTACTACTACTCTCTCATATCCACCTATATGGGACCAGCCCTACCACATATAACTCTCCTGCCGCTCTCATACCACAGGAATTTACCACAGCTAGCTGCTTTACTGCTTACTGCTGAGCAGCCCAGGTAGAGTTATATCTGGAGATAACAGCTGGCAGCTACAATGCTAAAGTAAACTTGCTAAAGTAAACTTGCTAAATAAACTTTCTGGCGTGCTTCAATTGAATTTTAATTGAATTTTAATTTTGGGCCGGAAACACTGAAGAATTCGCTTGACACAGCACCGGGAAAATATCATAGCCACAGGAAAAATCACCGGGAAAATATCACTTTTAATCCATGGGTGTTACCGCAGCAACCATGGTATAAGTAATCTTAAATCACATAATCCCTGAAATATTTTACATTAAATGATGTGTATTTGTTATGCAGATAAGAATTTGGATGGACATTTTTTTGTTTTTTTGTCTCAATACATTTACTCTAATCGCCTAGTTTCTCATCTATTGAAGTCACGTGATAAAATTTGGGTAAACTAAACCTGCTAAAAATGTCAAAACTAATTATTATTATTATTGGTTGTATTTCAGGGGTTACTACTTAAAGAACCAAACAGTTTTCAAGAATTGATAACTTCAGTGCTTTACCAAACACTGGTAACAGAAGCGACTGTGGGAGATTCAGACTTCACCAAATTAATGAAAAATGTTGTGGAATGTACAGCAAATACACCTTGGGAAAATACACTGTCTAGCAAGATGTACTTTTGTTGGGGTTTTCTGGCACACTTCTGTGATAGAATTTTGATAAATTCAGGTTTAAACTGGGTAAAAAATCATTCGGATCACATTCGAAATTTAAAGTTAGACCATGTGTATACAGTTATATGCACTAAATTTGGAATTAGTGATAAAAAAGATATAACGTCAGAACTTTCTGATAAACTTCAACAGCATTCTTGTGAAAAACTTCAAGTGTAAGTAACTGTAGGAGTAATAATGAATGTGAATCTTGCCAATGTTTGTAGAGTTATGTACAGTATATGTAATTAATGCAAAGTTGTTGTAACTACAATGTCTTGTGTACCACACACCATGTTATAAGGATTTATTTTCATATATATATAAGGATGTTATGGTCTACAAATTTTACTGCTGTTAATTTTTTTATGAATGTTTAGGTTGTTTTTACAACACTACCTTATACTAAATTTGAATACAATAAATGCTCTGATGTGAATATTAATGTGCACATTTATTGGGCATATTTGATGAACGTGCATTAGCATATTTAGAGGACAGAATCATAAATAGCAGTGTACCTTACTAATTTATTATATAAGTTAACATTTTTTTAATTTTACCAATGTTCATATTTTCAATTTAACCATTATTAAAAAAAAAATGTATACTTGTGGGTCAAGTGACGACAGTGTTGACCATCAATGACAGTGTGTATTCATGAATAATTTATATAAGCTGACACAGATTTTTAAAGCATTGCCTAATGCTGAATGCGTAAAGCTTCATCACTTTCTATAAAAGGCTATTACAAACAATGACTTATAGAAGCTAAAAAGCAGGTGAAATTGGTGAGGAATGGATGGAGAAAGCAATTGCTTCACAAAGCAATCATGAATGGAAGACATAGCCTACAAGCAGGAGAGATAGACAAAGGGACCAAATCCCCAAACTTCTTGGTTACAGGTCTATCATCTTATTGTTATTCTTGAGATATGTGATTTCAAAATTTAGCTCAAAAGTTGTCAGTGATCTCCAAGATTAGAGATGACAGACAGACAGACAAATAGGATGAATATTGTAATCCTCTTTTGCATGAGCACAGAGGTTGCTAATACACATACTTATTTTTTTATTATAAAATAAGCATTACTTATGAATGACTATAGAACAGTGGCGTAGGAAGAGGGGACTCTGGGGGCCTGGAGCTCCCCAATAAGTTTGAGGCACAATTTAATGAGGTGACTCCTCACATGAACTTTAGCTATGCACTATATTAGCTTCCCAAATTCTTTGGGAGGAGATACTTTGGTTAAGAATGGGGAAGGGGTAAGGAGGGGTGGGGGGGGGGGGGGGGGGGGGGACTGTTTACAGGCAAGAGATTTACATGCAGTTCATAAAATGCATTATAAAAAAAGTAAAATCCTAGTAGTACACGAAAGTAGTTTTTAGTGAATCTGATTCTTTCTTTCTCATGACCATACACTTCTTAAAAGGTTGTAGTTTACTGGAAACAAAGTTGTCTTACAGACTCTTCGCCCCAGGTAATTCTTTACATGCTGTCATTGAACCTAACAATGCATCCACTCTGTGAGCGAACTGCTAATTTGCTGTGACCAATTTTGGGATTAACTTTATCATAATAATGGTTAATATGAACCAGGGGTGGATGCTAGAGACAGGGAGGGGCCCAAATATATTTGGGTCGACACTTATAAATTTAAAGGTTTGATTGTACATGATTTGAATATTAATTTATGAGTGAAGAGCATATGTTAGCATGCAGTGGTCGAGTGAACTGTATTGCCCTTATTGGTACATTTGTCCTTATAATTTTTAAAAAAACTTGGTTGAGAGGGGGACCCTGGCCCCCTCGCCCCCCCTCCTCCCCTGAATCCTCCACTGATATGAATAACTTTGGGTTAAAATAGGTTACAGGGTATTTTTGACAGCTTCCTTTGTCTGAAAACAATAATGTGTAAATTGTATCACACCCACACCAAAAATCTCACACAAACGTTTGTCAAACATTTAATGATCTGTTTAGCCAGTAGATGGTATAAGACTGCGACTCTCAGGACTGCCTCTGCTTCAGAAGTAATTGAATGTCTGGTGTTTATTTTCACTAGAACTTAATTGGCTCTCTCATAGGATGCTAACTGACCAGGGCCCCTCTTTTATCATTAAGTAGAGGTTCATCAATATCCACAGCAATACTCTCGTAGGGTTCAGTCAACCTACTGTGCTGTCTTATTTCCGGCCTTGTTACACACTTGGTACATAACTTCAAAAATTCCACTATACCACCTCATGTGCTAACTTCATTACCAGCTGCTTCCTATTGGTTTGAAGCACAAGTCTCTATCTAGCCCTTAAGATGTCATCACATTGTTTGTGGTGTAACAATCACTTCCACTGCGAGAATATGATTAACCCAAGTCGAATGTGTTTCATGTCACTCTGACTCATAGTCAACTCTTTCATACTCATCTCATCTCTCATACCATTAACAATTGTACTTCACAACCTCCTCCACAAAACTCTGTATCGATGTATTTTTTTCCTTTTCCCATACATTGCAGACCTTTATCATAGTGTATTCGGGCTGGACCACTTTTTGCGCAAGAAAAGTTGTGCATGTGCAAAAAGGTTTAGTAATAAAGGAAAAGTCATTAAGCCACAAAAGAAGGTGCAGCACAGAGTGAAAATGAATCGTTGCAATCTTAGTAGTCTGTCACAATTAGGTCCTTGAAGTCAATCCTGTAGAGCCTTACCAAGCCAGTCCCTTTACCAATTGCTATGTGGGAAAGAGTCTGGTTACATGAGACTATAACTGGTGAAAGTTTTCATTCAGGGTACTGGAGAAAAAGAAACTAGTTAACTATTCTTTTCAAGCTTGTTGGTTTTAATCATTGTGGCCTATCATGAAGCTAATAACCAGGTCACTTTTGCAAGCATATAAACCATTTCAGCTACAAATACAGGACAAAGTAAAGGTGCATTAGCAATATTTAGGTATTACTGATCATCATAATTTTAACTCTCAATTTAATTAGTATTATACAATGCTTTAGAGAATTAAACTATTAATTAATTAAGCTTTTTAATTAGACTATATGTGCTGAAGTTGTCAACAGGATACACTTTCATATATATAATATCCACCATTATGAATATCAAGCCACATCTGTTATTTATAATCATGCCATTTATTTTTGACCACACCTATTTCCTAGCATGACCAATAAAGATTGGCGGACACACCTACGTTTACAATTACATCAACCTGATCTCAACCTCTTCAGCAACCGCAGCTTTGTTTTTCTGGTTCCTAGTCTCAACTATGATTTCTGAACTGAGGCTGGGTGTTATACATGTTGTCATCATTTTGAGAGATGCAACTGCAACTATCTCATCAAAAAAAATCCCTCTTCTTCAAACTACACTAGCTTCTTGGTAGATACTGAAATTCCAGTGGTACCAAATATATCCACAGTATGAGGTAAAATTTGCCCTCCATAGACCAAGTCACCCGAAGCAATATGTGAGGGAGGAATAGGTTCAATACACTTGCAATATTTCACCTAGTGTCTGTCTTCTCTGTAATATCTGTCAGGGTAGAATCCAGGGGGATGAAGGGACCCAATTTTATTGAAAAATTATATGGGATATAATACAACCAATTTAGTTCGTAGAACAACTTCAAAATAGAGATTGAGATATTGGATTTAGAAGAAAGTCATTGGAAAAACGGTTTCTTTCCCCAATTTTTTTGTTTTTTGCAGAATTAGTTTTACTGACCCTTATCCTACATCCATGCCTAATTTCAGATGTCGAAACAACTAAAAAGATCAATACTGTATCATGAAAAGACAAGCTACTGTTTATCCTCTCTTATTTTCGAAATAATAAACAGAGAATGAACGGAGTTTAAATCTAGCAGCAAAAAAAAATGGCTTAGCTTTGAAGTTGTTCTCAGCATTGCTGAAAGTTTACCAATACGTAACATTCAGTAGCCAATGATTCTGACTAGGCTGGTTCTGAGAAGCTACAGAAGCTAAAAAATAACTCCCCACAGATCTTGGTTAGTCACCGCTATAAGCTGCTGCAAGACTTAATTGCATATACAGATTACGCTGTAAAGTATACCCAAATGTCAATTATACCAACAGAAGTGGCAATTCTTTTTATTTTCTTGATTTGTGGTTCAATTGCTTGGCTGAATATAACCTAGTTCAGCTGCCACTTTCTCTACCTGTTGAAGGTTTTACCCTTCAGTATTTTAGCACTATGTGGATGTGAATGGTAGTTCATTAACACGAATCAGCTTTGATGATTTGCACACATATATTTCTACATAGTGTTGTTAACTTTTTAAAGTCTTTGAAAAATGGCCATAATGGGCCCGTTATACTCACTATTGAGAGTTGAATAGCAGTTTGTTATGAGTAATCCTGTCAAATTTTCTTGAAAGCATACACGAATGCGACAACCTTTTTCTTGATTAAAAAAAAAAATTTGACCGGATTCCTTGTAACAAACTATTATTCAAGCTCTTTATAGTAAATATCACTTGTCCATTATGTTAGCTTTGCTTGCGTGAAGTTTTGTGGTTAATTGGACTGAAGAGACTGTAATAATACATTAACAATATTGGAAAAAAGCATGAAAATGAAAGAGAAGTATTTAAAATGGAGATAAGAACAATAAAGGCTACTTATGTAAAAATACAATGCATGCACTTAGTCATCTTATGTATTTTTTTTTACCGTTACACTGTGTTTTACTGATAGATATTGCTATAAGTTAACTTTTCTTCTAGTTAGTAAAATTGGGTTTTAGCCAAAGCATTAAACATTTAAAAGCTTGATTTGGTTGCCCTACAAAGTGCAGGAAAGATGAAGTCCAATATAGCTTAAATATTTAGTCCTTACTCTGCAGAGATAGATCACTACAAATAGTGATGATGCTCATCAAACATGTTGCTGCAATTATTTAAGGATGTAAATATAGATACACAATAAATGAATGATTGCTTATACTATTTTTTGTTTGCATAAGGCATGAGCAACCCTTAGATTACATTATTTTTTAAGTATTTTATAGCTTGTAAACAGTGTATGCTCTTGTGATTTTTATTTGGTGAAGAAATACACATATTGTGATATTTTATTTAGTTATTTTAACTGGATTAAGAAAATTCAAGTAACAATGAAAGGATGGAAAAATAAATTCGATAATTCATTAGTTACACTGCCAGAGATCAATGATTATATAAATTGTCATAAGAAATTGTCAGAATTATGTAGTTGTTTTCACGTAAAATGCTATCTTATCGATTATGATGAAGTAAGTTATTATAAACAGTCATATGAAGAAACACTATCTCAATTAAAGAGTGCTCTGATTAAAAGTGTAGATTACCCCAAAATGAAGAATTCATCATGTTTATTATCAGCAGTTTTAATCCAACATGGCATTTTTTTACCTAATGAAATTCTGACATTTGTTTCGAACCACGTCAAATTACTGGGATGTGATGTAATCCAACATGAATTTTATCCTGAGTGTCAATATAGTAACATCATTATTGATGACACTGTTCCTCTAAGCACCCTAACAGAAATTTTGAATAACCTTAATTCTTTTGTAGAGCCCTTTTCAAGTCATATTGAAGTGCTGCTGTTTTTTAAATTTCATCATTCCTTTTTTTTTGACAAGTATGTATGTCACCATCTTCGGCAGTTACGAGCTGGCCATTCTGACTCCCAAACATTTTTAGATGACTTTGGCAAAGCTCTATCGCTTTCTAAAAAACGTCTATCAGAAATATTAAAAGGTCATGCAGTATATAATGAAGTTATTGCTGAAGATGAGAGTATTTTAAAAAATATAAATATTGATCATGAATTTGCCGTGCTCAAAAGTTATGCAAAATTCTTTAAAATTACTTACGGCAATAAAATTGATGGAACTCAAGCAATAATTGAATTGGTTCAATTAATGACACATGTGAACAGTCTTTCACATGTTTGTAAACAGTATTTGCCCAATTGTTTTAAGGATGAGTCAGTACAGAAACTCTGCGCTATTTTAGAAGATACAAAAGTTCGGTCTGAGCTAAAGGCGGAGTTTGCCCGTGATAAAGTGAATTTAGTTAGAAAATTATTATTGTTTGAAGATCATACTGATCCAAGGTGTCTTGAAATATTTGCTGAGATATCAAATAGTGAAGATTTTTATAAATTTATTCAAGCCCACAACTTTTATGGAAAAGATGGGTGTCTTTTATTTAAGCAACAATATGATTTGATCACCGTTCAACTTCAGCATGAGGAGTATGATGAATCGGTATTGCATCACCTTAAAGTAGCATTCAATTACATGACGATTTTTATGGATTCTAGTATAAACTTTGAAACTCTCATGACTAAAGTGATGAATTTAGATGCAACTCAAGGATTTAAACAACTTAGTACAGTTAAATCAGCTATGACACTCATCAGTTTATGGTTTTCAAAAGCAGAGGTATGATATTTGTAGTGATTCACTACTGTTATGATTATTTTGCAGTATTATTGTATAGTATATAATGGTGACTGTTTTGTGGTTAGTTGGCTGCGAATAGCTAGTATAGTTATCAGTTTGCATTTATGAAAGTTTGCACTCAAAGATAATAAATGGTATTTGTGATGTAGCTTAGAAGTGTATTCTAGTGTTTTGTTATCAACAAACTAAAAAATTATTTGATCTTATTGTAATTGAGCAATTCTAATGTGAACTTTGTGAATGCAGTACATCACCCTATATAGGTTTGCAAGATTGCCATTTCTGTACATACATATTCTAGTACATGTATGGCTTTTGTATTGAATGAGCTAGGCAGTATAAGGTAAGTTAACCCTTGAATTCTATAGGTACTGCTTAAGTCTAAGAAAGATTTGACGAGAAAAAACTAGGTTTTTTTTTAGTAGCTGAAAGCTATCATTACTCGGAAAAATTGAAGCATGAATTATTTTGCAGATAACAAGCGTTTTGGAACATATCTCGGAAACACTATACACCACCCTGGTCCTTCCTTCATTTTTTCAAAGCAATCTTTTGGAAAATCTGACATATTTCTGAGGTCCTTCTAAAATTGTTAGTTTGCCAAGTAGCCATTTTGCACTAGAAGGAGTTTGCTGATGTAGTTTTTTGATCACATGCTTAGATTATAATCAAGTCATGATTAAGAGTGTGTATATTGTATAGCTAACGTAGCTACTTGGACACATAAAATAACAACACACAAGACAAAAGTAAAAATTAGAAGAAAAATACTGAATTCACCGCAATCAAAACTTACAGATGCATGCTTTTGTGGCAGTCTTAGCTTTATTTGTTAAAAAACATTTGTAAGAAATTATTTATTTGGCATAAACCTGCTGCTTTTATTTTCTATTAAATATCAATCTTATACTGAATTATTTGGAGTGATTGCAGTGATAATTGAATTTATTGGAAACACATAGCATAGACTGAATTTTTTTTTGTTTTGATGAAAGCAAACTCCTATGTGGTTTAATCAAATTCATTAATTTAATGATTGAGTGGGTGTGTATAAGTGGGTGTAGCTATAATGGCCAGTGATAATTGAATTTATTGGAAACTCATAGCATAGACAAAAAAATTTTTTTGTTTTGATGAAAATAAACTATGTGGTTTCATCAAATTAATTAATTTAATGATTGAATGGGTGTGGTTAAGTGAGTGTAGCTATAATGGCTAGCTTCCTACTCCTCTGAGTAATATCATCTTGAACTTCATGAAAACCGCTAGAATATTGACTCAGGCAAACTAAATGTGCATGAGATTTTTTTTTGCACTTATCCTTATGTATAGTAAAATTCAGATTTAGGCATTAAATTTGAAAGTGACCTTGAGAGAACTCAAGATATTTTACTTTGTTATTTCACACAGGTGTTATTTCACCCTGCTCATTACTACACTAGTATTTATAGCAACCAACCTAGCTTACCAGTCATCCAGGTTTTTACAGCTACCTTTTTCTGGTGTAGCCTACCCAACCAGGTTAGAGTTAGCAGCTGCGATAATATCAGCTGGGGGTATGGGGAGTCCCTACAGCCAACTTTATACCATGAGTCCCCAGTCCTAGTACGAACTACTTAGTGGGGTAGAATAAACCACTTATTACATTCGGAGTGATATGGGCTAGACTTTACACTCTCAGGCTTTAATTTCACTCACCTCTGATTCCATGAAAATAAATCAGCTGCTCTTGAAATATTTCGCCATATCACACTCTGACTCTAGAGATTGTATATAATTTGAATGAGTATAGATTAGCTTAACATAGCACAGTTTTTATTGTTAGTAAACTTCGGTCCATTGACTTTATTCAGCTTTTTTTTAGCTGAAGAAAGTCTATGGACCGAAACATTCTCTAACAATTATAATCTGTTAAGCTAATCTATACTCATTCAAGTTAAAATTCATAGTAATGAACCTATACGATGTACATTTTTCGTTAAGCATATGCACAGGACCATTTTCAGCTAGCCATCAGTTTCAGTTTCTCTGGTAATACAGCAGTTAGTCCATTTAATTCTATGCAATTAAATTATTATTTTCAGAGCACAAAAAATTCAGAGAGTCAATACTATGGCAATTAAACTTTCTTACCTGATTGAATTTCTAAAACTCAATCAGGTTTAAAAGTTGATAGCAAGTTAATAAGAGCTACTCATGTTTCTTTCAAAAAACTACAAAAATTTTCTATATATTAGATACTGCAAAATTTGCTAAGAAAAATTATGATTAGAAAATATTCTGTAGTAAATATTTAATTGGGGTAGTTGCTCAGCATTAGTACTAAGGCACACAACCAGTCATGAGATAGCCAGCATTAATATTTGCACTGTTATGGTTTAAATATTACCCTAGGGTGATACTGTGGAGAATGTTGAAAACGAATTGGAGTGCATTATTCAAACTGGAGAATACATTTTTGATTTGGAGACAAACTCAAGTTCAGAGGATGATTTGGAAGTTTTAAAACATGAATTACAGTTAAATTATGTAGCATATACTCCAGCTTATAAAAGCAAGAATAATGCTGAAAGTCAACCACAGACTTTGAAGAGTGAACAGATTAATGATTTTCTCCGTAAAGTTGGCTTTATTGACAAGGAAAAGAAGAAGGTTGACAGTACCAACTTTCTCTATTTAAGTCAGGTAGATTTATTTGTATTCATATAATAGCAAGTTTGTATTTTTATAATCTGATCGGTTTTTTTTATACATTATGCATCATGCCATTTTGTTGAAGTGATTTCATTGTCAGCGCCATATTTGATTTTCACCTCGTATAAACAGTTTATGTATATTCTGATAATATGCTTGTGTGTTAGCAACGACGATGACATTGATGACATTGTGTGCATTCGTTAATAACTCATTTAGCTGAGCTGGGTTGGTAAAGCATTGCCACATACTGAATCAATAATGTGTCATTACATAGTAGATTAAAGAAATAACTGAAAAAATGACGACTAGCTAATTGTAAAGGGAAAATCCTAAGTCCACAGAAGCACAGATTGAGAAGTAGGAGTAATTGACAAAGAATTATATATATTCAAGGCTATTAATTATCCCTTCCAAAAAAATTGCAGCACATTTCATTATCAGTATATAAAGTTGACTAATTAACTCCAAACTATTTATATTTTATCTTCAAAGACTTAGTCCCATACTTTGAAGGCGCTATGAGAAATTATTGTCTGATTTTTTTATGGCTCATGAGACATAGTAAATAAACAAAGTGTGCACATTACCTTTTAGAAACACATGACTAGATGATTACTTGACAAGTCTTCCTCCCATGGTGTTTCTACCTGAAACTAAGGTGTAGTAATGCCATTCATTGACAGGAGCAATTTCCTATCAAGAGAATTAGTTTGAAGACTAAAAATGCCCATGACTAGATGATTACTTGACAAGTCTTCCTCCCATGGTGTTTCTACCTGAAACTAAGGTGTAATAATGTCATTCATTGACAAGAGCAATTTCCTATCAAGAGAATTAGTTTGAAGACTAAAAATGCCCATTTATTAATTTGTGCATGAGCGTACTCTAACCTCATAACGTCAGTCTCTAAGTCATACTTGATGGTACAGTAACACAGTATAAAATATTACTTTATTCATCAGATAAAACTGCATTATGCTACACATATACAGTCAAACCGAGCTTTAGACAAAGTGCCTTCCCAATACGTGTTATTGTACTCGAATAGCCATATAGCTTTTTGGAAATATTATTATTTAAGGTTATTGTAATGGTCTTACTGCAACTTTGCTGATAATCTTTTACAGGCCGCTCAAAATTTTATAATCATTTACTCAAAGTTGAAACAGCTTGGCCATCCAGATTATATCCACAAAACTATTCTTGGTCCATTGAAATGCTCCAAGAATAAACAAGAGGTTGATATTTTACTGAAGGAGGAACAGCAGAAGCTTAAGGAATGGAAATTGCATTTGTTAAGGCATCAAAATCAGAACAAATGGCTTTTATTTTTTAACATGCCCAAGCTGTTACAATTTCAGAAAATATTGTGTCGCCCTGATGTAGACCAAACAATTCACGTCATTCTTAATGAAATATACTTCTTATTATGCCGGAATATGGAAATCAAAAGGGATATACAAACTCAATTAACTGTAAGTAATTATATATACATTTTTTTGGATTAATTTAAATGTATATGTATTTTTTTGTGAATAGCAAGTTCTGAAAAAATCATCACTATTAACAGGTTCTAAGTCAGACATATTTGAAATAGGTAAATTTCTTGAAGCAGTATTACTTGGCTACAAAATCAAGTGTTCACCGTTTGATGAAAGCATAAATCTTGGAATATATCAAGGTCACACAGATGAGAGTGTTGTGAAATCTACTTTTTTGTATTCTTGTTATCAATTTTCTCAAGGTGAATTATTAGGGACTATTCTGGAAATATTTTCAGATATACCATATGCTTTTCAAATAATGCGTTGTCAATCTACAACCTCATTGGAGGAATTAAGCTTGTTTTTGAAACGTTTACAAACCATTAAAGGAGATTATATAATTATAGATGCCAACAAACTTTCGTTTCTACTTCAGGTTTGTTCAACATATTTTGTAGGCCTTTGTATTTATTTCATGTATTCATGCAGCAAAGATTACAACAGTATTTAGATAACCTAAGGGAAAATCTTGAAAGCTCAACATCTAAAACAATTATTCTGGAAACAACTCCTTCAGAAATTCATCATGTTCCGTGGATTAATGTTGTTAGCTTAAAGGTTAGAGATTGTTTGAATAATGTTAAGTTTTGTCCATGAGAAGAGAGCGTCATTAAATTTTTGTTTATACTGTGAATAGCATAAATTGAATGGTGAGAATGTAGCATTATTTGTGTCTAATTCTTTGAGATTGTGTGGAGTTTTATACCAAACCTACTTTGATGAAACCTTTCAGATTTTTAATACGTGTAATCTTTTTCTTGTGAAACCACTTACTTTTTGTACTTAGCATGATGCATGTGTTTGTAGTAAAATTTGAGTTTAATTGGTACATCACTTTCCCTGGCAACAATACTTACCTAACTACCATTCCAACATTAACCTCATTTAAACTTGTTTAAACTACATTTAATCTTGTCATTCATGATTGCCCACCACTCTACCCTCTGCCCTCCATAACCATTACTGGATGGTGTGGGATTAGTAATGGGCAGGAGACTCCTTTTCATTAAAAACTGGGTACCAGGTCGTACACCCCAACTGCTAGCACATCCTCGCTAGCCCCTGCCAGCACACATCCTACCGATCTCTGCAGCACATCTTTGCTAGCTCCTACTAGCAGCTACTGCTTCCTTCCCTACTGATTATAACCTCACTTGCTTGCCCCTTAGATTATTACCTTCCCAATTCCTTATTTGATTTGGGGAGTGTATGTTTTACAACATCCTCCAGTGGCTAAAAGTCACACACCCCAAACCCCTATACTATGATTAACTAATAACATTGACATATATTGCCTTAATCTGCAACCTATATTTACAACTCCATAGTTGTGGAATATGCAATTAGTACTTCACACAACTAACATACAGTTTGCCTCCCTTCATATTTGTTACTGTTTCTGTTACCATTAATATTAATTATTATTCCACCCACACATGACGACCAAAATCTCAACATACATACACACCTTGACAGTTTAGATGCAGTGTGTAAGAGAGTTATAGCATTTGTTTTCAAAAAAGTCCACTCTAAAGATTACCAATATATCACTGACACACTAATTCCCATTTGTGCCTCTGCTTTTGCAGCCCCCAATGCCAAAGCTGTGACTATTATAACTTCTGGTTTTATTCCCAATGGTCTCAAGAGCATGTTTAAGTCCCCTTCCAAGACTCTTTTCCATAAAAAAGTGTACCGCCTGCGAATCTAAAGAGAAATCCAGGCCCCATGCCAGTTAGCAGAAACTGGACACACTTCCCTATGCCATATTGGGTGAAATAATGTGAGATGCATGAATAGTGAATGGCGAGGTAGGTTAATTATAGTTAATAATCTAATATGTTCCTGAAGTTATAGTCATTGTTCTCTATAGTGAGCATGTTGGGAAGGGTATTTCACCATAGCATTTTGATAAAATAATAAAGTGGTGAACTGCCAACTATTCAGTAATGAGTTGCAGGCTTTGAAAAGTGATCTAGTCTTGGAGCAGACCTAAATGCCCGAATTTGTTCACTTAATAAGTATAGCAGACCCAACAACACTTTTTGTCTTCGTCGTCATTGAATGGATAGGTCAAGAGAGAACATTTGAATTTCCACAATTATATTAATTATGCCAAGTGCTGTAGCTCATAGTTAGGTATCACTTTAAGCTCACCTGCCATTTGTGCTGAAGCACACCATTGGTTATTGGCAAGCAAGCGAAGCGAGTGAGACACTATCAGGGTAACTCAATTGAAAATGAGGGATCTTTGTTTATGAATATGTTTGGACGTACGTAAGGCTCTTTTGTACTTTGACCCTCGCATTTTTGTGTTAGTTCTGTGGTCGACCCCATCCCAAACTTCACTAAACAGAATCTTCCAGTTTATCAATCAGTACCCATATCACCCTAGAAATTGAATTGTTTACCGTTTTAAATTATTTTGTGGGTGCAGTTAAAACATGAAAATTTACGGGACTTCCATTTCTATTCGAGTTAGTGGTGGTAGTAAGTCAATGCGCTCTTTGTCATGGTTATAAGCAGTACACAACAGTATTTACTTGAAAATGCATTGTCCACTAGGTTAACCGCAGGGGTAAGTCTCGTGTAGGTGTATGTCCAGTTGTGTCAAGTGTGCTTTACAGCCACTACTTAGCTAAAGAATATCACAAAGAAAACGTTTAAATAATGTGTATTATTTTGTTGTTGTTTTCCCTTCAATTCAAACAGTTGCAGCGAGTTGTTACTATGGCACTGAAATCCCTTTACCATGTATGCGTAATTTAAAAACTGGACCTTATTTTCAGTAGCTTCAGTGTTAGAAGTCAAAATCATTCATATAAAAATAGTATAGTCTTTAGACTCGCTCGCCATTTGTGCTCAAGCACATCACCAGTATCCAAGGATCAGAAGATAATTGTGTGGCTACATACGACTAAAGTAATTAATACTTCACATTCAATTTAGTTAGTGTTTAGTATTCACTAATAATAAGCAATTGTAATACTCAAGTAACTTATAATGTATACATTATTGTACTTTATTAGAAATCGAAGTACTCTCCAGTATACTGTAAAAGACTAGTCGCTTCCAGGAATATTTTTTGTGGAGAAGTTGAACTAGTATATGGAAAACCAGGTAAGTGATTGGAAAATGATTAGGGAAATTGTTCGATTGTTTAAATTTTTAATTTGAGAGACTGCCACAAATTAATTATATAGTTTTTGCAGTAATAACAACAACATCTGAATCAAGAAGATTGAAGGATAATAGTGGAGACTCAACCGGCCCTTGCAAATTTTTATTGTAATTGTTTGTAAAGTAATTTCTTAACATCAAGTTCCACTGCTGACTTTCATCAAGTTCCACTGCTGACTTTCATTTCCTCCCTTGGCAGCATCCACAACACTTGGAATTCCTAGGACATAAGCAAGGATAGTTTTCATGCATCTGTTCCATTATCAACGATGATCTTCCAATAACCAAGCGTGAAATAGCCTCTGTCTCTGCCAAGGTGTTTGATATTATGGGATCTGATTCTCCAGCTATGATATAATCTAAATTCTTCTACATAGTAGAGTCAGGGGCAAAAAAGCATGAAATTGATACGCAGCGGACAAAAGCGCCAAATTTTGCATGGTGATCCATTTAGGTGTGATAAATGATAAAACCACCGGCTGCAACCACAATTTGATTGTGGGTGCGAATTAGAGCTCATTAAACCACGAAAATTAAAAATTACCAAAACGAAACATAATATTAAGCTAGTGTTCTAGATTTCACAGTTGCAATTACACAGGTCAGTACAGGAGAGTCCAGCTTTAACACACTTGCATCTATTGCAGCCTCTAGGAGATTTACAATTGCACTTAATCAGCTCACTGCAAGCTCTTGCTGCCTCTGGTATAGTAATCCACACTATTTTCAATGAATTGAGATCTTTGGACCACCCCCAGCCCTCAGGTGATGGGATATTCTGTATAGACTGTCTACAAGTTGTCCAAATACCAGCCTGTAGTACTGCACGCTTCACATGCTGGAGTAGTGCATCCTATAAAATTGAATATAGTCATGTATGTTACCCGCTTAAACTCAGCATACTTACAGCAGTTGGAGGAAGATTTTCCAGTGATTTGTTCCTTTTGCAGAAGAGGTCCTTGCGGGCTTCATTAACTGATTGCAAGACACTTGTTCTGTCGTATAGAATGACAGTAAAGCGTTCCAAAACTTGAAAATGAGAGGATTCTAACAGCACAGAATCAAAGGGATTGCGAACAATATGCAAGAAAGCTCCATTGACTTCTGGAAAGGAATTCCAGGCTTCCCATGCCGATTTCTTTGTCTTTCCAAAGAAGGAAGATGTACTGTCACAACCAGTGAAGGCATGAAATGCAGGCAAACAACGGGATTTATCCTTCCCTAGATTTTCACTCAGAGAATTAATATGGTAGTAACGGAAATGCTTGCCAGTACCAAACGCAATCCAAATATCTGCTGCAGGATAGCTCTCATGAATTGTATGAAATTCACCAATCAGGATAACTATAACATCCGTATCGACAGTACGAATCATAATGCTATTCAATCCTTTCTCCAGTGAATCCATTACATGCACTACCATACGAGTGTCAGCCTCCTCATGGTTACAATCACCCATGGCTTGTTCTGTCCCCAGTGCAAATACAGATTTATCTGTGTAAGAAAGAGTCATGCATAATCTTCACATACATACAGTTGAAATAACATGTTTACCTGATGTAATATAGCCACTCTTTCCTTCAGGAATATTCATGCCGGTAGAAACCTTGTTAGAAAGAAATGTAAATAACTCCTGCTTATTCTTAGAAACTTGCAGAAAGTCACTCCATTTCTTGGGCATCTTGGTTTGTTCTGACACCTTCGTCCATGTACCACATCCTCTGTGCTCTCTAGTAGCTTCTTTGATACTGTTTGGAATGTATCTGTCCCATATGCAGTCAACCCTGTGTGCTTGCTGTAATTGCTGCTGAAGAAAGGGAATAAAGACCTTCGTTGCATATTCTGCAAAATTTTGGGCTGAAGCAGTCGGTAAGAAGTGCACAACTGCTGCGCCATCAAATATTTTGCACTGGAAGAACTCTGGAGGATCAGGTATGTCAACAGACTCTAAACAAGTGAGTAGGAGTGATTTTTGACCAAAGCGAAGTTTGCCAAAATCAGACATTGACGGTGGAAATAGCTGATTTTCATGTGAGAAAAACTTCAAAGGGTCTCCCTCACGTTGCTGGTTTGCAATGTACAATCGTCCAAAGAGAGAAGCATTACTTCGCTGAACTGTGAGCTGTTGGGATGTTTTTGACCTCACCTTATGCTTGGGTGTCTTGAAAACTGGAAGGGAATTCTTTTTAATAGAGTCATGAATTGACCTTTCTCCACTTACAATGACTTCCTTGTAGTACTGCTGATATTGTGTGACTCCAATAGTTTCAATAGAACGAACAGTTGTAATAACTGCATCGTCTGCACATTCTCTCGTATTCAAAATCAGCAATTCAGGGCAGTCATCTAGAAAAGGGTTACCGAAATTGGTGATTGTATCAATGAGGTTTTGTGTTTGCTTCTTGAATGCCTTTTGCGTTGCCAACCCTTCTTCATGGTGCATATGACTTCCTGATCCATGGACACTTAGCTCACTTTCAAATTGGTCAAATAGCTTTGTAACTTCTGGACCACAAACCATCCAGCGGCTCAATGCTGCAGGGTTTTCAGTTAAGCCAATAACACCACCTACTCCTTTCATTTTGGCATTCTCCTGCTCATGCACCTGATCGATAGGAATAGAGGAAAAATGGTTGCTTGTCTTGGCCACAACCCAATTTTTTTTGAAGTCTTCACGAACAGAATCAGGTAAAGACTTCATGTCCCGAATGTGAATTGGGACCCAGCGAGAATAATTATAGTGATCCAGGGCAAAAAAATATCCTACAATTAACTCTAAACTCCACATGTAGACTTCAAAATTTCTCTCTCGATGTGCCCTAACAAAGGTGAGGACAAGCTTCTCAAGGCCCAAAACAGAATCCCAAAATTGGAATGTAGGGCTCTTTTCAATCATACTCAACCTCCATTCTTCATAGCTGATTGTCTGTGAATCATCTCTTTCAGAGTACGCTTCCCTTTGCAATTTGGATAACGCTGCAACAGTAATTTGGTGTGCATGCCGAGTTCTCGTTAGGTGAGATACTTTCAAAAAGCTTTCCACTGTACCCAAAGAACCTATTCCAGCCTCACTGAGTGCAACTGTCCAACCAGAATCAGCAAGATAGTCTCCAAGCATATTCCACATGGCCATTTCCAAGTGAAGACCACCAAACATGATCACGATTTTATCCTCACCATGGCTATCTGGCCACATCCACTGGATATACTTAGCTTTAGCAAAAATGGGACAATCACAAGCCAGGACAGGAACCTGTTGAGGATTTAAATACTCTGTTACTGATTGAAGGACATTCATACAATGTTTAATCATTGCCGGAGTGTCGGCTTTCTCATAGAAAAGTGGTAACATTGTTGTGATGGCTGGTAAATCTGTTGGCAATGTTTCACAAGCCGCATGAAAAGCAGCCCAACTGATGTGTTTTTCATCATCAGAATCAAGTAATTCTATTACATGTTTGAGCCAAGAATCTTCCTTCACCATGCCTCTACCTCTGCCAAGATCATGATCACTAACTGAAGAAAGACTACTCTTTTGTGGTACCGATGTATTTGATGCATTGAGAGCAACAGCAGGAACAGTAGTATATGATAGTGGTAAAGAGCACACTACCTCTGAATCTTCTCCACTGAATGGCATTATATTTCGACAATTGCCTTCAAAATTAGATGTAGGGAATTGTATGATACTGATGCCAGTACCATGAAATGAAGATTCTGCTGTGGTGGACGATGGATTGTGGTCTAGGTTATCCATGGCACCAGCTGTAAACAATCCATTTCTCAGATTGGAGGGGCACACTACACCATCAGTTTCAAATTGTTTGCACATAGATAGGGCAATGCTATTCTCCACTTGTGTGACACGAGTATATGAGACACTAATTCCTATAGTTTTTAGGTGCTCAACTAATTTCTTGCTCCTTGTCAATGCATGAACCTTCAAACCAAGATACAAAGGAAGGGGAGGTTCTCGACTTGGAGTGTGCCTACCTCTCTTTGATTCTGCTGCATTTTTTGTGGACTTTTTTTTGGAGTTGAATAAAATCAGTTGAGTTATAGTTAAACATGCTTGTGAGTCAATATCAGCATTTGTTCCTTCGAGAAGCATTGCAACAAGAAGTTTGAGATTGTAAGGTACAGATGTACTCTGGCAATTTTCTGGGAAAGATCCAGAAAACTTGAAATGTTCAAATGCAAAGATTTCTTTGCGGATCTCTTTGGTAATTTTCGCAATTTGTAGTGCTTCTGATTTGTAATCAGATAATTTGGCACTTTGAAACATTTCATGCATGCCCTCAGGAAAAACCAGAATACTATTTTTTCCATCCAACTGTTCTTGGACAGCAGATGTTTGAAAATGTTCCAGTAGATCACTTTTAGGCGACTTTTGTTAACAGTGATATCCACTCCCAAATTTTCCAAGTAGCTTTGGTATAATTTGTGCACTTCAGCTAATTTGAAGATATGGGTCCCCTCTTCTAAGGCACTTTCTATGAAAGACACAGTTTTAGCAAATGCTGTGGCCTTTGCCCTTTTCAGAGGTTCATTCGCAGGTGATAATTTTGAAGCACTACGACAGTGTGAGCGATAACGGTTTCGATATTTAGTCAAGCATGCTAAATGATACTTAGCCTCAATGGCAACAAGATCACCATCCGCCAAATCTACTAGTACGCTTGTGTCATTCATTTCAGTAGCCATTACCCTTACAGACTTGTCAGCATTGAAGGTGGAAAACTCATGAAGCTGTTCAGATTTTCCATCACACTTACAGAAAAGACATACATGTGTATCTTTAGCTACAGGCAAGCACTGACGTTTTGGTCGACTACTACAAGAACCCTCACCTTCCATTGAATCTCTGCTTTTCTTCAGTTGCATACGTTTAAGCATTGAAGTGTTGAATTTTTGGTGACATTTCTTGTGCCAAGAAGCATTGTGGTTCACAAATTGTTCAACGGTACCCTGATTGCCAAAGTTTACTTGAACAGGCAGACAATCTAGTTTTCTGAACTCCTCCACATTATTCAGGAAGGCACTGTATACTGTAGCATTATCTGAGGTCCAAAAGGGACAACGCAAGTCTTCAGAAGATTTCCTCTGACAAATGACACAGAACTTCCAGTCTATTACACTATGAACAGACATAGCTAACTAGCAAGTTTGTTCTTGCACTGGCAAGCACAATCCTAGAGCCAGCTGTTACTATGTGTAAGTAGGTGTGGCCTAGTGCTAGCCACAATGGTATGTGGCTGCTAGCCACAATGGAATGTGGCTGCAATCAACATTCAAAGGGTGTTATTTTGGCTTTAAAACACAAATAATTGCTAGTAGCATTAAATGGGTGTGGCTTGTTGCTAACCACAAGTGCATTGTGGTTGCACCTGATGATATTTTTCATTTCTTATACCTAAACAGACTGCCACACAAAGTTTGATGCCTTAATTCACTTTTAGCCTTCGAAATACCCAAATAGTCAGCAAAATGAGGAAATGGGTGTGGCTTATTGCTAACCACAAAGGAATCACGAATGCAGCCGGTGGTTTTTTAACTTCTTATATCCAAAGGGACCACCACAAAAAAATTGGTGCTTTTGTCCGCCGCGTATCGATTTTTCCCTTAACTGACTCTACTAACAGGAACTATGGAAGTTAAGCTCTCTGGATGATCCAGTTACACATAAAATTTCGCAAAAATGGAAGCAGTGGATTTCAACACTATCGGCTTTCTCCTCTCATCTAATTCCTCAGTGACTTCTTCTATTGGATGTTCCGATTAGTAGGCGATCTCTTCTCAGCTTTTCAGATACTTCTACTTACACCTATGGTGTTGTGGTTTATCCTAGAACTACGCACCAAGATTGAACTATATCAGTCATACTTGTAGCTTCCAAATCAAGGGTAAACTCACTCAAATCCAAGGCTAGAATTGGTTGCAGCACATTTACGGTCTAAACTTTTACAGTCTGCATCACATGATCTTTCTATTCCTCTCTCTCAGATATATGCATGGACGGATTTCAGGATAGTCATATGCTGGTCCATAAGAACCCAGCCACACTGAAGACATTTGCCTTGCATTTTTAGTTGCCTCAATTGAACATATATTCCTGCTGATCATTGGTCGCATGTCCCTATTGAGGACAATCCAGCTGACTTGGCTACTCATGGAGTGAAATCCTGTATCTCGATTTCTTCATTCCTGTTGTGGAAAGGCCCTCCATGGCTACTCCTTCCTCAGCCATCATGGCCATAGATACCTGCAACAAGGTTAGAAGTACCAGACCTTCGAGCTAACATTGTTGCTACAGTCCAAATAGTTGAACCTGACGCTGGCTACTCTCCCTGGACTCGTTACTCTTCCTTCAACTAATTAACGCATGTGGTATTGTGGATCAGGAGATTTTTCCACAAGGTTCCAACTAAATCTCATATTTTGTCTAGTGTACTCACCTCAGAGGAAACTCAAGCTGCTAAACTATGTCTTCTTTGAATAACACAGAGTATGACTCATGCAGAAAATTTCAGTTTATACGGTCTGCACGTAATCTACCTTTTCATCAATCCCTCTCAAAGTTTGACATCTCACTGGGAACTGATCAGCTCATCATGATCAGTGGTAGAGTGGCAGTCATTGAAAACTAAGCATCGAGAGATAGTAATTCAGAAGAGAAGCTATATGGCCCAAAATTGTTGAACAAAACCAAATTAGCAGCAGAAAAAACACACGAAACATGTGCAGGAACTTTTTGCATGTTACTTCACTTACCGATATAAGGAGCTAAAAGTAAACTTACCTAGCTACAAGTTGCTGTAAACTTTATCTAACTTTTCCAAATTAGGAATGTTGTAGCATAAGATTTTTTTTAAATCCATTCATAATATCCTCTACCAATTGGTTCAATTATATCAGTTTCCCTCTCTAGCTCTTAATCTTCCTGGAACTTTTCAGCTCTTCTTATCTTCCTCCAATTTTTCTATGCTTTCCTCTTGTGTCATGGACTTTTATATCTACAAGTTGTCATCATCTAAATCACCTTCATTTTCTTAATCACCCTGTGATAACCCTGTACCCAATCAGTTATTTTATTTCATGGCGACTCTTTACTAACCTCACAGATTTTTTTTAATAAACTATTTACGAACACACCATTGCGTCAATTATAAAAAAGTGGCCGATGCAACAGCCTTCACTACTGCGCAAGCCTCACAAAAATTTATGACTAAACTAAAATTAATTACAATTAAATGTGTGTACGTAGTAGATTGATCTAAACATATATTCAACTATACAGTTTTTGTCATTCTTCCTTTTGTCTTTCTCGTTCCTCCCTTGAATTCTCTTTCTTTCGTTTCTCCTCCTGTTGGGGTGATCCCCATTTAACTGCAAGCAATTCTTTTGATATGCAACATTTTTATTATCACAATTATCCATGTTTAGGTGATGGAAAGACCTACCATGTAGCAAACAAATTAGATTATTCAGAGAACCTGACAGTTGCTATTAATGAAGATTTTTCACCTGGGAAAATTATAAATAAATTGCAATCATTGACTTGTATCAATGATAGTGTGGGAATTTTTTTTAACTTCACTATTCTTCCTCCTGAGGTAAATATTACATTTTTTATACTTTTATTAATGTACAAGATGATGCAGATTTATTGCCATTACTGATTATAGACAATTTAAAAGAAAATGAGAAAGCTTACAGCTAAATTTATCTAACTATTATTATTTTTATAGCTTCATTTATAAACACTTTTATCTTATATTATACCAAATATTGAATCCTATAGTTATTGTTAAATGTCACGTATAGTGCTAATCATTTTCAGAGTACAATAAATCTTTATCTTTTGCATTTCAACTATGTTTTTTTTAATTGGTTGACGTCTCTTTTTATATTGTAGTTTGTTGAGAAACATATTACACTTTAAGTGACTAGTCTAGAATATGTATTAAATTAATCTATTAGGAAGAACAGCATTGAGTACTCTTTGATTATATTAAAAATTGTTTCTCAAGATTAGTGTCAATGAATATAAAATATTTTGCTCTCTTATTAATTGAAATAAATTAAAATTAAAATTTTAATATAAAATTCTCTAATGTAATTATTATCACTATACATAATACATATCATTTATGTTTTATTAAATTAAGCAATATCAAGAATAAAAAAAAATTAAGATTTAGAAAAATTTCGTTTACACAGCTAGGACTTGAAAGAAACTTTGGATATCTCAATACTTCTTTGTCTGTCAGTTGTAATACACACTTGTAGAGAATGTGTAGTTCATTTTTAACTTTACCTGATGGGGTGCCACAACAAATGTTAAGTACGACATTTGTTTATGTTAGAATAACAATAAATTTAAATATAACAGAAGCATTCATTATTTTAGATGATTAAAGTCAAAGTTAAATGGTCAGGATGCTGTTGTTTCTACTGCCCCGTAAAATACCATGTCATCAGTCCAAATTCTATACCATTACACATATTATTTATATGTGACCGGTTTTGGGAAAATCGGCCTAAACGCGGCAAACAATTTTTTTCAGTATCCCCGGGTAAAGCCTTATGGGTCGATTTTTTTAGAAAATTTTTTTATGGCAGAAATGGATAGACACCAGTTAGCTCTAGCTCATGACGCAGTTGTAAGCTCTGGCGTGCTCTAGAACTCACACTAGGAGGCTAGAAACACTAGCCCGTTGGACTCGTGTACGGAGAGTTGCTAAGAAATTACTGGCGGGCTTTTCACTAACAGCCGGGAAAAACTGTAGCTAACTAATTCACTTACTATTCTACATAATTCACGTACTCACGCAATTCTCTCCATCATAGTTTCTTAAGGAGCCCTGCATTAAGCCTTTTAGAATTCTTTCAATCCGCCTGTAACCAAGTTTATTCCGTAGTGTCCCGGAGACACGCAGTAATAGTATACGGACACAAGGCACGCCCCCTGACCTTAGCAACGCCTTTACCCCGCGTTTTTTTGAAATCAGCAATAATAAGTTAAGCAAAAATACTGAAGTGTTGTAGTGCGTAGGGTGAAGACGGCTTGTGCTACAGCTTCCAAATTAGGAGGAAGGCATCCCAAGGCCCCGTGCAGCCTACTGGTAGAATAAATTAGAAAACTTTAGATGCCGCGTTTAGGCCGATTTTCCCAAAACGGTCACAAGAAAAATTTCGTTTACACAGCTAGGACTTGAAAGAAACTTTGGATATCTCAATACTTCTTTGTCTGTCAGTTGTAATACACACTTGTAGAGAATGTGTAGTTCATTTTTAACTTTACCTGATGGGGTGCCACAGCAAATGTTAAGTACGACATTTGTTTATGTTAGAATAATAATAAATTTAAATATAACAGAAGCATTCATTATTTTAGATGATTAAAGTCAAAGTTAAATGGTCAGGATGCTGTTGTTTCTACTGCCCCGTAAAATACCATGTCATCAGTCCAAATTCTATACCATTACACATATTATTTATATATACTAGTAAGTACCTCGTCACACTGTGGTGCTTGATGTATTGGAAAGTAAGAATGTAGTAGCACAAGTTATCTTGCTTAGTTATCATTCCCACCATTGGTTAAGGTTACATAAGTTTCCCTCTCCTGCTCTTTTTTCTTCTGAACTACTGTATCTGAACTTTTCTTGTCCCCCACCTTTCCTTTATTCAGCTCTTTATTCACTATTATTGTTGCTTCTAAGGAAATATAAAATGCTTTTATCCTAAATAATATCTCAATTGTTTGTTTACAGGCTATGGATAGTGCTTTTGCGTAAAATAGAATTTTGATTCTAATTTGTTTTTCAAAAGACTGCAAGTATACATAGGGTCACCGTAAATTTTCTGATGTTTTCTAAATGTTAAAGAAATGCTATTTTACAATTTTAACTATTAGATATCCAATTTTAGATAGCATAAGGCTTACATAACATGGAACCCTATTAAGCGCTGTGTGTTCATTGATACTTCAGTGATGTACTTAGTCCAAGCAAGTTAGATATTTGTATGTGTTCTATTCCTAATCCTAAATAATACAGGGCCTCATCTTGCAAACATAGATGTAGTTAAAATAAAGGAGCATTACAATTTCCTTTTAATGAACTTGTTATGTTAGAATCTGAAATTTATTCACAGCATGTACTGTACTTTTGTTGTATGAATTTGTTAAATTTGATACAAAATTTGAAAGTGCTTCATAATTGAGTCAGCATTGGTGGATTCGTATATTTAGAATAACACTTTACTTGGGTTTGTCAATTGTATTATTCTATTATATGTTTACTTACATGTACATCTTTTTGTATATATTATATAATGTACCTTAAAAACATTTCATAAATGTTTAAAAAATTTAGGATTGCTCTAAAAAGTATGGAAACAAGGAATTTTAAAGCCAAACAAGGATAACTAGTCACTGCGTTTTTTAATTATTTTGTTGACTGAAATTAGATGTAACGTGAAGTGAGTTTTGTATTATTCTGGGAAGGGGTTATCAACCCTTAATATGAGAGTGCACTAGCACTCTCATATATATTTATTCCACGTTAGATATCTTGACAATATTATTTTTAGGTACATGGTCAGTGAGATCACTCACATTATCACATGGTGTTATCTCATGGGTGTACTTCGGTGTTATCTCTCATGGGTGTTCTTCGCAAGCTCATTACCCTAGTAGTTATAGCAACCAGGCCTGGTTTACCAGTTTTCTGGTTGTTGTTTTTTACAGCTACCTTCCTCTAGTGAAGCCTGCCCAACCTGGTTAGAGCAGCTGCTATAATATCCTGGCTGGAGTGTGGGGAGCCCTAGAGAGTTTTATAGCCTACTTCACACCAGGAGTTACCAACCCTATAGTACAGACTACTTCAGTGAAGATATCTAGCATGGAATAAACCACTTACTACACTCAGTCAGAATGATATGGCTAGATATTTCACTCTCAGGCTTTATTTACACTCGCCACTGGCTCGTGAAAATAAATTAGCCTGCTCGGTGAAATATTTACCCATATCACACTCTGACTCATGTATGTATTATGTATTATATAACTATATTTATTCCACCCTAGATATCTTCACAATGTTATTTTTAGGTACATGACCTGCGAAATATTTCACGGTAGTTATTTCACACTGTATTGCACAAGCTTACTACCCTTGTAGTTATAGCAACCAGCCTAACTTACCACTTTTCCAGGTTTTTACAGCTACCATCTTCTGGTAGTCTACCCCACCAGGTTAAAGCCACTGCTAAAAAATCAGCTGGTGGTATGGGTAGCTCCCGTAACCAACTTTACTTTATGCTGTGTACAGCAGTGAAGATATTTAGTGTGGAATAAACCTCTTATTAGAGTGATATGGCTAGATATTTCACTCTCAGGCTTTATTTCAGTCACCTCATGAAAATAATTAGCCTGCAATTGAACGAGCAGGCTAATTTATTTTCACTTGCTTCTGGCTTATGAAATTAAAGCCTGAGAATGAAATATCTTACCATATCAATCACTCTGAAGAGTGTAACAAGTGGTTTATTCCTTCCACACTAGATATCTTCACTGCTGTAATTAGTACTAGGACTGGTATCTCGCTATAGTTATTATTAGGACTGGTAATTCTCAGTGTAAAGTATGTTATAGGGGCTACTACACCCCCAGCTTCAATTTTAGCAGCTGCTCTAACCCATTTTAGTAGGCTACACCAGAAGAAGGTAGCTGTAAAGCTAGGCAAAGTGGCAAGTTTGGCTGGTTGTTATAACTACTAGGGTAATGAGCTTATACAATATAGCTTGAAATAACAACCATAACATATCATTATATAGTTATTTTATGGGCCATGTACCCAAATATATCATTGTGAAGATATCTAGGGTGGAATAAATAAACAAATAAACATATAATATAATATATTAATACACTTGTATGTCAGTTGGTAAGGCATCGTCATTACCTGCCTGGGAAGAAAAAAGAAAGAGGTGAAGTACAAAGTCAAGTTCGAAGCCTCAACCTTTAGCTCAGCACCTCATACACTTGCCATTGAAGCATCCGAAACTAACACTTTAGGGAATCCTGGAGTGCCTTTAAGATATTGTACCAACTTCTTTCTTTATTCTTTTTTTTCCCCTAGGTCTTGCCCTGTCCATTACCCGCTGTACTGTGTCTGTATTCATGAATAATTCATTCGCTGAACTCAATTGGGAGAGAGTGTTCACCTACATTAGCTAACCATAATCCACCACAAGTTATGAGTATATGTAATGCAGAGAAACAAACCAAGAGTACACAATGGTCAAAAAAATAGAAGCTGGTTAGAAAAGGCTGACTGATGTTACTATTTCAATGAAGTGAAAAAAAATTCACAGTAAGGACAGAGAGAGATCGATAAAGAGGAGAGAATCCATAAGTTTAGAGGAATAAGAAAACCTGTGATGAGTCAGGAAGAAAAGGATCAGGAGAGGGAAACCATGGATAAAAAGCATCTTATGCTTTGCATTCTTAATTTGATAAAAGTAGTACATCACCTACCACGGAGTGGCAGGGTACTTGCTAATATACAATATATAGTACTGACATTACATTAATAAATTTTTTAATTCATGTATACATTATGTATTTTATAGATAACTTCTAGTGATATGGACAAAGCAAGATATAATAAGATAATGAGCAATATTGGGTGGTTTTTCTTTGAATTACTAATTATTGGCCATGTTGAAGATTACAAATCTGGTCTTTCATTTTCACTGCCAGGATTAAAATGGCACATATATATCGAGGTAAAAAATTAGTGAAGTCATGTTATTTTGTGTCAGTATTCCCTGATTATACAGCTTATAATTAATTTTATGTTAACTAACCTGACATATATTTTTTTGCCAAGCACTTGATGATATTTTTTAACAACAATGATCTTCCGCAATAGTCTTTCTTTAATTCAAAATTCCACTTTCTGTGGTAATTAAAAATTAAGCGCAAGGTATTTGACAGCATGCTAATTTACTTGTTGTAGTAACAGTCACATGTTAGTTATAGTTCCCAAAGTCATGATGAACTCATAAAAGTAAAGCACTAAAGCTCCCAGTTGTGCAAGCATTATTTTAAACCTAAAGCATTTAGCTATATTGCATTATGATTTTTTTTTTGTTCTAAAACTACATTTTGTATGCTTGGTAATTACCTAGAATATTGTGATTTTATAGTAGATTTAATTTTCTATTTTGTGCAGGTTCCATGTCGTAGTGACTCAGCAGAGACTTCTCTTGAATTATTCTTAGATGAAATTCCAGCATTTAATCTAGTTGGAAAGAAGACACATATAGGGCCCAACATTCCCTTTCAGGTGGATGCAGATGTGCAACTAGTTTGCAAATATCTTCTAGCATATTATCATAAAGATGATATTCTCAATGGGATTGATAAGCTGTTCGGACTTGATTTCCAGCCACCTATTAAGTTTAGTGCAGAAAGTGATCTTCCTACTGATCTCTGTCAAAAATTGCTTAAAGACTATGCGCCACCAGTAACAGCTAAATCAAAAGTACTAATGAAGCTATTTGTCCAGTAAGTTAAGATGTTGTTGAAATTCAAAGTATATTGATATTTTGACTTCATTCTTTTATATAATATTTTGTCAGCACCAGTATTATGCAAAAGTATTTAAAGCATTTAAACATATTTACTTTTTGCAATTGTTTTTTTCAGTGATTAAATTTACCTATAATTTTGAGGATGATCTATTTTTATCAAACTCTTTATCCCATGGTTCGGAACTTTTCTGATTTCATTTCTGTAAAACTGTAATCTAGCACTAGTTTATCTTTCAAACAATGACTAATAACATTTGTTGTAATACATTGTTTTAATGTACTGGTATTGCATAGGAGTCACAATATTAGAGGATTTAAAACAAAGTATCAAATTAGATAAAATTCACAATAATGTATTAATTTGAATAAGAATTTACTGATTTACCACACAATTAATCAAAATAAACACATTTTAGTCTGCTTATGAGTGAACTATTAAAGAAGCTTTAATTGGGAAAAGTAAATTAAATAGGATTTATTAGATCTGAATAGGAAATATCATTCAAGTGTGAATGATTCTTTGTTATGTAGTGCATACAAAAAATGCAATCAATTGTTTATTTCTTAATTGTCTATTTTCCAGATACATGATGAGACGATGTAAATTTTTGGATGAGCTTCCTGCTTATAATTACAATCATGGACATGGAGTAATTAAAATAGTTGAAGGTAGAAGAATTTATACTTCAACTAAACGACTGGGTTCTACATTAATGAAAACAATGCTGGACGAAGTTACTAGATATTGTAAATCTTGTTTTAAAGCAGAGTGGTCACTTAAAGGATATAATCAAGTAAGACTTGTGACTGCCAAATGAACAATATATACTTTATGTTAGAAATGAGTAGTGAATGTATAGGTTATATTTTAATTATTGGCGAGTAAGCAAGACACTTACAGGGGTAACAAAATTGAAAATCGGGGATACGAGTTTGTTTATATATATATATGTGGACGTACGTATGTCATTTTGTACTTTGACCCTCGCGTATTTTTGTGTTCGACCCCGTCCCAAATTTCACTAAACCGAACCACCTAGTTTAGCGATCATTACCCTTATCACCTTAGAAATTGAATTGTTTACCGCTTTGAATTGTTTTGCGGGTGCAGTTAAAACTCAAAAACTTATGGGAGCTCCATTTCTATTCGAGTTGGTGGTGGTGGTAAGTTAATATGCTATTTGTTACAGTTATAAGCCCTCTGCCGCAGTATTTACTTGAAAATTCATTATCCACTAGACGAACCATGAAGGTAAAGTCTTGCTAGGTATGTTCAGTTGTGGAGTATTGTGCGTTACAACTACTATTAAGAATATCATAAAGAAAATTTTAAATAACGTGACTAATTTTGTTGCTTCTTTTTCAATTCAAACAGTTGAGGGGAGCGGTTACTATGGCATTGCATCCCCTTTACCGCATATACTTAATTTAAAAACGTGACTTTATTTTAGTAGCTTGAGTGTTAGTTTTTAAAATCAATCGTTTAACAATAGTATAGTTCAAGGCTCGCTCACCAACACCACTAGTTTTTCAATAAATAGCTTTGAAATGCTAAAAATTACGCACAGTTAAATTACTACTCAAAATTTCTGCATCTGTGTGGGTAGTTTACTGCCACCAAAGTCTATTGCTAGCTGCTGTGCGAGTCAAAGCAGGTAATTTTTATGTAATTATGCCCCTACACACATGCAAAATAACTATTGATGTGTTTGAGAAGAAATGGCAAGCAAGCCTGTGCACAAAGTACAAGTAAAGTACGTAACCGTTGTGACCATTATATACTTTAGCTAACAAATACAGAACTACTTTCTTACCTCGATTCCCCAAGTACTGGTATTTTCTGTAGTCTCTAATATCGCATTCTGACTATCTGAGTTACCAGTAGCTATTGTCAACAACAACTCACAGCTACTATAAACAGCCGAGTTTTTAAAGTTAAGTCTTGTAAAAGGTCTCAATACCATAGTAACCTTTCCCCATAACATTTTGCGACTTGAAAAAATAAGAAGTTCTGATGAAGCACTGCACAGTGTTGAGTCTAACAGTAAGTTTTTAAGACCTATGTGTGTCTTGTGGCATTCAGAAACTACCTAATACAAAGGGGTAAGCAATTCGATTTCCTTGAATGCGCACATTTAAGGGGCATACGTACCATCCATACATACATATAAAATATACCCAGATTTTGCATTTGGTATCTCACTCGCTTCACTTGATTGATAACGGACGAATATCCCCGATTTTCAATTGTGTTACACCTGATAGTGCATTGCTCGCTTCGCTCACTCGCCAATCACAAAAATAAACTATAAATATACTCAGCTACAATATGCAATACCTAACATGCCTTGTTTAAAAAATAGTGGTCATAATATTCTACATATTCTCTTCAGTTTCTTTCTCTTCTTTCTCTCTCTTGATTCTGCTCTCCATTCTTCTTTTTTTTTCTTTGGGATAAAGGCTGGCACCACAAACAAACTAATCTACTAGGGCAGTCGACAATTCTTGAGGACTGACTCCAACATGTTCATCTTCCAATACTTAACAACTGACATAGTCTGCAGTGTTGCTCTCTCTACCAAGTCTATAAAAAAAATATCCACACTCCTTACTTGAAGTGTAATTGCCATGCCCCTTAGTCTCTTACTTAAATGTGAACCTGACATGGGAGCTCAACAAGGCCTGTGATCTGTATAGATGCAACTCACAGTGGTATACACAATTTGCAATTGCATTGATAGGATTGTGCTTCTCTGCTCCTTTCAACTTAACTTCTGGAGTGAAACATGACTGGGAGTTCCTCTTTTTCTCTGATCACAGTTGATACCCAACCAATCCCCACTCCTGAGGATCTATGTGAAGGTGAACTCTAAGCTACCTGAGGTACATTTAGAACAAAATATGACAAACTACAACCTAATTCATAAAATGCTCCCTCAGATTCAGTAGTTCACTGCAACAGCCTAGGAGTCCCAGTACAAAGATATGACGTATATGTAGCTGAAGGTTTCGCAAAATTTTTGATAAATGTAAGGTAGTAACCGATTGAATCCAGAAAAGTTGGGGGTTGAGGGCCTCTTAAACTATTTCATTGCACTTACTTTATTGTCAGGTACAGCTAGTTGTCTGCAACCCACTCTGTGACCAAGGTAACAGATTTACTTTTTACTTTGACCCTACCTGTCATAACTTCTTCAAAACCATCTTATTGTGTTTAACATGTACTGTCCAAAATATGGGTGGTAAGGTATTGTCTAGAACTCCTGAATACAACAGATCAAGCATACCTCCTACATTAACTAACTTGTGAACTATATGCCTGTTGAGTTAACACACGATGTGGCAATCTTATGCAGGAATATTTTCAAGATACTTATTTTGTTAAACAGATGAAGTGTTTTGTTCTGTTGAATGGCAAATAGTTTTATTTTGAAGACTAGATAAGAGTGGCCACTTCAGATGTAAGAAAATAGGACAAATAAAAGATAGATGATTAACTTGGCCAAGTGTTGCTAAGAACTGTGTTGTTCATGTTATGAGTGTGGGTGTATTAACTAAGCAGGCCCCCCAAGGCCCAGAATTGTAGAGCCTCCTATTCTTTCAGACTATTAAACCTTAAAATGAATTGGTTAGCTCGTTGCCTAAGGGCAAATGTGGAAAGCAAACAGCCTCACGAAAGAATGAGTTCGCTATTGATGTGTCCACTGTTATTCTCCATTGCAGCCTTCCTTGCTGAAATTGAAGCTAAAGTTGACTGGTATCACTAACGATCAAGTTCAAGGTGTAGCTAGACTACACCAGAAATAACTTACAAATTATTCCAAAAAGCACAGAGATGTTGTCAAATCTAACCAAAATTTAAGAAGGGGTTGTGGATTTATTATTTCTGTGGTTATTCCTGGCTTGCTTGATGATCGTAGCAGGAATTTTGTAATCAGATGCTAATCTATTGGCTATGACTGTTTATATAATTATGTCAATTATCAAAAACAATTTTATTCACAGAATCCAAAAGCACATTGTGTTATAATTTCTGGACCAGTATTTTTTTTGCTACTACCTGTAATCATACACTTCAACTTTCTTCTACATACTTATAACATAAAAAAAAACGATTAATTTTAGTACTACTCAGTCATGATTAGTCACAAAGAAGGTGTCATAGAAACACTGTTCTTCTCTCTCTTCTCCACTCTCAGTTCCCTGACTGGCTACCTCAACAGGATCCTCTTTGTCCACCATTTATCTCACATTCCAAATTCCCAATCTCCACACACTCTTTTTTCTTAGCTTTTCCTGTTATGTGAAAAAATTTACTAGTACAATGCAAGTTCACAATGAGGTTCAAAATTTATATGTGCTGAACATTATGTACTTTCAAACCTACATTCCCAATTTACTCATACCAATTGTTAAAGAAAGACGACACCTTATCTCAATTTACCATATTAATGATACATACCTTGAATACTTCATAGCTCAACACTGGTCAATAATGCTTTTTCAACTATTTTTAAGTAATGCTGAACTAATAGTAACTAATGGTGCGCTCGAATAGCGCAAATGCATGGCGAGCGAGCAGACTCTTTTTACAGAAAAGTAGGACAGAAATTACATCTAACTGTAGTGCACAGTGTAACCCTTTCCATTCTCAGTTAGCATCAGAGAATCTAAAGTCTCTGATCCCAGACTACGGAAGTGGACCCAAGCATTGTAGTAACAATAACAGAATTACCTGAATAAACTTCGAAAGCAGTGGCAAAGAAGTGCAGCTTGACAAAGACTTCACAATTGTTTCTAGAAGAGAGTAGCTATAAACTTTTTGGTTGAAACAAAGTTGCGTAAGACAGTGCAGCAGGATTCTCCGCACTCGTTAATTGAAAAATACTGGAACTGTGAACGCTTTACCTAACTTACGTAATTAGAAGCGCGGGCGAAATTTTTTGACGTACGTATACATATAATATATATATCTGAAATCTCAATTGAACACGACTGATAGTCAGCTTCGCGAGCTTCGCTCGCTCGCTGAATAATAATAAACAAGTGGAAATAATATGCAGCATAATATCAATATTTAGTCGCTAATTGATTGTATGAATTGAAGATATAGCCTTTTTTTTTTCTAAATGGAGATTCTTAGTTAAGAGCATTAAGCATAACATGAGGATTGAAGCCGTATCAACTTAAAATTTTCTTAAGCTAAACAATTGTAATGAGAAACAAGCTGGCATGTATGTCAAAATTATATCTTCAGATATATAGTATTTATTACATGAGTCAGAGTGTGATATGGCGAAATATTTCACGTGAGCAGGCTAATTTATTTTCATGAGCCAGAGGCGAGTGAAAATAAAGCCTGAGAATGAAATATCTGCCATATCACTCTGATGAGTGTAATAAGTGGTTTATTCCACACTAGATACTTTCACTGCTGTAGTCAGTACTAGAGGACCTGTAACTCACAGAGTAAAGTTAGTTGTAGGGGCTCCCCACACCCCCAGTTGATATTTTAGCAGCTGCTCTAACCCCTGTTGAGTAGGCTACACCAAAGGAAGGTAGCTGTAAAAACAAAGAAAATTGACAAGTTTGGCCAAAGTGTGAAATATCGTGAGTTATTTCACTGGGTCATGTACCTAAAGATATCATTGTGAAGATAGTATCTAGGGTGAATTAAATATAATATATAGTATTATTCTCTTCATTGGCATTTATTGTTTGTACTGCAGTTAATATATGACTTCAAAGGTGGTGAAGTATCCAGTATTGGGTTAGTAACCCTTAATCCTGATTTACTTCAAGGTGAAGAAAGGAATAAATATGAAAGTATTGGCATTCAAATCCCTACTTCTTTGTAAGTTTTACTTACCACAGGGTTTATTTTTTACTTGATGGGGGATGACATTTTGTCCTGCTGAAATGATTTTGCCCCCATAAATTTATCATTATCTTCATGATCACATTATCCACAAAATTTTCATAAAATTCATGGAAATGAAAAAACTCCCTTAAATTTCAAAAATGTTAATATTCTACTTACCATATTATTTTTTTTGTAAGGTCTAACATGTATACATCATAGTTGCTTAGAAAATTTTAAGGTAGTGGAAACAAACAGAGTACACTAGGTAGGACATTCTTCCTGCAAAATACTATGATTATATTTACTTATGACGCTACAACTTTAATTGCTATTCAATTCAAGTTATCATATTATAAGTGGAAAGTTATTGTTAAGAGCTATACAAACACTTTATTATGAAGCATGGCTAATTTGTAATTAACTACTGCATTTTTAAAGTATTAGGGTCAGATAAAACAAAATACCGTCAAGAGATATTCATCATGTCATTCATTTAAGAATTTATATGCTGGCTTCATTTTATTAACCCTCAACGTGCATGCGCGAGAGGGTTATAGTAGTCGTCCTATCTGTTTGTCTGTCTGTCTGTCTGTCATGCTCTGATTTTGGAGATTACTGACAATTAACAGTTGATTTAATTATGAACTTACTCAGGATGAAGATTTAAGACCTTTTATTGTGCTTTTTTTAAATTTCAGGCTAATCGTTGAGAAAACAAAGCTTTCAACTCCATATAGGTACCAACTTTTATGGGCAACGCCCCCTAACATCACGTCATAATCACGTGAGCAAATACTTTGTTGCAGCCAGCGGTGTAGTTTGCTTTATGTTAACGGAGTTGAAAGTGGTGAAGTTTTTTTACATTGAAAATGTATATCAGTGAGTGTTTCTGGCTAGTTTAGCTTCTTCTCTTATGAACACAGCGTTTCATGTATGATTTTCATTGGCCGAGCTTTTGTGATGCCTCATTAAAATAGCTAACAGATTACATGCCGAGCTTTTGTGATGCCTCATTAAAATAGCTAACAGATTACATGTTTTTTTGGAAGGAGATTTTAATATTATAAAGATAGGTAGTGTTTAATAGCGCTGAGGGTTCGCACATTGTACTCAGTATTTATGATGATATAATATTTATATAAATTTTTTAGACATTTGCTATTGTAATAGTTTGAGCAAGAAATAAATACCCAGTAGTAACAGTTTTGTACAGTATTTATTATTACTAAAATAGTATATTTATTTAATTACAGCATGTATGGTGCTATTTGTGCTTATAGGAATCTAAATTGGTAGTATAAATTTATCATTTGTAATAGTGTATCATTCTATATTCTATGATGTTATTGTTTTCATTTAGAGACCTTTTCTCACGCAAAGTATTAGATGAATATCTATCACGTGCTCTAAATATAGACCTTCAAAATGGAAGAATTGATTTATTTGACAAGTTTAAGTATGTGCTGACATTAGATTATGCAGTTAAAATGTTAGATATTCATGAACGCCTTCAATGTGGCATTCCAGTAGTAATAGAAGGGGAAACTGGAGTTGGAAAAACAGCTCTTGTAGAAATGTTATCCAAATTGTGGAATCAGTCTTTATATGTAGAGTGGAGCAGACAAAAATCTATGCTGTTGGAATTTTTTCAAGAAAAACTAATTAAGGAGATTACCAGTGAGAATAGAAATAATACAGCATATCAGGTAAAGTTTAAATAGTAGCTAAATTAAAAAAAAATTCAGATAATAATGGCCCTGGGGCAAATTCTCAGCATAACTAGCTATGACATTTAATGTCAAGTCATTCTCAAAATAAATTCTCTGGTGTTACTATCAGTACGTATGTGTGTGTGTGTAGTTTATACAGTGAAAATACTAAATGCTTTTTTTTTTCCATAAGTGAAGTAAATTTAGTTAATACAGAGTAGAAACTATTGAAACGAGCCAGTGGTTACAAACACAGGTACTCTAATACATGAAATTTAAGTCTGGTATCCAAATAAGCTTTGCAACATCTTAGTTACACTATTAGCTGTAGTAAGCTTTGAAATGTGTATTGAAATACTTCTATAATCTACTGTTGAAGTTTTAACGCCGAAATGATGATTTTTCATTATCGAAGCCCTAACTCTTAGCTCCATGAGAAATAGAACAAGTGACAGTAATCATTAATCTATAATTTTATAACAGATTTGGATTTTGGCATGATAGATTGCTTTGCAACATAAAATTGTTACAATGAGAAACCTTTGCAGCATTGGTGATTAATCTAGCCATTAGAGCGGGAACTTAGATTGCTTGGAGTGAGTGGAGTTTATTACTTTTCTCAAGCACATGGCATGTTCTTCGTGTTGGTTAGATTGGGTCCTATGAGGTGCTAGTTATTTACACCATTTAGCACTGATTTGCTCTTTAAAACAAACTCAATCAAGCCTTCTCCCTGCTCTTCTCCACTCTAGGGGTCAGACTTAGGACATATTATCTTGTGCTGATCAACTGGTGCACGTACAATTGATAATAATTTGTAGAGCAATGTACACTCCAAGTTTCACTGCAATGTTCAAGAACATTTATAAGAATATATTGACTCATAACTGATTGTGTGTGTGTTCATTACTGTGTGTCATTACAATTAATAGGAACTTGAAGTATAATTTAACACTTGTTAAAATGCCAATGAGTTACAGCATGGAAAATATTGGGTTAGAAAGATTTTGTACCAATCTTTATGTAAGTATCTGAGTCCAGAGTATGATAAATATTATTAATGTATATGTTTATAGGAATGTGTAAATTCATTGCAAAAAATAATGAATGAAGAAACTTCTTTTGATACTTCAGAAGATATAAAGGACCATGTGGTTTGTCTTTGCAATTATATTGTTGAAGCTCCAGATAATTTCCATAACAATATTCTAACTTATTTACTATCATTAAGAAATGCATGGTTTATAAGTATGCTGACTATACAAGATTCCTGTAGTGTTCCACTTCATCAATTATTTGATATTGCATCAAAAGAGAAGAATTCACAGCATACATCAACTTTGCTGTCAGCTTTATTATATGCAACTATCACTTCTACTTTCCACAAAATAAATGTTCATGGAGCAATGACACAAACAGAAATTACTAACGAATTAAAGCCTGCATTAGTTCAAGCCAGGAAAATGTTAGATGTGTATAGCAGTATGATTAGACAAGATTTTAATGTTGAAAGTAACAACTTAGCAGAAAGTGCTACACATGCATCCATTAAAATCTCTAAACCTTATGTGACTGTAAGTTAATGCATGTATATGCATGCCAATATTTAAGAATATTAAATTATATATATAATGTTCCAGAAAAAAACTTTATTAATTGTTCTCAGTTCTAACAGCCAATATATTATACTTTTTGACTCGATGTTTCAACTTCTTGCTATAGTCCTTTTCAGGAGTCAATGAGATTGGAACTCTTTTTAATGATATAATTATATACAGCAAGATAAATGGTGGTAACGCTTACTGTTTAGTACATCCTGGATGATGATTTGCAAGCAGCATAGACAGCCAGCATCCAGGAAGCTCTAAACTTATGTCTCTGTTAAACTTGTTGTCTTGTAAAAGTGACACCAGACAGCAATAAGTTCAACAGAGACATAAGTTTAGAGCTACCAGGAGGGTCCTAGCAGCCTATGCTGCATGTAAATCACCCTTGAGGATTCATTAACAGTAAGTGTGGCTACCAGTTATCTTGATTGTGTTAATATATCATCACAGAAAGTTCAACCTCATTGACTCCTGAGGAGGACTACAGCAAGAAGTCAAAAAGTCAATGTTGAAGACCGAAGCCAAACTAACACTTGACTGAACATTATTAACTAGTTATCATTTTACTAGTATTCATGCATCATTTAACATTTTGCACTTAGCGAGCATGCTCAATTTTTTTGTACATGTGTATTATCTCACATTCACGTATCTCCTTTGTTACCTGTTTTATCATTTTCACTTCTCATTGTTATTCGAACCATTTATGTCTAAATTTATCAAGCCACAGTTAATACAGCATAACTAGTTCCTAGCTAGTTAGTGGGAAGTTCGGAGCAGAGAACTGTTTCCAAAAGCATTTCCTGTCTGATTTAATAAGAGCAGAAGTCTCAGACGACAATCGAGAGGCCAGGCTTACAGCATGACTCGCTAGAGGTTGACCGTGTGTGAGCATTTCTCTCTTCAATGATGTTAAATTATATATTGGCTATTAGAGCTGGAAATGTTTTGCTATTAATATAGACTTGTTTTCATCTGAGAGTAATGTTAATACATAAATGTGCACGAGCTTGTCTAATAATTGTACTAAAGTCTCCTACTTTCCTTGTCAGGAGAGGAGGACACATTACTCTTCTTAAATGCAATGATCAAGTAATTGTAAATCGATGGATTAACCTACTAGCAAGACAACCACAATAACATTGTACCCCACACTAGTCCCCAGACACAAATACTTTGCAATCCTGGTATACCTGACTAGGGAAGCATATAGTGTATGTCTTAACCCTATTAGTTATTAATTTAGATAACCCTAATTCAGGAAACAGACTATGCATTTACAGTTCCATGTGAGTGTGATGGTACAAGCCCAAGAGGTAGCTAGTTACATCAAAAGTTTTAGGTATTGTGTAGTCCTTGAGGAAAGATTATCATTTTTCTGATAGTAGTTCTAAATTGTTTTGTTGAGGGACATCTTCCAGTCCAAAACACACTTTACTTTTTATCTAACAAGCACAATTATAGATGGGATATTTAATTGATGTCATAAACTAGTGATAGATTATGCATTCAGTGCATCTTTTAGAGAATGCATCTTCAATTTATAGAGTACTAAAGCTTTTCAATAATTTTTCAATGATCAATTTTATGCAGATCTTTTTAGATGAGGTAAACACTTCGTCATGCCCTGGTCTTTTCAAAGAAATTATTATTGACAAAACTCTTGATGGGAAGGTAAGTTCTTATTCTGCATAAAATTATTAAGTTTTCGAATAGTTTTTAAATATGGTTTGCGGTGGATGTAAAATTCGCACTGGTTCTTTGTCAGTCACAAGAGTCAAGTTTAAATATTTATCGTATTATTTTATCAACAATTGCAACCATTCTAACAAATTACTGGACTGAATTGCAGTGATTCTGAGTAGGTCCACTTTGTATCAAATCTGCCAGATATACAATAATACAAAATATTGTTATGCTGAGTTCAATGACAACAGCAGCACAGTCACAATTTGCTGTATGTTCAAAGAGTGCTTTATTATAGTTGTTGTCTCTAGTCTCTGGGTATGTCTGTTGTGTCCAATGTGTGGAAGAGCCAAGTCTGACAGAGACTTTATTTCAAAGCTTGAAATGTAGACATGGAATTGCAATTGGTTATTATGCTTATTAACCCTTTCACTGACATTTATGTTGACTTGTTGAATACCTTGAAAAATTATGAATATTTTTTCTATAAAAACATTCCTGCATAAGAATTGAATTTTTAAAGCATGATGAAACCAATTAATTACTATTATGGAAAAAATGTATATTATACATAGCAATATTTTTATTGAGCAATTATTTAATGTAGTAGAATTTTGAAACAATAAGAAAACGTTTCGGACTCAAAGTCCTTCAACAGCTCACAATAGATTGAACAAAGTGATGTAACACAGCTATATAGGGTTAGAGAAGTGTCAACTGTTTGGGACAGCCATTTGGAAGGAAAACCTATTGTAGGTGATCTAATTCTAATTGTAAACTCTCGTGGTGGCTCACTGCATGAGCCCTGTGTTTGAGACATTGCACTATCCCTGTGTTTATCCTTGGATGATGATTTGATTTACTGTTCAGATAAAGGTTGGTGTGGGTTGGTTTGCAATCTACAGAATTGCTTAGGGTGCTGTATTTCCTGCTTACGGCTAATGATCCGTCGTGTTCTGTTTCCATTGTAAACTGGATGGATGGTCTCACTGAATTCATATGTTGAAGGAAGTTGCTTAAGGTATCTTTTCCATGTGGCCATACTATGAAGGTGTCATCAACATAGCAGTACCAAATAGATGGCTTCACGTCTGCTTTATCATGGGCCATGGTCTTGAAAAATTCCATGTAGATGTCAGCTATTGTTGGAGATAAGAGAGAGCCCAACCAATCCCTGAGAAGGTGAAAGGTGTCGTATATAGAGTAAAGTATTCATGTGGTAGTACCTACATTTATTTATTCTCCATCCAATTAGTGACTACCTTTCATCCATTTTACGCCATCACACATCACCACCATGAAATAACATTTCTCTATCACATCTTTTTTTTTGTTCATTCTATTGTGAGCTGATGAAGGACTTCAAGTGTGAAATGTTCTAATTGCTCAATAAAAGTATTGGTATCCATCATTCCTCAATGTAGTAATGAGCCTATACTCCACAAATGTGTATTTGTTCCAAAATTCAGACGTACTTTTACTAAGGGCACTTGCTAAAGCTCAATTTCTGACTGTATCATAGCTACTACAAGGTTCAGACAGAGTGCACGGCGTATTCACCTTCTAGGTTCTGAATTCTGAGCTTCAAAACTTCATACTATAAATAAAATTTCTGGGCGAATAGGCACTCAAGTATAAGCATTCCAGTAACTATATTTGTAAAAAGTTGTAAAGATTACCAGTGCCCTCTTTTCAGTTTTGATATCACAGTACTAGGTCAGAGCAATGTATGAACAATAGGAGTGTTATATTAGATAATCTGATATTTTTTAATACGGAGAACTGAGAGGGGCGAGAATTTTCAGCTCCAAAAATCAAAGGGTAGATATTCAGTTTATTTTGCTTCTGAACACAGTAAACCTCTACTTTCATTGTTATATTTTAGCCTATACCAGAAAACATATTTGTTGTGGCCGCTTGTAATCCCCATCGAGGAAATAGTGTTGCCTCTCACAAGCAATGGTTACGTGGAACATATTATGTTCGTCCTCTGCATCCAACACTCAAGTTGTTAACATGGGACTATGGAGCTTTGGACACACATCAAGAGCGTGCTTATATCCTAGCCAAAATGGAAATTCTTGAAAAAAAGAAAGGTGATATTGAAGTAAGTCTGTGTGCACAAATTAGCTTTATGTGACAGATTTTAATTTGTATAAAATGATTGAAATTAAATTGAATTTTATTGATGCTGTTAGGGCTTATTGAAACAAATCAATGTCCAATAAAGTACTATCAATTGAATGGAATGTTTGAGTAATTTTTTTACATGTTAGTGATGTAATTGATCGTTGTGACATGTTATTCCTATCAAACGCAAAAAACCCAAGCTGAGTTAACATCACAATTACTGTTGCTGTTTTTTTTGTTGTACAAGTTACAAACAACCTAGTAATAGTTTTATTTTATTTTACCAAGTAATAAATATATATTAATATTATTTACCAAGTACTAATACTATAGCCAAGTCATTTTTCAATACAAAAAAAGTATGGTATTGTTTTCAAATACCACAGCAGTGGAAAACTGGAGTAATGATCTGATTGGTCACGGCGATCTCTTCGTGACCTTGCTGCACTTGTACCCGCTAGGCTATGTCACGGCGAAATTCCAGGAAATCTCTATTTAGCAACGGTAAGAAAAAAGTATGAATAATAGCAGAACCAGGATGAAAAAATTTCTTTGACGGAAATGTAATACAAGATTATGGTTTTCTTAGCTGCAGAAATGAACTGTTCTCTTTGGCTATAGTATTGACATACGATAACATGGAAAACTGTGGTATTCGGATAAATAGCACTCGTGCGGCGAGAAATTGCACTTGGCTTCGCCTTGTGAAATATTTCTCGCTCCACTCATGCTATTAATCTTGAATACCACAGTTTTCCGTGCTATTGTATCTCCAAACACGAGAGAACATTCCTGTTTACATTTTTGTCTTGATTCTTGACATTCCCTTCAACATGTCTTGTAAATTTTCAGAGCTCCGTTTGACCCATCTCTGTGATAATTTTCTTGTCAAAGCCAATCTTTTTACCTATCAGTAAGGTTGAGATTGAATACAAATCAGGAAAAAAAGTTGCATACATGCATTGCTGATTTTATTCACACGGTGTCAGCCCCTGCCTTGTATTTCATTTGTTAATTGCAATTTTATATAGGTTATACATTGAATACCGTGAAATATCACAAGTCTGTCGGTAGTACTGGCACGTGCTAATACTACTGAAAGACTCGTGATATTTCACGGTATTGAATGTATTACCTTAGCTTAGTACATGCAAAAATGTACATAAGTAATTGATCATTAATATTACCAATAAAACACAGAATTACTCTCTTACCTTAATTTCATGAATAGTGATAACTTCTGTAGTATCCGATTTAAGCTATTCTGACTGCCTCAATTACCAGTAAGCTCTCAACTCTACCAAAACATAGCCAGAGTTGTTTTTTTGTAATTTTAGCTAACAAATACGGAACTACATACTTACCTCAGCTTCTCCTATATAATGATGGCTTAATATTTAGCCACTCTGGCTACCAGTGACACTTGACAACCAACAAGCGGCATTTAGCAGCCCCAAAAAAAATGACGAAGTTTTGAAATTACGTTTGGTAAAGGCTTTTCAATGTCATAGTAACCGTTCGCAGTAACTTTTTGGGACTTGAAAACAATTGTTTTGCAGGAGTTATCTCACAATTTGGAGCCCAAGTTTCAATTAAGACTTGCTTAATGCTGTAGTATCAGAAGAAAGTGGGGTCAAGCCTAAACAGCCGTGTTTTTAGGAGAAAAAATCCCCGCACACGCGTTTAAGGTCCATACATACTAAATATGCATATACACTAGTGATGTACTTGAACACAAATGGTGAGCGAGCCTGCCTAGTTAAAACTACAGTATTGTTACTACAGAATTTATATTTTAGCTTAATTCATGCAGAACAGTATAATAGCAGTAGCAAACACAAATACCAAATTACACTCTTCCTGAGTAATGGTAAGTATCAGACTTGAGCAATTCTGACTACCTCAATTATCAGTATTTCTTGAACAAGCTTTCAGCTACAAAATAAATAGGCCAGTGTTATTTTTGTAATAATAGCCAACAAATATGGAATTACAACTTGCCTCAATTTCCTGAGTATTGGTAACTTCTGTAGTTACCAATTTAAGCTATTTTGACTATCTCAATTACCAGTAATTCTTGACATCAAGATCTCAGCTACAAAACAAAAGACAATTTATTTAGCCAACAAATACAAAATTACTTTCTTACCTCATTTTCTTGAGTAGCAGTAACTTCTGTAGTATCAAATTGAACCCTTTCTGACTATCTGAATTACCAGTCTCTTTTGAAAACAAACTCTCAACTATAAAAAAGAAAGGCCAGAGTTGTTGTTTTTTGTTGTAATTTTAACTTACAAATTTGGAATTAAGTACTTACCTCAGTTTTCCTCTATCTAGTAATGGTAACTTCCTCAGCATTGTTATAAGGTATTCTGACAGTGGTAATTTCTGTAGTATCCAATTTCAGCAATTCTGACCATCTCAATTACCAGTAACTGGTGAACAAGCTCGCAGCTCTACTAAATAATAACATAGCCAGAGTTATTTTTTGTAATTTAGCTAACAAATATGGAACTATGTACTTACCTCAGCTTCTCCCAAGTAATGTGGCTCCTTTGGTTTTAATATTTAGCCGCTCTGGCTACCAGTGGCACTTGACAACTAATGAGCGGTATATAGCAGCCCCAAAAAACGACGAGATTTTTCAAATTACGTTTGGTAAAAGGCTTCAATGCCATAGTAACTGTTCGCAGTAACTTTTTGAGACTTAAAAAACAAGTGCTTCGAAGGAATTATCTCACAATTTGGAGCCCAAGTGTCAAATTAGACTTGCTTAAAGCTGTAATATCAGAAGAAAATGGGTCAAGCCTAAAAAAGCCGTGTTTTTAGGGGAAAAAACGGAATCTGCGCACTCGTTTAAAGGGCATACGTACCATCCATACATACATATATACTAGTGGTGTGCTTGAGCACAGATGGTGAGCGAGCCTTAAACTACACTATTGTTAAACGATTGATTTTAACAACTAACATTCAAACTACTAAAATAAAGTCGAGTTGTTAAATTATGCATATGCGAAAAAGGGGATTCAATGTCATAGTAACCGCTCCCCTCAACTGTTTGAATTGAAAAAGAAGCAACAAAATCAAGTCACGTTATTTAAACTTTTTCTTTGTGATATTCTTAGTAGTAGTTGTAACACACAATACTTTCACACAACTGACATTACCTACGCAAGACTTACCTTCATGGTTAGTCTAGTGGACAATGAATTTATCAAGTAAATACTGTTGTGTAGGGCTTATAACGGTGACAAATAGCGTATTAACTTACCACCGCCACTAACTGAAATAGAAATGGAGCTCTGATAAGTTTTTGAGTTTTAACTGCACCTGCAAAAGGATTTAAATCGGTAAATAATTCACTTTCTAGGGTGATACGGGTAATGATCGCTAAACCGGAGGATTCCTTTTAGTGAAGTTTGGGACGGGGTTAAACACGGAGCAAATACAGAAATACGTGAGGGTCAAAGTACAAAGTGACATACGTACGTCCACACATATATACAAACAAACATCCCCAATTTTCAATTGTGTTACTCCTAAGAGTGTCTCACTCGCCAATTATTTGTAATTTAAGCCAACAAATATGGAATTACTAAATACCTCAATTTCCTGAGTATTGGTAACTTCTGTAGTATCAAATTTAACTTACTTTGACTATCTGAATTACCATGAATTCTTGACAACAAGCTCTCAGCTACAAAAACAAAAGACCATCAATTTTCGCACACGAATACAAAATTACTTTCTTACCTTGAGCAGTGGTAACTTCCGTAGTATCAAATTTAAGCCATTCTGACTATTTGAAGTTACCAGTCACTGTTGACAACAAGCTCTTAGCTACATAAAAGAAAGGGCAGAATTATTTTTGTATATTTAGCTACCAAATATGAAATTACGTACTTACCTCAGCTTCCATAGAGTAATAGTAGCCTCCTTAGTATTAATATTACGGCAATCTGACTACATGGCTCTTGACAACCAACAATCGGCACTTTGTATCCCCCTAAAATGGCGAAGTTTTGACATTATGTCTGGTAAAGGGTTTTCAATGCCATGGTAATGGGTCGCAGCAACTTTCTAAAACTTGAAAAACAATCGTTTTCGCAGTAAATTTCTCACAATTTGGAGCTTAAGTTTACTTGCTTAATGCTGTAGTATCAGAAGAAACTTGGGTCAAGTCTAAAAGCCGTGTTTTTAGGAGAGAAAGAGAACCTGCGTGCGTGTTTAAGGGGCATACTTACCATCCATATAACATATACCCGATTTTGCATTATCCACCCCTAACTAGTGGTGTGCTTGAGCACAAATGGCGAGCGAGCCTGATAGTTAGGTAACATTAAACTAAGTATTGTTACTATGTTTTAGCTTAGTTCATGCAAACACTATAATAGTGGTTATGACCTTTTATTTCAGCAAACAAATACATAATCACTCTCTTATGGTAACTTCTGTAATATCAAACATCTGCCATTCTGATACCAGTAACTCTTGGAAAAGCTTTCAGCTACGATAAAACAAATAATAAACCAGTGTTATTATTTGTAATTTTAGCCAACATATGGAATTACTACTTACCTCAGTTTCTGAGAATTGATAACTTCTGTAGTATCAAATTTAAGTTACTTTCACTATGTTAATTATCTCACATTCTTGACAAGCTCTCAGATACAAAACAAAAGACAATCAATGTTAGCACACAAATACAAAATTACTTTCTTACCTTATTTTCTTGAGCAGTAGTAACTTCCGTAGTATCAAATTTAAGCCATTCTGACTATTTGAATTTACCAGTCACCTTTGACAACAAACTCTTAGCTACAAAAAAGAAAGGCCAGAGTTATTTTTGCATATATAGCTAACAAATATGGAATTACGTACTTACCTCAGCTTCACTGGAGTAGTAGTAGCTTCCTTAGTATTAACATTACGGCATTCTGATTACCAATGGCTCTTGACAACAAACAAGCGGCACTCCGTATCCCCCTAAAACGGCGAAGTTTTGAAATTACATCTGGAAAAGGGTCTTCAATTAACCAGTCTCAGCAACTTTTTGTGTCTTGAAAAACAAGGGTCTTCGCCGGAATTTTCTCATACTTCGGAGCTTAAGTTTAAAGTAAGGCATGTTTAATGCTGTAGTTTCAGAATAAACTGGGATCAAGCCTAAAAAGCCGAGTTTTTAGGAGAAAAAAGTTCCCCGTGCGCGCGTTTAAGGGGCATACGTACCATCCATACACACATATATACATATAACATATACCCAATTTTGCATTATCCACCCCTAATATTGTCTCGCTCGCTTCGCTCACTCGCAAATAACACTACAATATTTTTACTATGTTTTAGCTTAGTTCATGCAAACACTATAATAGCAGTTATGACCTTCTATTTCAGCAAACAAATACAAAATCACTCTCTTACCCGATTAATTATAACTTCTGTAGTGTCAAACATCAGCCATTCTGATACCAGTAACTCTTGGACAAGCTCTCAGCTACGATAAAAAATAAACCAGTGTTATTATTTGTAATTTTAGCCAACAGATATGGAATTACCACTTACCAATTTAAGTTACTTTGACTATCTGAATTACCTCGAAAGCTCTCAGGTACAAAAACAGAAGACCATCAATTTTAGCACACTAATACAAAATTACTTTCTTACCTCATTTTCTTGAGCAGTAGTAATTTCTGTAGTATCAAATTTTAGCCATTCTGACTATTTGAATTTACCAGTCACTTTTGACAACAAGCTCTTAGCTACAAAAAAGAAAGGCCAAAGTTATTTTTGCATATTTAGCAAATATGGAATTACATACTTACCTCAGCTTCCCTGGAGTCGTAGTAACTTCCTTAGCATTAATATTACGACATTCTGATTACCAATGGCTCTTGACAACCAACAAGCGGCACTTCGTATCGCCCCCCCCCCCCTAAAACGGCGAAGTTTTGAAGTTATGTCTGGAAAAGGGTCTTCAATGCCATAGTAACTGGTCGCAGCAACTTTTTGTGTCTTGAAAAACAAGGGTTTTCGCCCGAATTTTCTCACACTACGGAGTTTAATTTTAAAGTAAGCTTGTTTAATGCTGTAGTTTCAGAATAAACTGGGGTCAAGCTTAAAACGCCGTGTTATTAGGAGCAAAAAGGGAACCCATGCGCGCGTTTAAGGGGCATACGTACCATCCATACACACACATATATATATATATATAGCATATACCCGATTTTGCATTATCCACCACTAATAGTATCTCACTTTATTGATAGTAAACAAACATCCCTGATTTTCAATTGTGTTACCCCTGAGAGTGTCTCGCTCATTCTGCTCACTCCCCAATAACATGTTCCCTATTCTCAATTGTTCACCCCTAACAGTATCTTGCTCGCTTGATAACTAGTGGTGTGCTTGAGCACAAATATCGAGCAAGCCTGCTTAGTTAGGTAACATAAAACTACAGTATTGTTACTATATTATTTATTGTTCTAGCTTTGTTCATGCAAAACAGTTTAATAGCAGCTGAACTTTAATAATAGCAAACCAATACAGACTTACTCTCTTGCCTTAGTAATGGTAAATTCTGTAGTATCAAACTTAAAGCCATTCTGACTACCTCAATTACCAGTAACTGCTTTCAGGTACAAAAAGATGAGTCCAACAAAATATGGAATTACTTCTTACATAAATTTCCTGAGCATTTGTATCTTCTGCAGTATCAAGTTTAAACTATTTTGACTACCTCAATTACCAGTAACTCTTAAACAAGCTCTCAGCTACAAAAACAAATACGCCAGTGTTATTTTTGTAATTTTAATCAACAAATATGGAATTACTATTTAACTCAATTTCCTGAGTATTGTTACATTCTGTAGTATCAAATTTTTAAGCTGTATTTTGATGCTCTGAATTACTGCTATTTCTTGACAGCAAGCTCTTAGCTACAAAAAAAATACCATTAATTTTAGCAAACAAACATAGAGTAACTTTCTTACCTCATTTTCTTGAACAGTAGTAACTTGTCTAGTATCAAATTTATGCCATTCTGGCTATCTGAGTTTACCAGTCGCTCTTGACAACAAGCTCTCAGCTACAATAAAGAAGGGCGAGAGTTATTTCTGTATTTTTAGTTAGCAAATATGGAATCACTACTTACCTCAGCTTCCCCCGAGTAGTGATAGTTTCCTTAGCATTAATACTATGGAATTCTGATTACCAGTGGCTCTTGACAACCAACGAGCAATACTTTATCAGTCCCAAAAATGACGAATTTTTAAATTACGTCGGGTAGAGGGTTTTCAATGCCATAGTTACCAGTCGCAGCAACTTTTTGTGACTTGAAAAGCAAGATTTTTTACAGTAATTCTCTCACGATTTTGGGCCAAAGTAGTTTAAAGTAAGACTTGATTAATTCTGTAGTATCAGAAGACACAGGAGTCAAGCCTAAAATGCCCTGAAAAAGGAACCGCACACACGTTTAAGGGGCATACTTCCCATCCATACACACATATATACATATAACATATACCCGATTTTGCATTATCCACCCCTAATAGTATCTTGCTTGCTCCGCTTGCTCGACAAATAATAGTAGTAATGCAAGTTTGATTTATATTAATCTCTATTGGAGTACCTGACTTCAGTACATGATAAATATATATTCTCTCTCACCTATTAGTTCTACTTGAAAATTTTTGATTAATTATTTATTGTTCAAATGTTAATAAGACTAAAAGTGTATAATTATGTCAATGTTTTATATTTAGATTGCTAATTTAACTGATGTTATTGTTAAAAGTCAAGAAATGATGCGTAGATTTGCTAATAATGAATTAAAAATGCATTGCAATATGACACCATTGAATGCAACAATTGCAGCTCGGAGTTGTGTTAGCCAACGTGACATTCAAAGAGTATTTATAGTATATGAGTGGTTCCAGAAACTTTTCCACAAAGATGAAGAGTTAAGAAGACAAAAACATAATAAGGAAAGAGCTTTGCTATCATCACTGGGAGTAGTGTATTATTTGCGCTTAAATGAGGCTTACAGAAGAGAATACTGTGATGCTTTTTCAAGGAAAATCTCTGGTGGGCTTTCATTCAGAGAGGTTTTTGATGGTATTTTGAATTACTTTATTAGAAAAGTTAAATTACCCAATGGTATTGCTCGCACAGTCGCTCTAAAAGAGAACATGCTCGCTATAATAGTTTGTGTGGTCAATCACATTCCCATTATAATTGTTGGTGCTCCAGGATCTTCAAAAACCTTATCTTTCAACCAAGTGATGGCCAATTTAAAAGGTCAAGAGTCCAAAGAACGTCTCTTCAGTGATACCACATTGTTCAAAGCCTTAAATCCTCATTATTATCAGTGTTCTCGTCGTACCACTTCAAATGAAGTTATTTCCATTTTTAAAAAAGCTATCAGTCGTCAACATTACTGTGATTCAAACAACATGAATACTTATTGTGTGGTGTTTATGGATGAAGCAGGCTTACCAGAAGATCATCATGAATCATTAAAAGTATTACATTATCATTTAGATAAGCAAGAAGTATCATTTGTGGCCATTACAAATCATATTTTAGATGCAGCTAAGACAAATAGAGCTGTATCTTTATTTCGACCAGATCCTACTGAGGATGACTTAAAAACACTAGCACAAGAGTGTTTGTCTTTTTCGGAATATCCTCAGCAAGATAAGACAGATAATATGAAATATGTAGATCATTTTTGTCAATATGTAAATCCTTTTTGTCGTTCTTATACACAACTCATGGAGAAACCCAAGTTATCTAACATTTTTGGTTTGAGGGATTTCATTCATTTCATTAATTATTTAAGAAGAAATAGATTCAATAAAGTTTTGAGCTTCCCACAGTTAGTTTTAGAAAGTTTGGAGCGTAACTTCAATGGAACAGTGTATTTTAAAGATATCGCCGAAACTTTCCTGCACAATGTTGATTCTGATATAAATAATGTTAGTCTGAATGGAAATTTAAAAGCATTTCAAAATAGTTTAATTGATGTTCCAAAAATATATGACTCTGAAAATGAAGTGAGGTACAAGCTGATTATAGATTCTACTGAGGATGACAGTCTTGTTCGCACTCTTTACTCTGTGGGCATTTTAGACAGACATAATACACGAATGTTCATGTGTAGTAATTTTCCAGCTGATGGGGAATTACAGAAAATAGATACAATTGCAGCTATACGTCATTCAGCAATGAAAGGACATACTGTCATCATGAGTCAGACTGATGACATTCATGAAAGTTTTTATGATTTATTCAATCAGCATTTCCGTCGCATTGACTATGAAAAATGCCCCAGATATTACACCAATATTGCTTTTGGGGCTCATCATAAGCTATCTAGAGTCCATCAAGAATTCAAATGTATTGTTGTTATTAAACAAGATGAAATAAATAATACTCCTAGTCCATTTTTAAATCGATTTGAAAAGTATCTCATCACACACGAAGATGTGATTAAGAGAGCAACATCTAATTTACCTCCAAATCTTTTAATATTAGTGAACACTGCAAGAGACAAGGTAAAGCTCCGCATAAACTACTTCCATGTTTTGATTCACTTTCATCCTAAATTATTTCTGTATTTTGTTTTAATATAGATAAAAGATTTTATGGATCGTGTTGGAGGCAGCGAAAGTTTGTATGGATTTCAACCCGTAAAACTTTCTGGTATTAATGCATCAAGTAATGGTACAGTATCAAGTACTGCAGATTCATTAATTTTAAATTTTCTTCCTCCTTTGAGTTATGAATTCAGATTGAATGATGAGATGGATTGCAGTAGTTCTGTAAAATTAGGATTATTTTTGGTAAAACAAACCAGAATATGTTTGCAGAAAATCACAGGCTTTAATATTCCAGAAGTAAGTGAATTTATTAAAAACTTATAAGATTGGAATAAGAGTGCTAAAGATTACTTTATCAAATAAGATTGTGAGCTATAAATAACCTTGTGTTTACAGTTACTTAACATATTTCCCATAGCTCTGGATAATTGCTTTTTTTAACTAATCAATTCTAACAGGAAATTAAATACTGAATGTGCAATATTTTTCTCATATATTTAGCCTTTATTTATTAGCATTACTATTATTTAGGTTTCTAATAATGATGAACTAGAAGCTGATGAAAAATATTTATATAACTACCTCCTCAGCACAAATTTTAAATTTGAAGAAGCCTTTAAGGAAGTCACCAATGAAGAGGCAAAAAAAATAATATTTCAAGCATTTGATTTTTTAATATCACCCCCATCTATGAGGATACTTAATGTAGAAAGCTCCTTCATTGTATGCTTGGCTCAGGAAATGATTATTCATGTTCTAATGAGGCGTATTTTACAAGTAATGACTACTGAAGCTATAATTCTGCATCAAAAGTTAATCCCTGATTGCTTTAAAGATTATTATCTCAGATTTCAGAGTCATTTTGATATAAAACATGCTGTTGAACAATACCTCGGTGTACTTTCTGATCACAAAAGGTGAGTTGGAAAATGTTGCATTATGTTATTCGCTATACTTAATTGAGCACATGTTAGAACACAAGTATTGCAATTTGAGAAACTATTACCAAACAATTAGACAATCATAATAATGATTTCAGCCAAATGACTGAATAATTTGACAATCACATAAATGCAGCAAAATTAATCATATAACCTTAATAGAATTAAAAAAAACTGCAATAAGTGACATTTATGGAATTTCTTTTGTATTGTGATTATGCATCAGTGTTTTATAAAAACTTTGGGTGGGGGTTGAACAGACACAAACGTGAAATGTAGTACTTTCAGAGATATGCTGCAAAGCCTTCAGAAACACAGATTTTGGCTTACAATATGTTAGATCATTTTGCTTTATTGTATTTTGAGCCTATTACGATCATTTCTATTTGGAAAATTGGAGTAAATGATTCGGTATGAGTCCTTGAATTATCAAGTCGAAATAGCACCATGTAGAATCATAAAATTAATAAATAGAGCTGAATAATAAGAAGATAAGTAAAGCTGGACAATAGAAAATGATAAATGAAGCTGGAAGTTAACAATATTGGCACATTTTATTGTCAATGTTACTACAAAAGGAATAAAAAGTCCTAGGCCTCGCTAAATAAAGTCAAGTGCTCTAATATTTTAAGAATATATTTAGAACAAGTAATTTTAGTTAACCTCAGCTAATTTGTAGAGAGTTTTTTATTCCAATCACTATTTTGTTGTACATGTATAATATTAAATGTTAAAATTTTTATAGCAGCAACAGTGCAGTACAACCTCCAAATAAAGTAATATTATTTTCACGTTCATCTCCATTAATTCATTCACTGCCAGGACAGTTCCCAAATTCTGATTTAAGTGCTATGGATGTGTCAAGTATTCAAGAAATAATATGCGAAAACATAGGAAAATTAATGATAACTAAGTTAACCTATCTTACAACACAAAATATGCTTCAAGAAATATTAAAGAAATTTATTACTTCTGATGAAGTTGAAATTATTTTGATTATAGCAGACATGAATAATGTGTCTAAAAAAATTATTAATCACACACGAGTACTCATTGAAGAATCTGAAGTCAATCTTGCTGCAAATAATGAAATTCCCAAGTTATTTTTACTCTTACTTCACTTTCCAGCTTTGTTTGGCCAACATTGTTATCCAACTCTGTATTTGAAGGGGTGGGACCATTTGTATCTTGATTCTATTGGTCATCAACAGTCTAAAATAATTGTCGATGCAGAAAACTGGTTAAAATCTTCTTGGCAAGACAAATTTTACACTTCTGATACTTTTGATCTTCAAGATTCAGTGGCTGATGCTACTTGCTCATTTTTAGAGCCTACTATTCCTATACTGTGTTCCCGAATACATTTTGGCCAAAAAACTGATACGTCTTTTAACTCTATGATGAAAAATGAACAGCGTTCACTCTCTCTTAAGAGACTTATATTTAAATACAAGATAGGAGATGTTTTATGTGAGCATTTTTCTAGCTACTGGAAACCTAAAGTAAAACTTGAGCTTTTGGAAAGAATTGTCAGTTTTTCCAAGCAAAGCCAGTCTACAGTCAGTATAACGGAGTCTATCAATACCACAATAAAGTCATTATTTTTTGATTTTTGTGTTTACATGATAACATTGATAAATGAAGATGATAACCTCGATATTTTATTTTCAGAACTGGTGTCTTCCCCAATACATGTTGTGTTCAAGTCTATATTTAAATTATTTCCACTACCTAAACTTACTCAAATTAACTTAATGAGTAAACATTTTGTCTCAACAGAGCAGTGTGAAGTTAGGTTTACTTTTCCGTTCTTTAAATTTGTATTCGAACTAGTGGAGGATATTATACAAAAATGTCTTAAGTACACCAATTTGGACACTGAGTTATTGTATGGAAGAAATCTTAGAAACACGAGAGCTGATCCCGAGAGCAAGTTAGAGCAGCTTGTAAAAGATGTGGAACATAAAGTACAACAGTTAAAGGAGGTAAATTATTCATTATATACTTATTGCTTATAGAATTTGTATTTTATTAAAATTAATGAAAGAAAAAGACAAAATGAAAGTTATTTATTATATTAAGCAAATAATTTATTAGTGAGAATCAATTATTTTTAACCTGCAATACCAGTAAATAAGTAATTACTTTTGTTTGTTTTCTACTATGTGCTTAAAATCTTGAAATTGTTGGATTGCCATAATTATATATTACAGAGCATAAAAATATAGCATTGTCTGCCTCACTGATAGTTAAGAACAAAATTACATAATTATTTTTTAGGCTAATCTTAATATTTTATTTAATATTTCTATGCAGGACACACAAAAAAATGTTATTGGCACAGTATTACAGTTCATGGGGCAACACCAGAGCATCTGGAAAAAATACTTTCAAGACTTTATAACTTACAAGCTACATTTTGGCAGACATGTAGAAAATGGAGATCCTAAATTTCAATCAGATATTCCACTTCAAATACTTCAGTATTTTTTTAAACAGCTGAACAGGTCTGGAAATGAAATGAAGAATAAAATGGTTCAGTTGCATTGCCACTCTGCAGTGTATCACTTAAATCTAGCACAGCTTGCTATTTTGTTCAGACCTTTATGTGAAGTTCATGAGGTAAATTTCAGAAATAATGTATGTCAACTTTAGTTTGCAGTGTTGTGTCTTTTTTTTTTAAATATTGTAACAATTTATACCATTATAAATTCTTTGTTTTGGAGAACAAAGTATAGTGTCAGTTTTTGTAGATAAATGTAATGTGGATGTTTTAAAAAAATACTCTCTCTTTACATAACTGTTACTGTATTAGTAAGGAAATGTTTGTTTTAAAATGCAGCTACATCTATATGTTCAACAACAATCTACAAAAGAAGCATCATTAACGGACACAACAGAGCAACTTCTATTAGATATAAAGCCGATTTATCCAATATTTGGCTCACCAGCTCATGTATCAGAGTTTGTAATAACAACGTTATATGAAACACTTCAAAGGTTATTAAGTGAGACAGTTACTACTTTGGATGTGTGGTATTCTACTTATAGGTATGTAAGCATTAAATTTAACAGGGCAATGGCTGTTCTTTTAGTGTCAATAAAAATAGTGAGGTTAATATTATAGTTTTCACATATATAATAAAGCTCAATAATATTAGTAACATGCAAGTACCCCGCCACAGAAGGGTGCTTGACGTATTGCAAAGTAAGAATGCAGTAGCGTAAGTTTTTTTTATTCATGGTTATCATTCCCTACCATAAGATTACATCAGTTTCCCTCTCCTGCTCCATTTTTTCCTGAACTATCTCATTTCTGTATCCTCAACCTTTCTTTTTTTCAGCTCTTTCTTCTTGAGTCACGGATTCCTTTCTCCTCCTTGTCCACCTATCCTGCTTCTGAATCGTCCTGTCTTTCAATCATGATTGTGGACTAAAGCTTTGTGAAACTTTTACCTTCTTTTCTACTTTGACCTTTCTTTTTGAAACTTATGGGGTTTCAATGGGAAACTCCCAACACTCTGGTCAACTGCTGAGAATAATGTCATGCAAAACTAACGCAGGCAGCAAAGAAATTATTTGCTCATATAAGTACAGCGTGACTATAGGGGTGATACAGACAATTGCTTAAGATCTTACGGCCTCAAAATAACTAGCTTTTTCTGAAAAAATAAGTTGAAATTAAATATTCTGGCACATTAAAGGGACTTAAAATGTCTTGTGCAACATTTTGATGCTTGTTTCAATCTTCGGGAGGCTGCCATCTTCAAGATCCATGTGACCGAATGACTGACTGACTGACTGAAAAATTGAGCACTATAACCCTCTCGCGCATGCATGCTGAGGGTTAAAAAAAATTTAGTACTATTATGAAAGTAGAAAATTATTCAGCACTAGCAAGGACCCTGCCACACAATGGTGCTTGATGTTCTCACTTTTGCAAATTAATGAATACAGTAGCATAAGGTACTTTTATCCATGGTTTTCCTCTCCTGCTCTCTTTCTTCCTAAGCCATCTCAGTTTTCTTATTCCTCTCTTTACCTCATTAATTCCCTTCTCCTCCTTCACCTATCTTTACAATAAGCCACTTCTAGAATCACTATGTAGTTTGTTCCAGCTGGTTTAATGGTAAGTGTGTGCGACTACAAGTTCAGTGACAATTTAGTTATCTATAGAGCAGCATGCCCGAGAGGGTTATAATAGTGTGTTTGTCTGTCTGTCTGTCAACATTCAATTTCATGAATGGTTGAAATTAACCTTTAAAAGCAAATATGACTTGATGCAATAGGAAAATTTGAGTCCCTTAAATTGACCACTTTTTCAAATTTCGAGGTTGTTTCCGAGTAAATGGGAGAAACTTCAGCTCCAAACAAACGCAAACTAGATGCAATAACCTTTACCTTTCGCATACATTAGTTTACATCATACCACCGGTCACTTGATCACTTATGTTTACGTAAAGAAATCATCGTTGTATAATAATGCGCTGAGGGTTCGTGGTGCTCTAGCTTTAACTCTAGTTTTAAATGGAAGCCTTTTTCATAGAGCATGTAGACCTTGGCACTTTACCAACTCAGCTCAGCTCATGAAATTATGAATGCACACACCGTCATCATTGGTCGTTGGCGTTGTCATTAGTGACACACAAGCGTATTAGTATAATATTATCAATTTAGTATCATTTCAGTAACTATGAAACAGTTTCTTTTATAATACCATAGCCAAGACATTTTTTTATACAGCTATTATTTTGAAATACCACAGCAGTGGAAAACTGAAATAATCATTTGATTGATCACGGCGATCTGTTCATGACCTTGCTTCACTTTTACCCACTGGGCAATGTCGCGGCGAAATTCCAGGGAAACGTTATTTATAAACGGTAAGAGCACTATGTATAATAGCAGAACTGGGGTGAAAATTTTCTTTGACGGAATATTATACAAGATTACGGTTTTCTTAGCTGCAAACAAACTATTAATATACGATAGCATGGAAAACTGTGGTATTCGGATAAATAGCACTCGTGCGGTGAGAAATTTCACTCGTCTTCGCCTTGTGAAAATTTTCTCGCTCCACTGGTGCTATTAATCCCGAATACCACAGTTTTCCATGCCATTATATCTCCTAATAGTACGGCGTAAATTGTCCATTAAAAAATGTATGGGAATAATCGCTGTTCAATTTAAATTGTATGGGGAAGGTAAAATCGCATGGGTAAAGTGAAATAGCGCGTAACTAATTGAAATAGCACGGTAACTAAGTTGAACTAAGTGAAATACCACAGTAGCTAGGTGAAATAGTACAGGCAAGTGTGCACGCGTGCAGTGTTGACCTTGGAAATGCACAGTTAGATTCTAGTTGGAGACTATGTCATTCTTTATTACAGAGCTCTACCCGTATTAGACAGAATGTTTTTCAACAGATTAAGAAGAGCCTTACGTTGAAAACTAATTTTAAGCGGTAGCTAAATCCTGATTTAAGGAAATAGTGAGTGAACGAAACAGTGTAGCTACAATTGCAAATGACTTTTTATAAAGCTTGCATGGGTAACCTGTGCTATTAGGGATTAATAGCACTCTAAAGCAATTGAAATATCACTCAATTTGACTTGTGCTATTTCAATCACGTTACTGTGCTATTAACCCCTAATATAATAGCATGGTCGGTTACCGTGCTATTACTCATACAAATACCATGAATGAACACTTAAAGTGTTTTGGGTTGGGTAATTATGTAACTAATTTATATTTAGTGTACTTATGTTGTCTTGTCTATTAATAACTAGTCTCTATTTTTTTTCTCAGCAAACTTTTAATAACTCCAGCATTAATTTTTTGATTGTAAAGTTTTCAGTATTAATAATGTATATTTTATGTATAGAAATATTTTGGCCATTCCAATTCTTAAAGAATACATTTTTATGTGTTCACCCAAAGTTGTCTCTGAGACTGCACTGTGGACTATTTTAGAAGTGAAGTTTAACATAATGCAGGCAACTTTTGTGTTCCTGGGATTGTATTCTAGGCTTGGTATTGAGTCTGGGGCAAACAGTAGCAAACTTTTCGAAGCTCTACGAAATAAATACTGCATGGGAAGCAATCAACAGGTAATTACACTCAATGCATGATATAGTATTCATTTATCATTTGTTCCATTTCTTAATTACAGGCTATTCGTCCTGATTTAGCGGGAGTATTTGAAGTTATTTCAGAAGTGATTAAATCCGACAAAAATAATGTAGCCATAGCAAATAAGAACTCAGTCCTAACTTTAGTGGAAGGTCTTCTATACCATTATTTTTTACCGTATTCAAAGAGATATAACCATAATGATGTTAAATGGCTTCTAATGCACATTAATGACCACAGTCTGTTGGGAATTATCTGCATAAATTTGAAAGAACATTTTGAAGCTGATGATGATCAGGTAAATATGTTACAAGCATTGGTAGTTAAAATAATTTATAGCATGAATAATGTATTACTTGTACACCCACAAAGAGCAGCAAATGTGTCAGATTATAGGGAATGCAGTGGTACTCTCTACCTAGGCTCTACCTAGGGTTGACTGCCCTAAGTACATTTAAAGGAGCCTTTTGTAATGAAAGGTTGATATTCACTGTTGGCATTGAGCAGTGTGTGAGCATTTTCGGCATTAAAAATTGGAACCCACTTATGATGTAGCTACCATGATGAATAACGTTTATTTATCACACTTTTTTTTCGTATTCTCATAGTCCTAGTATTGTGCACTGTTCAATGTCAGTTGTTTATTATCAACAGTATCATTATTGTTTTTTGCAATTAAAACCTCGAAATTTTGTCACTTATTGTTTTAACTAGAGTCATATTCAGTTGAACATTTACTTAAACTAGCAAGTACCCTGCCATACTGTGGTGCTTGTGTCCTTGGCGTTTGACGTACTACAAGTAAGAATGCAGTATTTTAACTTATTGGCGAACGAGAAAAGCAAGTTAGACAAACACAATCAAAAATTGAGGATATATTTGACCCTCGCATATTTTAGTGTTAGGTCGGTGGTCGACCCTGTCTTAAATTTCAGAATCCTCTGGTTTATCGATCATTACCTGTATCATCCAATGGAATAGAATTTTTTACCGGTTTTAATTCTTTTTTTAACTCATCCGAGTTCATTTTTTATTCAAATGTGTGGTAGTGGTAAGTCAATGCGCTATTCGTCATTGTTACACACCTTACGCAACAGTGTTATTGCTTACCTGATAATCCATTGACCTATAATCTAACTATGAAGGCAGGTCTATGTCAGTAAATGAGTGTGTGTAAAAGTGTGGTGCAGTTTACAGCTACTGCTTAGCTAAAGAATAGCACAAAGTAAACATTTAACTAACGAATACATTTTTTAGCTGCCTTTACAATGCTTTTCCGGCTACTACAGCAGTAAGCAAGTCTTTATAGAGTTTGGTTCAAGCCTGTAAGATAATTCCTTCGAAATGCCTGCTATAAATTTTTTTCAAGTCGAACAGTTGTGTCAAGTGGTTACTATGGCATTAAATACACTTTACCATATATATGTAATTTAAAAAAACTCAACCATTTGTGGTTTGAAATCTAAATTAATCCTATAACATTACTGTAACCTAACTAGGGAGGCTCACTTGCCGTTTGTGCTCAAGCACACCATTGGGTTTTATTTATTTTTATCATACTCTACCATTGGTTAAGGTCACTAAGTTTCCCGGTCCTGGTTAAAAGAACATGAATTCCACTATGCATCAACTTTAATTCAATAACTAATTGCATCATCATCAAATATATGCACGCTGATTGATATTCATTGAGTCTATCTTGATTGAAAATTGCTGCAGGAGGCAGATTTTCTAATTCCTTATATGTGGCTTGTATTTTCATCATAATATTTTTAATGTTATATTCCAAATGAGTCAGGCTAGAGCGCATAACTTATTGGGCAAAAGGTATGATAATTCTGTCACGCAATATCTATAGTTCAGTCATTCTCGGCTGAAATAATTATAATAATAGTAAAAAAAATTTGAACAGCCAATATTTTTAATTAAAACTTAACCCGACGTTTCGACTTCCTGCCGAAGAGGACTTTGGCAAGAAGTCAAAACGTCGGGTTAAGTTATAATTAAAAATATTGGCTGTTAAAAAGTAGAAAAATTTCCTAATATCTATAATAGGTCAATGACCCTTGGTTATTTTCTTTACCGTACTACAACTGTTGGTCTTTGAGCTGAATTCCAGTAGTCCACAGCTTATGTTCTGCTGCCAGAGTTGGTACTCAATTTTGTGAAAATAGTGCTTTTAATCAATGATTGATTATCACAATAAAAGTCAATACTTCCCACAAAATAAATATCAATACAACTAAAACACATAACCCAGATAATTATATAAATATTAGCCATGCACCAAACATCACCAAGAATATGCAAATGTCAAAAAAAAAAGCATAACCACCTGTTAGCCTGTTGTTGTTCACTTTTTGACTAGCATTTGGTCAAATATAAAATACACTTCAACCTCAGTTTGCCATTAACTTGTGATTACTTTTTGGCTTCACCATTGTGCTGAAAACTAAAATTGTGCTTCATCAGCATTAGAAAAAAATAACTTTTAAATCTTATAAACTTTATTAAGTTCAAGACCGATCATTTGTAGCTTATGAAATGGATGGATGACTATGAGACTATTTCTACACTTGGTTTTTGCATTGAAGCACACCACCAATTATTATTTATGCTAATGCAACGTCTACAATTTGACATTTACTTTATGTAGGAGTTCTGGCAATTATCACAATTTAGCGTGTACAGAACCTATGTTTCTCATATTCTTGGAAGTGATGAGGAACTCAAAGACATTGAGAGTGGCAATGAGTATTCTACGTCGTTATTGCTCTATAATAAAGATATGCGTGATATATTGAGCTCTGTTGTATGTCCACTTGATGAAGAACTAGGCGAGAGAGCTCCATATATACCTTATTATTGCAAGCAATTATATGCTTATTCAAAGGTGAGTTTGCTTTAAATTAATAGATGTTTTCTACTTTTGATCCCATTCATATTGTTGTTTCATTGTTTACAGAATGCATTAATGGAGCAGCCATTATGCCATTTATATTTTAACATTGTATTGGAGCATATTAATTCAGATTCTGTTTATCAAAATGCAAAACTATCTAAATTAATATATATAGTTAAAGACATGATATCACATATAGAAGCTTGTGAAAATGCCTATAGTGCTGCTGATCATGATCAAAACACAGAACGTGAAGAGCAGTTAATGAGCAAAGGAAATGTACTTTTACTACAAATTGATATTGAGGCTGTAACTCAATTGATAATCAAAAAAATTGTTCCATATTTGAATCCTACTAAACCACAAGCTCTAGGAGAATTGAATAGTATTTTGCAAGATGTTAATGAGTAAGTACTATTATTTTGGAGACTATTGCTATATTTGTAGCTTTAAGTATCTGCAAAATTTACTCAGCAATATAGAAATGTAATTTGTTACACTGTCTTGTGAAATTTGGAACTATACTTGTCAAGAATAATGTTTACGTATTGATCTTTAAAAGCTGTTGCAATATTGGGCCTTGTTATTATAGGCTACTACTCAATCTGTTTCTCATCATTATAAGTTAGTGTCTGTCATTCAGTTCCTAATAAATAAATAGACAGTTTGGCATTAAGTGGTTGTAAATTAAAAAAAAGAGTGCATGCAAACACTCTGTAACGTTAAAACAGTGCTTTTTACTCATAAAAGTATGTGCATACTAAAAATTAATGCTTTTCTTCAAAAAGCTCTAGCTTGTAATCATGTTTTAAGATCTGTTATTTCAAGAAGTACAAATGTATAGTTGTTAACAATGACTTTAGCATGTCTTTAAAAAAAAACTACTTTCTTCCTCTACCCAATCTTCTCTTTGCCTTTTTGCTTTGAACCAAGGGAAATTAAACAAAACATTACAAAAAGGTCACCAAAATAATTATTCTTGGTTTGTTTTTGCTGGCAGCAGTTGTGGCCATCTCAATGCAGAAACTGTGCCCATAATCAAGCACCATTTCTTCAAATGTTACCCAGTTGGTAGTAATATTCGGTCTCTTGTCAAGTAGCATTCATCTTTGAACATAATCACAGGACCATGGTGTGATCCCATCTACACCAGTTAGCTAGCAATATTTCTTTTATAACTGGCCCTTAGGCTTGAAATTATAATTCACTTACTCACACTAATTAAAACAAAAATAAAAACGACGAACTTTTGTTCAACAGACGACCTGGTCTAACATGTTTCTACACTCACAGTTTATACTAGTAAGGGAGTACGATGCTAACTGTCACACTTTTAGTAACTATGAACTACATGCAAACATAGAATAACTATAAAGTTCTCTTTTACAAACTGGTGAGATGCCAGAATTAATCATTTATACAGAACTGTGATCATGTAAGCATATTTTTTTAGAATCCTGGATTATAATACCGAAAATTATCAAGATAAAAGATGTCCTGTAAATAGCCATGGATATATGTTAGTTTATCATCTTCTAAAAATGTTGAACAGTTCACAGCAGCTTGTTGATTATTGCACACAGGAAAGTAATTCATTGAAAAAATTTAACTGCTTGTTACCTATTCTGACAAAGTTTAAAGTAAGTTAAATTTATTGAGGGATGCGATTTATTTATTTCATAACTGTATTTTATAGAAAGAATCTTGCTTCCAAACACCTCTAATATCTTATCTCCAAAATAAACAAAATGGAAAACTGAAGAAAGTATATGATTCTGTCTTAGAGATTATGATAGGAATTTGTAATAAAGAAAAAAGTGAGAAGGACTTATCTGATCTGGCAGAATCTATGTAAGGCTCATTATTACTTGTATTGCATCTGTTTTTATATTATATAATAGGGAATTTTTAGGCACTTTGCTCCTCCTGAAAATGTTTTACCCCTGATAATTATTATGACATTCATGATGGTATTAGCTTAAAAAAATTCATCAAATTGATGTAAATGAGAACCCCCCCTGAAACTTTCAAAATGTTGATTTGACACCTCTTAAGCTTAGTTCTAAAAAACACAGTAGCATATGTTATTCACTCAACAAATGCAAGTCCAATTTATTTCACTGGATACCAATAAAACTTATTCACATAATGAAGTGTGAATCAATTCTTCATAATTATTGTATAGACTAAAAAAAGTTACTACATATTGCCTTAGACCCCATTTATATATATTAGCTACATAGGGCTTATTTGTTTCTATATTAAACTAGAATCTTATCTGGACACTTAATAAAAGAAATTAGGCAAACCGTTATTTTCTGTTAAATTTACTGACATTATACAATTGCCAAGGAAACTAATAATTGGACTAATTAAATATTTAGCAGTTTATTTATTGGGGCAAATGTATATATATTTTGTCACTTGATCATTGATGTAATGTGCACAGATGTAACAAAGATACCGCTGCAGTAGCAACAACGATAAACCATGAAGATGATTCAGAATTAGAAGATCCTCAAGATAATTGCAGTTACCTTGAATTTAGAATGCTTGTGTGGTTTGTTATTTACTATGAATTTTACAGCAAGAAAGTAAGTACCAAATATGTTTTGCTTTTTTAATGCTTTTGTATAACACAAACATTTTTTTCTCTTGTTTCTATGTGTTCTTGAAAAAACTGCACCATCAATTAGATTTTGCCTATAGATTCTATAATAAATATCACATGGTTATTCCTTGTGCCCTTAATGCAAACAGCTGGTTTTGCAGTTTAGTCTAAAACATAGTAACAATAGTATTTCTTTCTTTCAATTATTTGTATTTTTCAACTTGTAATTATCATTCTTATTCTGTCATTAAGACTAAGTGGAGCACTTTGTGAGGCAAAACACTAGCTACACAATTACCAGAAACAATGAATTAGTAAACAGAGTAAAAAGTGATATGCCAAAGACTTTACACAGTTTGAAGAATTGATAATAGGGAATACAGTGAATTCGAGAGTGCATAAGAGTCTATTTCTACATATTCTGATATGAAAACATAGGTAGTGAATACCTTGATATATCATTACTTACAAATATATGAAAAAGAACTAAATAATGTAAGTTCACCTGTGGTATTGAAAGAAATTTGAAATTTCTTTGCTTCACAAATGTGAACCCATTTATGAAGCTTTGTATTTGATTGTATATTAATACAGAACTCTATTCCAATGAGGTTGGATACTCCAGAATTGACAAAAATTTGCATAACTGATTCCTGTAAGCTCTTATTTCAAAGTTTCCTTGACCCTAAGCTGATGAAGACTTCTGTGGAGTCCTTATTTCCTCTCTCTGAATATCAGTTACAACTTCTAGATAGTGAAGGACTTCTTCATGAAGTAGAATTTCAAAAGGAGAATTTGACAGATCCTATTTATGACTTGTTTAATAAAGGTAAGCTTAAAATTGAATATGTAGTTAGTAATATTTATAATCAATTAGTATGTTTCCTTTTTAAATTAACACAATAATTGCTATAATATAGTTAAATTATTAATTATCAATCAGTATTAAATGAAATATGGTCTGTACTGTCAAATATTCACATGTGGAGGCACATTTCAAAGTAACCTTAGAATAAGATCCAAGAACTTAACTTTTGTTTTCTTTACACCAAACTTATTATTCTCATGAATTTTCAAGATTACAATATATATATATATACATAACTCAGGGCTTCATAAGAGGGGTTGACCCAGGAATTCCAAGCAGGCTAATTAGTTTTCACGAGCCAGAGGCGACTGAAATAAAGCTTGAGAGTGAAATATCTTGCCATATCACTCTGACCGAGTGTAATAAATAAGTGGTTTATTCTGCCAGAGGCAAGTGAAAATAAAGCCTGAGAAAAGCATAATTTTGTAGTATAAAATTAGGATAGGGGCTGCTTTATAAATTATGAGACAAGAAAGGAATTTAGAGAAATCAGTTGGGCTGAATAGGCAATGATTTCTGGATGTAAATTTGATCATGCTTCATTGAGACAATATTGTTGTGGTATTTTTCCAGCAATTCCACACAATCTCTTCAGTCTTTCTTCTTCTTTTATAATACTTTTTTGAGTTATCCTCATCCTAATTTTGTTTAATCTTTTCAATTTTTTTAAATCCTATTAATCTAGTTGATAATTCTAATAAGGAGTTAAAGGATGCCTTGGCAAATCTTATTGGAGTCATACTTGGTACCGAACAACAATCAAGCCATTTGTGGACTCAATTATTTGCCCCAAAAGATTTACAAGGCACTCTTCTGACTGGAAGAAAGGTGAGGAGATGTGCTGAGTGAAATAATTTATATTATATTCATGTTATTTGGCACAGTATGATAATTCAGAGTTTTTGAGTGAATATAAATATGACGAAGTTGTGGATTATACTACTCAAGCCTTATATAGTCAACAAAGTGAAGGTGGTTCAAATGAATGCTCATATTCGCTACATTCACTCTGTTTCCTACTGTGGGCTAATTTTGGCACATTTTGTATGTCGTTATTGACTCAAGAAGAAGCTACATTGCAATATCATAGATACATAGTTTCAAAAGATAAACCACTTCGAAGCTATTGTTATCATCAGCTCCAGACTCTTTGGATATCAATCCAAAAGAACCTTGATATTTCCCATGAGGAAAGGTCTTTATTAATTCTGCAAGCAACATGGAATTTATATGAGGTAGAGGTAAATTTAGTATCATAATAATATATATATATATTTTTTTTTTTTAATCGCTATTTAGAAATTTTCAAAAGATGAACAGTATCCTGATATACCTATGGATAGATCGAAATTCAAAAACATAAAAGAATTAAAAGGATATGAGAGGCTATGGCATTATTCGATTTTTCAGCCTGCATTGGCTGAACTTCCCAAACTATATCTTGAAGTAAGTATAATTACCCTAATTAAAACTTAAGCTTCTTGTTTGTTGTTTGTTTGTTTGTTTGTTTTTATCATACATTCTGTAATCTTTTATTATACAGTTTGGAGATGCAAATGGACATCAGGTGATTCATATTTTGAAGTAAGTTATGTTTCAAAATTATCTCAATAGTGCGATTATGTGAATGTGAACAAAAAAATTTGTATGTACTAATACATACTACATATCATGTGTTTCATTTATGTTACTGCAGGGACATAGATATGGCATATCCTTCGCTTCCAATTCTTGATGACTTTTTTAATCATATTCATAAGCTGGGGGATCTTTCGCGTATTTATAGTGGAGATTTATATGTTCTTGCAACTTTTGTTATGAAGCAACAAACATTGCTACTGGGGGGACATTTATTACCTGATCTTATTGAGTTTTACAATTGGCTACATTCTAGTTTTACTTTGACTATAAAAGATGCGGCCACATACAAAATTGGACCTTTCATTAAGAAGTTTGCAGAACGTAACCTAAACAAGGATTTTTCTAAACATCTGGTGGATTTGTATGAACGAGTAAAACAAGGCTGTAAAAAATATCTACAATCATGGGGTTCAAACAATTCTAAGGCTCTAAAAAACTGCAATGTAATCATCAATGATGAGACAACTTTATTATACTTACTTTCAAGTAAGCCATGGGTATAAATCTATAGCAGCATTGTACTTTAGTATTTTTTGTGCATTCATGTATATAATAATATAATATAATACACTGCAATACAGGTGATCTAGAAGAAACTGAAGGGAAAGATTGGATATTGAAAATTATTGAAGATATTATTATTTGTCATAATCATACTATAAAGCTGTTCTATTCCCTTGGACGAACATGTCTTCCACCTCAACCTTCAGTAATACGCCCTACTGAGGTTAAAATAAGCACAGCTATTTTTACTGATTACCACAGGTAAACTTTTTTTTTTAAATTTTTTTTTTTAATTGTAGCTATATATTTTATACAGGAAAAGTGAAGTACATGGAATTGATTCTTTACTTTATTGTATAAGAAGATGCTATATTTCACCTGGAAAAAATCATTCTGAATGTCTATATGACTTTGATCAATTGAAAAATCTCATAGTCACTGAGTTTATTGTTGGTAGACCAATTATATCATCACCTAGTCAACTACGAGTTATCTTCAATTTTTACCAAAACAAGGAAAAAATAAAAGACATTTCTTTGTAAGTCATGCTAAAAATTAGACTTCTGATTTTTATATACTGTACTTACAGGTGTTTATACTGTGTGAGTTAAGTTTCTTGTACAAACTACAGTAGTGAAGATATCTAGAGTAAACAACTTATTACACTCGTCAGAGTGATATGGCAGATATTTCACTCTCAGGCTTTATTTTCACTGGCCTCTGACTAGTGAAAATAAATTAGCCTGCTCGGGAAATACTTTGCATATAACACTCTGACTCATGTAATAAGTACTATATATTCCACCCTACATACAGCCTGAGTTACCAGTCCTAGTACAAACTAGGCAGTGAAGATATCTAGGGTAGAATAAACCGTTAATTACACTCATCGGAGTGATATAGCTAGGTATCTCACTCTCAGGCTTTATTTTCACTCGCCTCTGGCTGGTGAAAACAAATTAACCTGCTCATGAAATAGTTTGCCATATCACATTCTGATTCGTGTAATAAATATTATGTATAGCATCAGTGATTTGTGTATAAAAACTGTAAACAGTTGTGGGTTTTTCTATATGACGACTGCAAAAGCTTCACAAAACCAAGTCCACAAAAAGCTGAGACCCTGAGTAGTAGGAGGAATAGTCAAAAGGAGAAAGTAATCCATAACTTAAGTAGAAAGAACTGAATAGAGAAAAGAGTTGAAATGGCTCAGGAAAAAAGAGAGCAGGAGAGAGAGTAACTGATGTAATTAAATCAAGTAGTGGAGAATAATAAGAATAGATTAAAAAAAAATACCTTGCTACTGCATTCCTAATTGTCAAATGTTATTACATCTAGTGCCACAGTGTGGCAGTGTACTTGCAAGTATATGTAAATGGTAACTTGATACTGTTATTTTTTTTCTTTTGTTCACTAGCTAATACATATGTATACTATATACGTTTTTACATTATGTAGAAAGGAAATTACTGCTACTCATATAAATGAATTTGGCAAGGTCTTACCAGATATGTTCAAAACACCCTTAACTGAGAATCAGATAAAAAGTATTGAATATGAATTTCACTCGATTGATTATCAACTCCTTTTTGAGATAGTGAATGGTCTAAAAAATACAATTCATAAAATTTTACAAGAAATTAAAGAGGAACCAGAGCATGGAAATATTCAAGATAATACAGTTTTGACTTACTTGCAGAAGACTTACAGTGACACTGAGGATGATAAAGAATTATTTAAACCAATTGGAATTGAAAATTTACAGCATTTACAAGCAGTCTGCTTGTATAAGCTTCCATTGGTTTCAGTTTTCAGTTGCCTTGTATTTTTCTCTCAATGGATTGATGATGGAAATTACAACTTTCGTAAAGTCCCGTTATCTCTAAAGCACCAAATGATTCCTGGAGATGTAAAACTTTTGGAAAGCATCTGTGACAGTAAAACCGTAAACAAAATGAAGCTCTTGGATGAATTAGATCACTTCATTGAAATTTTAAAAACAAACGAGAAGAATATTATTCAGAAAAGTAGAGAACAAGCTAATGTAAGTGTAGTAAACTATAATTGAACAACAATAATTATTGGCTACTACAGGCTGCAAAATATATTGAATAATATTAACTGTTGAATTAAATTGTTGTGCAGCATTGAGAATAACAACAAACTATTACTGTATGGATAAATATAATATTTATATAATGATTCAGTATTTCAATTAGTTGTAACTTAATTTCCCCTGTTTTCTTACAGAATATGGAGACTTGGATTAATATATATTTATGTATATAATGTGAATTTTTATAGATCATAACACATTTTCTTCAATAGTAGTTGGCATAACTTTTAGCTTAACATGAAATATTTTCTCAATATTAGCATTGAGACCTCACTAACAAGTGGAATAATTAGCCAGCGTGAGAATGGTGATGACAATATTATTATTTCTTTTATGAAGTGTCTATTTTTCTGTATTGTTTAAAGAAAAATACCCAACTAATAATTGTTGTTTCTCCCTAAGATCCATATTGATTTATGTTTACTAGATACCCATGAAAGAATACATTGGTATCACTGGACTTAGTGAAGAATTTATTAACCATCTTTCTGATACGGTCACACTGCAACATTATGTGGAACTCAGACTAATACTCCTAAAGTAAGTGAAATGCATTGTTTGTTGAGGTAATTTAATTATCTATTAACATGCATATAGATAAGTTATCATTCTGTGTGTCATTTTGGCAATAGTAGATATGGACAAAAGTTAGCCTGTGAAACTTCAAAAATGATATTTAGTTCTAGTTCGTTACTACAATCAAAATGGCCGGAATTTTTTTCAAACATTATATTCAAGAAAAAGCCAACCTATTAACCTAGTCTACTGGCAAGATTGTGCACAAATAACAAAGCAAAACACTTTAACTGAAAATCTTGGTATCATTCAATTCCTTAATTCTTGAAAGTAGCTATATTTTGTCGCCATTGGCCATTAATATTAGCTGACATTAAATGGAATCCCTTTCTTATGTTAATTAAAATAAGAAATTCTAAATATCTGAATGATAAGTAGCTGCTGACAATAAGTAATCAGTAACTAAAACGTGGCCTATTTTTGTAACCGAGTATGGTCAAAGGTTTTTAATGCCATAATAACCACTCGCCACAACTTTTTGACTTGACAAAAAATTACAAAAAAATTATAGAACTTTTTGAGCCACTTGCTTACTACATATAACAATTAGGAGGAAGTCTGAAAAGCTATTGCTTGATTTCTATCCATTGGTGAGCAAGAAAAGTGAGGAGTAACACAATTGAAAATTGGGGGGGGGGCTGGATAATGAAAAATCAGGTATATGCTATTTATCGAGTGAGTGAGGCGAGTGAGATACCGTTAAGGGTGGACAATATTAAAAATTGGGTATGTTCGATATATATATGTATGGATTGTACCTATGCCCCTTAAACGCATGCATGGACTCTTTTTTCTCTGAACAAAGTTTTGGGCTTTTAAACTCAGAACTTGGGAAATTAAGGTAAGAATGTATTTTTTTATTGGTCTACTAAAATTAATGGCCAAAATAAATTTGGTAACGATACTGTAGTTTTATTTAACCTAACTAGGCAGTTTCCTGCTGATGTTTATTTCTATCCTTGTATGACCAAGTAATAATGGCTAATTCTGGGGAATAATAATAAAATTAACTCAATAATAAAAAAAGGAAATTGGGATTTGAACCATGAATATGCTGAGGTGAGAATTAGTCTGCTAGATAATATTATGCAATCTACATCATTGCTTTTTTCCAGACCCCTTTAGGTGAGAATGTTTCTATCTAGTGTGTATGAAGGGTCAGAACTTGATATTCGTGATGATAAAGCCTTTTCAATCCACAAATTATGGCTCCTCTCCGGCGGGAGAGGTGTTTCCAGTCGACACCAAAATGGTGTTCTGACTGCACATAATTGGTGGTCTGTTGACTGCAGCAAGCGGTTCTACTCAACAGTATAAAGGAAAAATGTGAAGGTCTTGGAAGTCGAGGGTTGTTGTAGCTCAGTGGTTAGAGCACTGGTGGCTGAAGCCAATGGCCCTAGGTTCGATTCCCTGCGACGACCAAGATTTTTTCATTTTTTTCCTTTGCTTTTTTCCAGACCCCTTTATGTGAGAAAGTTTCTATCTAATCTACATCTTCCATTGTTAATTTTGGGAAACATTTGCTTTATAATTTCTCTTGATATTGTTAAAGTTAGGCAAGTTTGACTCAAAAGTTTGCACTGTAAAAATTATAGCGTGAAAACACACCAAATTCACACCAAACTGGTGGTGTGAATGCCCAACACCTATGCATAGTGTGTCCTTCACACTTTTTCCTAGTGTGAATGCACACTTAGTGTGAAATTCACACTCAATGGAATAGCATGGACCCTTTACCGATCATTAATTATATTCATAGGCAGGCAAAAACCAATGCTATTATCATTGTAATCTACCTTATAAATGTTTTGTACACTTGTGAGGTAGATAAGAGAGTTGACTAAGATTTTTGGTCGTCTTTATTAATGAGATCTGGGACTACACCTATCTCTTTTTGGAAAAAAATGTTGATATGCGTTACTAGAATCAATGTAACTTAGAATAATTCATTAATGTAAGTATGAGTTCATAGTGATTGTGGTGAGAATTCACACTAAATTTGGTGTGCACTTCAAACCCAAACAATGAGGTGTGCACTTCAAACCCAAACAATGAGGTGTGCGCATCACACCATATTTTGGTGTGACTATTGTTACAAGTGATTCACGCTTAATTTGGTGTGAACTACACACCTTTTGGTTTACAGTGTGGTGTCGTGATAAAGATTCTCCAAACTGGGGTGTAACTTCTAGTGCCGTATTATCTCAAAGGAGGCATAAATAATTTAAAGTCCTTACTATAGATAGATACAGAATCCAATGTATGAAAATAAGATAAAATAGTAAAGAAACATTTTACAGACGGAACATTTTCAACTGTATGAATACAACAAAACAGTAACTAAGATGTATGAGTTCGATGTCTGATGAAATTACACCAGTAGGCTGATACTGCCATTTGCAGAGTTAACACTTCCTATGGTCCTCATCAGATGACATGTTAAAAATTATAGTCTCAATAACATGAGAGGAAACTAATAATCATTTATTGGCGAGCGAGCGAGACACTCTCAGGGGTAACACAATGGAAAATCGGGGATATTTGTTTGTATATATATATGTGTGGACGTACGTATGTCATGTTGTACTTTGACCCTCGCGTATTTCTGTGTTCGCTCTATGTTTGACCCCATCCCAAACTTCACTAACGAAGCGGTTTAGCAATCATTATACCCGTATCACCTTAGAAATAGAATTGTTTACCGCTTTGAATTGTTTTGTGGGTGCAGTTAAAACTCAAAAACTTATGGGAGCTCCATTTCTATTCGAGTTAGTGGCAGTGGTAAGTTAATACGCTATTTGTCACAGTTATAAGTCCTACGCCACAGTATTTACTTGAAAATTCATTGTCCACTAGACGAACCAAGTCTTGCGTAGGTATGTTCAGTTGTGTGAAAGTATTGTGCGTTACAACTATTAAGAATATCACAAAGTAAATTATAAATAATGTGACTTGATTTTGTTGCTTCTTTTTCAATTCAAACAGTTTCTGGGAGCGGTTACTATGGCATTGAATCCCCTTTACCGCATATACGTAATTTAAAAACTCGACTTTATTTTAGTAGCTTGAGTGTTAGTTGTTAAAATCAATTGTTTAACAATAGTGTAGTTTAAGGCTCGCTCGCCATTTGTGCTCAAGCACACTACTTTTGTCCAAGTTGAGTTGGCACGACCGCAAACGCGGTTATTCAGGAATCATTTAGTACTTTACCAGAAGCAATTTAGTCATGTGAATCCAAGTCAATTAAGTGCGCAATCTTCAACGTTGCACGTGAAAAAGGGGCGGTTACGCAGGTGCGCATTAATTCTGTAACTATTGAAAGAAAGAAATTTAGTGAAGTTTATGGAGTTTTTCGGCACTGTACAGCTCATCTCGTCTGTTTTCAATTATATTTATGTTTCTTACGGCAGATAATGTACAGCAGATGGAAAAAGCAAACTGGTGGGGCGTTCATCTAAAGAGACAGGATTAAAATCAGTCGATTCTACCTACTGTGCCCAAGAAATATTCTGACATTCACAGGATTCAGTAGTACAGCGCTGTTGACTTGTAGCTAAAGTTACTAGACTTACTTGTTAAATAAAATTATCATTTATTTATAATATGTATATGAAAATTGATGAAATGATAGAATTTAAGTAGTAGCTACACATATACAAAAAATATTTGTTGATCTGAGTTGAAAGTGGAGTGCTGCCTGAGTTGGTCCTAATCCTTACAATAAACGGTATCTATAGTAGTGAAGAAAAGGAATTGGCATTAACACGGCTTTGACAAGTACACAATTTAAAGGCAAACAGCTTAAGTGCGGCTGTATTACAAGTTGCTAGCTAAATGATAACTATATCACCGAAATATACTGGCTATATGGCATTTGTTATTGAACAGGTAGACAAATAATCTTACCAACATCCTATCAGGTGGTCTTGTACCCTCTGCGACAACAGAACACTCCATCTATCCTGTTTCCACACTCGCAACCTAAGCTAATTGCGATATAAAGCTAGAAACGCAGCAATCTGAGAAGAAGGCGCTCATTGTTTACAAAATTCTTAATGAAGACAGTCCGCGTGATCAATTGAGCCGTACCGCGTGACTAAAAGCGGGCGCATTTTGAGCGGGAAACCTGTGGTTTTTTCTATTCCCATAGACTTTTGTATTGAGTTTTGGAATAGCATTTTCTCTCCGGTTTTGGAGTATACTGAGGAAATATTTTTAACCGCTTCGGCGCGAGCTTTCCAATGATGCAAACCCCGGATGCGTAGCTGCTTCCGTTCAAAAGTTATTCAAGTTTTTCTTGCGGCCAACTCAACTTGGACATACTATAGTATTATATGTATCTATATATATTTTTATTCTACCCTAGATATCTTCACAATGATATCTTTAGGTACATGACCCCTGAAATAACTCAGATATTTCACAGTTGTTATTTAACCCTGTATTGAGCAAGCTCCTACCTTAGTAGTTATAGCAACCCAGCCAAACTAGCCCATTTTTACAGCTACCTTCCCCAGGTGTGGCCTACTCAACCTGGTTAGAGCAGCTGCTAAAATATCAGCTGGGGGTGTGGGGAACCCCTACAACCAACTTTTACAAGGTGAGTTACCAGTCCTAGTACTCAGTAGTGAAGATATCTAGTGTGGAATAAACCTGAGTGATATGGCTAGATGTTTCACCCTCAGGCTTTATTGAAAATAAATTAGCCTGCTCAGTGAAATGTTTCGCCATATCATACTCTGGCTCATGTAATAAGTACTATTATATATATTCCAGATATAACTTGGCTATTACGTAATTAAAGAAGTTGCAATTATTTTACAGGCTTTGGCTTAGAACTGATCAGGAGCTAAAATCAAGTGGGCACTACGCAGTGAAGTGTGGTCCATGGAAAGATGATGTAATTGAAGTATGGGAGAAATATCTTCCCAATATTGATCTCGACAGAAAGCCAGCTATCTCAGAGAATGTTCAGGAAGAAAGGGTAGAAGAAGAGGGGGGAAATGGCCTGGATTACTTAACACTTAAGGATGGTGAGAATCAAGAGCAAAGTCCAGTACATCAAACTCAAGGTTAGTAATAGTCAAACATGTCAGAAACACCTTGATTATTATTCAAAATAGGTGGCTCCCAAGTGACTAAAAAGGCTCAATCTAAAGGTAAAATTACTGCTTTCTTTGTTTTATTTATTATTTATTTTTGTGAATGTTTGAAATATACCTTTGTATTTTCACTGGAGCTAATTACTAAGAAGAAAAGGTTTGTTAGCCACTATAATACTGAATAAATCAATAATGGATATACCCAGCATAACTGCTAGACAGGTATAATGTCAGACTATGTGTAGGTTATCATCAGGACGTCTGTACATGAGGTGATAAATAATGTTTAGCCTAGGTAAAAATGGTAAACAAAAACCATAGTTAAAAATCAAGAATGCTTAAGCATTCAAATGACATGTGAAAACTGTAAGTTTAACTTCTTTGAATCTTCCAGAATACCAAACGATTATTTACATCTGCAGCTCGTATTAAGGAATGTGCCCATCATATTATGAATTATTGTCAAGTTACAAAAGTTCTATATTCTGGGCTGCAATGTCTTGCATTTTAGGTAAATGCCATCATGCATTTTGTGTTGCCATTCAGTAAGCATTACTTTACTTGTAACGATTTGTAGCCCTTAGTGGTGTTGCATTTTATTTTTTATTTTTTTTCATGTATTTTTTCCAGTCTAATTAAGCTCCGTTTTTGTGGTTTAATTTAATCAGTGAGGGGACATTGGTATTCACAAACACCTTGGATTTTTATTAAAATATGTTACACATCAAAACACTAATTTTAATAAACATACTGGATTTCCTGAGTGGTTGGAGGAGATAAGAAGTGAAGAAGAAGAATAACGTGTTTTACAGAATAATCGTTGTGTTGGTTAGCTATAGCAATTATTATCTATAAAATTGTTTTGTTTGCTTACATTAATTTTTATAGGACGCAAAAAGATGAACAAGGATACAATGTCAGTGTGGTTGGATGATCATGGTATAAGTAAAGAAGACATCTCAGCTTTTCATAGTATGTTAACACAGAATATTAATTCATGATCATATGGACTAGCACTTATTTCTGTGTCTGCAGTTTTGATTGGCTAAACACAATTACATTACAGCACTTCCTTTCTTAATAGGCTTAATCGAAAAAATCATTTTTAAATGCATAGTCACTTTCTAAAATTCTATAAATTTGCCAATCACATGAGAAAGTTATTTAGCTAGCTACATGTGTTAACTGTAGCAATAATATAGCTATTATTTTTATCAACTTTTGTGTTTTTTAGAAAATGGAGTCAATGAGATGTGGTTTTTGAAGTTGAAACCTGGTGACAAGCGCCTGAAAGGTGTGTCTGAAGACGTCATAGAATTACTTGAAGATTTGCAAGACGAGCTGAAAAAATTAGAGAACTCTGATAGCTAATTTAAACATGTTATTCTATTTTCTAGTATTAGCTCTATTATTACTCACACTCACAATGTTATTCTATTTTCTAGCATTAGCTCTATTATTACTCACACTCACAATGTAATTCTATTTTCTAGCATTAGCTCTATTATTACTCACACTCACAATGTAATTCTATTTTCTAGCATTAGCTCTATATTACTTCCACTCACACGTTTGTATCTTTATAAACTAGTAGTTATACAGCATAGTAGTGAATTGTTTTGTTGTTACTAATATGTTTTCATTATAGCAATAAAAAAAATTAGCCATGAATAAACCAATCATTGAAATGTTAGTGTAATCGTAATTATTGTTTAGCTAATTCATCAATTTTGTCAGGTGCTAGCTATGTCAATGCTAGGAGCTATTGCATGGTGAGAGTGTGGCAGTATAGCTACACGACTCTTATTTAATCTTCCTCAGTTACAGCAGGGTGGTATCAGTGATGATAAGAATGGATATAATAGTATACTACAATTTGAACTCATTGTGTTTGATTATTATGGGAACGACACTGGAAGAAAAGTGGAATTTCCTGCTATAGGAAAGGTTAAGTATAGCTATCTCACAGATCACATGTCCTTCACATTTCCAACTTCAGGACAGATGAGCTGGTGGTAACCATTTCAGGTACTGTATAGGGCGTACTTTCCTTCACTATTTCCTGAACATATCCTTGACATAAACTGCACTATTTCCTTTACATGCCATATGGTTTGTACTGCATATATCATATCACATTTCCTGAATAAAAACTGAACTATTCCTGTACATTCTAGGTAGCTGTCTGTGCGAAAATGTGCAGCTTTCCTTTAGATTTCCTGTACTCAAAAACTGCACTTTTTATGCACCTTTCCTACACAAAGCAACTATTCTTCACACACCTTTCCTGCAGCAATCCTGAAGTATAACTGCACTTTTTGTGCAACTCAAAATTTATCCATTGTTACCAGAATATGAATAAATAATTATGACCATGTACAAACAAATGAAAAAAATGATGCATCAGACAACAGTTCCTGAACTTTGGCTCCATCTCTGCAATATCTCAAGTTCATCTCTGCAACCTCTTTAGTTCACTCCTGCATTAACAAAGAAACAAGGTAATGAACTCAACGGTAATACTTCAAACACTAGTATTGGTGATCAATGACTTCTACAAATTACAATCCTACATCCACAGATCCAATAACACTTAAAGAATCACCTAGATATCACTAATTAACGTTTTCATACTTACTCAATAAAATTGAACAACACCGCGCTCTCTACTTGCTGTCGCAGCCTGTAAATCAGTCTAGTAAGATCACACAAGGCAGAAATTAGCTTAATCTTCACTGTGCCCACCACCGCGTGTACGGCACGCATATTGTGTTGATACCCTTTACCACCACCTCTTCTATAACACTCCTGATTACTGAGGTAAAAGGTCGATAGTGCTAGGTTTCAAACTCGAAATTGGTAAAGGGTTTAATTTTAAAACACCAGATAAGAAATGGTAAAGGGTTGCTAATACCACAGAAGTTCTCTACAGCAAGAGTGATAATACGCCTGTGTATCTCCTCTTCTGGTTCTGCTCTTACTGGCGTTCATGGATTTTTATCACGGTGAGTGAAAACACAACTGGTACGCTTATAGTGTACTCTGTTGCTGTCCCCACTAGACTAAAGTGAACAACCGTATTGGTCAATTCAAAGACTGGTATTTCTTCAGTAGTGCCTCAAGTAGCATAGGGCAAGTATGTTAGTACCCTTCTCTCATTTTTGATTTGCAGTTTCTAATAAGCCCATTAGCCACTGAATCAAATTTCTGTGGTCTTCATTGTTGCACCATAACTGTATTGTACTTGCTAGTGAGGAATTTTTAATGAAAACTATAAGCCATTTTTCTTTTGAAATTAATATATACAATAATATATTCAACAGTTGATGTCTCTTTAACTAAGCTTTACTGTATGAGAAATAGTGTTGACTAGTCTCGCGTAGCCAGACCCTTTACCAACCGTAACCGCTACGCGGGGAAGGAAAGGGTCTGGGAACATACAATACAACGACTTGTTCAGCAGCACCCCAAAAATGGTGCTTAATTATCACATTCCAGCAAGCTTGCGGTATACTATGTGACGTCAACATCACATCTGGGAGGGTGAGAACGTTGCGTGACTTCGTCAAACTGGTGAAGTTGTTTTCGTAGACTATTTATAAGCACTCCTGGCAAGCAATAAATGTACCAGCATGAATAGGAGAGCTTCTACCCGGCCTTGGCAGTGACGTCATTGGCTACCGCAAGCATTGGAATGTGATAATTGGAGCACCCTTTTTGGGGTGCTGCTGAACAAGTCGTTGTATTGTATGTTCGCAGACCCTTTCCTTCCCCCGCGTAGCGGTTAGGGTTGGTAAAGGGGCTGGCTACGCGAGACTAAGTGTTGACAGTGAGTGATTCGTGCCCTGTTGTCATTCTGGTTGGTCTATCAATTTACCTAAATTGTGCCCCTCTGTCTCGACATGTCGAGGGGGAGGGGGGGGCGGGGGGGGGGAGAGAGAGAGAAGAGATTTGACTTCAGAGTGGAGTTCATCACTGGAACGGAGTTTGGAACAGGTGAACACTAGTGAAGGGAATTTAACATATGTGGAGTGTCCATAGAACAGAGCCTCCCACCTTACTGATTCATCCATATTTTTACGGAAATTGCTGATTCAACACTGATTGCCCCCTGAAATTTTGAAAATGTTAAACCTTGAAATTTTACCCTTCATAATATACCCTGATGAAGGTATAAATTTTGAACAACTACTTATGCACTACTAAAGTAGCCTGGCTACAAAATATCTAATGTATGAATGTGTTATGGAATGTAATAATGCAGAGCACAAACTCCAATCTAAGGATCTTGAGTTTAATTGAACTGTATTTAAGCTAATTTTACTTGTGACTCTCTGTATGTAGGGTTGTGAAGTAGGAGGTGAAACCCAACTCCACAGGGTCAACACATGTCCAAAAGTATCATTAAAAAAAGACTCTGTGTTCTTCCGTGAAGAGTGTGCTAATAGCTACTCTTGGACTTCAATATAAGAGGTGAGGAACTCCTGAATAACTTTTAACCTACACTAATAAGAAAAGAGGCTTTTTACCTTTTATTCAAGGTAAATTATATATATACATACTCTAGTGACTAACTCATACATATTTTCATTTAATGCACAGTTAGACAACCTGAAATATATAGGGTGCGATGGAAAAATTTAGGCTCTAGTCACTTTACGAGCAATTCGTTGAAATCCTGTATATCGATACACAAATAACACACACACATACTCAAAAATTAATGCACCCATTTGTTTTTAATAGTACATGTCTATACAGGCTTCTGATAAGAAGTGAAATTTTAACAGACATGATGTCCTCTCAATATTAAATTTGAGAGGAGAAATGCTATTTTGGTCAGCCGGCCGTGTAATTTGTGGTATATAGAAAGTAGTACCCTATTCATTTACTCGGCCCTCTCTCTTTATGTTGTACAATCTGCCGAAGATACTGTTGAAAGAAAGTGAGCAGGGGGTGATGATAGTGAGACACATACTAGCATTAATTTAAAAATGTAGTGCTAATACATTACATACGTATTTAATAGCAACAAGATTTGTACTTACGAACCTTGGCCAGTGAGCTAAAATTCACTCCTGATGAGATATTTCTAATCTGTAGAATTCTGATTCAACCGCCAGTTTATTTCTACTTGGCCCTTCAATATATTAAGTTTCTCCATATCTCACTCGCTAAATTGTGTGCGTGTGTATGTGTATATAGTAATTTATATATAATATATTTGTAATAGCAAAGGTGCACTCACTGTGGACTTATTCAGAGTGCTTATGAAAACACATAGTACACTAGTTTGTATCTACATACACAGGTCTGCACTGTTAAAACATTGCATACATACGTACGCTCAATCCTATTTTATCCAAATACCTCTATTACAGGCACGCCTCTTTACAGGGCAGGGCACAAGTTAGCCACTCAATTAATCAATTCTTGCCTCACAATTTCGCTAATTTGACCACCATTACCCAATAGTGTCAGCACAAGCCGGTTATTTCTGGTTCCATAAAATTGTAGAGAATCCTACTAAGGGTTGCAAGTGAAAGAGGACTGTACTTAATGCTTGGAAAAGCCTGAAACTTATTGAATAATGTTGGAGAAAACTACGAATTTCCCTTGTAGCTGGCATTTCTGAGATACAGACACCCTCGGGTCCCACGGTGCCTGGTTAAGAGGGGATTGAGTGTACATGCATACATACATACTTACATACATACATGCACACATACATGCATACATACTTACATACACAGAGCTGGGCAATATTGGATAATCACAGGCGATATGATACTTACCTGCATTATCGCGATAGAGCGATATATGATATTTCATAAATAATATTTAACAAAGTAAATTTTATCCAGACAAAGTTAGTCCGTGGGGCAAGACTATGTTGGCTTTCTTTAGACAGAATTTTAACTCGCAACCACTGCTAGCTACTTTAAAAACTTTGCTAGTACCGCATTACGGACATGTTTGCAAACCGCGAAATGGCTGTTCCTTTAATCTGTCGTGCGCATGAAGTTCATGCATTAGTTTAACGACCCCAACAGTTTTCTGGAAAAAAGGCAATATCAGTTTTTTATCGCGGTGCAACGATAATACCGGTATATCGCCCAGCTCTATACATACATACATACATACATACATACATATCATACACACGTATATACATACACACACATACATCATACATACATGTATACACAGTCGTACACTATCATGGTTCCTATGTTATCATGTAGGTGAGCGTTTATAAGGGTATACATGTAATAAAATCAAAGCTCAAGTTTTATTTTGATGATTTCATAATACTGTAGCTTGAGTGGTTAAACTTATATGAATTTTATGACTGTAAGTTGTCTGACATTCAAATAGTGATTGTAGGTGACACATATTCAGGGTTTGTAGCTGTTCTTGTGCACGAAATATATCTGATAATGTTCATGTGTACATATGTGCCAAAGTGCTTCTTGATTGAAAATGACCACTCAGGATAGTATCTAGCTGTACTCTGACTTTACGCTGTATATCCTGTGCAGTAGAATTTAGCTGTATCAATGGCTAACAGTACTCTCTTTCTTACTCTTTATATAGCCCACCTTTTCCATGAGGCTTTTCCCCTTCTTCCATACTGTTAATGTGCTCTTGACTTATTTTCCTACTTATGTGACGTTTCACATTTTTTATAATGAAGTACATGCACTGATCCTCTGCTTTTTTGTTGCCTATGCACACACGTAACATTACACTTTGTGTTATGTTTCGTGATTGATGTTGTGGCAACGATGGGAAATTTGGCTAGCTTAACACTATCAAGTTATATTTTCTAAATTTTGATGACCATTACCAAATCTGGGATAACAACAGGGACCCCTCGAGAAGTTGTGTGGCTGTGCTGGTCTTATGAGTCGCAATTAGTCTTAGTGAAGTGAGGAGATTGACTTACATGGGAAGAGGTAGGAGTTGGACAGAGCCAGTAAGAATCGTGAGTTAAAGATCAAGGAAGCTCTACAGATACAGATGACACCTGAGTTCAGTATCCTCGACCCAACCCACGGGTAGGAGTAGAACGGAGTAGAGCAGTGCAGGTGTCTCAGCTCTGGCCACTTTCCTCCCTCCAAAGTTACTGCCACTAGGGAAATCCCATACACTCTCAAGTCTTGTTGTAACTTATTGAACACGTGGGAAATCTGAACTGAGAGGGGAGTGGCTGACAATGATATAGTCTGTTCACAATCCATTCACGCATGCGTGAGGTAAAGGGTTTATATGCAATGAATTAGGCAAGATGTACACAACTGGGAATATATAGATCGATGTATGGATAGGATTAGAAAGAAAGAAAGAAATAAGAGTGTGAATTACATAGCAGTGAGGTAGAGTGTATGCATCACAATATTCATATGGTATAGAGTGAAGAGTCCATAACAACCTGACAACAACAAGTTTAACAGAGACATGGGTTTAGAGCTTCCAGGATGCAGGTTGTGCTGCCTGCAAATCACCGTTCAGTATATATTAAACAGTAAGCATACCCTCCAGTAATCTTGCTGCTTACATTGTGTTTAATATATCACCACGGAGAGTTCAACTTCAGTTGACCCCTGAAGAGGACTTCGGCAAGAAGTCGAAACGTTGGGTTAAGTTTTAATTAACATGTGCTGTTAGAATGAGAAAAGTTCCTATTATTAGTATATATATATATATATATATATATTATATATATATACGTATTTTGTTTTATTTTTCTTTAAACAGCCTGTATATAAATTATAGCAAGTACACAAAATGAATTCAAAAATTTAAGATTTTTGCATTATTACTGCATATTATAATAAAGCACCAAAGGTGCGAACCCTCAGTGCTACTGTGAGGCTGCGCTCCGGGCTGCTTGATTGTGTAGGAACAGGAACCAGGCTGCCTTGGTACTTTGGTACTTGCTGCCACTAGTTCCAGTTATCACAACTCCCAGATAGAATGATTAGATAGCTACCCTCCTGAAGCGTCAAGTGATTTAAGTTTAATTCAAATACGCAAGTATGATGACATAGAATACAGAAACGGATAGAAAAGACTTGACCTATGACCTTGCATGGACTGGCCTTAAATAGTACAGGCCAGGACACGCCTACAAAAGGAAGTTTCTAGAACAAAACTCTAATAAACGCTACACACACACACTTGGACAAGAATGTTCTTGGAGCTACCACTAATTAGTTCCCCCCCCCTCCCCCCCCACACACACCCACACCCACCCACAAACTCTCTAACTACTTGCTAATGAGTTCTATTATATTAACAAGTTCTTTCAGGCTCTTCAGCCTGCTCCTGCTTGCTTCTCTGTTAGGTATCTGCTTCTGTGGCTCCGCCCTCTGGGTGGAGTCACTCGCTGAATTTTCTGGCCCCACAGCTACCAAGCTATTTCAATATAATCTCAGACCAAAAGAACGAGCAATATTTATTAGTTATTTTAATCAGGCAACAATATAGCTCGAGCAATGATAATGGTACATAGAAACACTGTCTTCATAAGAGAAGATGCTAAACTAGCCAGAAACACTCACCGGTGTACATATTCAACGTGAAATTTAACTTCTTTGAACTTGGTAATTTTATTTGCTCATGTGATTGTGACGTGATGCTATAGGGGGCGTAACCCACAAAAGCTGGTACCTACGCGGTGGTGAAAGCTTCGCATTTTCTCAACAATTAGCCCGAAATAAAAAAACAACAACAGCACAATGAATGGTCCTAAATCTTCGTTCTGAGTAAGTTCATACCTAAATCAACAGTTAATTGTTAGTAATCTCCAATATCAGAGCGTGACAGACGGGACGACTACTATAACTCTCTTGCACATACAAGCTGAGGCTTAATAAGCACTTTTGAGCTCATGATACATGTGTCCCACATCTCCTTCAATGCTATCACAAATCATGGCGTTCATCTTGTATGAGTTTATCTCTATCACAAGAATTTAACCTCGTGACTTACTTGATTATTAAATAACTTCCGTCGTCCCCCCCCCACAACCACACCCCTAATAGCTCGCTTGAACAGCTAGTACAATATTTTAAGGAGTATGAATGAACAACATTCAGTATGGAGTTACTACTATATCTCATGGAACTTTCATTATTAGCCCTCACCATGTGTGTGCAAAAGGATTGTGTTCTGTCCGTTTGTCTGTTATGCTCAATTACTACACTTAATTGTTAATTTAGGTATGAGCTAATTCAAAACAATTAAGACCTTTTATGGTGCCATTTTGAAATTTCAGGCTGAGAAACACGAAGCTGTCAGCTCTGCATCAGTACTATAGTATGTCCAAGTTGAGTTGGCCGCAAGAAAAACTTGAATAACTTTAGAACGGAAGCAGCTACGCATCCGGGGTTTGCACCATTGGAGAGCTCGTGCGAAGCGGTTAAAAATATTCCCTCAGTAAACTCCAAAACCGGAGAGAAAGTGCTATTCCAAAACTCTATACAAAAGTCTATGGGAATAGAAAAAACCACAGGTTTCCCGCTCAAAACGCGCCCGCTTTTAGTCACGCGGTATGGCTCAATTTATCACGCGGACTGTCTTCATTAAGAATTTTGTAAACAATGAGCGGCTTCTTCTCAGATTGCTGTGTTTCTAGCTTTATATCGCTATTAGCTTAGGTTGCGAGTGTGGAAACAGGATAGACGGAGTGTTCTGTTGTTGCAGAGGGTACAGGACCACCTGATAGGATGTTGGTATGATTATTTGTCTACCTGTTCAATAACAAATGCCATATTGCCAATATATTTCAGTGATATAGCTATCATTTAGCTAGCAACTTGTAATACAGCCGCTCTTACGCTGTTTGCCGTTAAATTGTGTGCTTGTCAAAGCCGTGTTTATGCCAATTCCTTTTCTTCACTATTATAGATGCCGTTTATTGTAAGAATTAGGACCAACTCAAGCAGAACTCCACCTTCAACTCGGATCACAACTATTTTTTGTATGTGTACTACTTAAATTCTATCATTTCATCAATTTTCATATACCTATTATAAATGAAAGAATTGATAATTTTATTTAACATGAAAGTCTAGTAACTTTAGCTACAAGTTTACAGTGCTGTACTGCTGAATCCTGTGAACACCAGAATATTTCTTGGGACACAGTAGGTAGAATCAACTGATTTTAATCCTGTCTCTTTAGAAGAACTCCCACCAGTTTGCGTTTTCCATCTGCTGTACATTATCTGCGCATAAGAAACATAAATATCATTGAAAACAGACGAGATGAGCTGTACAGCGCCTGAAAAACTCCATAAACTTCACTAAATTTCTTTCTTTCAAAACTTACAGTATTAATGCGCACCTGTGCTACCGCCCCTTTTTCACATGCAACGTTGACGTTTGTGCGCTTAATTGACTTGGATTCACATGACTAAATTGCTTCCAGTAAAGTACTAAATGCATTCCTCAATTACCGCGCTTGCGGTCGTGCCAACTCAACTTGGACATACTATAGCTTTTGTGGGTTTTGCCCCCTATCATTACGTCATAATTACTTGAGCAAATAATTTCTTGCTGTCCATCATGGTTTGGCTTTGTACTGTAAAGTTAACGAGTGCTGGAATTGGAGTTGCGAGGTCAAAATACAAAATGACATACGTACGTCCACACATATTTTCAAACAAACAAATATCCCCGATTTTCAATTGTGTTACCCCTGATAGTGTCTCACTCTCTTCGCTCGCTCGCCAATTATATATATATATATATATATATATATATGTTGTTAACCTTCAGTGTTACATTTTGTAACTCTAGGTTAACATTGAAAATGGATACTGGTAAATGTCTCTGGCCTTTTAGCTTCTTCGCTTATGAAGACAGCTTTTACATATACTGTTTTCATTGCTCAAGCTATATTGATACCTAATTAGAATAGCCAATAAATCATTCATTTGGTCCTGAGATGATTTTGTAAATAGCTTGCTAGTGTATAGTGGCGCTTGTGGGCCTCCCTCAGTGAAGCTCATGAGTTCCTCCTTCAGGCTCACACAATGGTGACAGCAATTAAGCTGCTGCCACCAGAATCAGTATGCCTTCCCCTCGACAGCCCCCCCTCGAAAGGTGGACTCAGGATTATACTAGTTTAATCTAACGAGATCAGATGGCACAAATGGCAGCTGAGAACTGACTGACTGCACACACAAAACACGAAGTCTTATATGCACAGCCCGGACAACACAACAATGAACAACAAGATGTAGACACACACAGGTGACATGACTTTAAAAATTAACTAAGTCCCATAACCGAAAATACATGTAATTGAATCCAAAACAAGCACAAACATATAATGTTCAATTCATAGTTCCTGGAATGTGGGCGGCCCCACCAATTTAGTTGGGATGTCGTCCCACAGCGCTGAAGGTTCGCACTTATGGTGCTTCGTTATGCCAGTGAACTAAAGCACACACTTTATTGCACAATCTAATTATAAGCCATTTATCATCTCTTATATATACTTCGTTTGATCTGGTTTTATAAATGCATTTACAGGGAGTTTTAACTTCACACACATACTTGCTTAATTGTAGAGTTAGTAATTATTGTGGAAGCTTATTAGTAATAAGGTTTAATGAGCTAACTCTAATGGAGTTCAGTATGGAGTAGATATCTCACAGAATATCATTAAGATATGTGTGACTGTGAACTATAACAATTATGTGATAGGTGTTTTCTCTAATTAAAGCACTTTATTACACAATCTACACCATAATTGAGTGAACTCATATATATTGTAATTGTTTAATCTCATATATAAACACATTAGAATACAGAGAGGTTGGTTGTTTCCAACCATAGTGGGCTGAGTATCCTTATAGCTGCCTAGTAGATGACTTTTACTGTTCATGATGGTTCTACTGGTTGCCATGACCATAAAGAGATGGATGTGTTTGTTGGTTTAACTTCCCCCTCCAATCCCCAATACTCAGGGGTTCATTTTGGAATTAATCTAGGGAGGGGGGGGGGGGCAAGACTGAGCTTTCACTATCTTAGTGGTCATAACTTTTGTACATAATTAAGATAGTAGAGGACTTGTGATTTAATCATTTACAATCTTCATCATTCACATTTTAACTTTGCTTTTTTGCTTACGAAAGTTTAAAATATTTCAAGGGGGGACGAAACGCCTTCAAGGGAGGGGAGAGGGCGAGCACCACCCTGGCCCCCCTAAATGAACCCCTGAATACCCACATGCTAAATATATGTCCACATTTTGTTATGAAAGTGGGTATAGTAATTACTGAGTATAAGAATTTCTGAATCACACGAGCATTCAATATTCTCCCATACTGAACGCTGCATGATGAATGCTCCAATGTGCCCACGTGTAGTTCTTGAAGTGCTCACAACCAATTTAAACCATTTTTACTTTGATGCACATGTCTTCCCCCCACTTTTCCCTCAACTCCCCATCCCCCCTCCCCCCACTCCAGAAAGAGAAAATAAGATTATATGATTTATGAGTCGATTTGATATGATTTTTTTTTTTGTTTATCCGTTTGTAATTTACAGCATGTGTACACATCTAAATCTGTGTAGCCCCACCCTCAAACACTGACACCACTCCTTCCCCTTGCCCAATTCCTGTTCCTACGTCCAACACTGAATACATGGAGAAGAACGGCTATAGTTGGGGAGGGGAGGGGGTGAAGAACTCTGTTTGAGAGGGAAAATTTTCAGTTTCCCCCTCCATTTTTCTGTATCAAACTCTGCTACATGAGAGTATTCATACTGATCAACATTTAATCAATCACAGCATGATGTTACAACTCACTGTAATCTAATTACTATAATTATTAACTTTCAAAAATTCTGAGGAAGGGAGGTTCCATCTTGGGGAGGCGGAGGTTAGGTTTCTATCTACTCTACAGTGTGTATGAAACCCAGACAACAAACACATGATTATCAGTCTTTTTGTTTATGTGTTTGTTTGTTTGTTGTTTTTATTTTGTTATTTTAGATTTAGAGGAGGTCAAGTGAAGTTTCTAGGAGAAGATGGCATGATAAGGTTGTTCATTATGAAGTCTACGGAAAATTCCTAGACACTGCACTTCTAACTTTGATGACGGATAGCAGAATGTCTGATCATAATGCTGGAGAAAAATATTTGTTGTTTTGTGTGAATTATTAATTTACACATTCGTCATGTTTTTTTATTTTGTATCCTGAAAAATGAATATTGCACTTTCCTTACATGGTACACTCACCTACTCCTTTAATTCCTGAATTATTTCATGGCGTATTCATCATTCCGTATTATTGTAGTTTATGTATTCATCTTTCTTAAAATTTGAGACATTGTTAAATGCTAGATATTGAAATGAGAATTACTGCTAAAGGTCAATAAGAAAGCAGCATCAAAAGTATTGTACTTTTGTCATAAGCTTTATGTACAGTATCCTTATGGTGTGTCGAGGTCTGGTGCCAAAAGCCAAAAGTAATGACCTTTGTTTCATGGAACAGTGTTAGACTTCAGATTAGGATAAAATTTCCCCTGATATCTTCAAAGAAAAAAACATACTAAGAAAGCCAGTCAAGTGAAGAAGTGTGTAGAGTATAGATCTAAACTAACTAGTTATAGAAATGTTGGGCACAGTTAGTCCCTCTACCCTGAAATATTCATTACAGAATTTGAAAGGAAAATACTTTTAGCCACCAGAGAAAAGCAACTTAAATTGTTGTGTTGCTGTTAGTTACAGCAAGGAAATGTAGAAGCAGTCATAGAGTGGGATTTTTTTTTAAATTTGCCTGACTTGGGAAGCTCAGGCTGTCGTTATGTGTACTACTAATACAATATATCTAATTATACACTTAAGACTTATGATAAATCGAAGTAGCGATCACGTACACATGTGTCATACTTCAAAGACACTATAGCTATAGCCACATCAAATAAAGCCTACAATTGAATAATAACCCAAAAAATATCTTCTCTGTTGAGTAAGTGGAAAACTATCAATTTGACCTTAGTGCAACGTTAGAGTCTGTTATACAGTTTTCACATACAATGTTACAATGGTAGGAATAAAGTCTGGATGTCGTATCAGTAACTTATAGATACCGTTATTAAATCACTGCATTGTTTGTATTATCTAGTCTAGTTACACGTCTCAGAATATCTATGTAGCTGTAAAGTTCTAGATTCACTGGTATAGCTTAACCATTCTGACGGAAAACTGACTGGAAAACTTAGTTCACTTTAGTGCAACGTTTAGTGTCTGTTATACAGTTTTCACATACAATGTTACTATGGTAGGGATAAAGTCTGGATGTTGTATAAGTAACTTATACATACCATTATTATAAATCACTGCGTTGTTTGTATTATCTATTATCTAGTCCAGTTACAAGATTATGAATTTGTCAAGTCTCAGAGTAGCTATGTAGCAATATGGTTCTAGATCGACTGGTATAGCTAAACCATTCTGATGAAAATAGTTTTGTTCATCATGCCATTGAAGTATACAGATTGTGTATATTATCAGCAGTTACAGCAATATATTTTATTGCATATTATAGTTTAATAGAAGCAATTCATTTTGCAAAATAATGAAGTAGCTATTCCTACTGGAGGTCAGATAGCTATTTGGGGGTGATGTATGCCGCTTTACTTGTCAGAAGATACCTGCAGGCCCGACACCCCTCAATTTAGTGACGGATCAATCCTTTTTTATCGAAAAAACCGTCTTAGCTGTCCGTATACGCTTTAAAACCTGTCCATCCGCACACGGTGATGGATTTGTTATCGTTTTTACTTCTCTTGTAACTATAGCAACGGAAAGGTACCGCCCAGCATTAGGCAAAACAACGGTCGTCATTTGTTCAGATATAACATTGCACACGCAGCGCATGTGGAAAGAAATGTGGTAGGGAGAAGAGGCTCGACGAGCTACAGTGGTCTGTCATATTGATTAGGTAGGCTCAGGCGTTAGATACTGCGTGAATTAATGCGGCGGTGGTGTAGGGGTGGGATTAATGTGAAATAACTATAATATACTCTACTTTGAATGAGTTGTGCAAGTGTTAGTCGTGTAGGTTTAAACTATTTTAGTTTAAGTTGTTGTACATTAAGGCAGTCAATACTCCAGAGTAACCTTACAAATAATCTGTGTAATATACAATTGAAGCCTAGTGTCGAATACTCTGCTAGCCATTAGTATTTGTAGTAGTCACACGACTGATCAGCGGTGTTGGAAGATGTTTAGTAAAGGGGCACGTTTTCTTGGGGTCGGGGGTTTAAAAGTGTTCATGTGAGAAGTTGCCTTGTTAGATTATGTCCCACAATTTTGGTGGCCTGAAGCCCCACCCCCCACCCTCTTCCTACGCCACTGCTGATATCAATCACGGTGGCTTTGCCCCTATAGCCTCCTCTACACACTGCCCAGATTGTGTCACATAATATTTTTAGCTACTACAGGTGATTATAACCATGTGAATAAAACACTCAGGTTTACTGGACTGACTGGCAAGTTGAAGGTCTTGCCCTAGTTGACTTCAGACAAGCTGGCTCATAACCAACCTGCGAGGCAAGACTTACTGGCAAGTGTTTGTTCTTGACAAAGTCCTCAGTATAGACGGAATCAAGTAAGTCTCAAGTTGTGGTATATGTAGTCTCATTTGAGTGTTCACCATTTTTGAGATATTGTTCAAAATATTTTATGATGATGCCCAGTGCATACCTGATTTAGGTGATGTTTGTGACCTTCCTGTTGTTGCTGTGTGGCTTGCAGGGTGGGGGAGGGGAGAGAATGGACAGGATATGACCTTTGAATGGGACGTGATAGGGGGCTAGTTTCATTAAAAGTCCAGGTGGAGGAGATGGGGTATGAGTGATATGCATCAGTTTTTATTGAACAGGTGAAGGATGTGGACTCCAGTCACATGGTAATAGACACATGTATGAGCTGGTGATGTTTGTGTGTTCTATTGAAACTGTAGTTCTTGGACTTTCTAAGCCTTAGGACAGGACAGAGAAATTGTAGGCTGTGGTTTAGGCTTTTATCACTTGAATGATGTCCACGGGTTGTATTACTAATTTCTATGTAGTTTAATGTAGTTAAACAGGGTTAACAAGGGACTTAGCCATTGCGAGGGGTGGGGGGGGGGGGTAGACAGAGGACTGGGTAGCGCAGCGCAGATATGAGCCTCGTGGGTATGGGTAATGAAGCGCACTGTGCAACACGTGGCAAGGTTCAGACTAGTCAGAACGCACGTACAGGTAGCAACAGCGCTCTCTGTTGTAATACCTCCCAGACTTCAAGCACGTACAAGTCCAGACTTCAAGCACGTACAAGTCGTTGTAGTACCTCCCCCAGGTGTAGTCTGACTTCTGAGCAGTAGCTCTGCAGTAACCCCCAGCAGGGATGGCCACTCCTCCACAGTTCACCTCAGATCAGGTGGAATGGCTAAGTGCAACTTATCCCGGTGTATTCACTCCAGCTATGGGTGGACCCACCGCTAGCGAGGCAACTTCCAGTGGTTCAGCAGCCCCCAGTTCAGCATCCCCAAGTGGCGCATCTGCAACAGGTTCACAAGGTATGAGGCTGAGGGTATTATAGGATAGAGGGCTGTGAATAAGAATAGATATTAGTATGGGACTGACAGCTGGACAGCTCCCAGGGGAAACCCCCCCCCCCTCAGAGGAGGGTTGTGGCTAGCCAGTGTATGATAGTAGCTCAAGTCGAGCTGGTGGCAGAAATGTAAATCAGGGGTTGGGCAGGCCAGAGTTATAGATATGTCACCTTGCAGGTGACCACCCCGGCTCGCTGCCATTGGACGCCACAGGGACGAGAGTAGACCCATGCGTACAGCCAACAAGCCTCTCTCACCCTGGCTCGCTGCCAGGGGTCCCACCATCTCTGAGCTCGCTGCCTCTAGGCTCGCTGCCACCGTTACCTACCAGGATGACATTGCCGACCTTCTCGGCAGTCGCAGCCCCTGCTTCGAGTCTCGACATACTGGCATCAGCAGCTTTGGGTCTCCCGCCCGCCAGCAGCTATCCAGTATCGGCGGCACCAAGCAGGATCGGGACGACAGCCACCGAGGCACAGCTTCATATGCCAGGTCCATTCAACCCGATGGCATCCCTCCCACAGAGAGTGGTCAAGAGGATCCTGGAGCTGGAATTTCTGGAGATGTCTGAGGTGACGGCCGACCTAGACATTCCCTTGACGCCGGGACGTCCACCACCACCAGCCAGGCTCCCCGTCACAGATATCTCACAATGGGTCGAGCGGTTCTCGATCATGGCAGCCACACTATCCTCCAGGTTCCCAGAGAAGGCGCCAGAGTTGTTCGCGTTCCAGGCCCAGATCATCCGGGCGGAGCGCAATTATGAGCCAGGGAGATGGGTGCTGTACGATCGGCAGTTCCGACGGGAGGCGCTAGCCAGGCGTGACCTCAATTGGTCGGTGACAGACACCCGCCTTTATAGTGAGGCCTTTACGGGGCGGGCAAGAGCCATTCCCCGCTGCCAGTTCTGCCTGCAGGACGACCACTCGGCCCCCTACTGTCCCCGAAATCCGGACCACCCATGGCAGAATTGGCCACCGCCGACCACGCCCACTCAACCTCCACCACTGCCTATCAGTCGCCAGGGCCCTCGAGCGGAGCTTTGTAGGCGTTATAATGAGGGGCGCTGCAAGCAGACAAGGTGCCGGTTCACCCACGCATGCCGGAGCTGTGGGGGGTCACACCCACACGTTAACTGCCCAAGCAACCGGGACCACAGGGCGAGATCGCCAGTCCGCCCTTTGCCCCACCCACCTCCAACAACAGCAAGATGGCCAGGACATCTGCCTCGCTAGGGCAGGGGAAAAGCTGCCACCCCCGCGGAGGGTCATGGCAGGGAAAGGACTCATTGAATGCAGTGTCTAATAAACTATATTGTATGATATGTGCGACACAACATGATTAAAAAAAAAAAAAAAAAAAAAAAAAAAAAAAGGGGGGAGAGCATGGTGTTGACACAGGAATAAGGGGTATTGATAGTGGATTACTTGGGGGGAGGGGTGGCACTTTGGGCGTTAGTCAGGATAGATGAGGCAGGGTATGGAAAGGGTCGTGGTAAGTAGGGGGGGGGAACAGTTTATAGTCATTCTCCACCTGATTGGTGTGAGGGCCTCGCTGGCCCCAAGTAACATTGCTGCATTTTTCCCATCACCCATTACATTGATATACAGGTGGGGTGGTCCTTTATCCTTAAACGTCAGACCTCCTCTGCCTCAACTGGGCGAGGCCGGGTGATGGTACAGTCCTTCAGGACCTATCCTCTGTCCAGACACCACTAGTTCCCCACGCATGGGAGTCGGCACTGCAGCATCACACGGACAGAGCATTCGTGAGATACGTCCTAGATGGGCTGCGACAGGACTTCAGGATTGGGTTCCAGCGACATGTTCCCCTCAGATCAGCCGAGCATAACTTGCCATCAGTCCAGGAGCACCCTGAAGTGGTACAGTGTTACATTGACGATGAGCTGGCCAAGGATCGCTTCATCGGCCCGATCTCGGACGAGATCAAAGGATTCGTGCACATTAACCGCTTTGGGGTGATACCAAAGGGCCACAATACTGGCAAGTGGCGGCTAATCACAGACTTGTCGTTCCCGGAGGGTGCCAGTGTCAATCAAGGCATCAGTGGCGACTTGTGCTCGTTGAGATACACATCAGTTGAGGAGGTGGCACATGTGGTTGGTACCTGTACACCCTCAGGATAGACTACTGCAGGGGGTGCAGTGGAAGGGCAGAGTCTATGTCGACCCAATGCTGCCATTTGGCTTAAGATCAGCCCCGAAGATCTTTAATGCCATCGCAGACGCACTGGAGTGGACCCTTCGGCAACAGGGGATCAGGTACTGTGAACACTATCTGGATGACTTCATCCTGTTGGGCAGCCCAGACACGCAAGAATGCCAGGAGGCCCTAGAGACTCTCGATAGCGTGTGTGGCAGGCTAGGAGTACCAATGGCTGCCCACAAGAGAGAAGGACCAACAACATGCCTGGTCTTCCTGGGGGTGGAGATTGATACCGTGAAGGGCACACTGAGGCTACCAAAAGAGAAACTGGACCGACTAGGAGCGTTGCTGACCCAGTGGGGGGACAAGAAGGTGTGTTCGGCCAAGGAAATCCAGTCGCTAGTGGGCCACCTGAACCATGCATGCAAAGTGGTCCGTCCGGGTCGGTCTTTTCTTAGACGCATGTTAGACCTCCTCCAGGGTGCCCTCAAAGGCAGGCGAAAGTCCACATTTATCCGCCTCAACGCAGGCTTCCGTTCGGACTTGGCATGGTGGAGGGAGTTTGTTGTCCAGTGGAATGGTGTTGCCTTCCTTCAACCGACCAGTAAGCTGCCCTCAGTGGAACTGGTGTCGGATGCATCCGGTTCCTGGGGGTGTGGGGCATGGTCAGGCCACCACTGGCTACAAGTACCATGGGATAGCCAGTCGGTGAGCTTGAATATTGCTCTGAAGGAACTCATCCCCATTATCTTGGCATGTGCATGTTGGAGGGATAGATGGGCGGGGCACCGCGTGACCTGCCGCTGTGATAACCAGGTGGTGGTTGCTGCAATCAGCTCTCGTTCTAGCCGACAGCCACATTTAATGCACATGTTAAGGTGCCTGGCATTCGCAGAAGCAAGCCTCAATTCTTCGGTGGGGTCAGTCTATATTAGTACCAGTAGGAACCACCTGGCTGACGATTTATCACGTGACCGTGCCTCTTCTTTTTTGTCAAAGGTCCCCCAAGCTCACCCAGTGCCGGCACGAATCCCAGAAGGCCTCATGGAACTACTCTGCAACCCGCAAGCAGACTGGATCTCTCCGCACTGGCGCCATCAGTTTCGGCATATTTTCAGAACGGCCTAGCACTGGCCACCCAGAAGACCTATGCTGCAGCAGCAAGAAAATTTAACCAATTTTGCACCCTGTACAATGTCCTCCAGCCATTCCCCATTACAGAGCACCTCCTATGCTGCTTTGCCTCATACCTTGCGGATCAGGGTCTAGCGCTACAAACAGGGACGTCTTACCTGTCGGCGGTTCGGAATATGCAGATCTCCCTTGGCCTCCCGGACCCTAGAGAAGCGTCTTCTCTGCCCACTCTCAAAAGGGTGCAAGCAGGCATAAAGAGGGCCCGGTTACATAATCGAGCGCAGAACAGACTCCGGCTGCCTATCACAGCCAGCATACTCTTGAGGATTCGAGACACGCTAGAGAAGTCAAACCACCCTCAAAAGGTCTTCATCTGGGCCGTAGCATGTGCAGCATTCTTTGGTTTTTTCCGATTAGGCGAGTTGCTCCCTGAGAACCGCTCATCTGCCCATCCGGCGACTTCTCTGATGTGGGGGGATGTGACTGTGGATCAGAGTTGGGGTTGATTATGATTACAATCGTAATCGATTACAATCGATTACAAGGTTTTGCTTTGCGTAATCGTAATCATAATCAAAATCATGTGACTAATTGTGGGTGTAATCGTAATCATAATCATATTTTTGTAATCAAACCCATAGAACTATTACTGGTAATATTAGCAGTGAAGTAGAACAGCAAGTGTTTGCTATAATTAGTTGTGACACAGCAGTTTTTAACTAATACCACTTTTTACAGTGTTGATTAGTGTTCTAGTGACACCTAATAGTCTACAAGGGAGAGCTTGTCTAACTGTGCTTGTGTGTGTGTGTATGTGTGTGTGTGTGTGTGTGTATGGTGGGGAGGTGGATCATTTTATCATTCATGACTGGCTCTGAATGCCTTGAGAGCTAGCTGCTTACTGAATGCTAGAAAGCACAACATTTGTTAAAAACATGTTTCTTCGTTGCAACAATCATTAATTTTTGACATTTTAATCGTAATCATAATCGTAATCAACACACTGTAATCGTAATCATAATCATAATCGTATATTTGACTGTGTAATCATAATCAATGTTTCGTAATCATACTGTAATCGTAATCATAATCATAATCATGTTACCGTAATCAACCCCAAGTTTGCTGTGGATGACCCAGTAACTCCAAAGATGGTAAAGTTCCACCTCAAGAAAGCGAAGTGTGACCAGTTTGGGAAAGGTGCAGATGTCATTGTGGGTCGCACCCACCAGGAGTTATGCCCAGTAACTGCCCTGGTCAGCTTCATGGCATATCGAGGGTCAAAGCCAGGTCCGTTCTTTACAGACAGCGACAGCAAAGTGTGGCTGAAATGCAACTTTGTCGACGTCATAAGACACATATTGAGGACACTGGGACTCCCGCAAGACCAATACGCAGGCCACAGTTTTAGAATAGGTGCAGCCACATCAGCAGTGCAGGCAGGGATTGCAGACTCGACCATTCAAACATTGGGCAGGTGGCAGAGCTCGGCGTTCCTGCAATACATTAGGATGCCCAAAGAAAGCCTGGCAGATGTGTCACGCACACTGGCGAGCCAGGTTCCATCCCCTAAGCCTAGGGACGGCTCGGAGAGACTAGCAGTTGGTCAGAGGTCATGCTAACGGAGTCCTCGCTCACACTGCAGACAGTATGAAACATGACTCATGGTCTCCTCGTCAGACATTGCAGGCATCCATATGTATTCAAAAAAAAATATAATAATAATGATAAGTTAATTAAAGTGAACATTTATGGCTCAACTGGTAGAAGGGGGGACGGGGAAGTGGGGTAGGAATTAGAAGGCAATTGTGATGTATTTGGGGACTAGGTGACATCAGGTTGAGTAGCTAGAGTTGATTGATTAGGCGGTACAAGTGGGGCAGAGGGGTGTGATACACAGTCCAGCAGGATGTCACGGGGTACCAAAAGGGTCCTCAGTTCCTTTTTCTTATTTTGACATCATGTATATATGTATATTTCTCCCACTTACTTGCAGCCTTGGGGGGTAGTGGCCGCTATGCGCCCCCTCCCTTGGAGGTATGGTGAGCCCAATAATGCGGGCATGACCCAATTATCACTAATTAACACCCTTGATACTTACAATTTGGGCTCACCAAAAGCCCCCCCACGGCTGCAGATAGTGGGTGGGGCCTACTCTATTCTGCAGATTGACGCCACACCCCCAACGGCCCATGACACCGCCAAAATGTGAATGGATAAGAGGAATCTGTCAGTGGAAATCAGGCTAAGTCACTGTAGTTAATCGATACTAAACATGAGAACCACATGATCCTTCCATGTACGTGGGAAATGCCTGAAATGAATGTTTTGACCTCAGGCACTTCGCAATAATCATGAGTACTGGCCACAAGTTGGGATCTGCCCAGTAAAGGACAGTCAATTCAATTCACAAGCTCAGCTAAAAATGACTGAAAAACTTGAAACAAAGATAGAAAACATTACTGATTGGGAGCCCAGCAGTAAAAGGCAGGATGAAATGAATGGTGAAAATCTCGAGCCAAATGGACCAAGTAAAAGAGAAGATACACCACTAACAACCCAGTGTACCATAGTTTGGTAAGGGATGAACTTGATTCTACCCTGCTGACTCTGTACAACACCTTGGAGCTGGAACACACATCTGGACGCGCCAGTAGTTTCTATGACACTTTACAAGACAATAGAACTCCTGAACTCTCTGCAGTTCTCTACAGCACTCTGCAACAAAATCAAACTTCAGCAGAAACCCTCTCCAACACACCAGAAGGGAATACAACCTCTACACTCTCATCTGAAGACAGTGACAACACTAAGCTAGGAGATAAAGCAAGCTTCTACGATACTCTAGAGAAACACAGAACTCCTAAAGCCTCTGAAGTCTTTTACAATACACTCAAACACATGCCAACTGTTAAAATGACAGGAATTTTATATGATAGTTTATCAGAAAATATAACTTCTATAGACACTGAGACTCTCTATGACGCTGAATTTGCATATGGTAAAAGAAAGTAAAAACACTAAACATAAAACAATGTGGATAGTAACAGCTTTAATCATGACCTGCTTCATCACGTTAACAATAGCATCAGTGGTTGTAACATCTTTACACCTACTTAATAAAATTGACAGCAAAAATCTTCAACGGATTACAACTGTGGCTAATAATACTGGGCAATCTCCATCCCATCCACTAGAGTCTTGCAGCTTGCTGCCCAACTCCTCCCTGTCTGGCTAGTACTGGGTGAGGTCTTCCAATGGCTCATCTATCAGAGTGTATTGTGACATGACTAGGACATGTGGACCCATCACTGGTGGCTGGATGAGAGCCGCTAGTCTGGACATGAAGATGGAATCTTCACTTTGTCCATCAAGTCTCTGCCTAGACAAGAAACCTGTTCGAACGTGTAAACATTGTGACAATGGAGGATGTTCTTCTGAAGTATATTCCACAAATGTGCCCTATTCTAGCGTATGCGGTAGAATTATCGCTTACAAAATCGGAACCACTGATGGTTACTCGCACCGATACACCAACAAGTTTGACGGGATCAGTTTAACAAACACTGGATCCAACATTCACGTTTGGACATTCTTTGCTGCACTAGAAGAACTATTTGATAACTACCACGTAGTGTGTCTGTGTATGAATCCAAACAACAGCCAGATCAAACCTGTCCCCTCTTACTATGGTAATCACTACTTCTGCGACACAGTGCCCCAGATGGCAACCCGTGACCCACTCGTGTTCCACTTAGAAGACCCTTTGTGGGACGGAGCTGGCTGTGAGGACGCTAACCAATGCTGCTCCTTCAATAACCCCCCGTGGTTTTACAGGGAATTGCCGAAACTCATCGATAAATGAAAGTATGTGTAGATGAATACAAAACCAATGAGGACATTGCCATTGAAAAGATAGATATTTACGTGCACTAGTAAATAGACACTTCAAATTACTCATAAATGGTACATGTATACAGGTATACAGTTAGCAGCTCTGAAATGTTCAATACAAGAATTATCAGCCACTAGCCAGTACATGAATCAGTTGAAATAAGTGGAGGGTCATACAAGAATGCCACCAATTGGTGCACAGGTCTCTACAGGACCAAGCAGGCTAACCTTTTGAGTAGATAAGCACATGTAGGTATGTGGTACATTAACTCTTTCGACGTCGTAACCTCATATATGCGGGCGAGAACAGGTCCGTGTTCTCCACATTAAAAAACAAAAAACAACAACAAAAAACAAACAAACTATTTTAGATTAAACCGTCATTTCTTTTTTATACATAAAGTAGGTGTAGTAAAAAAAATATTGAACCCGTAGGGGCAGGTTAAGTATTTCGTTTAATTGTCTGAAAATGGAGATCGCAATTTTTTTTTTGACAGAGAATTTCCAGGACGCCGAGTGCTCAATTTTTTTGTTGCCTACGGACTTCAAACACTATAGAGAGTCCCTCAGCATTCTGGAAGAATATGGATAAAGTTTTTTCTATCGGACATCAAGAGCAATCAATTGGGCTAGTTCCCCGGAGTCTCCTCGAAACCTGCTGTAAGATGGACTGGTTCCGGTTAATTTCAGGCTAATAGAAGCTTATTTTGCTTGTTATAAGGCTATAGCTACCTACTTTATATGCCTGGCTGTTTGTTTGTGGAATTTAGCGGTTGCTTTGCGGTAGAAATTCAAAAATCAAATTTGAATTCTAAAAGACGCCCGAAATGTTGAAGAAAGTTGGCGTTGAAAGGGTTAATAAAATAGGGTTTTAAACCCAGTAACACCTTTCACGAGGCAGGAACTGGTTAGTGGTAACTGGTGTGGGAAGGGCTAAAGACACGCCCACCAGAATGGTGGGGTATTGGCGAGGAATAAATTAATGTCCGGAGCGACAAAAAAAAAAAATTTTTTTTTTGTTTTCTTTTTATTATTGGTTTTCTTTTATTGTACGTACGTCAACTAATACTGATCCCAAGCTCTACCACGACATCCAGGTACTGCTAAGTAGGTTAATAGGGAAGGCAGAACAACTTATTGGAAATGTGACAACACATTTGGCTGAATCCTGGATGCATATCAGAACAAAGTTTGACGGGGGAAAAGTTATCAACAGGTGTCAGAGTGGAGCATGGGAACGTCGATGCATGGGGGCAGGACTACGTCAAAACATAGGCAGGGAGTGGGGTCCTCACACTTGAAAAATATGACAACCTCTTCCCCAAACAAAGTGTACAGCAATACAGCAGAACGATCAGCTAAAATTTTAGCTGCTGATAAGAAGAGGAAGGCTACAGAAGCAGTAAAAGAACGACGAAGAAAAAGTAAATATGCTACCAAATGTGACACGCCTGCAGCTTGCAGTGCTTACAGTAGACATGACGGAGGTATTTTTCCTGACCAAGTTACGGAAGACCTATCTCCAGAGCATCTACAAGAACTAAATTCTAGTTTTTATGCAACGAGAGTGTTTGTCACACAAGAAGAAAGAGAGCAGATTGAAGAACAGACGAGAGATCAAGACAACAGTGATCAGTGGCAGCAAGAGAGGAGGAAAAGGCTCACAGCTTCTGTGGTTGGGGGAATCGGGAAAATGAAAGAAAAAACCCAAAAAAAAACAGAAGCAAGAAAGTACAAGCACTACTGTATAGCACTTTTAGAGGTAATCAAGCGACCCGCTATGGCACTTCTATGGAAGCTATATCCATTGACAGATATAATTCGTACTACCAGAAGAAATGTCCCGAGTTTCGTGTTGACAAGAGTGGGCTGTTTATTTCTGAAACATACAACTGGCTAGCTGCCACTCCGGATGGTATCGTTTATGACCCAAGTAACACTGCTCAGCCTTTAGGACGGCTGGAAATCAAAAATCCTTTTTCTTTCAAAGACCAACCTTTAGATGAAGCGTGCAAGAATTCCACCTTTTGCCTGGAAGTGGACAAAGATACGCAACAATGACGGTTGAAGCGAAGACATGATTATTACTTTCAAGTCTAGTGCCAGTTATTGCACAGACAAGATGTGGTGTGACTTTGTTGTTTGCACAAGAAAGGACATGCATGTCGAACGTATACATCGGAGACAGAAAGTGGTAGGGAACTCAATTAGCGAAGTTGAGGAAGTTTTACTTTACTGCATTGCTTCTAGAACTAGCATGCCCCAGGTTCAGATATGGAGGCATCCGAGAGCCATAGAACATCCAACATGCAAATCATAATTTTGTCATTACTCACTAAAAATCACTTATTATTATTTAATCATATGATATATTCAATCTTACTATTTTTCTGTATTCAAGTTACATCTAATTAAGTATGTGTTTATTTTTTCTTGCATTTGCATTTGCAGTATTTTATGACAAACTAATCCATGTGAAGAAACAAGTTCTTATTGGCTAACCATTCATTAGATGACACCATCAAAACCAAGTGTTAATGATATTCACGGTTGTAATCTAGCTCCTTTGAATGAGTGGGTGTAACACTACACCAGAACCTTAATACTGACATAGCAAGCCACTCCTTACCCAATGGCTATTGAAAGAAACATGTTTTACCTGACTTTAGCCTGGGCACATCTAAAACAATTACCAGTGCCTCTACCTCTATATGGGTATATTGTTAAAAGCTAAAACACGTGGTTGATCTCTACATGTACTCAAAAGAAGACAGAGATGATTCGTATTCAAAAATTAAATTAAATAAAGGGCAGAGAAACACACAGTGAAAGTATACAGCAGGAGCTGAGCTAAGAGGCCAGAGAAGTATAAGCTCTAGTAAAAAAAGAGGGAAACAAGGAAAATGCAGCTAACAAAAATAAAAATAAATAAAAGGCAGAGAAATGCACAGCTAAAGTATACAGCAGGAGTTGAGTTCAGAAAAGTATAAGCATAAAAAAATGATGGACGCTAGGAAACACAGCTAACATAAAACACTTGCCTATTCAAAATCAAGGGAATGCACACCAGGTAACCACAGAGCAACCGAGTGCATGCATGGTATGCACTATTTAATTACTAGGTAGATTGGTACTCTCGGAAACATTCCAGTAACGTGTTCACGCGTGGCATGGGCTTGTCTGAAACACCAGCGGCTGTGATTCCAAGAATGTAACATGAGTTAAAGTGATACAGGTGGTCCTGGGCTAGGGAATTACTCGAGCTTAAAAGCTATTAGAAAGTAATTAAATAATGAGAGAAATAAGGGATTAACGAAAGATGAGTTTGTCTTGAGTGTAGGAGGGGCAATAACAACTTTCTTAGATTTTTGGAGAGGCAGTAGGAGTACAAAGTCTGTACAGTGTAAGAGACTTTTGCAGGGAAAAAAAAAAAGGAAAAAAAAGAAAAAAAAAAGAAGAAAGAACTAAAGGAAAACAAAACAAAACAACAACAACAAAAAACTAGGTACAGGGATTTGTCATGACTGCTGGTAACACCACTATCCTATGCATAATGACTAAGCCACAGTGCGAAAATGGGTACAGGGTAGCCATAGAGACAATAGTTCAGGTGCGCAGAGCCTGGAGCACCTTGCTACGTGAATTCAGACGACGTATGGAGAGTTGCTGTAAACGTATGTATTAACAAATGGTGGGGTATTGGCGGGGAATAAATTAATGTCCGGATCTACAGGCAATGTGTGTTGCTATGTGCGGCCACCCTTAATACTGACATAGCAAGCCACTCCTTACCCAATGGCTATTGAAAGAAACATGTTTTCCCTTACCCAATGACTTTAGCCTGGGCACATCTAAAACAATTACCAGTGCCTCTACCTCTATATGGGTATATTGTTAAAAGCTAAAACACGTGGTTGACCTATTAAATAAAAAAATTTAAAAAAATAAATAAAAAAAAATTAAATAAAGGGCAGAGAAACACACAGTGAAGTATACAGCAGGAGCTGAGCTAAGAGGCCAGAGAAGTATAAGCTCTAGTAAAAAAGAGGGAAACAAGGAAAATGCAGCTAACAAAAAAAAAAAAATCAAATAAATCAAAAAATATATATATATAAAATAAAATAAATAAATAAAAGGCAGAGAAATGCACAGCATAAGTATACAGCAGGAGTTGAGTTCAGAAAAGCATGAGCATAAAAAAATGATGGACGCTAGGAAAACACAGCTAACATAAAACACTTGCCTATGTAACGTCAAGGGAATGCACACCAGGTACCGAGTGCATACATGGTATGTACTATTAAATTACTAGGTAGATTGGTACTCTCGGAAACATCCCAGTAGTGTGTTCACGCGTGGCATGGGCTTGTCTGAAACGCCGGCGGCTGTGATTCCAAGAATGTAACATGAGTTAAAGTGATACAGGTGGTCCTGGGCTACGGAATTACTCAAGCTTAAAAGCTATTAGAAAGTAATTAAATAATGAGAGAAATAAGGGATTGCAAAAATTCTTTTAACTCACTCCCTAACGTACAATGAGTTTGTCTGGAGTGTAGATTTTCGGAGAGGCAGTAGGAGTACAGAGTCTGTTAAGTGTAAGAGACTTTTGCAGGACTTAGATTAAAAAAAAAAACAACAACAAAAAAAACAACAAAAAACAAAACAAAAAGGGAAAAAATACGCTGATTTCATATTGCAAAGCCAAAAATATAGTACTATATTATTTCTTTTGGGAGCAAAGGCGAACGCCTCCCTTCACCCACTCTTAAATGCAATCCTACAATCTTCTATCCAAATGAATAAAAAGCAACAACATTATATAACCTAATTAGGCAGGCTCGCTCGCCATTTGTGTTCAAGCACATCACGTCTTAATATAAGGCTCTGAAAATGCACATAGACACCATAAGATATACACTATATGGCATCTCTCTCGCCCCCAATACTATTCTTAAAGTTTGGGGGACTACACCTTCTCTCCACCACCATCTAGGGAATGTTGCAGCTAACAGTCAGCTGTCAGAATGAGAAAAAATTGCAATTATTATAATGTTATTAACATGAACTTATATCGGGATTAGCTTTCAAGTACACATGAGAGTTAGTCTAAATGGCACTAGTTTATCGCCCTCTATCTCATTCAGACACATAAGTGCACACACACTAACACAGACAACACATACTTAGCACATACACACACAACCAAACAACACACACACACACACACACACACACAATTCTCTTGCAACTGCTAGCGGTGCGTACCAGGATGCCTGTGCACTAAGCAGGCACTGTGAACCGTGCAAGCAAAGCTCCTGGAACCAGGCTAGGAACTCGCAGGAGAGCAGACCTTTCCTCACAGCAAGTGGTGTGGGCACCTGAAGTCCCACCTGGACCATTGCAGTTTCATGAGAAAAGGCATTGAATGTGTGTCCCAGTAAATGCCAGGTCCCCCCCAATCACAGGTGGGTGGACTGGTGGGAGGCAGATGGAAAACTACGTAGATGGGAAATTGCCAGAGTTGGGCTTGAACTCAGGACCTTGGGCGACGCATGCACACACACACATGCACACACACACACGCACGCACACACACACATACCTGGGGGGTCCATGAAGTCAAAGTGAACAAGGTCATCTATGCCTAGCTTCTTGAGCTGCAACACTACAGAGCCTAGGTTGGAGCGAAGGATCTCCGGGTAAGTGTTGTCCTGCATCTCATTCTGATAGGCCTTCTCTAAAACAACAAACAACAACAATACAATGAATATCACAGCAATCCTTAGCAACATTTCGTTAAACAATAAAAATGACCAGCAGAAAAGGAACAGATAGAGAAGTTAAAAAGCTAGAAAATGAGCTCAATGAATTGCCAAAACAGCAAAAGAAAGGTTGGTGGAACCCCCCCCCCCTCCCAAAAAACAACAACAACTGAACAAACAAACCAAAACAACAACAACAACAAACAAACCAAAAACAACAAACAAAACAAACAAACCAAAAAACGAAAAAGAAAAAAAAGAAAAAAAAAAAAAAAAAAAAAAAAAAAAAAAAAAAAAAAAAAAAAAAAAAAAAAAGACTGCAGGCTCCAAGAAGAGCTAAGAACGACTACTAGGTTAGATATGTGGTACATATCTCAATACCACTTCTAGCATGTAGTTATGCTACAAAATGACAACTTGCTATCCTCCCATATATCTTGGAGCTTTCCCTAACAAAAATGTTGTATGCATGCTGCACACATTCGTGCTGCCTTACTGCACTCATCATGTACATATGCAGCACATGTGCTGCAGGAGCAATGCTGCTATCAAGCATGTACAGAAAAATTGAAACAGCGCCTCACATGTGCCACATATGTGCATATGAGGGATGCATGTGTGCACAAAAAAGCATGCCACATGTGTGCATTCTCTTGTATGCTATACATGCGCAGTGGCATGTATGCCACTCATGAGTTGTGCGCCCTTCTACTTGCATGCTGCATGCCTGTGGCGCATTTCAATTTTTGTGTATGTGGCACACAAGCAGTATGGTATATTTCTGCATGTCTGCCTGGTAGATGTGGTACATTTGCTGCATATCTGCCTGGTAGACGTGGTACATGTGCTGCATCTCTGCCTGGTAGATGTGTTACATGTGCTGCATGTCTGCCTGGTTGATGTGGTACATGTGCTGCATGTCTGCCTGGTAGATGTGTTACATGTGCTGCATCTCTGCCTGGTAGACGTGGTACATGTGCTGCATGTCTGCCTGGTAGATGTGTTACATGTGCTGCATCTCTGCCTGGTAGACGTGGTACATGTGCTGCATCTCTGCCTGGTAGATGTGGTACATGTGCTGCATCTCTGCCTGGTAGACGTGGTACATGTACTGCATGTCTGCCTGGTAGATGTGTTACATGTGCTGCATGTCTGCCTGGTTGATGTGGTACATGTGCTGCATGTCTGCCTGTTGATGTGTTTAATGCGCATGCTGTCCTGGTTGAGTGTGTACATGTGCTGCTCTCTCTGCCTGGTAGACGGGTACAGTGCTGCATCTCTGCCTGGTAGACGTGGTTACATGTGCGCATGTCTGCCTTAGATGTGTTAACATGTGCTGCATGTCTGCCTGGTAGATGTGTTACATGTGCTGCATCTCTGCCTGGTAGACGTGGTACATGTGCTGCATCTCTGCCTGGTAGACGTGGTACATGTGCTGCATGTCTGCCTGGTAGACGTGTTACATGTGCTGCTGTCTGCCTGGTTGATGTGGTACATGTGCTGCATGTCTGTCTGGTAGATGTGTTACATGTGCTGCATCTCTGCCTGGTAGACGTGGTACATGTGCTGCATCTCTCTGCCTGGTAGATGTGTTACATGTGCTGCATCTCTGCCTGGTAGACGTGGTACATGTGCTGCATGTCTGCCTGGTTGATGTGGTACATGTGCTGCATGTCTGCCTGGTAGACGTGGTACATGTGCTGCATCTCTGCCTGGTAGACGTGGTACATGTGCTGCATGTCTGCCTGGTAGATGTGATACATGTGCTGCATCTCTGCCTGGTTGATGTGGTACATGTGCTGCATGTCTGCCTGGTAGATGTGATACATGTGCTGCATCTCTGCCTGGTAGACGTGGTACATGTGCTGCATGTCTGCCTGGTAGATGTGTTACATGTGCTGCATCTCTGCCTGGTAGACGTGGTACATGTGCTGCATCTCTGCCTGGTAGACGTGGTACATGTGCTGCATCTCTGCCTGGTACATGTGCTGCATCTCTGCCTTGTACATGTGCTGCATCTCTGCCTGGTACATGTGCTGCATCTCTGCCTGGTAGATGTTGGTACTCTGCCGTCGTTGTAGAGCTGGAATGAGTCAGGAAGTGGGAGCGCACACAACTCAAGCGAATACTATTGCCTTTATGAAAAGTTATAAGTAAGGAATCAAGTACGTATGACGCACGATGATACGTGCATTGGGTATGAGTGGGTATGAATAACATTAATGTAAATGAGATTTGGTAAGGGTCGATAACATATCGTGGTATCGTGGGTAAATTAACATGCACATGGCACAATAGCAACATGCACATGCGTACTTGACATGCATGTGACGTAGTAGCAACATGCACATGCGTACTTGACATGCATGTGACGTAGTAGCAACATGCACATGCGTACTTGACATGCATGTGGCGTAGTAGCGACATGCACATGCGTACTTTACATGCATGTGACGTAGTAGCAACATGCACATGCGTACTTGACATGCATGTGGCGTAGTAGCGACATGCACCTGCGTACTTTACATGCATGTGACGTAGTAGCAACATGCACATGCGTACTTGACATGCATGTGGCATAGTAGCGACATGCACATGCGTAATTGACATGCATGTGGCACATTAAACCGTGCTCACATGCAAGGCAAATATATGTGACACATGTGTAAACTACATGTGTGCATGCTATTCTCCTTGTGCATACATGCAGGGCACATGCTGCAGTTAAGTGCATTTTGCTTACATTTTACGCACAAGTGCAGTATGCACATGTGTTGCAATGAATGCATTATAAATGTGGCATACATGCAGCACATATCTATTTTTGTAAGGGATACCACTGACCAATAGGAAGTGATAAACTATGTACTAAGGTGTGTGTGCGTGTGTGTGTGTGCGTGTCACACATGCAGCGAGTCTTACCAGTGTAGAGTCTGAAGCATTTTCCCGGCCTAGTTCTCCCAGCACGTCCAGCTCTCTGCTGAGCACTTGCCTTAGATATGGCCGACACTAGCAGAGACTCCACCCTGATACGAGGATTGTACACCTAGATGAACACACACACGAACATACACACACACAATCATGCAAACACATACAAGCATGCAAAAAATGCAAATGCAAATTCTCTTGCAACCGCTAGGCGGTCACGCGCACTTGGCAGAGCCAGGATGCCTGTGCACTTAGCAGGCACTGTGAGCCGTGCAAGCAAAGCTCCTGGAGCCGAGCTAGGAACTCGCAGGAGAACAGGCCTTTCCTCACAGCAAGTGGTGTGGGCACCGAGTCCCACCTGGACCATTGTTGTTGCATGAGAAAAGGCCTTGAATTTGCACCCCTGCAAATGCCAGGTACCCAATCACAGCTAAGTGAACTGGTGGGGGTGGGAGGCAGATGGAAAAGCAAATGGAAAAAGGCCTGAGTGGGGCTTGAACTCAGGATCCCAGGCCCTGAACCAAGGGTGGGTGGTGGACAAGCATGCACACACATACACATAAGAAAAATTTCCTGCTCACTGCTATACCTATGGCATGTCATCATTAGCAGTTAAACATCAAGGGAAGAGAGAAAAGGAAGGTAAAACATACTCCGAACCAAGCAGGATAGGCTATAATTACTATCTAATAATTTTACAACCTGCTACATGTGAGTTTGTAGTTCAGAGAAGATATTAGCCTCTCTCTCTCTCTCTCTCTCAGTGTGTGTGTGTGTGTGGTATGATATGCATGAATCACTAGGGAATGGACTTACTGTCTATCTCTAAGATATGCTTCGAGTTTGGACTAAATCCTAATGGGTCATTCCATGTCAAATCAACAAAGAAATTCCCAACATGATTCAGATTTTTGTGAAAACTCAGTATGTTCTTTATTCACATTAACGATATCAAATTTTAGTCTATATACAGTTTCGAAGATATGTTGAACTTTGCCCAAAACACTTAATTTTACTCCTTAACTGGGAGTGGTCAAAATTTAAGTATGGATATAATTCTTCACTGATTAGACTTGAAATGACACTAATTATTAACCCCAAACAGAAAAACAAAAAGGAAAAAAAAAAGCAAAACAACAAGAAAAAGAATAACAAAAATACAATACATGTAAGTCAAAAAACAAACAAACAAAAAAAGAAGAAAAAAAGAAAAAACAAAAACAAAAGAAAAACAAAAAGAAAAAAGAAAACAAAAGAAAACAACAACAACAAAATTTAACTTTAAAGCAACTATTTAGACAACTATTGACAGCACTCCTACTTTAATCCAACTCTCGTATGATTCCTTACCTTCTGCTTAGAGAACCCAGGATCAATCACAAACACAACTCCATCAATAGTGAGGGAAGTTTCTGCAATGTTCGTGGACACGACTACCTTCCTGCCGATAGCGCCATTGGGTTTGTTCGGAGGAGGAGGCTCAAAGATCCTCTGCTGAAGGTTGGGAGGTAAGGTGGAGTATAGTGGGATGCACTTGAGGTCTCCCACGTCAGGGCCGAGGTTCTCCACCTCTCGAGACATTCTCTTGCATGCCTCGTCTATTTCCTGTATAGAGGCAGAGTAGAAGTACATAGATAAATACGGAGACCTAGTCTCTACTAGTTACAAACTCTCAGTATGTTGGTATATTATGTGGAGGTCGGTAAAGGCTTGAGGATAGTGTAAATCCTGTACAGACGGCTATAGCATAG
>WLWD01000454.1_pt1 | contig 165321 bp, 103 predicted proteins | sample 6712731 | NCBI WGS metagenome assembly WLWD01 (sample SAMN12718690, study PRJNA576275) | sponge metagenome | isolation source: marine sponge | host: Mycale hentscheli | place: New Zealand: South Island, Marlborough, Capsize Point | collected 2014-11-01
AGAGAGAGCAGTTTATTGGAGATAGCCATAGGTGAAGGTATTAGATCTGCGCAGCTTGGGAAGTCTTCGCTCCGCAGAAATCGAGCCTGGTATATCCATCCGCTTGAGTTCAGGTACGCAGAGTCCGGAGAACCGCTACAGGAGGAGAGGCAGCCTGGTGCACCTTGCTGCGTGAGCTTAGACGACGTATGGAGAGTTGCTGTAAAGGATATGAGACAACAAGAAGCTAAACTAAAACACCACAACTTCGCAAAGTATACTTCTGCTACTACTGCGCGATAGTTTCTGCTCGCGTATTATCAAATGGTAGGGTATTGGCGGGGAATAAATTAATGTCCGGATCTACAGGCAGTGCGCGTTGCTATGTGCGGCCACCCTTAAGCAGGCACTGGCCGTGCAAGCAAAGCTTCTGGAGCCAGGTTACGAACACACAGGAGAACAGGCCTTTCCTCACAGCAAGTGGTGTGGGTACCCGAAGTCCCACCTGGACCATTGCTGCTTCATGAGCAAAGGCCTTGAACTTGCACCCTAGCAAATGCCAGGTACCCAATCACAGCTGGGTGGACTGGTGGGAGGCAGATGGACCAGATGAAAAATTGCCTGAGTGGGACTTGAACTCAGGGGACCTCAGGCCCTGAACTGAACCCAGGACACAATCACTACACCACACAGCAACCACACACACACAAAACTATTCCCCACTGGCGATTGCCATGTATTGTAACAGGAAAAAATATTCTTTTTATCATGCATGTATGTACATGAAGAACAAGCAACACATGCTACAGTGTGTACTCACATTCTAGTTTGAAGGTGAAGTATTCCGTGAGATGCCTGCACTCGTGGTTGCCTCTCAACAAGAATAGAGTCGTAGGGTAGTTGATCTTCAAGGACCATAGATACAGCACACACTACAACACAAAATATAAACACACAAATCTCCTCTGACATCAATCATGCCAAGAATTATACATAGACAATGAGACAACATATATATGTAGTTGTCTAGTTCAAGAATTCGTACTACTAGTAATGACCTATGTACACATGCACACATGTAGGCACATACTTAGGTATACCTGAATATCAACTCAAAGCAGCATTACTACATGACTTTAGTTATGGGAAATACAAAGCAAAATGTCTTTTAGGTACATATGAAATATGTAAAGTACAGTATAATGTACATGTATGCATGCATGCATGTATAATGTAATGTACTTGCCTACTACTCTGGGTGACTCTGAATAGTGATGACTCACAGAGTAGAGGAAAGAAATCAGAGATAGAAATACCGTATGTAGGATAAGCCCTTACAGCTACGTAAGTATTGCAACCAGCAACCAGTTCCAAGAGCTCCATTCATTCACCATTAATTGATCAGGTGAGCAATACACAAATTTATAGAGCATAAGTATATCCAAATGGGTTGAATGCCACTGTTTTGAGCGGGGTCACAAAACCAAGTTGAATGAACGCACACACCTTGACCTTGAAAGGAAGCCACCCATCGGATGATGCTTCTCTGCCACAAATGACCGACTAAATCACAATTATTAATGTTTCTGACAAGTGGTGACAGTGTCTATCAATGTCTTGCTTTCATCTGTATGCTCTCTCACACACACACTACACTGGTATGGCTTATCTGTAGCTGTACAGAGGTTTGCAGAGAATCCCGTGAAAGTCCCGATAGGTATGTGTTATAATAACTGTCCAATATCAAACCATGTACTGATACTTGTAAATATTGCATGACCAGCCCTTGGGTCATTACCGAGATTCCCGACATATTACAAATTGATAAATTTCACGCCATCGCGGTGCTAGAATGTGTGAAATGGAAAATGGCAGCTGTGACACGAGATATATTGGTATAATACACAAACAGTAACTGATGAGGATCTAAATTCATTATTGGAGAATGTTACATTAATTACAAAAAACATATTATCATCAAACATTTTTTCACTTAAAAATAATTAAATTGTTTCTATAAATCAAGGTTATTGAGGTACTGTGGGACAGTAGGTGGTGACTGGACTATTGGGCAGTGGATTTTATAGTAAGAACAAATCTGTTACGTAAGACACATAGCTTTGGCAAATGGTGCGTGAACAAAGATTACTTAAGATAACTTACCACTATCACTAAAATAATAGAAAATTAACTCTGCTAAGTTTGTAAGACCTAACTGTGAACATCTCTCCACTTTACATTCACTTTTTGATATTTTGGCGGAGAATCAATAATGAACAGATAGCAGCCACTAAAACCAATGAATTTATGAAGAAACCAATGAATTTTAAATGAACCATATTACAGTACACTATATAGTGCATGCTTAAAAAAATCACCACATGAAGACGGTCAACAACTTGTACAACCGAAACGCATTATGTACCTCCATTATTATGTAAAATCTTTGAATCTCACATCAAAATAAATGCGTCCCTTACCTCTATAGAGAAGTAGCCTCTGTCCACGTAGTCCCCTAAGAAGAGGTATCTGGTGTTAGCAGGAGACCCGCCCACATCAAATAGCTTCATGAGGTCGTAGAACTGTCCATGGATGTCCCCACACACTGTCACTGGTGCCTCCACGTTCAACATGGTCTCTTCAGAACGCAGCAACTCCGTACCTAGACGTGAATAAAGTGGGAAGAGTGAAAGAGAATGGGACAGTCCCTTGCATAAATTAATATTTTCTATTTGTCCAAAAGGACTCAAACTTGCCACTTAAGCAATGTGAGCTGAATATCTGAATATTTAAAGGAGAGACAAAGGCCGTGAGCAAGGTACAAGTTAGATGCAGTGTGTGCATGCGTGTGAGTGTGTGAGTGTGTGTATGGTGGATATATACATTAAACAAGTAAGCAATGACAGGCACGGAGAGTTAAAAATTGAAAAGAATAATAAAGTTTAAATGTTCTCACTCAATACCATTACTACTTCCACCACCATAGAGAACACATGCACAGTATGATCACTCTGGGTAAAACACTCGCCGTATGATAATTATCCCTTTCCATACTCAATTAAATTCACATAGTGCTCACAATTATATTTTGACACAACCTGTACATGCAGACATTATATCAAAATGTTGCCAGATTAATAGTATATAATGCATTCTGAACAGCTACAACATAAATTTTCAAAACGAAAGCTAATGAAGCCCAATACAGTACATACGTATTCTGTCACTGCCATCTTCCTCCTTGGATTGTTGAAGAAATAACAAGTAACCAACTCTCTACCTAAGAATTTAATCATTTCCTTCCCTATAGCAACCCCACATACACATACAGTACATAACACACAAACCCAAAGAAACCTTACAGTACAAGTGCTATTAGTTGTACCACAACATCCTCAAACTATTCAGGGCCTCTACTGAGCTTGTCCAGAAACATAAATTCATTAAAAAACAAACAAACTACACACAGACCAAAGAGAATTGTTTGATATCCCTTACCAAGTAACCAGGAAAAAAAAACAAAAAAAAAAAAAAAACCCCAACCAACTAAACCATAAATAATGCAGTGAGGATATATTTATTAGGTGACAACTAAAATTGACGTATTCATTAATTAAACATCACAACATCTGACGATTCCCAGATCACTTACATTCCGAGATAATTTTGAGAGCCAGGTCTTCTTCCACTCTGCCTTCGCGAACAAAGTGCTGCTTGAGGACGTCGCACTTTGGCTTCCCAGTGGTGGTATCGTAGACTTCCTCAATTGTCAAGCGATTGGGAGGAGGAGCAGGAACACCTATATGTAAATAACAAAGATGGTTAAAAGTATACTAAAATAAATCTGTCTATGCATGCGCGCCAGCCACCTTGCAGGATCATAATAAACAGTAAGCATGCCAATCGTCATCCTGCTATTCACATTTTTTTTTTTTTAAACAGCTACTATTACTATTACGGCAGCCAAGAACTGGAAGGAATAAGCACAGCATTTAATTTTCAAACAACAGGCTGGTTGAAATGTAATGCCAGCTTGACACTTCAAATTTAGTTAAGTTTGGCATCACATCATTTGCATCATACACTTCTTTAGCTGAACTGTAATGTATGTACAATATAAGTACATGAAACAATGTATGTATACTGATCATAGTACTCTCGACAGCAAAAAATACTGCCTCTGTATAATTTCACAAGTTTATTCTTGCTATTTTATCCATTCTCATTTAAAATAATGCCAGATTCAATTAAAAAAGAAATCAGTCAGTGAAAATCGTTACTCAACTTGTCGACTGACAAATGGCAGTCACAAACTCAAAGTGTAAACCGTTTCACTTTCTCATTGAGAGATAGTGTCTTCAACAGCAAGGCAGCTGTTCAGTATAAGCAATACCTGCACACTATCGAAAACCAAAGGACTTCTATAAACCAGGAAACCAAACTGTGTACACTCTGTTACAGCCACTAATTCCACAGAACCTTACATCATACGACAAAACCTAGAGATTATAATTAAGAGTAGAAGATTCAACAGATGCAGACCATTTCCCCAAAGCAAGACAAGCTAAGTAGTTATGTGACTTCAGCAACAATTGTATATTTTAATTGCTATCTGATTGCAAGGGTTCCTCGTTAATCACCTATAGTGGTCCTTGCAATGCCTCACAAATACACTACACTTGGAATGAACACAACTCGATAGACTCTTTGAAGATGTACGTAGACACACATACACATATGGATACATACACATACACATGTGGATACACACACATACACATGTGGATACACGCACATGTGCAAGTATTCAACCACAATCTCATAGGCAATACACCTTAGATGTGACTGTGTGGTTTCATATGAAAGGGGTATGTCCCACTACCTCTCCTACTCCACATCCTGAACTTCCACCCACCACCTATGTGACACTATCGGCCACATATCCTCAACTTCCTCACACTCTCAACCACAAGCTATACATGCATTCTTTTAAAAAAAGCAAACAAACTATTAAGAATAACTAACACCACAGAGTGAATTTCTCCCGCCCCCAGAATTTTAGGAAGTTAATAATACACACAGTAGCTAAAGTAGAATTCAATGAGTATTGTACAGCACTGATCAGTGTGAAGTATACACTCTCATAGAGGCATGTGCAGTAACATGGAATTTTAAAAAGGGTGTGGCTAAGTATACTGTCTCCGCCACTCCCAGTGAAAGATCCTGTATAAAAGCCTATGTACAAGGTTGTATATTTATGATTGGAACTGAAAGAATACAAAATGTCACAAGACAGTTCAATACTTGACACAACAATACACGCACTTACAAATATATCATATTGACTAAACTAACAGGTAAACTGATCAGTATGAGTTTAATAATGTAACTGTGGTATACAGTAACAGGCCCGTATGTATTATAATATTAATCCTCAAATTACCTGACAAACAGGTTCTGTGTACACAATGAGTAATAAAAATGTTTCACTCATTGAGGCCTGTACTTGTCCCCGTATGATTACAGTTAATTCCACAATGTTGAAACCATTCCTTTCATTTGATTAAATAGTACATATTACTGTAATAGGGTGGGATCAAGATGCTGTCTGGTATTGCATGGTTACTATGGTACCAGCTCTGGTAAAACAAACATAGTCGGATTATGTAGACTAAATGGACAGTTTTAATTGAGAATGTTCAAAAGAAACGCAAGACTATGTCAAATGGCACTCACACGGGTGTAGCCAAATGATAACTTGCCACGCCCCCAAACCACCACTTCATAATACATGCATGTTTAAATACTCCACACTGCTTTTGATACATATTGCATACTTTCTGAAACCAGTGAACTTATCTAATCCAAGCACACACACACACGCACGTACTACTACACTGACTTGTATACACAACTACTCATCCTTTACAATGCAATCCAGAGCATCACTACGCACTCTGACCTCTCAGTACAACAAAAACCATATCTAAACACATTGAACCATCACCTTTCAAAAAAAAAAAAAAAAAAAAAAAAAAGGGCAATTGTTTTATTTCAAACTTGCATGCAGGCCTGCTCTTTATAAAGAGTCATGAAGTAACAGTGTCCATGGGATCAGGTGGAATTCAATGCCATTAGAGTCATGCTTAATTAACTGCACTCAATAAAATCACACCAGACGGACACAATGCATGCATGCCTTATTTACACCAACCACACACATGATATATATATATATGTGCATGCTTATCATCATTCATACAATGCAACTACGTATATAAATACATGCATAACTGCCCCATATGCATGAGCTTACATATGTAAGAGCATTACTTGCTAGGTGGGTAAGGTGAGGTACGTAACTTAAGTGATTGTGATAATCATAGCACCACGACGTTGAGCTTAATTTAATTATTGAAAAGCATTTTAACTGAATATTGCATTTTGTACAACTTCTTTAAAAGAATAACTTTTGAATAAGATTAACAACCTGCTACTGCCAGCATACACAAGATATACATGTAGATAAAAGAAAAAAAAGTAATTAATAAAAAGACGAGATGTTTGTTTAGGATCAGCGTGCCTCCCTAACCCATGTTCTAGCAACTTGTAGCCTGACAAATGGGTTACAGGTAGTCTAACAGAAGACACGGTTCTACTACACCAATAACCCCAGCTCTCAACAATAGCCTTATTACTAACAGCAATTGAATGAACCAATAATAATACATTATCACTGGGCAAGTCAAGTCCAATATACAAAGTATCATTCACACACGTACATACAGCAGGTACGCATCTAACGAGTATTTTTGTCTTACATACTTCACTAATCAATTTGTAAACTATTACATATAGTACATTTTTACATCACCAAAAAAACAGTTTCAATCAAGAGAGGTTGGCGCTATTTTTTGTATTTTTTCATTACACCAGCATTTATGATCATCACAATTATCAAGTTCTGACCCTTCATGAAAACTAGATTGAAACTTTCTCACTTAAGACGGTATACAGTTTGCTCATTAATTATTCATGAGTTACAACTTTTGTTTATATCACCAACTACACTTATTTTTATGTAACTAAACTTAAAACAATAAAAGTTTGCTGTTAAAAGTTTCTATTTCTTTAGTAGTCAGCTCTTCATAGCGAATAGGCAGCCCAAGATCGATCTCCTGCAAATATAACATTTTCGGCGTCAAATTACAGCATGGTCGTCAACAACTCTGCCGTATAGGCTGCACTATCTAATTGTAGGAACATCATTGCAGGGCCAGTCAAAAAGTTTTCGTGAAGAAAGCTGACAGTTGTCGAGAAAATCTCAGTTTTGTCTCCCAGATCAAGATAAAATGGCGTCTCTAAGGCACAAAATCGTGAATATCTGGAGATCCATGGCCCATTGAGCCAAAATCGCTGTGACTGGCCCTCGAGTAAGTCCTAAAGTAGCCAGGGAAGCTGTCACACTAAAGCTAGGAGTGATGATGAAGCCAAGATTTGACGCCGAAAATCTGCCGAAAATTTGCCTTAGGGGGTCCTCGGTCAAGCCTTGCTGGCTGCTCATTGAAAAGCAAGAGCTAGCTAATAAAGAAACTTGAACACATTATAATTTCATGTTTGGAGCATAGTTCATAAAAATATGTGTAGTGGATGATACAAACAAAAACAGTAACTCATGAATAATTAATGAGCAAATTGTATACCGTAACCTTAAAGGGGTCTGGAAAAAACATTATTATATACAATGTTTGTATGTTCATCACACATGCACGTCCATATGTATGTATGTATGTATGTATATGACTGTATTTAAAAGACACTCATAAGTGATCACCCATCATAAAGGAATCATACCAATTATTACGACCATAAATACTGCAACATTGTCACACACACATATCACACGCTTACACTTGAAAGTGCTTGAGTATAAAAAATCAAACAAATATGATGCTAACTTTACTGTCGCTGTGTATAATCCAAATATCAGTATACATAATATAGAAACACTAATTTAAACCACACCACTACTCAGGTCATGGGGAAACCCTAGTTAAATTCCGAGTACCATGACAGTAGTAAGACATACATATCCTATAGTAGCACACAACATCAAAGAAAATGACAAATGACCTTTTGTTTTTCTGAAGAATTTCTAAGAATGTTGGCAATCGTCCCATGGGATCACAAAAATTCCATCATTAATTAATACACAACTTTCTTTGCTGGGAAACCTATGCACGCAGCTCTCTCTGTGGTCGAAGCTAGGCTATGTAGTTGTACTCTGACAATTATGTAACACCTGATTCTCACGACTGATCATCACACATACTGGCACACTGTGTCGGTGAGGAAACGTACAGGAGAAGAAAAAATGAAAACAAATTATACTTCCCAATAGTGATGGTCACTTCCTTCCATTCCACACTTCACACATGTGACTTCCTCCTTAAATATGATGAGGATAAGGAGTTTCTTAAGTACCTACTATCCTTGCTAGTTTAAAACCTCCCAAGCTCACTCGTGATCCGTCGCAACTATGAACAATTGAATATGGGAAAATTGGGTATATGTTATTATCGAGCGAGCGAAGCCAGTGAGATACTGTTAGGGGCGGACAACATACGACATTACATACCACGATGCTACAATAATGTGTGTGTGCGTGTGTACTATAACTAATAATAGACTAACCAATGAACATTGTATGTACCGTGTGTAATTCCCAATAAGGAAAGGCATGGAGATAAAGTGAGTAGTCACCATATACAGTAGAGCAGACGCCCCATTCACTTAGTCGTCTCACAGGTTCTCATATACGTACGTACGGAGCACATTATTTTTCAAGAAAAAGGAAAAATATGTACATATACAATTATTACAAAAATGAAACACTATTAAAATGTTTGTATCGTTTCTTTCCTTTCAATTCCTTACAAAGCATGTATCTCTTTAACCACAAGCCTGCGTGTTTTAAACTTCTGCTCGTCCGTCACATATCTGGCCATAAGAGTGCCAAGAAATCATTTCTTCCAGAATTGGAATATTTTACTCTTCTATAAGTCAGTGGGTTTGATATTGTGTGTGCAGTAGAATGTTTACCATGCATGCACCATGCACATACATATGCTATAATAACATTTACTAATGTATGTAAACTAAATAGAGAAAACAACAACAACATTTTAACCCTAAACACCAGGTTGGATCTTCTTTATCAACTGTGGGTTAAGGGTTAAAAGATACATAAGAAAGGGCCAAACATTAGCAAATAAAACTATGTAACTAGAACAGTTATTGACAGGAATCAAACAAAGAACGCCTGGTCTTAGCCAACAGTGCTCTAAGCCTCTGAGCTATGATAGTTACGTAGTACTTTTTCCCCTCACACTTAATCTTTACTTCCTTCAACCTCTGGATTGAGAAAAGTTCATCTTACTATAGTCCAGAAGAGTCATAAACTCAATAACTATTATAAGCAGATATCTCCTTTGCTGGTGAAACACACACACACACACACACACACACACACACACACACACACACACACACACACACACACACACACACACACACACACAATCTTTATCTTCCAATATTAAGGAGACCAAATACGTGATATGAAAAGGACCACCAAAACTTTAAAAAAAAAAAAAAGGTGAAACTCATAACCATTCTGTCTCAATCTCTTCTCAAATTTCGAATCCCCCAATTCTTCCACAGGAAGAAATTACTGAATTAGGAGAAACCTCAACTTCCAATTCATAACTTTCCAGTTATCACTGGGATGAGCTCATCAGGTGGGTGTCGGCAAATAGCTAACAAAATTACTACAGTAACATCACCAACCACAATTTCAGGAAATAGGTAGCTACTATAACAAAAATAACACCAATTAATAGTACATTATTTACTAATTTATTTACACCTAATTCGTTTATATATATTCCTCAATATAAGAGAAGTTACTTCTCAATAGCCAGAGCTGTAAAGTACCTGGTTTGGAATACGCTGTGAAATAGTAGACAATGGAAACATTCAGTATAACAACAAAAAAACAACAACTGATTAATAGCATATTATTTACTAATTTATTTACACCTTATTTCGGAGAAGATGCTTGCTCAATAGCCAGAGCTGTAAAAACGTACCCTGTGACTGGGTTAGAAATAAGCTGTGAACTATTAGACAATGGGTAGTCAATAAGGTGGGTCAAAGAAGACGGAATGCATTTAGTATACAAGATTCACATGCTGTTTGCAAGTTTTGAATGCTGGAGGCACATTGTGCCAGATGTCAGCAATGAATGCTTAACAGCACTCAACCTCACATACATATCCACATGTACACACAAACACACACACACACAATCAGACCTCAAGGGAACCGGCACTGCCACTTGGTGGTGGGTGACACCAATTCGCACATTCCTTAGGTGAGTGGCGTGAATGAGATGAAACAAATCACACTATTGAGGACAATGTGGAAAATATATTTTCAAATTTCAGCTTGTCTTTTTTTGTACCCTATCACGTATCCAAACACTAACCCGGAGGAACACATACATTCATTCTGTCTCTCTACCAGTCTTTCACCAACGTATACATTTCGCAACCACAGGTTACAGTGCCGTGTAATTGGTTGATCACACGAGTAAATTTGGCAGTCTCCACGGTACAGCTCCCAATTCATGGATGCTCCAGATTACACCAAAATAATGGCTTATTATCCCGAAACATTTTCAACCATTGCCCATGCATGCTGCAGGCATGTCTGCAATTCCGGCTAAAGTCACTCATTGTACATATGTCACTACCTGAGACATAGCCAGATTCAAATGATCAGTCCCTAATGACCGCTTTGGAGATACAAATCAGGGGATAAAACTTCTAATTAAAGAACGCTTACTTATAAATACTGTGTGGTAATTCTAGACTGACACATGTACCTTCCTTTTATCACTAATTAAAAAACTTCTAATTATGGAGAGGCACAGATATATAGAATAGCGTGAAGGTTCAGCATGCTACTAAGCTGCAGAATTAGTACACATCTCCCATTAATGGTGGGATGGTACAATGAAATGTTACTCTTTGAATAACTGGTTCAAAGCATTGCTAATTGCAGACCAGAAGGCAAAGGATTAATTTACACTTTAATGGACTAAAAGTTGGTACAGATCTATTCAATTGTGCAAGTAACCCATTAAAGAGTAAGTGTGCCGACTAGACAACCCTCAGCGCACACGTGCGAGAGGGTTACAGTAGTGTGTTTGTCTGTCTGTCAACATTCAATTTCATGAATGCCTGAGAACTAACCTTTAAAATAAGTAAGACTTAATGCAGTAGGAGAATTTAAGTCCCTTAAATTGACCACTTTTTCAAACCTCGAGCTAGTTTCCGAGTAAATGCGGAGAAACTTCACCTCCAAACAAGCGTAAGCTAAATGCAACGACTCTTAGCTTTCGTGTACATCATACCACAGTCATGTGATCACTTATAGTTCGCGTATTTCCTCTTATCCACTAAAGTAATCTGAAGAAATCTTAGTTGTGTAATAATGTGCTAAGGGTTCGCATCCTGGATGCTCTAGTTTCTTGTTATCTCATTGCTTATATTGTGCTAATAAATCACCACAAAGCCCTTGGCCCTTGAAGAGTACATCAGCAAGACGCAGAAACATCAGGTTAAGTTTTAAGTTATTAATATATATCGGCCATTAGGAACTGAGAAAAACTGCTATTATCATTCAATTGTCGTTTATCAGACATAAAAATTAAAAATTCCCACCTTTTAGTGCATCTACTATATTGCCTGCCCCAAAACTTTAGCATCTCGTATTCAAGGACTAACATCCATTAGTTCCCGTTGCTATATTGTTACTAGGTGTACTAACTTGGTAAGTGTGCACTATTTTTTGCCTTTAGCCATTTCTGCGAAAATGCTGAAAAACAAAGTTGCTAGTGGAAACTGGGCATGCGTAAACGGGATCTAAATGAGTTAGAGCATGCGCGCTTATGCTCTAACTATTACTTACTGCACACACTGCCGTGCACAGACACACAGAAGCCCATCCACTACGCATACACAAACACACACACCACCTACAATGAGGAATCCCAGTGTTACATAATACACAATTAGTAGAACAGTAGTCCAACATTCCACAACGAGATGATGAAAAATAAAAAATAAATTAATTAAATTTAAAAAAAAAAATAATAATAATAAAAAAAAAAGAATTAAAATGAAATAAAAAAATAAAGCAGTGTGGAATACAAGCATAGCAAGCTCCAATTCTTGTCCTTCTCACATTCAAATCCAATTTTGAGAAGCTTCAACCAGCTAATTGCGTAAACACTTTGACTTATGAATAAGGCATAGATGAGGTGGCACTTAGGAGAAAGCCAAGTGTTGAAATTCAACAAGAGTATTATTTTTCTGTATTATCATATTACTATTCTTCTTCTTATTATTATTATTATTATTATACTGTATTTATTATTTTGAGCTAGCTGCGACTACAAAGGTCAATCCTGCCCCACGCTCACTTTAGTGAGTAGCTTTGAATGGGCATACTTCAAATTCCTGGCTTAACTTATGCAATTATGCAAACAGGACAATATTCAGGAAACCAGACACTTGAACTAACATCACGACAGCATAGACCTATGACAGCATACATACTCCTAAGCAGCTTTATAACATACTGAGCAAGTAAAACAGTTTTATAATACAGTCTGTAGGCAAGTGAAGTGTTTACATAACCTGCTATAGTATAAATCAAGACTGAAAGAGAACACACATTATTACTGGCATCATTATATCTAGCTATCAAACAATACTCATTTATGTATCTACCAGAAAATATTATGTACACACACACACACACACACACACACACACACAAACACACACGCACACACACTGTTGGGTAAAAAGTAATATTAAGCATGTTTGTTAACTGTAAGAATTCAAAATTCTTCTATGAGTTGTTGCACTAAAGCAAGGGCAGGTTAAATACAATGTATACTTAATAATCACTTCCTTTAAACTGCTTACATATGCAAACTGAAATTAAAAGTACCATTACACACGCACTGACACTTTTCACTGGGGGTGTGTCTCACTTTCTCGAAATAGTACTTCTGTGTAATATGTGTATATACATATTAGTGAGTTGCATGTGTGCTTCATGTGTAGTGTTTTGAATTATCTCACGGTAAAGACTATTACAAATAACAAACTCCACATCTGCTTGTTACTAACAATTAACTCAAAACAATACCACAAATGAAAAACATGCATCTTCAAATAAGTAACAAATTCAAAATCACTTCTCGATTCCAACCACCCCTAACCTCATCTTTCAGCCACTTAATCTCGTTCTAATGAATGCCCCCCACTCAGGAATTCAAGATACTACCTTCTGTGTCCATTACTATACATAGTTCCAGTTTAATGATAAAAGAGAGGAAAAATTTAACAGTGGGGTGGAGGGAGTTTCAATGGTAGGTGGGGATAAAGGTGGGAATAAGGGATTTTTTTTAAAATAGAAAATGGGGGGGGGAGGGAGGGTTACTTAATAAAAAAAAATGTGGGGTGAGAGGGTAAAATGTAACAGTTTATTTTATTAGGCATAATATGAGCTCACACTAGTCTACAGGTCATGTGAGACTTCCTCTTCCTTGTGCTAGCTGTTATAAAGAATGAGGAAATATGTGAAGAGGAAACGAGAGTGAGAAGAAGTATTGCACTTGGTGCATACCAAAAAATCAAAGAGAATTGGGGAATATCTGTACTTTTCCAAGCAGTTTCCCTACTCAACTTATATAATATGAAACCAGTACTTTTCTCAAAAACATTATGTAACTAAGCATACTGTACCTATTTCTCTTGTGAAAGTAATGGGGATATTATCAATTTGGAAAAATTCTACAAAGTGTTGACATGTGGCAAAACGTCTTCCCTCAGAGTTAGTCTTTACACTTGTTTTTCTCTCACATTACCCAATGGTTTGTAATAGGAGTAGCCACCATCCTCAGGTGAAAACTAACACACTTCCAGCAAAGGATGTCTAGTTACACACTAACTATAACCTATAAGCTAAGAGTGAGCTTCTTCATACAGAAAACAAATCCAAGGTAGGCAAAAACCACTTTCTCATATTTTAGAAGGGCCAATGAAATTATAACATACAGTTATATGTGAGACCCTTGCAGTGCTTAAAACACGCAGAATTATGGTGATTCTTGCTTCATAGTTAAAATGTTAGTACTAAAGGATATCTATGGGGCGGGGGGAGGGGGAAGGGGGGAAGTGAAGGCTTTTTAGAGGGAGTTATTGCTACCCTTCACATGGAAAGGTGGTCTGTCAATCTGTCTACTAACTACAGGTTTCATAAATAGCAAGCAAGCACCTACGTATTCAAGGTGACATCAAACTCTACCAAGTGGTCATCAAGTATTATGTTGTTGTTGTTTTTTGTTGACTTGAGCTCCAGGAAGAAAAAGTGTCCAGTTCAACGAGAGCTCAAGTTTGTATTATGGGGACCACACCCCTGTTTAAGTCGCATCATAATCATGTGAGCATACATATCATTCTCTCAAAATTGTACTACACGGTACGAAGCTCGCTTTCGATGATGCCACAGACCGTTCTTCCTGCATGCAAGGCTAACGAGTAGTTGAATTGAAGCTATGCTTTGGGGAGAGGATGACAATTTACTTACAACAGCATCACTGTGAGAATTTTCTTATTTTACACTTTTGATGGGCAACCCAAGTACGTACAATTGAACGTATGTGTAGTGTCCACTACAAGTTATCAAATTAATTTTGCAAGTTAAAATATAACTGAGATCTAGCATTCCAAGTCCAATATCAGTGACAATACGACAGTAAAGCTTCCATAGAGAATAGCCTATCGTAATTAAAACTAAACTTTTTTAAAGTATACAAAACAAAAACAAAAAAACCCAACCATTTTCACATAATAACCACAATATACAAAGACTTTGCTGTGTACGTAGGTTCCCTACACATTTAACTCTACTGTATGAAAATATCAAGTGTATGACCAATAGGTGGCCTGGGCATCTGTTTACTTCCTATTGACTGGCTCTCTCACAGACTACAATCATTCCTAGAGAAATATTTTGTCCAAATCCTGGCAAAAAAAGCTTATTCAAAATGCCCAACGAGCCAGTTTATCTTATAAATAACGTTCAACATGCGTTGAACTTAACGACATACATAGCTCTAAAATTCAAAATGTCAAAAATTAATGAGCTAATATTAGCCAATTAACAGCTACAAACACTGTATAAAATGTAAGTACGCTAAAAAATAAAATATCACCACTTTCAAAACTCCAACAGCAAAACTAAATTCACACCAGAACTCACAACAAAAAGCTTTCAGAAACAGTAAAACAGGTGCTCCCCACTTGACTAACAATACACTACGAAAGCAATAATAATTCCTTAAATAACTTAGTGACAAAAAGCTTAGGGATAAAATTACATTGAAGTAGGGTGTGTTGGTGGCATTGCTATGAGTACGACATACAATACACATACGTGCATCAGGACTTACTGTCGACCACTCTGCCAGTTGTAGTGAGTCCCTCGTTACTTTTATCAGCGGCAGCCATTTCACTGCTGGAGTCCGCCATTGTGATTTAGCTTGTTCTCCTGCCTGTCGTTGAGCCACCTCCAGAGACTACGAGTTAGCTGAGCTGACCGAGAAAAGCGGCTGCTTCCAACGCGCCTAAAGTCAGCACCAGCAGAAAGTAACCTTCGACTCCTTTTCCACTGTACTGCACCACAGATACACAGACCTCAGCCAAGAAGGCCTTACTTTCTTTGACACTTCGTAACTGCTTGGTTCTCAATTCCACTTCCGCTCCCGTTCTTCCGTAATCTTACCACCGCCATTTTCTTTTCTCCCGGAAGAAAAGGATGCGCGCTAATTAATTTAAGTTGCAAAGTCACTCGTACACGGAATCTCCAATAATGTGCGGTCACAATTTTTTTGCGGAGTAAGTTGCTATAGCGACGGTACCAAGATGTCTGCGCCGAAGGGTAAGGGGAAACAGACCCTGGTGAAGACTGCCACTGAAGTGGACATATCTCTGCCCCCGGTGAAAGACTTTGTACCCGGAAAGATCTCACTAAAGGAATGGTTAGTACCGCTTTTCGTATCAGAAAATTAAAGCTAGTATAACTACCAACTAAACTGTATTTGTTAAAATACAGGGAAACCTTACTAGAAGTTGATGAGGGCGTGAACACTGTTTGTGAGGTAGTGGAAGAAGTAGTAAAGAATGCCTCTGACATAATATATGAAAAGTTTCTAAAAGAAGCAGCTTATGGCTATGCAGTTCTGGATGCAAAGGAGAAAATGATAAAAATTATTGCAGTAAGTATGGGATTAAGAAAGCTTAACTGATATTATTGAAGTGTGTTCATATTAGTACATATATATAACTAGTATTTGGTGATAATGTGTGACTATACTAACACAAAAACTGAACTGAAAGAATTACATTATATTGTTTGCAAAGTTATTTTAGTTGGAGTAATGTATACTTGAAATTAACTTGAGTACATCATGAGATAATACTGGAGTATACCATTGTTTTGAGTGTGCTCTAAAGGTTAGTGATGGTATTTTGGAGAGAGGGGCAGGATCAGTGGTGGCGTTGACAGTCAGGCCACTCGGGCCAGAGCCCGACCACTTTTTGAGGCCTCAACTTAATTAGTAGGTGTGGCAATATTAATATTGTCGAATTCGTATTTTTGTGGGTGTGGCACATGGAGAAATTAGTGTGACCGCGTGGATTTCTGTTGCTCCGTGGATTCTGGATCTGTTGAAAATTCTTTGCCTGAAACTCCACACGAGCCAAATTTTTTTTAATGACAACGGTCAGTGAATGCAGACGTCTAGTGTCTGAGATTTTTAATATTTTTTATTATTTCACTATCAGTCACTGAGTTAAATTGCTTGCGATAATAAATATTTCCATTATTAATATCATCTGTACATTAAATTAATAATATTATTCACTGTATATGCATGCAGACTGAATTAATTACTTCCACAGAGAAAGTACAATTGTCAAGCGAGTAAAGCAAGTGAGATGTTATTAGAGTGAATAATTGAAAAGTAGGTGTAGTTATATCATTTGTTCTAAGAAAAGATTAAAAAGAAAAAATTGTCTTCAATTCTGAACTATTCAAGTCCTTTACCTCGGCAAGGTTTATCTCGAATTGCTGAAGTGTGCGAGTCATTGTAATGATATTCATGTAATATGCAAATATTTCCCAGTACTGATAGTGAGGGGATTCCCCTATATTTAAGACATCATTAGTCATTCAATTGAGCTTTCGAGATGAATAGAAGAAACTATTATTATTATACAACATGCACATTGTGCAAGTGTAATCAGAGGTGATAGAGCATAAAAAACACGTGTTGTTGTCGTTGTTGTTTTATTTGCGTAATATGAGGTATTATACGATTACTTAACACACTGTGTTTACTAGTCTCACATGTTTTTGTGTAGTTGGAGTTTGTGGGTCGTGATGAAGGTGAGGGAGATACCGATCTTGACCCCACTTGGATGGAGGAAACTGGTAAGGATCATTACAGATGTGCACTCAGGGGGGCCTGGCACTGTGGCGCATAACAGACTAATAAGAAAATTGAGCTTTAATGAAAGTGTTGTTTGAGAAATTACTTAATGCAGACTCGTGAATTGATTATAGTTACTCTGATACCATGTACAATACACATGCACATTTTACTATGCAGAAGCTTTACATGTTTAGCAGCAAATCAGCGTACACTGTATACATGAAATGTATTATTTTTGCATTATTTGCCTCAACATCACATGTAATGTCTTGCATTTGTTTCTCAGAGCCAGTTCCTCCGCCCATAGACTCCTGGTCGTGTGGCATGGTTCCTGTGGCGTCTATGGAATCTCTGGATAAACCAATGGAATGTCTTTCTCCTGTGAGTATGGTCCAGTTAGATATTCCCAAGTCTAACGAATTCAGACGCACCAACGCTGAGACAGAAGTCAATAGGTATGTAAAGTACTGCCTGAATGTATGTTGTTATATGTACAATGTGGTTCTATCATAGAAAATTTTATTTTGGGAGAAAGTTGGGAGGGGGGAGAGAGAGAGAGAGAGGTTTCAGTAAGCTCACCACTCCCTGTGTAAATAGTTAATATACCAAATTACAATGGATGAGGAATTTTTTTTGAGCAATTAACATGAGTGAAGCTAATTACGTGGTAATTAAAGGTTTATCCTCAATGGTGGTGCACACAGCATACAAATATTGAGTGGGGGGGGGGGGGGGGGGGGGTAAGCTGAGAAGTTTTGGTGGTACAATCCCCCACCCTCCCACTAGATTGAACCCTGATGTGTAGTTGTAATGTCATTCAATCCATTTGGCCCGTCCCATTCTGTCTGGCATACTGACACGCATGCGCACACACGTATATACTTCTCTTTCCTCCTCTTCCTCTAAGAAATTCCATTTAATGTTTATATAAAGGAAGTACACCAAAAGTTAACCAATTTTTAACCGACAGCATATTACTAGAGTTTTATGATATTAATGAGAGACGATTACTCCACTTTTGTCCTGTGTACATCAGATGGCAGCTTGCACAATCTGTATGGTACATATACATGTATGCATGTCTTAACTAAACCCCATGTCTTGTAAATACTAATGAAATGCATAGTATGTCTCAGTTAGTGTAGATGATCACTGTACAGTCTGTTATACATATACATATATACCCATCCCCTCGTCCCCCCTTACACACACACATACACACACATACACACACAATGTACACAACACACAGCGTACCCACAGTTCTAATCGTTAATGTAATCTCATTTGAAAGATAAAGATAACGTGTGAAATAGCTGTAATTGAAACTGTATATTTAGCAGCATTCATTCCAAGTAGGATCAAGTATCAGTTCCTCAAATTACTCCTCTTCTTACAAATGCGAGAAAATTATTCCTGGAGTACAAATCCCATGCATGGAATCATTAGTCTATAAGATGTGAGAATCATCAAACTGAATTACACTCAAAACTATTAATTGGTCAATGTTGGTTTAATGTGCATGTGTGTGTGCATGTGTGTGTAGGTATATAGTAGGTCAGTGTATACGGTAGTTAAGCTTTTTTATACAGATAATTTAATTGGTAGCAATTAATTACAGGATAGAATTGATAAATATTTATGAATGTGATTATCTTTTACAGAGGCCCTGCTCCGAGATCTACCTCTAAATCCACGCCCAGTGTGTCGTATAAAAATACTTCTATAAGACGCAAGGTGAGCATAAATGCACACAGAGATACACACACATGCACACAAGCACACATGCATGCACACAAGCACACAAGCACACATGCACACAAGCACACATGCACACAAGCACACATGCATGCACACAAGCACACAAGCACACATGCACACAAGCACACATGCACACAAGCACACATGCACACAAGCACGCATGCACACACGCATGCACACAAGCACACACATACATTCAAGTATTGGCCACCTGTTGTTTATATGTGACCGTCTACGGGAAAACCGGGCACAACGCGGCATGCGTAAATATCGAGAAAAGATCGATCTATTTCTTAAAAATGTATTGTTTCAAGCCGACGGAAGGGAATGGTTAGGTCTATTATAGCGGGAACAACTTAAGGTACGACGATAAAACTTGGAGAGCTCAATAACTGGATGCCGACAACTCTGTAAGTGCAAAAAAAATTTTTTCGAGGGGTACCGCGTTGTGCCTGGTTTTCCTGTAGACGGTCACATATGAAGTTGAGTGAGTGGTGTATATCAAATTTGTCTGTACTACTATAAAACAGGCACTTTTTCTTAATGTGTTATGTATGACATTAAATTTGCCAATACTGACTATTACAGATTCATGTACCGTAAGTTAGCAATAATGGTTACCTCCATAATTACATTTAGCTATAGAATTAAATAATAATGATATTGATGTAGATGTTTAATTAACATCCCAGGCAGTAAGATTCACATTTCTTTCACTATTGTTTTGTCACCTATAATTGTTTTAAGCATTTATTATGTTCCTGTTTAATAGACCAAGAAGAAGAAGATAAGACATCCTGGGGCAGGTGTGCATCACATGGTGGCTATAGAGCAACCTCCTTCAGAAGAGGAAGAGGAAGTGTTGGATGAGGAAGAGAAGCAAGGCCAGGATACGCATGCCTCAGAGGTAATCAATCATACACATGTACATGCATGCATCATACTGTATACTACCACCACTCATAGCTATTGCAGTGGCTTTGCAGTGGCGTAGGAAGGGGAGGGGCTTCGGGGGCTGAAGCCCCCCCCCCTCCCATAATTTTGGGGCACTATCTAATGAGGTGATTTCTCAATGAATATTTTTAAACCACACAAAAAAACAACAACTTGCCCTTAGAGCTCCCCCCCCCCATACCAAAACATCTTCCTACACCGCTGCTTTGTGTAATGAAATATTTCAGTCCATTTGGTATAGTCATCTGTTGTTGTTGTTGTTGTTGCCTTTTTTTTTCCTGTTGATATCTGTAAACACTTGTCCATTAACACCTTGTGGTTTAGGAGAAGATGATAAAACAATAACAACATAATGTGTTGGCAGAATCAAGTGTTTTTTTTGCTCTTGAAGTATCACATATTCAATCCTGTTGATGACCCTTACCACATAAGCAGTCTCGTTGATACCGAGTGGTCTCTGAGGGAAGTGGAATTTTGTAGGTTGATCGTTTGCTAAAGCAGTCAAAGAAACCGTATTTGAAGCAGAGCTAATTTCCACACGTTAAAAAAAAAAAAAAAAAAAAAATTAAATTTTGATTATCAGTACCAAACATTGAGGAGTCAAAGTACAGGAGAAGTTGAAAAAGTGGGGCTGCTCTGGCCTCCCCAGATGCCCCATCTCCTACTGCCATGCATTGGATGCAATTTAATTCTTATTTAATGGCATTCCTGGTTAATGAGGCAAGATGGGTATATGATACTCTGCAATTGTGTATTTGCTTTCCTGGAAGCCTTAAGGGTACTGGCACATAGCAAAGCTCAGGTGGCTTAATTGAGCAATAAACCACGAAACCACCGAGTTGTAGAGGTAGAGGGCGGACCTTAAATCCCCGCGCATAGATAAGAGCTTCCTGGCAGACCGTGGTAAGTATAGTTAACTCGGCTTACGGAGGGCGGGGCTAGAAAATTGCACAGTAGCAAAAAAGTGCGAGACAATTGGAATCTATTTTACAGTCCAAGTCCAGCAGGACGAAGAGTTAGTCTTTCATTTTTAGTACTGCAGCATAACTTAACAAGGTAATTAAAGTTGTCGATTTAGTATTTTAATATAGTGTACAGTCGTGACCCGACTGGAAAAAATCAAGTGAAAATGTGAATAAATATAAAACAAAATAGAAATGAGAAAAACAAAATCGACAACTTTGCAACAATTAGCTATAGCAAGCGGTGGACGAAATTCTAGCTTCCGTAGTCTTCCTCTGTTTCCAAATAGTGGCGTTTACTTTTGAGACTTTGAGGCTTCATAACTCATGCATTTCCGTTTGTGTGTTAGTCATTCTTGATCAGTTGGCTGTCAGTTGACGGGTCTCAGAGATCCCCGAATCGGAGTTACCTTCCATAGCAACAGTTAATTGATTTGTGTGGGCGTACCGCGTAACCGGATATGTGAGCACCCTTAACCTGGTTCAGTATCCAAACTGGCCCTACTTAAACTTTAGCTCTGCCAGTAGAGGTAGGTGCAAAGTGAAAACAAACAATTGGAATTCAACAGCTCCCGCTCACAGTCTAGCTTCAGCCCCACCCACCATACCGCAACTAAACGCTGCGAGGATTCTTCATGTTCAACAGCTCCCACCTAAGGCTGAATTTCAGCACTAACACTACGACACCTATATAATAGTTAGACACTGCCACTAAGGGCACTACTGTGTTTAGGGTCCTGAAGGCCTCAGGCTGTGGCGTCCCGAGCGTAGCGAGGGCGCTACTAATGGGGCCTGAGAGGGACCCTAAACACAGTAGCGCCCGATGGTGCGCAGTGCCTAACTAATTTAGAACGTAGCAACCACTTAGTGAGTGTTTCCAAGTGCTTCCAACGTACTTCCACTCCCAGCATGCTAACTTTTTTTGATAAGGAAAATAGAGATATTTCAAGGGAGATGGAAGAACCTACAGAATTTTGTGATAATCCTACCTGTTTAGGAGAACCTTGGTGTAGCGCCTTGGAAATATGTAGTGAAATGATGGACAGAGCTGCTACCGCAGTACCTGAAGAGAAGAAAATATACTCCAATTCTATTATTAAGGAACCTAAAGAGCGAGATTCCCAAGCTTCCTGCTCTGACCTACCACAAACCACCACTGGTCAATCTTTCCGCCGTCAAAGAAACAATCTCAAGCATCCTCTCCTCTTTCCTACGGCAACAAAAGATTTTTTGCTGCAATAAAAACTGATGAGGAAGTTGACAGGGCAAGGGAAACTGGTACATGCAAGAAAACTAAAGAAGACACCAAATATTGCTGTGGTTTGTGAACTTCCTGGAGCTTCTACAGGGAGAATCAGAATGGAGACAAAATAGGACCAATTGAGTCATTGAATAGACCTGGTGGGACCAAAAGTAGTAATACATACATCATGCCAACTCAGACAATTCCGATCGCTGTCTTGTACGACTATTCAAGAAATATATCAATATGTGTCCTACTTCCCCTAATGATGTGGATGCCTTTTACTTGCAGCCTGCCACTAAACCAACCCAAGATTGCTGGTATACTACAAGGCCTCTGGGACACAACACATTAACTAAGACCATTGCTAGGTTGTGTGCAAGTGCGGGTATTGAAGGCTTCAAGACAAATCATTCACTACGTGCCACTATCAGCAACAAGGCTGTATCAAAGTGGAGTCGCTGAACAACTAGTGATGGAGAGAACAGGACACAGAAGCTTGGAAGGAGTGAGGAACTACAAAAGAACATCTTCACAACAGAAAGAAGCTTTATCAGACATTTTGTACAACAAAATTCCTAGACTTTGCAACTCTAATAATGATACTTCAACATCTTCTAGTCAACAATTAGTACCCTGTTCTTCTCCTTTGCAGAGCCATAATTCCACCCTAGCATCAACAACAAACATTCACAGAAACATAAAGACAAGTCTGCCAGGATGATTTACATTTAACTCTTGCTCAGGAATCACATTCAATATAAACTATTAGTTGATATTTCTTAGCATCATCTAGCTAGCTATTAGCTGTACTTGGCAATTGTGAAATACTGTATATAATTCTAAAATTTTAAACACACACTTGCTCTATCATAAATACTTGCAAGATTTAATTCAGGCACAATTTTAATATACCAAACATGACAGTCAAAAATTCTAGTTCCTCCTTCTCTGGGGTAGCTATCATAGAAACCACTAACCGTTTCCAATGCCCTGAGAGGCAGGGCACTACATATAGTAGCCCTCTGTCAGGGCACTACATATCATAGTGCCCTCGTCGGAGGAACTACGCGATTCAGAGCCCCGCTACGTAATACAAAAACTACAGTAGCTATGTTCTAAATATATAACGGTGGTTATAAAAAACAACAACAAATCACCCCAGCCTATGACCAAACTACCCAGATTTACCCAAGCATTTAGCAGCTCTTTAATTCTATCGTGGGTGCGCATGCTCTAGCATATGACGTCACGCATATGTAGTCACTTGGAGAAATTAAACTGATAAATTTTTATGAACATGTGTATGAAATTTTAGAGCCTAGATTTCATGCAACTGCACCTATAAATCAAATTTTAAAAAATTTGCAAAAAACCTAATTTTCTACTATTTAAGCTGGACGCACTGTATGTAATAAGCAAGTACACGCCACAAGGATGCCATATTATAATAATAAAATGGGAACAGCAACACCAACTGTCACTTTACATACCCCGTGTGTATAGAATGTGGTCCTTACGCCATCAGCACCATGATAGTTAGACTGGTAGGAATTGCTCAGATTGATTTTGAACTAGGCTCAAAATTGTTTACTTAAGTAGCTACTACATGTAGTATGAACAGCTTGTTCGCAGTATTATTGACAAATCTTAATCACTTTTGACCCTAATGATCAATTTATCGGATGCCACATTTGTGTGTGCTGAAAACAACAATCATTAATTAATAACCATTACAAAAATTTAATTTAAGTGCATTTATATCTGTTTCCTGCAGGTCAGTGAAACTTCGTTAGGGTCAGACATTGAAGCAGGCGGCTACACCCCTTTTGGATTGAAGCCAGCTCAACTGAAGTGGATGAAAGAAGTGAAATATGATAGCAAAGGGAAAATTATAGAAATGATCAAGTTAGACCCCAGAAAATTTCCTTCTCATCGGTAGGTATAATGTTGATTCCTATACATAAATATATAATTTTGGTTTTTTAATGGATGTAAATGGAGACTTTTAATGTCACTCATTCAGTCAGTTTATTTGTTTGTTTTTGCAGCATTTTGTTAAATTTTCTAGTCATATCCTTAGTTTCTTAAAAATACAGATAATGCATATGTAAAAAATATTTATCATGTTTGCATGCATTTAATCTAATACTAGTCCTCCATAATATGTGAGCAGGTCTGGCAAAAGGGACCTTATGGCGCAAAAATTGAAATTGAGATATAGTCTCCGGAAGTAAGTCATCGGAAAATTTCTTTCTTTCTCCTATTTTTGTTTTTTGCAGAATTAGTCTTAGTGACCCTTACTCTACGTCTATGCCAAATTTCAAATGTCAAAACAACTTAAAAGACCCCAAGCGTGCCGTGGAAAGACAAGCTCCTTTTTTTTTCTCTCGTTCTCGATTTACAATAAACGGGGGATGGGCGGAGATTCAAATAAGCTGCTAAAAAAAACGGCATAGCTTTGAGACTATTACATGCACTCTACAGCTTACCTCTGGCTGAAATTTTACCGCCACAGCGTATAGAGTAGCCAAGGATTTCGACAAGACTGGCCGTGAGATGCTTTGAAAGCTAAAAAGAACTCTACGCAAACTTCGTTAGTCGCCGTTAAAAAGCGGCTGTACGATTTAATTGCGTGTGCGGAGTACGCCGTTAAATATACGGAAACGTTAATTATACCGGAAGTGGAAATTCAATTTATGTTTTCTCGATTTCTAGTTCAATTGCTTTGCTGAATACAGCCCAGTTCAACTGCCAGTTTCTCTGCACGTCGAAGGCTTTACCCTCCAGTATTTTAGCACTAAGTTGAGATAAATTGTAGCTTTTTATTAGCATAAAAAACTCAATTTTTTTGGTTTGCTCCATAAGGTCCCTTTTCCTAGACCCACTCACAATTATTATTGACATAAATGGGCTAAATAGCACAAAGGGAGGTAATTTTTATCAAACTATGCGGTTATCTCTAGCCAATGGATATGCTTACATGTATTACCAAATCAGCACACACAGCTTGTCGTTCTTATTAAATTTTGCTTAAATTGTTAACTGGGTTTAGTCATTTTGATTAAGCAGAGCTACACACTTTTTTATTCTCACATTGTTTGATTTAAAATGTACTTATTTCTTATTCCAATTTGTAGCACTAGACCCATTGTGTCCATTGCCAAACCCCAAGTTCCGGCATACAGAAGGAGGCATAATAAACTCAAACCTTTGTCTCCTCGAAAAGCCGCCACTTTACCAAAGCCACACCCACCAGAAACTGCAGTTTCTCACTCAAATAGTATTGATGGCAATGCATCCTGTGCAAACACCTTCTACATTAAAGACCACACCCCAAAGTCAAAGCTGGAACCCATTATGAAGGTCAAGATTACTGATATTCATGAATCTCAAGTTAGAGATCATAGAGATATTAAGCCAATGGTTGGAGCCAGCCGTGAAGCCAGAAGAGTTACGGTAATGCCATCTAGTAAAGGATTGTCATCGGAGGTGGTTGCGAAACGCTTTCCAGAAGTACCAACTGTACCTTCACTGGTGAGTACAGGAATTTTATTCCTGTAGGAATAAAAATAATTCTTGAAGCTTCACACATTTCCCATTACTATTAAAACATAATATTACTATTAATATTGTTATTATTATTATTATTATGTTGTTGTTGTTGTTATTATTGTTGTTATTAATTATTATTATTATTATTTATTAGTATGATCATTACTATTAAATCATCATTATTAGGTGGATTCCATTGATCCCTTACCGGGTGTGACAGTACGAGAAGGTGGTAGATCTGTTCATGGACCCACACCTTTATCCCAGGTCCCCGTCACACCATTGGAGGGACTCAGACCAATTCGTACTCCTCCTGATCATGATGGAGAAGGTATCTTTGAGAATGAGGAGGAAGCACACAGTGCTATACCCGCTGGTTCTCATTCTGTGGGATTTGCTCTGTCAAATTCATCACCGTCTTATCAAAACAGAATCCCTCCAGCTAGAGTGCTGTCATAGTAACATTGTCAATCTAGCTATTGAGTATTTTTTCGTATGTATAATTTCTGGCACCAATTTCATCACTATAAATTAATTTGTAATAGTTATTAATGATCACTGGTTTTAGAAAAGTAGCTAGCTATACTTCAAAGGGAAGACCAAGTTGGTGTGGTGTCAGGTGCAGTGAGGAATAGGCCATGCCAGATTATGCTAGCATTTTTCCCCTGGAATAACACTGGAATAATATTGGAATAATATCAGCTTTTAAAAGAATAATAAAGGGAAATGAGAATAATCAGTCCAAATAATCCATACTTATGAAAGAAAATCCAACACTGCATTTTTCCCTTCCTTTATACAAACATCACACGTACACTGGGACATGTGAGGGAATTGGAAGGCACAAGGGAAGAGAAGAACTTTAGGAGAAGCGAAGGATAGAGAGAGTTGATGGACACTGTGCAACAGCAGAAAATAGTGTGATGGAAGTGAGGGATATCTAAAGGAAAGACAAAGATGAGAGGGGAAAACAAGGATGATAGGAAAGAAAAAGGATGAGAGTGATGAGAGGGAAGCAAAGGATGAGAGGGAAGAAAAAAACATGGGAAATGAAAGCCGTGAGGAAAGAGAATTTCAATACAGAGAAAAATGTTAGGGGAAGAGAGGACAAATGTGAAGAGAGAAACACAAAGGAAATTGAATAGGGGGAGATGCCATAATAGTCAAGAACCAAGTGAGACAGGAGTCACAAGGGAAGGCATGGAAAGTTCCAGTTACCAGTCGTAATACAGGGACCGGAGATACTACTACTAATATGCAAGCAAACAATGCATTGCTGATATGGAGTGGAAAGAAGGACAACAGGTCTAGGAAGGTCAAAAGTGAATGTAACATTACACAAACAAGGAAGGAAAAGAAAATGTCAAAGGATCATGAGAAGAAAACTGAATTGACTCGAACATTAATACAAGGCAATGAATGCATTTAAAGTTTAAAAAAGTTGACAGAAACTGTAAATTCAAGCAAAGGATAAAATCTTGCTCATGCCAAGGATTCATCAAAAGATCCAAAGACAATGAAAACAAACAAGATGGAGGAATTATCCCAGATTGAAGCCGTTAGGTCAGGAGCTATAATTAATTATTAGTATAAATACTTAGTTAGCTTTCTAAGAAGACAAAAAATCTATTGTATGAAAAAAAAATTAATTGTTATGTGTGAAATAAATGGCAGATTTCCTGAATTTGAAACTATAGCAAGCTGACCTAATCCTATAACACATAGTGTTGGCCACCTGTTACTGTACTTCCAAAATGGGATGTTTGAAATACTGGCAGTGAAGTCAGCTCAGGTTCAGAGTAGCAAGCTAGTCATCATGCTATTAAATGGTCTTGACCTCAACTGTCATAATAGGATCACAATTGACAAAAATTGTAAATTATTACCAATTACATGAGCATATAATTCCTGTTAGATTTAATGATTCAACTAGAGCACTGAAGTGCAAACCCTCAGCGCTAGTTAGCTAGTATGATAAAGAAAAGGAAAAGTGTAGAAACAAAAAAAAAAAGAAAAGTGGGATGAAGAGAGGCAGGAAAGAGAAAAAGACAATGAAGAGGGACAAAAGAAAGAGGAAATGAAAGGAAAAGGTAGGAAAGCAATAAAAACAGTAGGAAGAGGAAAATAAGGCAACAAGGAAAAAAAAAAACAGGATAAAAAAAAAAATGAAAAAAAAAATCGTCTACTCGGGTTCGAACCAGCAACTTCTAGGTTAGCTATTTGCTCACTCAAGAACTATGCCACGGAACACCTCATGCTCAATTCATGTAATTGTTAGCTATTTAAAAGTGATTTGCAACCTGCAAGCTGGCTCACGTGACAAGCAAGTTTTTAAGGGGCGGTTCCCATTACCGTAACGTACGATTGAAATTATACTCGCTTTTTCTTGAAAACTAAGTCAAAACTAAAAATTCTGGCACATTAAAGGGACTTACTCCATGACGTGCTATAGTCTGATGTCGCTTTCAAAGCCTGGGTAGCGGTACTCTTCGAGATCCCCTGTTGACAGAATGACTGAATGAGTGACTGAATGACTGACAGGTTGACTACTATATACCCTCAGGCGCATGCGCACTGAGGGTTAATTCAGCGAAGCGAGCGAAGCGAGCGGAGCTGACTCTCTAATGAGTTCGCGATATATATATATATTTAGGTCTAGAAATTGTTTTTGTTCTTGCGTGGGCGTACGTGTGTACCCTTTCTCCTACGCGCTTGCGCGGGCCGGGTAACCTTCTTAGCAACATTTTGTTTTGTTTACCCGCCGTACGAAGTAGCGATGCCCAAGACAAAACGTTAGAAACGCTCGGTCAAGAGCTTTGAGGGCGTTAGAAACTCCAGTGAAAAATTAGTAAGGAGAGAGATAAGAAATGAAAAGACAGGGCAAGGAGGAGGAGAGCTAAAACGAAACAGAAACAGGTAGCAAAGTAAAGAATCTTTCTTTTTGAAAAGCCATTAAATGTTCCTAATTTATTTATTAGACTATTCCTGAGGATTACTGTACCAATCAACTTTATACAGCTGTAGACTCAACTACTCTTGAAGACACTGAAAATGCAGCCACACCATCTGAACAAGAAGCTAATATCCCCACTACTTTTTGTACTGCAAGAGGAAGGAAAAGACATCTATCAGAGGACATCCATTCTCATATACACCCAAAGCAGCAAAAAAAGTTGCAGAAAATATAACTCAAACAATTTCGATACCGCAAAGCCTTTCAGCTTATCAGCAACGAATGCTAGAGGTAAATATAAAATAAAATATATACTTCAATAAGTTAATACGAGACATTTTCGTTTAGGAAACCATTATGCAGAGAGCAACGTCTACAACTAATGTCACAAAAACAGCAAGTCACACATTTGTTTGAAAGTGATAGTGAAAGAGATCACAGGCTCCACTGTTTGTCCACTAACCAACTGTTGAGAACAGCAAATGAATCTTCATTACAAAATTCCTCTAGATTAGAGCAGTTGTCAACTAACCAACAGTAGAGATTGGCTGATGAAACACCACTTCAACGGGAGACTAGATTGTCTCAAGTTAGAGCAGTTGTCAACTAACCAACAGTAGAGATTGGCTGATGAAACACCACTTCAACGGGAGATTAGATTGTCTCAAGTTAGGGGGAACAGGTCAAGACAACATCACCAGGTTCCATTGCACCATATTATTCCAGCATTTGATGATCCTCAAGTTCACACAGCAATGCGTAATTTTCATGCTAAAATCTCATCGATTACTATCCCAGTCTGCATAACGTGTATGGAGAAATTTCCAGGCACCAAAATGAAATTTAAGTTATTGGAATGTTGTCGATGTAGCCGGGATAAACATATCCCTAAGCTCTATTCAGTTCAAAATAACATGCATCCTGGAAACATTCCTCAACTTGCAGGTTAAATTTAATGTAAAACTATAAAAATTAACCTAACTCTATTTATCAAACTATGTAGTCTAAGATCTACATTCATTTAACATACTCTGCTCTCCCTCTGAATATGTTATAGTACCCAAACAAACTCTTTTATTTTTTATTTTTATTAAACCACAAAGTTTACATCAGCTATAACTGTAATGATGTATGACATTTTTAATTAAATAGCGGTATATTCTGTCTAAAACACCAGCCAATAACTTTGATGGTAAAATAATTCATTATTCTTATATTATCACAAATAATATAACATTTAAACTTTATTATATAAAGCAATACTATGTAGCTGATTACGAATTACATTAATAAAATAAATAATAAAATAATTCATTACTCTTGTTTTACCACAAAAAGTATAACATTTAAACTTTATTATACATAGCCTAAATTTTATAACCTTCATCATACAGTGGTATAGAATAGAAGCACCAATGAATCTAGAAACAACAGACAGACATAACATTAACAACATCAAAATAAATAACTGTATCTATAGCTGCAATTACAGGGAACATGCATCGCTCGCTTCGCTATTTTGCGCTATTCGAGCGCACCACTAGTAAGATAATCAACACGCACAAATAACGGTTTATTCATGAAAAAACAGAACAAAAACGTGTGACAGGTAAGGATCATCACAAACAGGAAGTGATATAATAACGATGACATAATCTAGTGTTCTGAGAGTGCCATATTCCAATACTCCTCACTCGCCAGAACACCTGGTAAGTCCCATTCTTTGACGAAGTTTCACAAATTGTTCTTTCAATAATCCCTTGGTCAATGCATCTGAGACCATATCAGTTGTTGGACAGTATATCACGTCAGCAGATCCCTTGAGCATTTCATCTCGTATAAAATGATACTTGATTGACACATGTTTTGTGCGTCCATGGAATTGTGGAGTCTCTGCCATAGCAATCACTGACTGGTTGTCCTCGTAAATGACCATAGGCACATCTGATGACTCACAGTAATCACTTGCAAGTACAACATATTCTGCCTCTGCTGTTGACAGAGCTACCATTCCTTGCTTTTTGCTTCTCCAGCTGATAGATCCACCAGCAATTTGAAACACATAATAACCCGAGGTGGATTTTCTATCAACTATGTCTTCTCCCTAGTCAGAGTCTGAGTATCCAATGCATCTCTTCTCGCTTTGACAAACATACTCAATACCAAAATTGGTCGTTCCTCGTAAATACCTCATGATTCGCTTTACTGCTGTCCAATGTTTCACAGTTGGATGTGCACAAAATTTTTCAACATTGTTGACTGCATACGTGATGTCTGGCCTTGTGGCTACAGAAAGATATAGCAGACTTCCCACAGCTGACTGATACTTCTGTTGGTCATACATTTCCTCATCATCTGAAGCCTTTACAAGCTTATTGTTAGTTTCCACTGGAGTAGCATTAACTTTTGCTTGATCCATTCCAAAACTCTCAAGTAACTTTTCTGTATATCCAGGTTGTCCAATCCATACTGCTCCATCTGGTTTCTGTACAATTTTCATTCCAAGAAAGTTACGCAGTTTTCCCAAATCTTTAATGTCGAAACGTTCTGCTAGCTTACTCTTGATTTCCTTCATCTGTTTGTTACTTTTTGCAGCGATAACAATGTCATCGACATATTATACTCTAAGATAGTCATTTTCACCTCCTGTCGATCTGTAGATACATGGGTCTGCCATTGTCTGGATAAAGCTCATTTCTTTCAAGTGACTGTCAAGTCCATCATTCCAACAACGTGGTGATTGTTTCAATCCATAAATGCTCCTCTTTAGATGGCACACCAGGTTTTCTTTTTCAGTCACAGTAAAACCTTCAGGGATTTTCATGTATACATCTTTATTCAGTTTACCGTTTAGAAAAGCCGTTGTAATATCAACCTGATGTTACTGAAGACCACAACAGACATAGCAATAAGAGCTCGAATAGACTCTAGTCGAACCACCTGACAAATGGTTTCATCGTAGTCAGTCCCAAACTTTTGCGAGTAGCCTTGAGCCACTAATCGTGCTTTGTGTCTTTCAACTCTGCCATCTGCATCAGTTTTAGTTTTGAAAACCCACTTGCTTCCAACAGCAGTTTGGCCCTCTGGTAATTCAACCAAATCCCAAACATCGTTATCTCGTAGCTTTCTCCATTGCTCCGACCCATTTGTCTCTTTCTGAAGAATCTAATGCCTCCTCCACTGTAGTTAGCTCAACATGACTGATGTAGACCCTGTTGCCATAGTAATCAGGAAAATGTTTGTCTCTTTCTGATCACCTAACCGTTCGTTGCTCTGCTGAAGGTGGAACTACATTCTGTTCCATGTCCCGTGCATTTTCGTCATCCTCTTCGGAAGGTAAGATTTCTTCTTGCTCTGGAGTTGGAGCCTGATCACTTGTTAACGGTAGAATTTCAGTCTCCTCATTTTCTTCCTCCTCATCATCTGACAATCCCAGCTCTAGGTACTTCTCGCTCATTACCTCCTGACTATCTTCATTGACTCTTCCACAACCATCTTCACAAAAAAAACATCTCGGCTATAAAATACCTTTTTCTTGTCAAAGTCATACAGACGATATCCCTATGTCTGTTCACCATAACCGACAAAAGTACACAACCTTGCTTTGTTGCCAAGCTTCCCCCTTTCATCTTTGGGAATGTGAGCATACGCATGCTTCAAATGGAGTCATATCCATGACTGCTTTGGTAGGGCTTAAATTCCTAAGATACGTTGCCGTTGACAGGGCTATTTTACATTTTGTGGGGCCAGCCTCCAGCCTGAGAAGAAAGGAGAGAAGAATGAGAATGAAGTGATGAGAACATTTTGATATTAACACTATTTATAGACGTGGGCATGCTAGGCACTTCCTGTCTTGCACGTGGTAGCTTGGTATATTTATAGTTGTGTTTGTGTAGCTTCATCAGTTTGTATTTCGGTCCTGTTTGTGCTTGTCTTGTGTGTGCCTTATTATATAAACTTACTTGCCTTGACTCACACAGCGGCTAGCCATGGACTCTGGTGGCAGTGGACTACCCACAACATATTTTGCCAATTCTGATGTATAATAGTAGATTTGCTCATGAAGAAAAGTCATTTAGCATGATCTCCAGATGGCTTCCTGATTCTGAGCCTGAGCTGACACAACTCCCAGTATTTCAAACCTTCCCATTTTGGAACAGAGTGGTCAATGCAACCCAGCTGCTTAACCACATTCTAAATGTTTGTCCTTTGGTCGTAAAAGAAAAACAACAAACACTTGATTCGCATTTATAATTATAGATTATATAGACTGATTATTCTCATTTTCCCTTCATTATTCTTTTAAATGCTTATATTATTCCAGAATTATTCCACAATGCAATTATTCCAGAAAAAAATGCTAGCATAACCTGGCAGGGCCTATAATTACCAGGAAAACTTTCTGCTCCATTTAAAATGTTCTATAGTTCATCTTTTGTCAATTTACACTGAGCTGTTCAAGTCCAAGTTGGGTAGCTAATTTGAACCATCAATGGAAACACAGTGACAGTTTTTGATATAGCTATAGCTACTGACTTGCACTAGCTAAACTGAATACAATTCACCTACAAAAATAACTTAACAATTCCCTGGTAAAGCAATCACATACACAATGCCTTAAATTAACAGTTGTAAGTGTTTATTTTGAACACAGGCCTTCATAGAGGTCATATTTGAACTCTCTTTCTACTGATGTCTTGTGTTTGCTATTGCTATTGCTGCTTTTGGTGTATTTGTATTTTCTATTCATATGATTTAAAAAAATTAAGCAAAGGTTAATTGGGGAGCTAGCGAAGCGAGATATGTTCGATTATGTGCGGATCGCACTGCACGTGTGCCCTCAAATGCATGGCTTCAATTCATAACTTGAGATATTGAGGTAAGAAAGCTAATTTTGTATTTGTCTGCTAAAATTATTTAAGGTCAACAGCTATATACCATGATGAACTAAGCTAAAATAAAATAAAGTATATATGTAGCTAACAGTACTAAAATTTAACTGGGCACAACGTGTCGAGAGGGCGGTAGCCAGGGCGTTGGAAGGCAACTGCCGGCACTCATAGCGAGACTGGCAGGACGGACACAGGGTGGGGGAACAGCCAGAGAGGAGGATAGTAAGTACACTCCACTACACTTTCTCCCTCTGGGCAGGGGGGTCGGAAGCAAATACAAAGTGGTGAGGCCAATATTAGTCAAGAAAATTTAATTGATATTTACAAATAATCACGGCCAATTATTAGCTAAGAAATTTTAATTTATATTTTTAAAAAAAGTTTCAAACATTGTTCAAGAAAATTTAATTAATGTTTACAAATAAAAAGTTTCAATCACATTTGTTGCCACAAATTTCCCAAAAATCTGTTCTCTATGATCACTTCCATGAATAAATCGGTTAGCACTTCCAATCAAGCTTAGATCATCAGTAAGACCTCAATGAATATGCAAAGTCATGATGTGATTCAGCCTGTCTTGAGCCATTGTCGAACGCAAATACGTTTTCACTCTTCATAAAGCACTAAAGGACCTTTCACTGACAGCATTAGTTGCTGGTATTACAAGTAGGAGTTGAAACAATTGACACACTTCAGATAGAAGTTCTCGCTGACCTGGAGTCATTGCTTTAAAGAATTCAGTAACGTCAGTGATTTTAACAGAGGTTTGATTTGGAGTGAAATTAGCTCTCAATATCTCCAGCTGAGTTCTTAATAATTCATAATTGAAATCAGTCGTATAGAAATTAGCCACACACTTTAACTCAGCTTCATAATCCAGTCCTTGAACTGCTTTTAGAATAAGATTTTGAACACTATGAAAAACATTATAACCAGGCCGATTAAATCGATCAGTAATAGAAGTGGTGATGAGATCCAATGCTTCAAAGTAGATAGGTCTGTAGTAGTCATCTGGTGTTTCAGGAAACACACTCTCTGCATCTCCTTCTTCGAATCATCGAGGAGCTTTACGACGACGTGGCAAATCTGGTGGTGAAATACTAAATGTTCAACCTCTTTATAAATCTTTTCCCAAAATAACTTAAAGATGTCATCAGAACGTATAGATTTAAGAGTCAAAGTCATGGAGGCCACTTCCTGACCTTCTGAGGCTGATATGTCACTCTTTTGCAATGCTCTGCTCAAGTTATCACTGTGTTTAAGAATCAAATGCCCTAAACAAATTCCAAAATAATAATCAAATGTCTTCATTTGAGATGCAACTCCATTTATACGAGCCTTCATTTCAGTGTCTTTCACTGAGTCAATAGCTTCTTCCCACAATTCTTGAAGAACTTTAAAATTGTCTAAGATACTCTTTAAGGAGTCTGCCCTTACTGTCCATCTTGTTGGACAAAGAACTCTAACACCAGGTGTATCAGGGGCCAACTCACTTTTCAGTTTCTCAAACAATATAACTCTACGTGGGGACTTCTTTATAAGTTTTGTGATTTCATGAGTTGTATCAAGTGAATCTTTCATAATTTTAGAATGTTTGATTGCATCTCCACATGCAAGGCTGAGTGAATGGCCATAGCAGTGTGTGTACAAAGCATTAGGCTCTTCTTTTAATACTTTAGCAACTACTCCAGCATATTTACCTGACATTGTAGCAAAACCGATCTTTTTACGACATTTTTCTTCCCAAATTCTCTCCTTGGGAACTTAAATGGAAGAGAGGATGGCTGGTGCGGCTCTGTTCCAACTACTGGCACTTGCAGCTTTCTAGGCTTCATGGATGATTGAATGCAGCCAAAACTTTAGTAGCTAGTTGACTGTATTTTAGCTCTGGCTACACTCACAATGGTGGTTAGCTAGGTAGTGGTAAGGTTAGTTCACGAGGTTTTTCAATATAATGTAATCACAACGACTAGAACAAGAACAACAACTAAAAAATGACTGAATGACTGGTAGTTTTATAAGCATGCTCAAGGTGGGGTGATGAAAGTAAAGTACACAGGAAAAAAGAAAAAACATTGTATGCAGGTAGACTTCCATAAGTTTATATAAATTGAAAGTGTGAATAAATTGAATAGAATACTAATTTGAGTTTGGTAAACAAAGTCAATGGTGTGGAAAATTAAGTAATCATAGTTCACCTTTGGACTCCAACATCGATGCCATTTTACCTAAGCTAAAAAGCAACGTGATAATAAGCGCTCGCGCAAACAAAACCACGCCCACTTCGGCAAAAAAGTGGTGAGGCCGAAACCTCACCAGTAATATGACGGGTGCTAATGCACCCGATATTTATAGAGATGCCATGCGGGGGATAGAGCTATTTGCGGCTGGTAAGGGGTGGCGAGTGAGCAGCCGGTAAAGGGTCGTGTAGTAGTGAACTATGGGTGAGGAATGGCAAGAATATTGGTATCACCGAAGCAGCCTGGATAACACACGGACTGACTACAAACCAGTCATCTTTACACCTCAGTCATTCACCCATACACCATGTGCGCCATTCATGTTCTTGCCATAGCGCAGAATTTCGCATTGGATTAGACAGCCATAGGTTGAAATGAAGTTCCAGAGGAAACTAACCCTAATACAGAGATAGCTAGTGAGCGAGTGACCTAGTATTAGCAAGTGATAGCACGGGTAACATAGGCTATTACTCATAATAATATTTAGACTGGAAAAACAGTGATAATGCATTCTCTGACAAATCTAAACAAATTAGAGTATAATAATTATTATTGACTTCAGTGTTTTGAAATTCAATCTATTATAATAATTATGTTGCCATTGTCACAGTAGCTATCTTCTTCGATAAAGGACTGTTGATATCCATCAACTGTCATGGTGCTATAGCTGACTAGGCAATTTTATAGAAATGTATTCTTTCAGAAAGTGCTAAAAAGGGGTGAAATCGATGAGTAAAGGCGGGGGTTGGACAAAAATTCAGAAGCATAGGAGGGATAGGAAAAGGGGACTCCATGACTCAAGAAGAAGAGCTGAAGAAAGGAGAGGTGGGATAAAAGAAAAGTTTAGATAGTTCAGAAAAAAAGAGAGTAGGAGAGGGAAACTTATGTAACCTTAACCAATGGTAGAGAATGGCAACTGAGCAAGATAACTGTGCTACTGCATTCTTACTTTGCAATACATCAAGCGCCACTATGTGGTGACGTACTTACTAGTAAATTTAATTACTCAGATATTATTTTAGTCATTCTCAGAGCTAGACCATAATGATTTTTGGCTAAATTATCCATGTCTGTGCTCATAGGTGGGCAAGAGAACTGAAGTTGCTGTCACTAAGAGTTCTTTGAGTTAATTTAAGGTAATGCTCTTATATATAGTTTTAATATTCATTATTCAATATTCACTATAACCTTAAACTCTATTTTTAGCTCATACACGATCAAGTTTTTTTTCATGAAATAAAAAAATCAATTCTCAGAATAAATTTTAGTGTGGTACATTTTGCCTCCCACCCTTCACTTCTTCAAACAACTTGAGTGACCCCTGACTGCTATGATCTGATAGGATTTATCTCATAATTTGTTCACTACATGCACTCAATATTTCACAGTGCACAAAAACAAAGTGCTTCCTTACTCAGAATTTAATTTTAAAGACATCATGACTTTGATATCAGTTATTGCTACGGCAACTTTATAAAAAAGCCAACTATTTGACTATGTAAGACATGAAGTCTGAGCACAAATAATATGATTCTTCCTGGACGTATTGATATTGCAATTATGGCTGATGGCTTGTGGGAAAAGCCTGTAGTTAAGTAAATAAACATTCTCTCTCTCAGACTAAGTGGCATTTGAGCTGAAGTTTCAACTAGATGTATAATACCTTAGAAATAGCAATACATTAAAGGTGGTCGATTACATACAGCAATTTTTAGTTTTGTTGTGTCCACTTATTTTGGAAGTTTTTAGTAATGTCTATATTCCAACAAATTAGAGTGTGGTTGTTAATGGACATCGACACAAAAATCTGTCAGGGCCTTTCATCTGCTACACATGCTGTAATTGGATTATTGATATAAAATTAGGATTCTAAGAATTATATATCAATGGAGTTGGTCAAATAGTACATGGTAAAAAAAATTAATACAGTTATAAACAGATTAAGCTTTGAAAGCTTGTCTGAAACTTTGATGCACATTGCTTCACTCTATCATGCAGCTCATTTGGTGAAAGTAGTCTAATAACTGAACATATAAACTGGAAATTATTAGTCTCACAGATGATACAATAGTATAGCACAACAGGGAAATGGTAATGTTGTATTTTTACACCATGGTTTAAGTAAATTTAAACTTGGATTGATTATTTCAAACAGGATGAGATTCAATTCTGCAATAGTAATAAAATAACATTAAAAGAAATAAAACTTGGAGATTTACAGTTGCTCAAAAAGTATGGGAACTAGCAAAGCTCTAAAAATTTGGAAACAAGAAAGGTCATTTGCCTCATTTAAGATTCTATATTCTAGATCACTGTTTTGAGAGACCATACTGTTTGTATAACAGTAGCAACATTATGCACTGGTAGAGATGCTCAAGTAAATATAAGTTTAGTAGAAACTCTTGATGCTCCACCAATTCTTGCTTGCCTGGGGAACATCTTTAATTTGATTCATGTTTTATAAATCCTTCATATTCATTGTTATAGCAAATTTTACTTCTTGAATTCAAACACCAACTATGCCTCAGCTTCCTCATGGAATGGACAAACTGTTACCATCTCATCTGCTAGAGTGTTGCCTCCAGCAGGTACAATAGCCATTGCTCTCTTTGAACATCCTAACTTCACTGGACGTATGATAATTCTGTGTCAATCAACTCCTAACCTCCACAAACTGGAATTTGAGGATCAAGTATCCAGCAGCATGATAGTCATGAGAGAATCTTGGAAGATTATTTAGCACAGTAATTATGAAGGAGATAGAACCCTACTACAGGGAACTATGGACTCTTGACTTAGTTTGATGATGGCATTAGTTCAGTCTGGTGCTAAATTTTACTTTTCAAATGACAAAACACTTAGTTATCAAGTATCCTCTACTATTGATGTATTTGATCATTTAGTGAACTTATGACTTACAGCATTTCTTATCATCATAATGGTTATATTGTAGCAGCAGAATTATGCAAACAGTTGTGTTTCTATTTTGATGTATATTTTTTTAAACCTGCTTTATGGTAATAATGACCCATATGATTCAGTCCTTTTCAACTGAAATAATTATAGTGATAATAGAAAAATTTTAAGGTTATATAAGCTAATATTAGGTTTAGTTTTAATTAACACAATATAGGCTGATAGAACCCTCCAAGTGTTGGTATGCCTTTCTCAGCAGTGTGATGAAATGGAATTGAAAGAAGAACAAATATTACTTGTCACAAGTTAGGTCATGTATATAAAAAATGTGTAGTTTACTTTAGACAAAATTTATGAATATAGGGTGATACAATAAATCAGTGAGTCATTACACACTGCCCAGAGAAATAGAGGCAAACTCCAGTCTCACTTCACCACTTCAAATAATTGAACAATTACAGTACAGCTAGATGAATGCTGATTTAACTGAGATGTGTAACTGCTACAGTTTGATGACACAGTAAAGCAACGGAATGCCGCACTATCTTTAACCACACCATCTTTGGCCTGGTGCTGCCCCTCCTTACCTTCGAACTAGCAGACTACTGTAAGGAATTGTGCACTTGTTTAGCATGTGAGGCTTCCTTTCTTGAACACATACCCACCTGCAGGGGTGCTTCTGTAGTGCCAGCTCGTGCTTACTGCTTCCTGTCTCCCATCACCCCAGTAGCTTATCCAATCCACAGGGTGGAGCTATTTCTTTTCCTGTTGAAAACTAACAGATTCAGTGTGGGCTGGGCGGTTCCACTTATTCATAGCTGATGGTTGGAGTGTCCTACTTCTGTGTTAGCACGTAATGAATGATCTGAAACATGGTTCACTGTTTTTGAAAATATTACATCGACAAATCCTATAAATAAACCAAGTACTCATTACTAGCCTTTACTTGAACAATGTAATATTGAGTTATACCAAACAGATTGAAGACATTCATGTTATCAACAAATATGATTAAGGCAGTCTATTTTACTATTAAACTAAACCATTGTAGGTCAATAACTCAGGACTACACCTGATTCCCTATCTGCTAATTATTCCAGCCCCCTATCATTGAAAATGCAATAAGATGTATTGCATTTGATCCCAGCTTTTTTTATTACAGTTGCCAAAAATCTTCTGATTATTGTGAGCACATTTTTTCAATGAGGATGCATGTAGACTGGCAGTACAAGTCGATGTAGCAAATTAAGTTAAAATGATTGGTATGCCAGTGTGTACTTAACTTGATGTAAGTATCATGTAAGATACAGAACAAAATAACACAAGTAATCATATCATTTGGCATTCCTATATAATATATTACTAGTATTATATAATATAGGAAGAAGGTCACTAAATAATCTTAGAGATTATCATCCATCCCATAAACACTTTGGCAGGAACATTTAAAAGGCCAATATTTTGTAAATAAATTTAAAGACCAACGAAAGAGCCATCACTCTACAAACTGAGAATAAAAATGAAGATCTTTCTTTGTATAGTAACTATATGGACTGGTGGATGTGGATATAGGCTTCCTGATCATTCAATGGAAACCATTCCAGGTCAAGATTCTGATTGCTGTGGTAGTTCTGGTCCTGGTCCACGTCCTCCTCCTCCTCCTCCTCCTCCTCCTCCTACTCCTCCTCCTCCTAATCCCTGCCCTTCTAATACAATGGTGTAAGCATGTACACTAGTGATAATTGAGTGCTTTAAATAACCTAGTTAATCGAGGCCCTAACACCACAACTTACACATTGAGTGTGTATATTTTTCCATATATATTATATGTAACTGTTTGTATTAGATCAAATCTTTGCAGAGCCACTATCTTTGAGCACCCTGATTATGAAGGTCGTCAATTGGTTATCAAGAATAAAAATGCTCATTTTATAAATGATTTAATGGACAATAAAGCTGACTCCATCAGTATTCGTGGTAGCTGCAAGTGGTTATTTTATGCCGACTCCAATTTTTATAGCAACTTTTACCTTTTAAATCCTAACAATTATCGCTCAGCTTCCTCTTGGAATGGACAAACTGATACTCTCTCATCTGCTAGAGTTTTGCCTCCAGCAGGTACAATAGCCATTGCTCTCTTTGAACATCCTAACTTCACTGGACGAATGATAGTGCTGTGCCGTTTAAATCCTAATCTCCACAAACTGGAATTCGAGGATCAAGTATCCAGCGTGATAGTCATAGGAGGAACTTGGAAGATTTACGAACACCGTAATTATGAAGGAGGCTCAAGAAGACTTCCTCCAGGGAACTATGGACGCTTGACTCAGTTTGATAACAAGATTAGTTCTGTCTTGTGTTGACGTAATTGTTTCAGACCAAACCTTTTGTTATCAGTAGATGTTGTAATAAATTGTGATGTTGTATCATTAGCTTAGAATATTCATTTCATGTTGTCAAGTTGTACTAGTAATAGAAATTTACTAATAGAGTTACCACTATTTTTGTGTATTCAATTTTATTTTTGTGAAAATTTGAACATTTTTCTAAAAACTTTTTGGTATAAGTTAAAAGTATTTGAAAAGCAGCTTTCTTGTAGTTATTCATAAACTTGTGTTCATGATTATATATATAGTACTTATTACATGTGTCAGAGTATGATATGGTGAAATATTCCACGAGTAGGCTAATGTATTTTCAGGAGTCAGAGGTGAGTAAAAATAAAGCCTGAGAGTGAAACGCTAGCGATATCACTCTGACAGCGTGTAATAAGCGGCTTATTACTTGCTAGATATTCTCACTGCAGTAGTTTGTACTAAGATTGGTAACTCTTGGTGTAAAGTTGGCTGTAAAACTCTCTAGGGGCTTCCCACACCCCCAGCTGATATTATAGCAACTTCTTCTTAGAGGAAAGTACCTGTGAAAACCCTGAAAACTGGCAAGCCAGACTGGTTGCTATAACTACTCGGGCAACGAGCTTGGCAGTACAGCCATGAGATAACACCATGTGATAAGGTAACAACAGGTCATGAACCTAAAAATAGCACCTTAAAAATATCTAGAGTAGAATGAATATAAATAATTATATACTTGAATACATAGGAACTTTCCAACAACAACCAAGTTTGTGGCCAGGAGTCTTGCCATTTGTTAGGAGTTTGGCCTATTTCTAAAATTATTATCTCAAAATTCATAAATACAAAAATACAATAACTGTTTAAACTATCACTGCCCCATAGAGCAGCAGAAAATTGTATTTTTTTTTAGTTACTGATGCAAAGTACAAACCATGATACCAACTCTCGCTGAGTTATCCAGGTGACCTCTATTTGTTTGTATACCTACTAAAGCCAATCTAGCTTCTCTACCTGAAATATAGAGATCCTACTATCACCTATTTTCTTCTCCACATTCTTCTTGACCAAGTCGACTCACCAAGTCTTCTTCACACATATCCATATCAGTGCACATAAGTTTAACGTCCTCTCCACTGACATACATGTACAGAGGTAGATATTATTTCATTTATTGAGGTTTACATAATCATCATCTATCTCCATGTTAAAAGAAACTATGTCCTCAGAGTTGAAGACATGGGCTCTCCTGAAACACTGTGAAATGAGACCAATGACAATCGTGCCTAGGCAAATCACCTAGCTAGCCACATATTAAAATGTTTTCTGATTCTTACCATCTGATGTTATTAATTTAAGCATTCATCTAATCCAAATTTTGGATTGACTACCATACACGTATAAGTCAAACAAAGCAATAGCATGAGTTCCTGCTAACATTACGAAGAACCCCCCCCCCCCCCCCCCCCCCCCCCTCCCCATTCTAAGAGGGAAGGAAAAGCTTTAAAGAGTGTTAGGTGCTCATTAAAATAATCATCCATACTTCTGTAAGAAACTCAACTACACTACTCATGAAGATATGGAGATAAGACTGATGAGTGATGTGTATTTATGTCTGATAGAAATTTATATTAAGTAAAGTTTGCAACTATTTATTACAACATGAATTATATCATTGGTGAGGGGATAGAATGAAAGAGTTACTCTCAGGTGTCAATTGAAACTTAGCTTTATTTATTAATATAAACATTGTAAGGCCTAATGCTTAACAGCATCAGTTGGTGTGAAATACCTTGATAAAGAAAAAACTACGCTGGCTATTTCTAGCACATAAACATACAGTGATGTAATTGACAGGGAGCCCAGGGAGACACTTAGTTATTTGAGCCAATTATAGGTGCATATACATAATTGGTGAGTGATCAATGTGAGACACTCCAAGATGAAACTCGTGAATATTTTCAATCTCCACCAACTAATGCTCTACCTCCTTTCCCTCTCCTTGTGTGTGAGTTATCATTATTGCCAAACTACTAAGCACCCTAGCGAATTTTCACAAAAAACTCTTAATCCAGGGAACTATAGACTCTTGACTTAGTTTGATGATAAAATAAGTTCCGTGAAGTGCTAACATGGTTCAGATAAACATTTAATTATCAGTTAATTACATTAGATTACATGCAGAGAAAATAAATATATAGCTAATAGCTAATTTCAGATGTTTAGTAAATGCATTGATGCAAAGATAAAATTAATAATTTTGATTTTACAGTTTTGGAATAGCTATGAGAGATTTGACTTTAAACTGCAAATAATACTTAATTGCTAATAGTTAGCTGTCACTTACTCATCTTTTATCACTTACTCATTTTTATCATCTATTTTTTGTCTGTGTATTGGAGTTCTGCATAATATTGGTGGTCCTTCAATCTTTTCTCTAAATTCCTGCTAGTTTCATACACATACACAGAGTTGCAGTCCATGCATAGTATGCTATATACTACTCCTTTCTTTTTCTGCATTGGTGTTGTTTGTTTTACATGCACAGGTAATTCCTTTTAGTGATTGAAGATTGAAAGTTCTCTTTGATGTTCAGAAAGCTGCAAATTTGCTCAATTTTCTCAGTCATGTCTCTGAAGTGTGGTAAACATCATTTATTTTCTGTGTTGGAACTCATACTTTTGGATTTTCTATTTTTATTGATGTTTCTATTAATAACTCATAAAGCCATTAGCCAGAAAAATTGTTTAAGATGAGCTAAATCTTTGTCTAGTCTTGCGGAGTTGTATATTGATGTTGCTCTAGAAGTCAATCTCAAAGGCATTAGTGAGAAATTTGAGCAAATTTGCAGCCCTCTGAACATAAAAGTAAATTTCAATCTTCAATCACTCTAAAGAAATTTTTGTGCCTGTAATAAAAACTACACCAATTCAGAAAATGAAAGGAGTGTAATAGCATTATGTGGGTGAAACTGGCAAGAATTTAGAGAAAAGATTGAAGGAAAACCATAATATTCAGTCAAAAAAATGGATGATAAAAATGTCATGTCGTACATGCATGGAAAAGTTTCCACGGAGTAAACTGGAGTGAATGCATAAATTGTAAAAAATAGTTCCCAATGTTTTCCCAGGAGGCTAAGGGAAGCATTAATAATACGTACAGAACACTAACTGTACATCAAATCAAGATGAAGGCCTTGTGGTAACTTCATCTGGACTCCGCTTTTTCAAACTTCAGCATCAGTTGACCCATCAGCTACCTGCTTATTTGTTTACATTTAATTTTATCTTTAACGGTTACTGGTATTCACCTAAAAACCGGTGAACTCACAAGCCGTAGCCTTTCATGTTTTTATGACCAATTCAATGCTACTAAACTAGCATAATAATTACCGAAGAAGTTATTATTTAATCATAAATTCATAATCTTCCAAAATTTTTGTCCACAATAATCGTTCTAAAAATATACATGGCATTATAAATAGAATTTACAACAAGCAACATGTGAATGTTGGAGAAAAGTTCCTCTGCAAAGCGATGTACATCACGAATATCTGAACAGAACAGCTAATTATTACTAATGTAACAAAAGCTAGTTCTATGTTTATTCCATAATACAGCAAATCATAGCCTTCAAAAAGATGTAGGTGAAGTGAAATTGCGAAAGTAGCTCCAACAGCTGGAAAAAAACTCCCTTTAACAGAAAATGGCAGTCCAATGAGTAGCACCTTCATAGAGGACAGACTTTGGACACATATAAACCCATACAGAGCTGTGTATAGCAATAGATTAGATACTCCATATAAACATCGTGGGAGGATTCGCAGAAGATACATTATCACAGGAGAACTTAAATGAGCAGTAGAATTATAATTATTATCATAAGAAAGAGGGAAAACGGTTTCTTTAAAAAAAAAAAGTAGAGGTGAAATTAAGGCCACTATTGACCAGAGCCATAATTAGAAATATAATTCCTAAACCAATTCTTTTTAACATTACACTGTAAAAAAAGGAAATGAATGTTCATAGCACACCAAATAAGGTGTACTGATGAAGTCTGCAATACGTACGCCATTTTTAAGATATGACCCAAAATCAAAAAGAATGTTCCAAAGATCTTCATTGAGCTTTTGGCTTCGGTTCTTTCTTTATCTGACCAGTGATACTTTAAGGAAAACACCATCTACTTATGTAGCAATGACTTTGCTAGAATTGATGTAGGTAAACTATGAATATAATTAAAATTTGCAGCAGCTAATGGACAGACCTTATTATGTGTAGTTATCTTATATATATTCCAAATGTTCTTTATAACACTGCTTGGATTGTGTGACCTTGACACTTATTCTATAAAGGATTAATATACTTTGAGGTCATTAAGAAGTCAAATATATTACTAAATGTTGCAGTCACTGATAGGATCTGTTCAAGTGAAGTCAAGCTTTCTTCTAAAGAGCCAACTATAGTCTATAGAACATGCTTACCGAGTTCAAAAATAAAATCAGTTGAGGTGTGCAAAGCACACTTGGTATTTAACACACCAAAATACAGGAGTGCTTAACAAACTCGGTACCATAAAAAAGTGTGCTAGACACACTTTATGGTATGCACACCTATGGCGTGCGGAGTATTTAGTGTGCTATGCACACTTCCATTTTTACTGTGTGATGGGAATAATTAATGGCCCAGATGAGGTTTAGCATTATTGATGATACCATGTTGACACATTATTTACTGCGACAAAACTGAAGACATTGAAGTGACTTAAAGCTTGATTTTTTTTTCATGAAATAAAAGCGCTATGAGCATGAATTAGTGTGAGGTGCCCCTACCCCCATTCCCCCCCTCCCCCCTCCCACAGTGATATCTAATAGGAATTGTCTTGTAATTTGTTCTCTTGATGCACTTAATATGTCACTAATGCATGAAGACTAAGTGCTTCCTTATTCATCTGCAGTTTTTTAAATTGATTTTAATGGCAACATGTCTGTTTGGCATCAAATTATACGTATTAACAGCTGGCGCTATATAAAGGAGCTGACAATTTGACTTTCTTTTTAACTTGAAGCTTGGGCACAAAACATGATTCTTTTGGGGTGCATGATTATTGCAGCTATGCTTGATGTCTTGTGGGCAAAGCCCGTGGAGTATGGACCTCTCTTTCGAACCAAGAGGCAATCAGAAACAACATTGCGCCAGTAAGTTGTGTCAAGATCATTGCGAAGAAAAAATTATTGTTTATTTGTAGGCTATGTGATTGTGAAGCAATTGCTTATAGACATCCCAATTTTGGAGGCAGCTCATTATCTATTAGGCAACAGAATGCAGACTTCCGAAATGATTTATTCACGAATATTGTAGATTCCATCAAAATTAAAGGAAAATGCAGATGGCTATTTTACTCCAGTCCTAACTTTCTAGGTGAGACCCATTTCTTAGCACTCTTTAACTACTCTTCATCTCCTAGTTGGGGTGGCCCTGGAAATCACCTCTCCTCTGCTAGAGTTTTACCGCCAGCAGGGACTCGTGCCATTGCTCTGTTTGATTTAAATGATTATGCTGGACGTATGGTGGTACTGTATCAGTCCTGTGGTGACCTTGAAGATTTTGCATTTAATGAGCAAGTATCTAGCTACATCGTAATAGGTGGTTCTTGGAAACTCTATCTTAATAAAAATTTTGTGGGTAATTACGACTCTAATGGTGTCGGTGAATATCCAAGATCGTATGGACATCATATCAGAGACAACACAGTATCATCAGTGAAGTTAGGTTGAGGAATGATGATGGCACAGAAAAAAACTTTTGTCCTACAAAATTGTATTTTGTTGTGAGATTCCATCTAATTGATGTTTAGTGCTTATATAGTTTCATAAAAATGTAAATGTCTATGTATTCTTACTGTAGGAATAAAAAAATTGGTGTTTTTTATTCACCCAGATTTGAACTGTTGTATCTTAGAAACCTCGTAATCTTCATTTTATTTGAGTAAAAGTTTCATTAACTAGTGTGTATTACTTTAAACCTTCACTTATTGAAACCACTGACTTTGGGAGCAGTTAGTAATATGTATCTACATGCCAACAAAATTAGAGTGTGGTTGTTAATTGAAAACTACACAAAAATCTGTCCAACCCTTTCATATGCTACATGCAATGCTGTAATTTGATTATTATCTATATAATTATGTGCAACTATTCTAAAAACTTGCATTCCAGCAACTTTATATCAATAGAGTTAGGTAACTACACACATCATGAATACAGATAAGTCTTAAACTGATTCCAAGACTACGACTTCCACACATGATGAATGTCTTCTTCAATGTGGAAAGCAATGTGAGGTAGCTAATTCCTTATTTTATTCACTATTATATTCTGAACCCAAATGAACATAGGATATATTTTTTATTCTTCTCTCTTGATAAAAATGAATGATAGGAACATTGATAGGGAGATGGTCATATTCACAAAGTTGTTTACATTAAATATTAATTGAAACTGATTTAATAAACATTGCATTTTATACATGAATAACTCATAATGTAATTGGATATTACTGAGAAGGGAGGAGAGGCTAAACACTTGGAATGGAGGAGGGGCTAAATACTACTTTAGTAAATACTGCTCCTAATTTGATTTCACAAAAGTCCATATGAAGTCATTATTATATTACATTAATCTCAAATATTTCGCAGGGTTGGTTTAACTATTCCAACACAAAAACTAAACAAAATGCAAATTGAAAGTCCTCAGATACTTCAATGAAATAACACTGAATATGTGATATGATTGGTTGATAAAAGATGCTAGTTACTCGTGTAGTTCTAAAGTTACCTGATTGTGCTTGTAAAAATGTGTCTGTAGCTACTGTTGTGTGAGTTGATAAAGATACCATCTGCAGCCACATCTGTGCGATATTATTACAGAGTTATGACTGAATCAAAGGAAACTAATTTTTTAGTTTTTCTTTATCATAATAATAATACATTTTGCAAATATCAATTTTTTGCAAATTACATGATACAATATAGCTAAACACTACCTTTATAGGTACTAAAAACACAGCATAGCCACCCACTTGCTATTGAATGACAAGCTATTTTGGCATGAACAGCTCAATTTGTCAGGACAAACTCTACCACTGGCGCACACTGGTACTGATGCAAAATTTGATTATTCATGGAAATAGACACTTAGTCAAACCAGTACTACATTTTTCTACTTACTGAAAGAGCTATAATGGTATCACTGTCTTTTTGTGATACATTGTTTTCACACTCAAAATTACTGAAAAGCTTGATGTTTTTCTTTACACCATGTCTTTGGAGTTCCTTTTCAAGGACTGAACAAGACTCATAGAGGATATCATCACATTCCTGATGCCCTGTCTCCATAGAATTTTCCATGATGCTCAAGGTAAAATTTTCATGATGTTGCAAAAGACCTGAGTTAGCACATTCACCATAAATCTGTTGAGTTACAATAAACAAACCATCTTTATATCATGCAAAACAACTTTTTTATTGATGTCAATGGCTCTTAATCCTGGGGGTATCAATTATAGTAAAGTTAAATTGTCTTTAATCAATAGTTTTAATGGTGGACTTCTGCTGAACGCTGATGATGACAGATTTAGCTGATAGTTTGGTGTCTAAACTTACATCCAAGAGTACTACCAGGTAAACCAGCCACTATCACTTGTATTTCAGGGGAAAGTTTTATGGTCTTGTGGATTGGCATCAGATCTTGTTTCATCCACTAATTGCTGTTCATTATGTGAATCACCACTTTGGTCTGGTTCTTCCTTTTGTGAAGCAATGGTGGTTGTCAATCCTTCCTGATTAGAAACCTCTATCTGAATTATCTCGTCATCTGGTGCAGTAGTCATTAATGAGGTAATTTGTGATGTATTTAGCAAAAATTAACAATGATATGCTCTTCTCTGTGATTGATCAGTTTGTCAGATCATTTATCTATTTTATAGCATAATATCAGTCTGGTGATTGTATATCTGGTAAGGTACTCTAAAGATAAGTTTGAGATTCGAAGTACAGGAAATACCCTTTCAACAAATAAGTGCAAAAAGTAGTAGCTATTCACACTCACTAGCTATTTCACAACTGAATGAGTTCAAAATACTACCATATAGAGTTGTGGTTATTATTAATTCCCTAAAATAAGAACAGCTGTAACAATTCACAGCGTGGTTTAATTATATTACGGATCTTTTTGATGTGATGGCTCTAGAGAGTTGTTAAAGTAAAATAATACCATGTGAGTGGTTGTGGCCGGCAGCCTGCCTGAGGTGGAGCTCCTTGACTTGAAGAGGCCCACAGCCTGTATGGGGTCGTAAATCCCACACCCTCAGAGCAGAATTTGGGAGGAGTGACTTGGATCCCAGAGCTGACTGGTTCTTGTGTAGGTTCCGCTCACAAAGATGATGACCAGCTTTGATGGTACTCGACTTCCTGCAGCTGAGCGCTCGCCATGCGCAAAATGGTCACTGTTCTCGTTGCAAAATACGTACACAATAGAATGATCACAATATATGATTATGACTTGTTATAATTTAATGAGTGGGAATGGGAAGTGACATGAATCATTAGTAATGTTCAATGTTCGGTAGTGATCGACGTACATTAAATATTAATTGAAATTGATTTAATAAACATTGCATTTTATACATGAATAACTCAAAATGTAATTGGATTTTACTGAAAAGGGAGGAGAGGCTAAACACTTGGAGGGAGGAGGGGCTAAATACTACTTTAGTAAATGTTGCTCCCAATTTGATTTCACAAAAGTTCATATGAAGTCATTGTTATATTACATCAAACTCGAAGATTTTTTTTTATTATTTTTACTCTATTTTATAGCATAATATCAGTTTGGTGATTGTATATCTGGTAAGGTACTCTAAAGATAAGTTTGAGGAGAAGAAGTTGAGGAAGAGTGAAGACTAGGAGCACATGAAGCAGAGGTATCTATCTGGCAATTCTAATGTAGAAGAGTGGAACTAGTCTAGTGACAGCTCTTCTATATGTGCCTTTGGCTGTTTTCACTCTGGCCACTCTAACCAGTCCATCTGTCCCTGGGTGTACCTCTATAACTCTAGCTGTAGGCCATGCTTTATCAAATAGTGTGTCATCCTTGATTAAGACAATGTCTCCAACACCAATAAAACGCTGTGGTGTGTGCCACTTGTAGCAGTGAAGCCACATAGATGAGTAGTTTGGATAGGAGATGGGCTGCTTGGAGCTCCAAGTTAGGAATCGTGATTGTTTTAGACTTAGGTATCACTTTTAACTTTGCAATGGTGTCAATTGTGTAATCAGAGAAAGTAGTGCACAGACAGATATGACAGCACCATAGGCTGTTGTGTGGGCATCAGCAAACCCATGAAGTTGGATGAGGACTGGAGATTTATTGGGTGGAAAATAACACCGTGGAATGGGTTGTGATGAAATGAATTCTAATTCGTTGACCCATGCTGTCCAGCTTGTTAAAATGACGTCTGGTACGGGATCATCCCAGCCACATCCTGAACGCTACAATTGTTGAAGCAGAGGTTTCAATTGAAGTATGGCTAGAGTAAAAAAGCCTAGGATGTCGTAGACTCTGGATATTGTGGAAGAAAGTTGCCATTTGGTGGGTCTTTAGACATCTAGAGGAGCTGGTGCAGGAACATAAAATGAGTCTGTGGCGAGGTATCCCAGTGCAGGCCGAGAGCTTTTCTAACATCTTTGGTGATAAGAATCTGTACTGGCTCCGGTTCCCCGATAACTCTTGGTTATTGGTTCTCCACTTCCGCAAGGTCATTCCTGCCTTGAGTAGTAAGTCGTTGAGTTGAGATCTAAGCTTGACTGCATCTTCTAAAGAGTCAGCACCTGTCCATCCATGTACAGGTCACACATAGAGCTCTTGATGCAAGTGGATACTGGCATCTATAGATAGCAGCTGCTTCCCGATTGACTCGAGTGGCAAGAAATGGTGAGGGAGCAACACCAAATGTCAGGCGCTTCATCCTCCAATCTTCTGCTCTGCCTTCTTTGTTTGTCATAAGGGAACAATGGAAATCTTTTTCTTCCGGACTGATGGCAATTTCCTGGAACATTTTGCCAATGTCTGCTGACATAGCGATGCGATTCCATCTGAATGCAATGATTACTGAAGTAAGTCTTGGATAAAGGTTAGGCCCAACTAGCAGAACATCATTTAATGAAGCTCCAGACTCCACCAACTAATGCTCTACTGCCTTTTCCGTTTCCTTGTATGTGAGTTATCAGTGTCTGTGGTAATCGGGATATTATGCTGAACCCACCTTAGTGTTGCCAAGCCATTTGCACTCGTCCTCATCTTCTTCCTTTTGATGTGTATGAAATTCTACAGGTTATCATTTTAACCTATTATGTTACTGCTGAAATATACTTTACTTAATTAAGGGACCACAGTATGACATGAAGCATCAAAATAATACTTAAGGAAATGCATCTTCATGCTAAGATATGTGATAGTTATATTCAATTAAGTAAAGCAATTCCTCCTATGATTCACAAGCACTACTTTTTGCAATGTCAAAAACATCAAAATCGTTGTCTTATGTATGGCATGGCTGAGTATTTCTGTCAAACCCACAAAAAATGTTCAAAAAATAGGGGGGGAGTGGAACATGTCTTCAGTACATCATCCCAGTTCCTACATCTATGATTGGTAGGATAGCCAAAAGTACCCTTCATATCACCCAACTCATTGGCACTTTCACCAGAAATTATCTTGACAAAGTTAAAAAATCTGCTTTACAATTAATTTTATACTACAAAAAATAACAACAAAAGAAGCATTGCTTAAAATTTTACTGGATATAAATGTAAAAATACAATAATATATTAATATTTCCAAATCTAGAACCACCTCAGTTCTAAGTCTTCATTAGTAGTGTAGCCTAATCTTTACAGAAATATGGAGGACTGTTAAATGAACAGCAGGAACTATAAAATTCACACCCTATACCGTCCCACAGCACATCAGATATATCATGTAGTGGCCACACATTACCATTAAAATATGGCACTACCGAACCATGGGAATTTGTATCACAAAAATAGTCGCTGCTGATGTACCAAGGGGTCGAGTGTGACCATGTAACACTACTGTATGTACATGGACAGAGGTATATTGACATGTTACTAATGTAGGTCCTATAACTGAAGCTGTACATATCCAGATGTGCCATCTTTTCCCTTGTGCTCCATGTGTGAGTGACAGAACTTCCACATACTCATCCTCAATATTGCGATTGAACATAATAAAATTACTGAATCCAGTTCCCCATCCTCTTCCGAGTATTTTCCTACATAACTTGGAGTAATTAACACCATTCACAGGTATTGGCATAGATAAATTGTACCCTCTACATCCAGTGAAAACTTGTTTATTGTCTGGGCACTATAATGATACATTCCACTTGGATTATATCTAAGTGTTCTTTATTCTTTTCAACTTGTTGATCTATAGTGTTGTTGAAGGGTAGGCGAGTTGTTGTTGGAAACTTCACTTACATTATTTTGCTATAGGTGAACGTATTGGTAAGTTAGTCTGTAATGCAGATGCAATACACTAATAAATATAAAAGGAATAAAGTATTACATCTTGCAGCAGAATCTTAGCTGTTCCAGTGTGAATGCTATATACACAACAAAAAGAAAGGTTGCATTGAATTTGCTTTAACTCATTATTATGTATCTTGACTGTCATACATAGCTTGACATATACTAAGGGAGAGTGGTTTGTTCACCCTTGTTTATATCCAATCTATCCACTCGACTTGTGAACATCCGGAGTGTGCAGACTAGTATTAATACTTAACTTTCTATAGAAGACAAAAAAATATTGTGGGGAAAAATTGATTGTTGTGTGTGAAATAAAATGGCAGATTTCTTAATTATAGCGCATGTATTAATTTGCTATTAGAAGTTTACTGAATTTGAAACTTTAACAAGCAGTACCTAATGTGTGTGATAGTCATAGGTTGTAGGTTATAGCTAGATAATCTAGGTTTGCCTTACAGGAAACTCGTAAGCCTATTTCCATTTAAAATAGAAAAATATAGTTTCTAGTTGTTATATATACATTAGTTTTGATGATGACATGCGTAGTTATAGAAAGCTGATCAAAAATCTTTATATTCTACAATTTATTTCCTTAAGCAATTAGAAGCAGTAAACTAATGCTAAACAAAATTGTATTATTAGAGTTTAATGATATGAAATTATAACGATTACAGTAGAATGTCAGTTATCCGAATTTCAATTATCCGAATACTTCAGTTAATCGAACACCTTAAATCTAATAGTAGTATTTGCAGACATGAGGAGTTGCTTGATCACACCCCTTTATTAGCGTTTTATAATACTTTTTCTATGGTGTTTAGTTATCAGAAGATTTCAGTTATCCTAACACCTCTCGGTCCCAACGTGTTCGGATAACTGACATTCTACTGTAATTTGAATGGTTAAAGTGACTCACCAGCACAGTTTGGCCTTAATGAAACTAACTCAATCGAATACAATTTTAGGTTAGATGAACACATTCATTAATGCTGACTCATTGTCTCTATAACAGTGACATCAACCATCCTCAGGTTTACTTAGAAATATTCAAGATACACTCTAAAATATCTATATAAATCTTTATGATGACCCAATAAGACCTACCAGAGCTAGAATGAACAGCTACATTATATTAAACAACTTAGATACCAAATTAGTATCAGTAGCTTGATTTTTACCACTAAAATGTCATTTTTGTACTGTTTTAAAGTTCATGTGTGATACATAAACAGTGGCCTAGTTCGATGAATGCATAAGTACCATATATGGTGTATTTGTATCTTTATAATTTCCCTTAAAATTGTTTCATTTTTCCTATTTTATATTTCCTATTTTTTGTAGAAAAATAAAGTAGTAAATAAGTATAATCAATTCCAGGATAAGTCAACATTGAGTGTCTAATTCTACATTATATAAATTTTATGGAGTGTGATATGGACAAATGCGGAAAGGCTGAGTGGAAAAGGATACATTCATATAAAGCACATGTAGAGTTCTAAGTTCATTACATATGGCTAGATCAATACAATTGTTTTATATAGATGCAGTATATACATGAAGTGTGGGGGTAACATCCCAATAATTATACTGGGGTCCTCAAACCCTTCCTTTCTTTCTGTCTTCATCAGCTCTTCCTTAATAATTGCTTAGAAGGCAAAATTTATAACATTGATATGCTAATTAATTCAATATGTTTATCACGATGATTGTACTAAGTACATTAGTCAGCCAGAGTACATACAGCTGTCATTTCTAGAGGTGTGGAAAAGAGTAATTGTTGGTCTTGATAAGTACATGGTCAGGCTTGTCAGGCTATAGTCAGACTACATTTTGCAACAATTTTAATTCTTCATAGAGAATAAATTGCTGACAATTTGTCCTTGGTGGTTGTGACACCACCCTCTAACTAGACTCACAGGAGGTGTGAATGTGAAGGAAAAGGAATAGGAAAGAAGCCAGAGGGAATGAGATAAACTCTAAGTAAAAAATGTTTCGTGTATTAAGTTTTAATTGGTGTATCAATGTGTGTTAATGTGTTGGTTGAGCAGTCTGTATATAATTTGTGTGTCATCATCATTTAGTTCAGTTTTGAGCTTTGGACTTTTATTCTGTGGTTGTTTTAACAATAAAATCCTATCTCTTTTGCGAAGGGTGGGAGAGGAGAGAAAACCTTTTGCCACATCTCTGGTGGCAGCGTAATCCCTGGAGAAGCCCACAGGAGCATCCATGTGGGGTTGGACTTCTCGAACCGTGCTGGGAGCAACCGTTGAGACTCAGCCCCCATACAACTTGGTGGCAGTGGTGCTGAAGTCTTCATTCTGAGAAGCAAGACATCACCCACAGATGTTGAAATACCTATCAAAAAACAAACAAACTTGCCACAGCATCCAGAAGACAAGTTGGAGTTGCTCTTATGGCTGGGATTTCCCCATACGTTTCTCTCTATCCTTTCTCTTTATTATTTTTTATTCTGTGTATCTGTGTGCAGGTCTCCAGGTGTTCAGGACATTGTGCCACTGATTGGATGCCAACATCGAGGAGTCTGTTAGTCTATTGGCATACTGTGGTTACTATGAATTGCTTGGAAGAGGCACGGTAACAACTAGTTGCCGCAAATAATGAGTCAGATGAGGAACAAGATTGGGTACAGCGGCAGTTAACTCTTGAAGCTAAATCCGCAGCAGCAACGCAACAGTTTGTGTCAGTTTCGACAGAGTAACTGGTGAACGTGGATCCTAATGCGGCACTGTTAGTCCAAGTTGTTGGTGCTCTGAATGCATCGCTAGCTGTTTCTCGGCAAGAGGCAAAGGCAGCCAGAAAGGAAACAAAATCCTTGCTGAAACTTATGCAGAAGCAAGAAGATAAGAGGTCAAAAGATCATGAGGACGAGAAGCACGAACAAAAACAGGAGAGAGATATTGCAGACTTTGCAAAGTTCTGCGAAGAGAAAGATATATCAGCTTACCTTATTTCTGATGATGGACACTTTGAAGGTCCCTGTAGCTAGGTGGAAAAAGATTCTCACAAGAAAGCTTCCACTAACGGTGTTGTCTAAGGTGGCAGGTATGTTTGACGATTGTACTGTTGCCATTTCAGATCTAAAGATTAGATTGCTAAACCTTGAGGGATACTCACTACAAAAGACATGGCACTGAATGCTTGGCCAGGGTAGATGCGGAAAAACTTACGTTGAGTACTCCAAGTATCTCTATAATCTGGGCACCAGGATGTTCTCAAGTTGCAAGACTACATAGGACTGTGTGATTCGACTAGCATCTGGGCTTATCTGTAGTGACTTATTCCCCTTGCATCGACCATCTCGTTTTCCTCCATTGGGCTAAGCTCAAGAGCCTGGAATACTTGTCAGCAGTTGTTAATTGCATTGATAATGCAGACGTGAAGAATGATAAGAAAGAAAAAGAAAGAGACGACTCGAGAGACTGCCTACATGCCAGATTTGTGGGAAAGTGGGACATCCTGCTTTTGAACGCTGGTACCGCAACAGAAGAGATCAGCCCAATGGAGGAAAACGAGATGCTGGCTGCACGTAAGGAAGTTACATGTTTCACATGTGGCACACCTGGGCATATTACACCAGACTGTCCAAGAGATAAGAATGGGTAAAGTAGTGGTAGTAGTAAGCAAGAGGTGAAAAAAGCAAATTATGTGAGTAAAGGCAGTTATAGCCCATGTCTAATAGGAAAAGTGTTTGAGAAAGAGTGCAATGTGTTGCTTAATTTTGGAACAGAAATTTCTGTTGTCTCACAACAGTTAGTTGATAGCTGTCATTATACTGAGAGTCAGTGAAATTGACAGGTTTTAGCAGTGAGCCGTATGTTGCTAAATTGGCTAAGGCTAATTATTTTGATAGTTGATGTGGATCTTCCTGAACAGCCAACAAAACACAATTATTAGACATATAAGCAGGTGCAACCGTGACCACTTCTTCCCCTTCCAAATCACAGCCCTCTCTCTCTCTTTTCGCCAAATTTCTGGTCTTCACTGCTAAGATTTTTATCACCTCTGAGTACTAATTTGCTTTCGCTTAGATTCAAACAATGTTTAAGAAGAAGGAAGAGAATGGGTCTAAAGGTGTGATACCTACTCCAACAAATATTGAACAGGACAATGAATATTGTAACGCGGTAGTGAGGTAAAGGAGTCTAATGGGAGAGCGGATTAGGACATTTCAGAGAATTTTTGGGGTGAGCATTGGTTACGAGCTTAGGCAGATGAGATGGAGCCTTCGGCAGAAGTAGAGGTGGTTGAAGATAGCAATGGGCTTGATTGCTGCTTAAGCAGTGAGGATGAAAAGGTGGTAGAGTGTGTTGACGGAAGTGGTGAAAGTGATGATGTTGACATTGGAGTTCCCAGAGCTAGGGATACTGATGATATTAGTTTACTTAAAAATTAAATTTTCAATGATGATACTCTAAGTGTTTGTAGAAAGCTAGGCAAAGAAAGACCGAGAGGATACTTCTGGAAGGATGTTATCCACTTCCAGAGGCAAGTTGTGAACAATCTAGGTTGGAGTGACAGAATGGTGGTTCCTCTCCCCAGACGGAAGACAGTACTCAGCCCATGAAAGATGTGGTCATCCGGGTGCAAAACGACCAAAAGACTCCATTGCGGGCAGGTTCATTTGGCCTCACTTGGCTGAAGACTGTGTTGCCTTCTGTTAGTCCTGTACAGTTTGTGCTGAATTTAATAAGAATGGTAAAGTCCAGACTCCTATGAAGGTCAGACCCCCTGTGAGTCAACCTTTTGAGGTTCTCGCTTTAGATCTGGTGGGCCTACTACCTCCAGGCAAAGGTGGCTCTAGGTCTGTACTTACATGTGCATGTTAAGTTATCAGGTGGGTGGATGGTATTCCATTGGGTTTTTTGCCATATGGGTATACTTTTGCAGATATTAACTGATAATGGAACTCAATTTGTTGGGTCACTGTTGAAAAGTTGGATTTATAAGAACAAGCTATTTAAACCGTTAACTGTAAGTGAAAAGGTTATGGTGAGGATACCAGGATTACATAGTGCTTTGGAACCAGGGTCCATATGTTGTGAGTGAAATTTTGGGACCAGTTACAGTTAAAGTGAAAAGAGATGTAAAAGATAGAACAGGGAGAATAGTGCATATGAATAATACAAAGCGTATTTCGGATTGTAAAGCAGTAGTGTATTCAGTGTTAGCAGAATATGTAGCAGACAATAAAATGGATGTGGTTGTATTGTGTGGGAATTGTGATGGTTATAACAAGGCAGACATTGAAAATGGATGTGGCTGTATTGTGTGGGAATTGTGATGGTTATAACAAGGCAGACATTGACAGCTTGACTAAGAATATAAGGCTACATTTTCTGATAAAACAGATACCTCAGAGTGGAGATTAAGCATTTGTGTTGACTACCGAGCCCTTAATTCCATCACACCATTACCGAGGATTTGGTTACCCTCCCTAGAGGAAATACTTGGGAAGGCAGGACATGCAAGAATGATGTCAAAATTTGATTTAGCTAAGGGATACCCACCAGATACCAATGAGAGCAGGGATTTGATAACATTCATTTGCCCCTTTGGGAAGTACAGGTACACAAAGATGTCTTTCGGTCTCAGAATGCACCTGCTGCATTCCAGACAGCAGTGACTAAGGTTCTTCAAGGGTGTGAGTCTATATCGATGATATTTTATTGTTTTCACCCAATTGGTCGTCTCACTTGTCTCATCTTGAAGAAGTGTTCAAGTCTATTAAGCTAGTGGGTTAACAGCAAAACTATCAAAGTGCGAGCTTTGGCAAACAAAAATTGTATTATTTGGGCCATTTGATTGGTGGAAGCATGCTTTCAGTGCACAGTATCATGTTATGGCATTGCAGGAGTTCAAGAAGCCCACAACTCAGAAGCAGATGAGATCATTTCTAGGATGTGTTGGATATTTTTGTAAATTAATTAAAGACATCAGGAAGATGTCTGCTCTACTCTCTCCAGCAGTGTCATCCAAGGCTCTATCAGTGGTGCAGTGGATCAAGCCAATGGAGACAGCATTCAGTAAGTTACTGTTATCTCTCTCTAACAATGTTCTGGTACATATTCCCCAGCCAGGAAATCAGTTCCAGCGGAAGACTGATGCAAGCAGGAGTGGCCTGAGGGTGGTACTTCATGTGATCTGGAACGAGATGACCCTAATGAGCATCAGATGACCCTGTCGGAGGCCGTTTTATGGAGGGGATATGTGGCACCACCCCCAACCAGACCCACAAGAGGTGTGAATGTGAAGGTAAACGAAGAGGCCAGAGGAAAAGGAAATAAGCTCTAAGACAAACATGCATGTTTTGTGTATTAAGTGTTGATTGGTATATCAATGCATGTTAATGTGTTGGTTGAACTGTCTGTATATAATTTGTGTGTCAGCATCATTGTTGTTCAGTTCTGTGCTTTGGACTTTTGCTCTGTGGTTGTTTTAATAATAAAATCCTATCTATTTGCAAAACGTGGGAGAGGAGAGCTAATCTTTAGTCATGTCTCTGGTGGCAGTGTAACCCCTGGAGAAGCCCGCAGGAGCATCCATGCGGGGTGGGACTTCGCGAACCGTGCTGGGAGCTACCATTGAGACTCAGCCCACACGTGAGGTGTGTGTAATGTGGTTATTTGCAGTGTAATTCATTAGAAGCATATGTCTACTTAAAAGTGGCACATTTAATCACATTGTGTACTGGCCACACCCAATGACCACACCTTTTCCTAGTCTGACCAGCTAAATTAAAGCTTCCTCCAGCCCTGCTGAAAAGTTTCAGTATTATTGATTATATATTATACCATATTGTTGAATATTTAGCGAGACAAAACTGGCCACACTTAACTGACATACATTCACAAGGAATTCAAAGAAGAAATGGCAGAATAAGGTAACTTTAGGAACACATTAATAAGAACTTTGTATCATCTTAATAATATTTATTCAATTCTTACTAGGACTTCAAACTCTTTTATTTAGCGTGTACTAACGGGTTTTTTTGATGAAATAAAAATCAATAGTGAGAATAAGTTTGTGTGCAGTACATGGTGCCTCCCGCCCTTCACTACTTCAAAACAACTTCAATCACCCCTGACTGCAATGATCTGATAAGATTTATCTCATAATCTGTTTGCTACATGCACCCAATATTTCACTAATGCACAAGAACGAACTCCTCCCTTACTTCAACAGATTGTTAATTTAATTTTAACGACATCATGACTGTTTGATATCTAGGTATTGGTATGGCAACTTTATAAAAGAGCCAACTATTTGACTATTTTGAACATGAAGTCTGAGCTCAAACATCGTACAAAACATTCTCTCTGTATTGAGCTGACGTTTCAAATGTATATTACCTTAGACTTAGTAATAAATTAAAGGTTGGTCCATTACGTACAACAATTTTAACTTGTTGAGTCCACTTATTTTGGGAGTTGCTAGTAATGTCTACATTCCAACAAATTAGAGTGTGGTTGTTAATTGACTACTACACAAAAGTTTGTCAGGCCCTTTCATCTGCTACACATGATTTTAATTGGATTATCGATATAAACTTTGGATTCTAACAACTCTATATCAATGCAGATGGTCAAACGAGTATTACAGGTACGGATGATACAATACAGTCGAGCACAACAGGGAAATTGTAATGTTGTGTTTTCGAATCACAGTTTAAGTCAATTTAAAACAAGGTTTGATCGTTTCAAACAGGATGAGATTCTATTCTGCACTAGTAATAAAACAAAACATTAAAATGCGCCACTAAACTATTACAATATAAAAATCAGATCAAAAGAACGAGCAATATCTATTAGCTATTTTAATCAGGCATCAATATAGCTAGCTCGAGCAATGAAAATGGTACATGGAAGCCCCTGTCTTCATAAAAGAGGACCAGAATCACTCACTGGTATATATTTATGCTAGGGGGCGTTACCCACAAAAGCTGGTACTGCACGGAGCGGAAAGCTTCGCATTCTCACAACTATTAGCCAGAAATTAAAAAATTAAACGTCTTCGTTCTGAGTAAATCAACGTAAATTGAGAGTAATCTCTAAAACCAGAGCGTGACAGACAAACAGACAGACAAACAGACAGACAAACAGACAGACAGACAGACAAACAGACAGACAAACAGGGCAATATACAATCATTACCTTGGACAAGTGACTTTTCTTATTTCCACACTTTTTATAGCTTTAGTAGTTTCCATGCTTTTTGAGCAACCCTAAGTCCCCAAATTTTATATCTTTAATTTTTTATTACTAGTTTCAATCCATTTTCTTCAGTAGGCTTCATTTAAACCAAGTGTTTCAGCCACATCACCAAATTCATTACACAGATATATATATTCTACACAAACATACAAAAGTGGTCGTTGCCAATGAATTAAACTTAGTGTAGTTTTACCTGATGGGAGTAGCTTAACCAACTTCCAGTAAATAGTAATCGATTATTAACTTTATTGAAATTAGAATTGTGGACCTAAAGGATAAGTGCTACTATTTTTGCTCTAGGTCTGATCATGGAGTATGTGAGAATGGTAAAAATTATAAAAATGAGACTTTTTAAATCAGTTTTAAGTTTTTGCTAATTCCATTGTATATATAAATTCTGGCGTAGAAATATGATATAGCTAAAACATCATTGGGGTTTCAAGAACAGAGCCAGCATTTTTGGAAGATAAATGTTTCCACAAAGTTGAAATCTTAGAGTTTCAGTTTTTACAGGAAGTCAAAATGGGGGGGGGGGGGGGGGGGGGGGGGGGTGGTATCAAACCTAAAGTGCTACCAGACTTTCTGATACGCTATCTGTGATAATCAAGTGTGGCATTAAAAGTTACTGATAGAACATACCAACAACATATCAAGGTATAGGCTTGACAAGAATGTTCTAGTAGATAGCTAAAAGTAAGTTAAGAGTAGATATTGGCACAATCAAAAGTGTGATGGTACTAATAGGTACGATTTAGATAGTATTAGCTAGGAGTAAATAAACAAACATAAGAGTAATTGTTCTGGTCCTTTATTAACTAATTACCACTCACTGATCATGTGAGACTATTTTAATTATTTGTTTGGTAAGTAGTGGGAAACCAGTCCATGTCAACCATCCATCTTAATGATGAAACTTAAATGTTCAGCCAATTATTTGACAACATTCTCATTAAGCTTATTCACTTTGGCAGTTTTAAGTGAACTACTTAACATCCTAAACTTACAATGGTATGCCAGCAGGGATACATGAAAGATATAGCATTGGAAATGTAGTTCTGTAATTAGTTGGCATTTCCTGTATGTATTAAAAAAGGATATTTTTTACTATAAAATCTCATACTTCACCTGGCCCATATTACAAGCCTTGCTAGAAACCTTTAAAAGGCGGGCATATTGTAAGTGAATTTAGAGACAAATGAAAGAGGCATTTCTGTACAAACCAATTGCTTCTCCATAATGAAAATTTTTCTTTGTATAACTGTAGCAACATTATGCTCTGGTAGTGCTCTTCGAGTTAAAACACTTCAATTACAAACTATTCCTCCTGAACAAAAAATTTTTCCTCCTGAACCACCAATTGATGCTTGCTTGTCACGAGAATATCAGTATTTCGATTCTTGTTGTTGTCCCTTAATTTGGTGCCCTCCTATATTCTCCTTGAGTTCTTCGCGTTCTTGTGGTTATTATTCAAATATCTGCTGCTGTCCTAGAAGGCATTGCCCTACTCTTCCTCCTATAACTCTTCCTCCTACTACTCTTCCTCCTACTACTACTACTCCTCCTCCACCTCCTCCCTGTCCTCCTAATCCAAGTTTGTAAGTATATCTAAATTATTCATAGCATCAACAGCGTGTATATTTGTACTATAAATGTTAAACTATTTGTATTAGATCAAATGCATGCAGTGTGACTGTCTTTGAGCACTCAAACTATATTGAAGGCCGTGAATTGGTCATCAAGCAGCAAAATGCTAAATTTCTGAATGATTTGATGGACAACAGAGCAGACTCTATTCGTATTCATGGCAGCTGCAAATGGTTATTTTACACAGACCCGAATTTTTCTGGCAGTTCATACATTTTGAATTCCAACACCAACTATCCCTCAGCTTCCTCTTGGAATGGACTAACTGATACCCTCTCATCTGCTAGAGTGTTGCCTCCTGCAGGTACAATTGCCATTGCTCTTTTTGAGCATTGTAACTTCACTGGACGTATGGTGATTCTGTGCCGTTCTAATCCTAATCTCCACAAACAGGAATTCGAGGATCAAGTATCCAGCGTGATAGTCATAGGAGGAACTTGGAAGATTTATGAACACCGTAATTATGAAGGAGGCTCAAGAAGACTTACTCCAGGAAACAATGGATGCTTGACTCAGTTTGATGACAAGATTAGTTCTGTCTTGTGTTGACGTAACTGTTTCAGACCAAACGTTTGGTTATCAGTAGATGTTGTTATTGTGATATTGTATCATTAGCTTAGAATATTCATTTCATGATGTCAAATTGTACTAGTAATAGAAATTTACTAATAGACTTACCACTATTTTTGTGTATTCAATTTTGTTTTTGTGAAAATTTGAACATTTTTCTGAAAACTTTTTTATATAAGTTAAAGTATTTGAAAAGCAGCTTTCTTGTAGTTATTCATAAACTTGTGTTCATGATTATATATATAGTACTTATTACATGAGTCAGAGTATGATATAGTGAAATATTCCACAAGTAGGCTAATTTATTTTCAGTAGTCAGAGGTGAGTAAAAATAAAGCCTGAGAGTGAAACGCTAGCCATATCACTCTGACAGCGTGTAATAAGCGGCTTATTCCTTGTTAGATATCTTCACTGCAGTAGTTTGTACTAGGATTGGTAACTCTTGGTGTAAAGTTGGCTGTAAAACTCTCTAGGGGCACCCCACACCCCCAGCTGATATTATATAGCAACTTCTCTAACTGGTTCAGGAGGCTTCCCTTAGAGGAAAGTAGCTGTAAAACCCCTGAAAACTGCCAAGCCAGACTGGTTGCTATAACTACTAGGGCAACGAGCTTGGCCGTACAGCCATGAGATAACACCATGTGATAAGGTAACAGGTCATGTACCTAAAATAGCACCTTGATCGTCAAATCCATACACTGCAAAATAATTGCAACACACTCATAAATTTTTAAATACAATATCCCCATGCAGTGCAATAGTCTGGATGGTGGCTATTGGTGATAGAGCTCTAGCAAAGCAAATGCCATTTGTCTGGGACCTAACCCAGACCAAGAGAACTCAATCATCATATGCCATGCCTTACCATTTACAACTTAATCATATTCATGTCTAACCACACTTACTACACTTCCATTTATTACCATAACCACCAACCCATAGCAACTTGTATCACACACTTTGCTTATATGTTCTGTAATTCCTATGTACAATTGTCTGATAAGTTTAAAACCCAAAGTCTCTAACACCAACAGGGATAATAGCCGCTTTTAGGAGCTTAGAACAAGGCTGCAATTGCATTGCGACAGCGGCTGCGTTCTGAGTGTACCGCTGGCGTTTGGGGTCTTATCGCCTGGTCCTTCGACAAACTAATATACCACCTGTGGGAGATACACGCCTGTGCCTTACAACCACAGACACTCCCCCACATTTGGTCCTTCGAGCCGCCAGACGTTTCGGCATTCCTCTACCACTGGGCCATTACTATTCGATCACGAAGCCGACCTCTGTCCATAAAGCAACAGGGTCTCCTTCGCACTTCTCTATACTACCTACTCCACTATGACTGATGAAGCTACTCACCCCCCGTCTTTGGACCTGCTCCGCAGACAACGCGGACACCGCAGAGGCGCCATCACCAGACTAGGCAAACGCCTCTCTAACCTCTATGACTGTGACCTGTCTGACCATGCCCTGGCCCGCGGAGAAGCCTTCCTCCGTGACCTCGACAAAGAAGTCGCCATCCTCGACAAACTCCAAGACTCTGTGGAGGTTGCAGTTGCTGAGGACGCGGACGCCCTAGAAGCAGAATATATGGAACGCGAAAGACACAACGAAATCAATTCCAACCTCGACATTGAGGGGAAAGCCTTCCTCACACTGGCCCAAGCTTATGATCTGGGCAAGGTCGCAACTAAACGACTAGAAGATTTTCTCAGCCTACGTGACTTTTCCGCTCCGGAGGTTCGTAGCCAGCTGAAAGCCCTCCAGGACCTACATGCCACCTTCTGCTCCAAGTCTGCTCTGTCTCCCCGCTCTGCACAACTTGCGGACATCGCCACTTCCGTGAAAGACCTCCTCGTTGAAGCCATCAACAGGGTCCCAACTACGTCATCTACTCCTGCTGCCACCACATCTACTGATCGTTCCACGGATCGACCACCACCCACCAGCCGTATGGCCCCACTCAATGTGGATCTTCCGAAATTCAAGGGAGACCCTCTGGGTTGGGCCAACTTCGAGGCACTCTTTGACTCCACCCTCACAACCAGGGCGGAGACCTTCAGTGAGGCGGACAAACGCTCCATCCTAGCAACCGCCATTCTACACCCTGAAGGACAGCGTATCCTTCAGGATGACCCTACTGCCTCTGTTAAAGACAGCCTAGCTCAGCTCCGACAGTACTTCGGACGGGCAGAGGTCGTAGTCCCACTCCTTCTCGAACGGATGCTCAACCTTCCACCGATCACTGAGTCCTTCAGCAGCCTCCAGGACTCCGTACAACGCGTCGTCAGAGGACACAAGTCTCTCGCAGCTCACATCGGGAACTCGCTATCACAGTTCCTCACCTACCTGATCAAGTCTAGACTAGACCCCCAGATGAGCCGTGATTGGCAGCAACACATTGCCAAGATCAAGAACCCAGACCTCGACGACTGGGCAGAGTTTGCCAACAACAAGATCTGCCACATGCGCCCGTCTCAGGTCCCGCCCCAGGACTCTAATCATGCGACGCCTCCGACGGCCGCCATCTCCACGCTGCCCCAGCACGCCACCATCTCTACCCCAGTTCCCCTCTCTTCGTCACCGGCGATACACTCCCTGCGCCCATGGCCAAGCCCCAAATGCGTTGCCTGCGGGGAGTCCCACCAGCTCAATCGCTGCCCCACGTTCATCGCACTTGACGTTGAGAAGAGGAATAAGACGGTCCGGGACAAACGTCTGTGCATAAACTGCTTTTCGGACAGGCACGGATGTAGACAATGCCCCAGCAAGTTCTCCTGCCGACACTGCGGTGGTAAACACCACTCCCTACTGCACAAAGATCGTGAACAGTCTTCGACGTCCGCCCCCTCCACCTCCAACGCGGCCGCCGTCGTCGACAACCCTCCTGCTCCTACCTCGCCTGCCTCGCCTCCGATGGACACCGCCTTCCCCAACACTGTGGTAGTGTCCCTCGAGAATGACTTCCACACCGCCAAAGCCAGAGCTATGTTTGATTCTGGTGCGGGTGCCTCATTGATGACGGAGGAGCTGGCTACACACTTGAAGCTCAAGCGCTACCCACAGCCGATGTCGATCTCGTGCACCTCAGGACGTATTAACTCCAAATTCTACGTCGTAACTCCACTCGTTTCCCACTGCCACACCTTCAAAACCAGACCCATCAACTTCATCGTAGTCCCCAACTTAATTTCGACTACTGTCCCTCCTAACAGGGATGAGATTCTCAAAACTCCATGCCTCAAGGATGCTACACTGGCTGATCCGAACTTTGGGGGAGCGATCGACATATTCATCGGCGTTTCCGACATAGACGACTGCGTCACCGAAGGCCCACGCAAAGTAGACGGATTACGATTATTCCAAACCCCATTCGGACTCAGTGTCTCAGGTCCCTGCTCGACAAAACTTCCGGTAGGGGCCAACGCTGCCTCCGTCCAAAGTGCTCTACCAGACGAGTTGAACTCCAAGCTAACCAAGCTCTGGGAGCTGGACCAGGTGCCCGAAGCCCCGTCCTGCTCCCCTGAAGACAGCAAAGCAGTACAACATTTCTACGACACGGTCCAGCGCATTGATGGCCGCTTCTCCGTTTCCCTTCCACGAGTCTCCAATCCACCGATGCTGGGGGACTCCAGACGCCAGGCATACAAGAGACTGCTCTCGAACGAACGCTCACTGTCGGCTAAAGACAAGTTGGACTCTTTCAATAACGTCCTCAGAGAGTATGTCGACCTGGGACATGCCCACTTCGTCCCACCAGAAGAACTGCACAACTCACCGTGCTTCTATCTGCCGGTGCACGGTGTATTTAAAGAGTCATCCTCCACCACTAAGTGCAGAGCTGTTTTCGACGCCTCGGCCGTCTCGTCCACCGGAGTTTCGTTGAACGACTGCTTGCTGACCGGACCCAACCTGTACCCACCCCTCACAGACGTCCTCATCAGGTTCCGCCTTCACCCAATCGGCTTGTCGGCGGACATATCGAAAATGTTTAGGGAGATCGCCCTCAACCTGGAGGACCGAGACCTCCACAGGTTCCTGATGAGAGACGCCCGGGGAGACGTACGGGACTGCAGGATGGAACGCCTAACGTTCGGGGTCAACTGCTCGCCGTACATCGCGACGCAAGTCCTTCATCACCTAGCCAACATTTACTCGACATCACACCCTCTAGCTTCTAAAGCTATCCTGACTGCCTTCTATGTGGACGACTTCCTGTCAGGAGCGGACTCCGTAGACGCTGCAGACCATCTCAGAAAAGAACTCTGCGACCTCCTCACCCAAGCCGGAATGACCCTTCGCAAGTGGAGGTCCAACTCGCCCGAAGTCAGAGCCCTGGTTCCGCCCACTCTCCTGGACTCTTCTTCGGAGCCACCAGCCATTGCCCAGCCGGAACAGTCACCGAAGGCTCTGGGGATTCACTGGGACACCCAAGCCGACACTCTCCATGTCGCTGTCCCCCCTCAGCCGGACACCTCCCACGTTACAAAGAGATCCATTGCCTCCGGAACTGCTGCCGTCTTCGATGTCTTAGGCCTCTTCTGTCCCACCATCATCCTTGCCAGAATCATCCTTCAGGACACCTGGAGAAGAGACCTACCCTGGGATAAGCCCGTGCCCAGGGACCTCCAAGAGAAATGGATAGCCTGGTCATCAGATTTACCGACCATCCTCTCCCATCCAATCCCGAGACGCCTCTCAGGCTCCACCAGCCAACCCACGTCCATAGCTCTTCACGGTTTCTGCGATGCCTCCGCCCTCGCCTACGGCGCAGCGATCTACTTGCGGTCAGCCCACGGGGATGGATCCACTTCTGTCTCCTTAGTGACGGCCAAAGCCCGTGTCGCACCTGTGAAACCGATGACCATACCCAAGTCCGAATTGTTAGGAGCCCACCTCCTCGCCAAACTGCTACATCACACCGCCGCCATCCTGGACGTCCCGCTGAGCCACGTCTTCGCCTGGACGGACAGCGAGATTGTGTTATACTGGCTCCCGAAGCATCCCTCCCAACTGGACCGATTCGTAGCCAACAGAGTCCATGCCATCCAAACCCTCGTGCCTCCCAAACTTTGGAGACACGTCCGTTCAGCAGAGAACCCTGCAGACCTCGCTAGTCGGGGCATGAGTGCTCCAGACCTGATTGCCTCTAGTCTCTGGTGGTCAGGACCCCCGTGGCTTTCCCTGCCTCCATCTGCTTGGCCGACTCACAAACTCTCTAAGCCATCTGCCGCCATCTGTGCTGCTATCATCAAACCCTCCACATCTATGCCAACTTCTCAATCCAAGTTCCTCGACGACCAATGGTCCCGGTTCTCGTCCTTTCACAGACTTGTCAGGGTTATTGCCTGGATCCGTCGTCTGCGCAGGAAACCTCCTGACGCCTCCGTCACCCACCTCACCTCTGAAGAGACCTCAGACGCCAAGGCCCTCCTCTTCAAACTGGCTCAGCTACAAAGTCTGCCTGACGCCTACCATGCTGCACTCAGCACATCATCTCTACCGAAATCCAACGCCCTACACAAGTTCGGACTGTCCATCTCAGACCAAGGATACCTGCAACTTTCCAGCAGAGTCAGAAACCCATTCAAACCATCCCAGCCATCCAAGCTGATCCCACTCTCTCCGAAGTCGCCGCTGACAAGGCTTCTAGTGGCCACCCTCCACGTCACGTACAGCCATGCCGGGATCTCTGCCCTCCACTCCATCCTGGTCACGACCTACTTTATCCCCAACTTACGAAACCTCCTCAAGTTCATCAGCAGACGTTGCCCCTCCTGCCAGCGAGCCTACGCTCGCCCGCTCACCCACGCCATGGGCATGTTGCCTTCCAGCCGTACCACTCCAGCCCCACCCTTCGACCGCACCGGGGTAGACTTCGCGGGACCATTTGTCCTCCGCCAGGGCTACACCAGGAAGCCGGTCTTGGTCAAAACGTACGCCGCAGTCTTCGTTTGCATGGTCACGAAAGCCGTGCACTTCGAGCTGTGTGTCTCACTTTCTACTGAAGAATTCTTGGCCACACTCCGCCGTTTTGTGGCCAGACGCGGCTGCCCATCCCATCTTCTCAGACAACGGGACGAACTTTATCGGCGCCCGGGAGGAGATCCGTGAACTTCAGAAGCTCACAGAATCCAAAGAGACTACAGAAGCCATATCAGGCTTTACTCAGGCACACGGCATAACTTGGCACCTCATACCTCCCAGAGCCCCACACTTCGGCGGTCTCTGGGAAGCCGCCGTGAAATCTATGAAGACCCTCCTGAGGAAAAACCTTCAGCCTCACGCCCTGCGTTACGACGAGCTACTAACCGTGCTACTCGAAGCAGAGGCGATCCTGAACTCCAGACCTCTCCAGCCACTCCACACAGACGAAGCCTCTGAGGGAGCGTTCCTGACAGCCGGACACTTCCTGATTGGACGACCTCTGGTGGCACCTCCAACACCTAGCCCACCTACTGGAAAACTAAGCAGCCTAAGAAGATGGAACCTCACAAGCAGACTGACTGCAGACCTCTGGCAACAGTGGACGGCCTCCTACCTCGCATCATGCGCCCAACGCTCCAAATGGTGTCAGGCAGGCCGCCGACTACAAGTCGGAGACATAGTCTTTGTAAAAGACGAAACCCTCAAGACCTGGGATTGGCCCCTGGCAAAAGTAGAGAAGATCCACCCCGGCGACGACGGTGAAGTCCGAGCGATCACACTCCGATGTCACGGGCGTACCTACGTCCGACCAACCTGCAAGATTGTGCCCTTCTACTCAGAAGAAACCTCCACCACTACCTCAACCCAGGCCCGGAGGATGTCTGGGACCTAACCCAGACCAAGAGAACTCAATCATCATATGCCATGCCTTACCATTTACAACTTAATCATATTCATGTCTAACCACACTTACTACACTTCCATTTATTACCATAACCACCAACCCCCCATAGCAACTTGTATCACACACTTTGCTTATATGTTCTGTAATTCCTATGTACAATTGTCTGATAAGTTTAAAACCCAAAGTCTCTAACACCAACAGGGATAATAGCCGCTTTTAGGAGCTTAGAACAAGGCTGCAATTGCATTGCGACAGCGGCTGCGTTCTGAGTGTACCGCTGGCGTTTGGGGTCTTATCGCCTGGTCCTTCGACAAACTAATATACCACCTGTGGGAGATACACGCCTGTGCCTTACAACCACAGACACTCCCCCACACCATTATCTAGGCCTCCTCAACTTGGAGCTGAGGACAAATTGAAAGTGATAAATTTTGAGCTCCACCGTGAAAGTTATAATTAGTTATTGCACAAGTCAAGTACTTGAAGCCTAACAACAAGTTGAAATTGAACAGTACAAAAACCAATTGGCTATTCAGAGTACTAATGTTAATCTTTAAATGACTATGCACAATTAAATCAGCTCTTAACAGACATAAGAGTGAGCGAGATTCTCTCAGGTTAATATCAAAACTTAGATTTGGTTATTTTAAACATTATATGACCTAACACTTGACTGCACCAGTTTGTGTGAAGTGCCAAAAAAAACTAGGATGGCTTTTTTTAGCACGCAAACATACAGTAATATAATTTGCAGGGAATCAAGGGAGACATTTACAATTTTGAGCCAATTGTAGATGCATTATTATACATAATTGGTGAGTGATCAAGGTGGGACACGTTCAGCTAAAACTCATGAATATTTTCAATCTCCACCAACTAATGCTCTACTTCCTTTCCGTTTCCTTGTATGTGAGTTATCAGTATTGCCCACCTGCTCAGGGCTGTTGCGAATTTTCCTTCTATGATAAACGGGATATTACGATGAATCCACCCTTAGTATTGCCGCAATTTTGGAAGATAAAGTTACTTTGGTATTTTACTGAATGTCAAATAGGGGGGACAACCCTAAATAGAGAATGCAGCACTCTCTGATATTTATGTAACTAGATGATTGTTAGGAAATAATTATGGATTTAAATAACGGTACAAAAAATGTAATTAAGCCCATTAAAGTTTAGTCACAGTTTACTCATTGCTAATATAGCCCAAATACCTCACATTTAAACCCACTGTTTAGCTAATCATATTTACTGACAACATCTTTTCCTGTAAAGTCTTGTGTGACTAGGTATAAGTGATTTACCAAACATCATGTGGCACATGCAATGAGATATATTTTGGACATACTGGACTTATATCATTGGCGAGACATAGATTGAGCGAGATTCTCTCAGGTCAATATCAAAACTTAGCTTTGGTTATTTATATATATAAACATTATAGGACCTAACACTTGGACTGCATCAGTTTGTGTGAAGTGCCTTGAAAAAAAAACTAGGATGGCTTTTTTTAGCACGCAAACCTACAGTAATATAATTTGCAGGGAATCAAGGGAGACACTTACAATTTTGAGCCAATTGTAGATGCATTATTATACATAATTGGTGAGTGATCAAGGTGGGACACGTTCAGGTAAAACTCATGAATATTTTCAATCTCCACCAACTAATGCTCTACTTCCTTTCCCTTTCCTTGTATGTGAGTTATCAGTATTGCCCACCTGCTCAGGGCTGTTGCGAATTTTCCTTCTATGATAAACGGGATATTACGATGAATCCACCCTTAGTATTGCCAATCTACTTACATTTGTAATCACTTTTCCCTCCTGATTTGTATTAAATTCTACAGGTTAATCATTTTAACCTTATGTAACTGCTGAAATATACTTTACTTAATTGGAGGAGCACGAAGCATCAAAATGTACTTAAGGAAGTGTATCTTCATGCTAAGATATGTGATTGTTCACAAGCACAATATTTTGCAAATCATTAAATCTTCTGTCTTACAATTGTAATTAACACATGGATGTGTATTTCTGTCTATAACACAAATGATGTTCAAAATATTGGGAGGAGGGGAACATACCTTCACTGCCCCACCTCCAGCCCCCTCCCAGTTCCTACATCTATGATTGGTAGTATGGCCATAACTTCCCTTCATTTCACCCAGCTCATAGCCACTTTCACCACATATTATCTTCCAAAATGAGAACTCTGCTTTACAATTTTCATAAAAAAACAACATCATTTTCCTTAAAATGTTACTTGATATAAATGTCAAAATACAATATAAAAATATCTCCAAAGCCAGTAAACCACCTCAGTTCTAAAGTCTTCATTAGTAGTGTAGCCTAGATCTTTACAGAAATATGGAGACTGTTAAAAGATCAGCAGGAACTAGAAAGTTCACACCCTATTCCGTCCCATAGCACATCAGATATATCATGCTGTGGCCACACCTTACCATATATACATATAGTGCACTAGAAAACTACATATGTGATTTTGTATCACAGAAATAGTCGCTACTGACATACCAAGGATTTGAATGTGACCATGTAACATTACTGTTTGTACATGGACAGAGATATAACACTTCACACTAAAGGGACCCTTTACCAAATATAATTATATTCATGGTGAAACAAAAACCAATGCTATTATCATTGTAGTCTAACTTATAATTGTGTTGTACACGTGTGTACAGTTGACAAAGGTTTTGGTCCCTAGATTAATCACATTTGGAATTCAGGCATACAACATTATACCAATCTCTTTTTGAAAAATAACGTTGGATATAAATATAATATTAGAATTACCCAACTTAAAATAATTCAACATTAATGTAAGTTTGAGTTCACACTTTTTAAGGTGTGAATTCACACTGAATTTGGTGTGAACTCACACCGAATTTGGTGTGTACTTCACAACATAATGATGAGGTGTGCACATCACACCATATTTTGGTGTGACTATTGTTATAAGTGATTCACACTTAATTTGGTGTGAACTACACACCTTTGGGTTTACAGTGCAGGTTTTATATCACATTTGAACGGAAAAGTGGCTGAACTGGGTGTCTGGATCAATTCCTGACGACAATCAAACATTATAAAATTATGTATTGTCTAAAAAAAGTATAGCATGTGAAGGAGGGAGACGAATGTCAAGTTTGCATTCTAGTGAGTGTTTTTATGTCATTAGGTAAGTGAGCACTCACAGCTCAACTGCATAAGGATTCATTTGGAGCAGCTCTTTGCTTATCTTACTGCCTGACTCATTGATGATGTTCAGTGTAAATTCTTCACATTGAATAGAAGCTGAAGATGGATCTGAGGATTAATCTGTGGCTCATTTGTAAATTGGACAAAAATAAGCTCACTCCAGTTTTAACAACTGTGTCTATACATTGTCTATTTCAAAAGCATAGCCGGATATCACCAACTTTTAGTAAACTCACTTCATGTCACAAGAAAAAATCTAGCTTCTCTTAATCCATACATCCATACATTCTCTTTCAAACAAAAAAAAAACCAATCCAGTTTCATCTCCAGTATATTCGATTAAGACTCCAGCAAATGCATCCAATTTTAATACCTTCACCTCTGTATTAGCTGATTGACCAACAATGCTGTTTCTACAGCACAATATTATATTTCAATCCTAGCACCATTTTTCAATCTCCAAAAAGAATACCAAAAAACTTTCCCACCTTCTGATCAATAATATTAGTCTCGATCATCCATAAACATTGATGTCATTGTGACTGCTTTTGCATCGCTTGTTTGCCATAAGGTGGGGGAGGAAAAAACTGCCAGGTAGGGGAGGGAATGAACCTTCCCTTCCCCCAGACAGCTGGGCATGCATACTTGACCTGTCACTTTGGGGAGGAGTGTACCAACCCCTCCCCCTGACAAGTGGGCAGGACTGATCTGCCACTTTCTGGGCAGTCTTTGTGACTGTTTTAGCTTTACACTGCTGCCCTGCTGTCCTTCTGGTTCCTAGTCCCACTGTTGGGACCTTACTTTGCCCTATCCGCCCTTCCTAACTATATCTCTATTTCTCCCTGCCTTGTCACACCAGAGGTCCAAACATTTCCTGCCCTGCCATATCTGGCCCTCAGTGGAGTTCCTAACTGGCGCCCACCCTGACCCAATCCCTATCCCTAATCTCTTTCTATATACTCTCCCCCCCCCCCCCCCCCCCTTGGGTGGGTGGGGCTGTTTCTTGGCCACTTTGCCCGACTGGAATCTAGGCTGTAATTTCTTCTAGCCTTTACCAAGCATTTGAATCCTGCTAAAGGGATTTCCCTCCTGCATGTGGTGTTTCCTTACTCCCGACCACTCCCACTCAATGCGGGACCTCTGCCTCGTCCTCGCCTTGCCACTCCTGAAGTTTACGTGTTAATCTTTACTGACTATGGCCTGCACTTCATAGAAACCTACGATGTCCACCTTAACTATGCGCGCATACAACCTCAAAGAAATACCACTAATCTAAAGATACATAAGCCGGTCAGGCCGGAGTCAGGCCGTAGCCTGACCAATTTTACTAATCTCAACGTTAGAAAGTATAGTCAATGAGGAATCTTATCAGCCAAATATTTTCTTTTAAGTTGGAGTCGAATAGAAATCTGAGGTCAGGAACTCATTCTAGCGAACAGAAGTAGCTAGAAACATTATATTTCACACGCATGAGTGAAGTACGTAATGCCTTACTACTTTTCCAGAATGCTAGCATGCTCAGGAAACTAGAGATTATATCAATTTATAAGACCAGTGGGAGTCTCCCGTGTTCACATAGACTGGCGTCGCCGACCCTTTACCTTCCCTATATTGGTGGGCGGGGGAGGAAGGAAAGGTAAACATTTTGTTGGAATGTCTCGTTGCGACTGTGGTGTTTCAATAATGCAGAACAACAACAATAATGGCTGGTTCACACTTGTGTAGGAGTTGGTCATATACAAGTGACAAACTCTGGAAACAAGCACTTTTTCCGTACCCTGTAGTGAGAGCGACAAAAACATCTCTTTTTAAAATTCCCTTTCATGTGCCCTGACGTTTCCCACGAAACTGTAACTTCTAAACTCGCTCTTCATCATTTGACTTTCCATAAGAAACGACGCAGAATACACTGGGGCGCATTGAATATGTGGTTGAGTAATGCGTTAACGATTCTGCAATCTGATTGGAGCGCCTCTATTTTGGTGCTGGAACAAGTAAGTCTTTGATACTAGAGAGCTACCAGACCCTTTCCTTCCTCCCCACCCACCAATATAGGGGAGGAAAAGTGTAGGCGACGCCAGACTAGTCACACGCATGAGTAAAGTACGTTCCTCCCCACCCACCAATATAGGGGAGGAAAAGGGTCGGTGACGCCGTCACACGCATGAGTAAAGTACGTAATGCCTTATTACTTTTCCAGAATGCTAGCATGCTCAGGAAAGTAGAGATTAAGACCAGTGGGAGTCTCCCGTGTTCACAGGCATGAGTAAAGTACGTGCCTTATTACTTTTCCGGAATGCTAGCATGTTCAGGAAAGTAGAGATTATTCAGGGGCGGATATAGGGGGGGCTCGCCTAGTGTCGTACGAGCCCCCCTTTTTTCATGATGAGCCCCCTTTTTTCAAGATGAGCCTTCATTAGCTAGCCACTGGATTCATTTCTTACCTTAAGCCGGAAAAGTACGAAATATACTTTTCGCTGTCCAGTTCCTTTTTTTGTTGCGGTCGCAGCCTTCTAATAGGCGCACTCCATCAATTTTTATATGCTGAGTCAGCAATTTTGCAATTCGTCCTTTTGAATGGTAGCGTGTCTAAACAATAAAACTAGACTGTTTTTAAAACCTCCTACCAAGTAAGCAGGTGAAGGTAGTAGTATCTTATAACACCATTTAGATTGTGTTAATGTAGTTAACAGTTTCATAATATTGTTTAGCTCTCCCTTAGCTCTAGGTGGGAAATTTACTTATTAAGGTATTACCTCAGATAAACAGAATTTCTTAGATGTAAATGACTGTCAATTTTATTAATTACTAAAAATATATTGACATCAGCTTAGATAGCTGAGCTGTCTGCTAAAACTTTTTTTAATGTAATTGCTGGCCAGAATAAAAATCTGGGTCACGTTTTACTTTAGGTCCTACATTGACGCATCGCGTCGCGTCACCTTACGATGTCATCGCGACGCTCGCGCGCTCAGCCCCTCAGAACGTGCTAACATGCGCCGATATGCGCCGATCACCTTGACTACTGTTGTGGTTGTTCAATAATTTTTTATTTATAACAGTGAGCAGACAACAATTGTCTGGTTAAAGGGAATTGGAGCATTAAAGAATAGTGCTAACTGTAATAAGTGTGGCAGTGTATGCAACTTTGTCATCAAGAAGGGGTCTTATTGCTGGAGATGCCCCAAGTCTGGATGCCAATCTGTAATTTCCATGAGAGATGGGAGTTTTTTTTTCTGGTAGCCATTTGAAGCTGAATGAGATAGTGGAAGTTTCTTACTGGTGGGCTTGTGAAGCTTCAGTATCTATGGCTGTACAGCAGACTGGACACTCCACCAAGACCATTGTTGATTGGTATAATTTCCATCGAGACATGTGCACAGTGGTTTCTAGACCATCCAGTGCAGATTGGAGGAGTAGGAAAAGTGGTGGAAATTGATGAGTCAAAATTTGGACGAAGAAAATACAACAGAGGAAGATACAGAGATGGCCATTGGGTGTTTGGAGGTGTAGAAAGGGGAACCAACAATGTGTTCATGGGTGACTTGTTTGACACATACTTACCTGAATATTTGTGGAGAAGAAAGTTTAAAAATGATGATCCTTTTTTAAAAATGTATGAGCATGTAAAGGAACAATACCCACTTTAATCAACCAATTTTTGTTCTATATAACCCTTATATCTTACTTAATATCATTGAAATTCCACTAATTACACTTTTACGCCATCAATCTTATAGCTGAACCTGATTAATAGTAAGGTGACGCGACGTGATGCGAGGTGACGCGACGCGATGCGCTCAATGTAGGACCTAGGACCTAAAGTAAAACGTGACCAAAATCTGTACAGATTATTACATCATATGGGCATTTAGCTAATAGCTTGTCAGAAGTGTGTTGAATTGTTTAGGAGGCCCAGGCTGAGTAGTTCAGCACTTCCAGAAACTTCACTTTCTCCTTAGGGTATTTCCCCCACTCATGCTTCTGCTCCTCCAGAGGCATCCTTGTCAGTAATCTGGATTTATCATCTCCACCAGCTCATTCTCCCTCTCAAAGTTCACTATCTTCCATCATCACCTCAGCATACAACACTTTTTCCTGGGTCCTAGTCCATTACTAGCTGTTTTGTCATCTTCACAGGCCTCTCTTGCCCCAACAAGCCAGTGCGTTGTAATGTCCATGTCCCTATCTAGTTCTCTTTCAACAATGACTGATGATGCATGTTCATCTTCCCACCTTTCAATAATGGAATCTTCATCTTTGCTGATGACTTACCAAATTCATCTTTAGTTCCTACTGAAGTGTGGAGGTGGAGGCAAAAATGGTGCCTGTGAAGCGGCCAGCTACACTGTGCACTGCTCTACATGCATGTGATAAGGATTTTTCCCTAACATTTATGTCTTTTTGCAGATTGGTTGCACTATTCCAGTAACTGCATGTGAAAATGAGAGAGCCAATAGCATGCTTAAGAATTTGAAAACCTATTTACATCTATGGGGCAAGAGAGGCTTTCATCACTGGCATTAATGAATATTATTATAATATTAAAATTGACTTGGATGATGTCATTGACATTTTTAAACTCAAAATAGCTTTGTAATTGTTTTTGTATTTTATTCATAATTTTTATTGAGCCTATTGTTACATAATTCATTCATTCATTTCCTGGACAGAATGCCATTATAATTAGCCATTTACATTATTTCTTCATAATTCAACTTCAACAATAATATACTATGTTCATTTCACTCCTTTTTTTTGCATTTTTTTTTTTTGCATTTTTTTAATCATTTTCATTAATTTCAATGGACAGAACAGTGTTACTTAGCTCGTTATATTCTTTCTTCATGGTTAAACTTGATAATTATTACTACATTCATCAAAATTTCATTAATGTTCTTTATGATGAACTGATCCATTCATTTTATTTGTTCAAGCCATTTTAATAGTTCATTTTTTCATTCCCTAGTAATGCTAATAAAATGAAGCACCCAAGGCGCAAACCCTCAGCGCTATTAAACTCTACCTAGCTATTACAATATAATCTCCTTCCAAAAGAACAAGCAATCTGTTAGCTATTTAATGAGGCATCAAAATAGCTTGACTTATGAATAATGGTACCTGGAAACGCTGTCTTCATAAGAAAAGAAGCTAAACTAGCCAGAAACACTCACCTGTATACATTTTCTATGCGAAATTTCACTTTCAACTCCGTTAACTTCCCTGAGCATAAAGCTTACTACACCGCTGGCTGCAGAAGCTGGTACTACGTGGAACTGAAAGCTTCACATTTTCTCAACGATTAGCCCGAAATTAAAAAAGTAGCTCAATAAAAGGTCTTAAATCTTCGTCCTGAGCAAGTTCATACCTAAATCAACTGTTAATTTTCAGTAATCTCCAAAATCAGAGTGTGAAAACTTGACAGGACGACTGCTATAACCTTCTTGTGCATGCACGCTGAGGGTTAATTAATGTATGAATCATAACTATGAATATACTCGTAGGAAGTAAATAGAACGCGTCCTAAAACCCCCCCTTGGAAAATCCTAGATCCGCCCCTGTATCCATTGGGAGCCTCCCGTGTGTGGGGGGTTATAAGACTAGCCTACACAATGGAGCGCCAAGTAGTAACCGATATAGCTAATAACAATAACTAACCACAACCTAGGTTAGCTATTAGACTTATTAGACAGTTCGTCCAATTCATTTCAAATCATCTCTCCAACACTTCACCCACGTTATCCCTCACGGAGCATGGTCTCCAGCAGGTAACTATGCGTGGGTGATATAGAAATCAAATAAATGTATGCGGCTGAGTGTATGCATGACACATTGAGAGTCTCTTTATAGTCAAGAAGGGGGATTAGCTCTGAAGAAAGGTGTAATTGACATTAATCCAGCAGTAGCCAGCTGATGCACTGAAGCAATAAACTTCACTTGTTTGTTGTTGTTTTCTGAGTAGCTAGTTATTCATTTTTTGTTGTTGTTGTAATTACTGATTTAGCTAAATGGTGTTGAAAACTAGTAAAATATCAAGACCATAAATAAAGCTGATACTTGAACAAACACCTTGTATGGCCTGACCAATCAAAGATAGCTTCCTACTCCCCGGTACAGCTTCCTCCACACCTTTCCTTCCCCCGAGCCCTCATAAAACAGGAAGGTAAGGTCGGCTATACGCCAAACTATTATTGCAGCGCTGAAGTTTCGCACATCCGGTGCTTCAATATCATTGGCAGTGACCTAAAAGGGAAGAGGTGAGCTAATGGAAGCAAGTAAAGAATCGTTTGGACGTAAAAATGAAACTGCACATCTGCTGCTGGGAAATAAAGTAGGCAAACCGTGGATTAAGGGAGCTCGAAGAATCAGAAGGGGTGGTGTTTGTATTCGATCTAAGGCAGCTTGGTTTACTTTGATCTGGTGTTGCTGTATTGGTATTACATATGGACTAGTTAGCAACCCCAGTAATGGCATCTTTCAACTTATAGGTGTTTATAATATGGTAGCACTATATGTTGTTAATAGCATATTTCTATGCTTTTATCCCTTGGCTGGATATTTAGCTGACAATGTTGTTGGAAAATACAAAATGATTATTCGAAGCTTACAGCTGCTACTTATAGCTATCCTGGTTTCCATTGTACCAACTGCAATCTTTATGGCATTGTTTTTTACTGGACAGTTCGCAGGATTTGTTGGAATAATAGTAGTACCTGTCTTGTTCTATTTTGCCATGAATATTAGTTTTATAGGGTTCAATGCCAATGTGATTCAGTTTGGTATGGAGCAGCTCCATGACTCTCCAGTTCACTATCAAAGTCTGTTCATCTACTGGTATGTGTGGGTATATTATTTAGTGCAACTTATAATTGTACAGCCTTGGAATATGGTGTTTACGAATGATTTTTTTGTAGCCATTCCGTTATGTGGATCATTACTTTTATTAGCATCTTTTGCTATAATTGCAGTATCTTTGTGTGTGGCTCTTAAAAGGAAAAAGTGGTTCCTTATAATTCCATCTGAAGTTAGTCCTTACAAATTAGTTTATAAAGTCACTCAATTTGCTAGGCATCATAAAGTTCCAATTCATCGCAGTGCATTCACGTACTGCGAAGATGAGATACCTACTGGATTAGATCTTGCCAAAAATAAATATGGTGGTCCATTTACTACAGAAGAAGTAGAGAATGTGAAGGCATTCTACGGTATTCTGAAAATCATAGTGGCTTTAGGTCCGGTGTTTTTGTTCACTTATGCAGTAGATCCAGCAATGTTCTGCTATATACAATCATTTCAGTGGGACTATAGTAGTGATGGTGGTATTTTTCAAGAAAATAGCTATCATTATTTTTTTGGTGACAATACTTTGTCTTCAGCCATAGTTGTCATTTTAATTCCTTTATGTTTGGCTATTAAGAACAAGTATAACTGTCCTTACTACCTTAATATGTTGAAAAGAATTGGTTTAGGAATTATATTCCTAATTATGGCTTTAATATCAATAGCTGCTTTAATTTCACCTCTACATTCGTTTGAGAAACCTGACTGCACTGTTATCCCTCTTTATTATGGTTACAATAGCAGCTCTACTGCTCATTTAAGTTCTCCTGTGATAATGTACCTTTTGCCAATCCTCCCACGATGTTTATATGGAGTATCGAATCTGTTGCTATACACAGCTCTGTATGAGTTTATCTGTGCCCAGAGTCCTTCCTCTATGAAGGGGCTACTCATTGGACTGTCCTTTTCTGTCAAGGGAGTTTTTCAAGCTCTTGGAGCTGCTTTTGCAATTCCACTTTATCTGCATCGATTTCAAGGCTTTGATTTGCTGTATTATGGAATAAACATAGCACTAGCTTTTGTTACATTAGCAATATTCAGCTACTTTGCTCGAAGATATCAATATAGAGAAAGAGACGACATCTGTGATGTATATCGCTATGCAGAGGAATATTACTCCAACTCTCAAGAAGAGAAACATTATGACTAAAAATTGTGTTGCTTGTGTAAATTATATTTATACAGCTATGTATTATATATTATTGTGGACAAAACTTTTGTAGATTTTAAATTTATTTTTGTAGTATAGCTATATTGTTCAAGAATTACAGAAAATGCAATGGTATAATGAGTATTTCATGAATTAAAAGGACATGATGACTAATGTACAAGTCCATAAATTTACTCTCTGCTCATTGCCATAGATGTCAGAGCTGCTATCTCCTACTAACACATAGGCTATACATATATTATCCTGCCATGTGGTAAATGGTTCAATGAAATGTGTGACATACCTACCAATGATAGGGTAAATGAGAAAAATTTGTTTGCTTGCCCAAGCGATTTAATTTGTTGTTCTGCTTTGATAATTCTCAAAGAGATTGTTTCATTTAAAAAAAGTAGTAGTAGGTTCAAAAGACATAATACAGTTGCTGGTATATATTTCTGAAGCCGCCATGTTTCTTCATACTGGCAAAACTTTCTATACCAGAACATATCAACATATACTTTATTATACATGTCGTGTCTCACCAGAACTTTTTGCCTTAGAGCACACAGAGAACAACATAGAGCAATGAGATTATCATTCTTGCAAGCATTTATATATATATATACATGGATAGATATAGCTATATAAAATATACACACTCAAACACAAACATGTAATAACAAATACATCCATAGCAATATTGATTACGTAATGTGAAGTTCAGCATTATATCACTTCATAGAACAGTTATACAATTTAATAGCCCGTATGTGGTGTGAAGCACTACTGTAATACTCCTAGTAATGCTACAAATCAAATAAGTGGACTACCTACTTGGAAACTGTATCGGTGCATTATCTTATCATACATCATTAGCATTGCATTTCTATCTGCCCACTCACTGTCACCACATCCTGGCTTTTCCTCCTCACGAAACTATATCTTTATCTGTGTAGAAACTACAGTGTGTATGTTCCATTATTAGTTCAAGAGAATGTTGTGTTTGCATATTTCCACATTACTCATCGTTTCGTTGTTGTATACAAACAGTGTGCGCCATTTCACTTTCATACCATTACACTTAGAAAAGGAAAACTGGTCTACACTTCACCGCAATGATCAGCAGTCAGTTTGATTATATGTTTGACAATAACCAAAATACAAAAATTAAGAATGACAGATTCTGGAGTTATCTTGCTACAGTTTCAATTCGTCCTGGGGGCTAAAATGTTCATCGAGATATAATATTACATGCATTCTGAGCCACAACTCTGATAGCTGGGGCCCTGCATGAACTTTATAACTCACTTCGCCACCTTGCAGTCACCACTATATTTCATTTTCCAAAAACATGAAACTATTTGAAGACGTGAGACAGATGATAACAAATTGTCAGACCTATGCAAACTCAATTTTTCAAGCCCACCTAATTTAAGGTACTCAACTATTTCAGAAAAAAAAAAACAATTAATTTCAAAGGCCCTCAGAAATCCATCAATCACTTCTTGAATACCACTGATGGGTACAATCAATTCACATTTTGTGTTCTCATATGTAAGGATGTTAATACTACTATTAGTGTTATCCAGTGTGTATGTCAGCTCTTCTCCGTCATTAGAAGGCCTGCATATATCCAGTCTGATAGCGGCGGGGTTCCTCTTTCACGAACCGGGATCTTTTGCCAGTTTTCTTTCTGAATTCATTAGCTGTACCACTGCTTACTTGTAAGGGTCAAGTAGAGGTATATTCTCTATTGTGCACATCATATGCTACATGAACAATTCTTCTTTCAGATTTGTTCCAATGGAAAATCACTTGGCTGATCCTGCCATCATTAAGTGTCATGTTCACACAAAGAAGACTAATCCCATAGTCAATGAGATTTAACTACTACAAGCCAATCCACAATATTGTCACTGAGCAAAGTAAGCAACACAATCACGACTGAAATATCCCAAAATGTCTCCGATAAAACAAAATCAGAAATTAATGCTGCCTCATTAAATACAACCCCTACTCCTAGTGAGCTGGTGGTGACACCAATACAATGGTTGAGCCCCCAAGTACTCCAACATTCACCCGAATACTACTGTTAAACTTACTAAAGGAAAAGGGAAAATAACAAGGAACTATTCATGCACAGTGCATTTTATCTCCATTGTGCTGTTGACACTATACTACTTTACATATTGATTATGCCACTATTTATCCACCACATGTTTCTAGGCTGTTAAAAGCATGCATCTTGAAGCATAACTATTTCAAGAACAGTTACTTTATTCATAGCTATAATACATGCTATGCATGCCAGTCCCTAGCCAGCATGAATTTTTCGGGTTACTTGTAAGTTCCACCCTAAATTAATGATATTAATAGATGAAAAGTTTTGCTAATCTGACGAACCTATATGAATTTTTTTTTAAGCAGTTGGTGTATCAGATGTGTCATATCACTATCATTATGTACAAATTCATTCACTTTATACAATACTAAAGCTATTTGGATTTAAATCCATTAAGCCCATTAAAGTGTAGTCACATTTTACTCATTGCTAATATAGCCCAAATACCTCACATTTAAACCCACTGTTTAGCTTATTATATATTTACTAATGACATCTTTTCTTATAGATATTCACTGACACCCTTTGCATTATTAATTCCTGTATAAAAATCTTTTCTGTGTAAAATGTATAAATCAACACAGCTTAATAGTAGTGTTTGATATGTGATCGTCAAATCCATAGACTGCAAAATCATTGCAACACTCATAAATTTAAAATACAATATTCCCATGCAGTGCAATAGCCTAAATGGTAGCTATTGGTGATAGAGCTCTAGCAAAGCAAATGCCATTATCTAGGCCTCCTCAACTTGGAGCTGAGGATAGATTGAAAGTGATAAATTTTGAGCTCCACGTGAAAGTTATAATTAGTTATTGCACAAGTCAAGTACTTGAAGCCTAACAATAAGTTGAAATTGAACAGTACAAAAACCAACTGGCTATTCAGAGTATGTACTAATGTTCATCTTTAAATGACAATGCAAAATTTAAATCAACTCTTAATTTAAGGAAAGAATGAGTCAGTCCACATACTTATATATGGAATCAATTATTTCTACAGTCAGTAGCAGAATACTTGGACATAGATATGGGAATTCATTATCTACTCTACTTACAGTAACAATTAATAAGTTCTATGTAGGTGGTGTATCTCTTACACATGGACTGCCTGACACCTTACAACCATGTTCTCACTTGGACAATCCCTATCCTTGGTGGACAGATCACATCTAACCCTGACCATTAACATTCTCTCTAGCAGCTCAAAACTCCTGAAGACGTGAAAGCAGTTATTGGGTACTGGAATTTTTATCTCACTACTCCCAGTAGATTTGAGGCAATTCTGTGAAGAAATGACCACTTACCACAATTCCCACCTTACCTCTATCTAAGGGAGCCTATAAACACTTCTAACAATTCATGGAGGTATTTCTTTACTGGTCTACACTTCACCGCAATGATCAGCGGTCAGTTGATTATTATGTTTGACAATAACCAAAAGACAAAAATTAAGAATGATAGATTTTGGAGTTATCTTACTACAGTTTCAATTCATCCTGGGGCTAAAAATGTTCTTCGAGATATATTATTACATGCGTTCTGAGCCACAACTCTGTTAGCTGGGGCCCTGCATGAACTTTATAACTCACTTCGCCACCTTGCAGTCACCACTATATTTCATTTTCCAAAAACATGAAACTATTTGAAGACGTGAGACAGATGATAACAAATTGTCAGACCTATGCAAACTCAATTTTTCAAGCCCACCTAATTAAAGGTACTCAACTATTTCAGCACAAAAAAAAACAATTAATTTCAAAGGCCCTCAGAAATCCATCAATCACTTCTTGAATACCACTGATGAGTACAATCAATTCACATTTTGCGTTCTCATATGTAAGGATGTTATTACTATTAGTGTTATCCTGTGTGTATGTCAGCTCTTCTCCCTCATTGGAAGGCCTGCATATATTCAGTCTGACAGCGGCGGGGTTCCTCTTTCACGAACCGGGATCTTTTTCCAGTTTTCTTTCTGAATTCATTAGCTGTACCACCACTGCTTACTTGTAAGGGTCAAGTAGAGGTATAATCTCTATTGTGCACATCATATGCTACATGAACAATTCTTCTTTCAGATTTGTTCCACTGGAAAATTACTTGGCTGATCCTGCCATCATTAAGTGTCATGTTCACACAAAGAAGACTAATCCCATAGTCAATGAGGTTCAACTACTACCAGCCAATCCACAATATTGTCACTGAGCAAAGTAAGAAACACAATCACGACTGAAATATCCCAAAATGTCTCCGATACAACAAAATCAGAAATTAATGCTGCCTCATTAAATACAACCCCTACTCCTAGTGAGCTGGTGGTGACACCAATACAATGGTTGAGCCCCCAAGTACTCCAACATTCACCCGAATACTACTGTTAAACTTACTAAGGAAAAGGGCAAATAACAAGGAACTATTCATGCACAGTGCGCTTTATCTCCATTGTGCTGTTGACACTATACTACTTTACATATTGATTATGCCACTATTTATCTACCACATGTTTCTAGGCTGTTAAAAGCAGATGTCGTCAGTAAATATGATTAGCCAAACAGTGGGTTTAAATGTGAGGTATTTGGGCTATATTAGCAATGAGTAAACTGTGACTAAACTTTAATGGATTTAATGGATTTAAATCCAAATAGCTTTAGTATTGTATAAAGTGAATGAATTTGTACATTATGATAGTGATATGACACATCTGATAATTTATCCTCAACTTGGAGCTGAGGATAAATTGAAAGTGATAAATTTTGAGCTCCTCCTTGGAAATTTTAATTAGCTATTGCACAAGTCAAGTACTTGAAGCAGCCTAACAATAAGTTGAAATTGAACAGTACAAAATCCAACTGGCTATTCAGAGTACTAATGTTAATCTTTAAATGACAATGCACAATTAAATCAACTCTTAATTTAAGGAAGGAATGAGTCACTCCATGACATAATTATAAATGGAATCAATTATTTCTACAGTCAGTAGCAGAATACTTGGACATAGATAAGGGAATTCATTATCTACTCTACTTACAGTAACAATTAATAAGTTCTATGTAGGTGGTATATCTCTTACACATGGACTGCCTGGCAACAGATAATACATATGGACATTCACTGCTAGTGCTTAAGGCACATCCTACATCTGTCCCTGTACCAAATTTAGTTGGTTATGGGTACCATCTTTGTATTGAATTATATCATTGGCGAGGCATAGAGTGAGCAAGAAATCCTGTTATGATTCTGTGGGCAGAGTAAGGAACAAAGAAGGTGTTGATAGACTGTGTACAGTTGAAGGGTGGTAGAAGTTTTACACACTTTCTGTTATTTATTTATTTTGTTCTGTTTTGTTCTGTTACATACATTGTGTTACTCTGAGCTCTCTTTAGTTTGTTACTGAAGACCTCTAAACACACAGTATTACATTGCACTAATGATTCCCAACCGTGCTACTGGTTGTCAGTGAAATGTTATTCCCCTTTTATGTTTAGGTTGTTATGTTTTGCTTTTCAATGCATTCCTTTTCTTGACCTACTCTTATGTTATGTTTCAGTAAACTTTCTCTTCCCTTACTTCCCCATGTCAATTCAGTGATATTAATTTTACTGGTCTTTGGTTTACTTCTTTGTTCCTTACTCTGCTCATAGAATCATAACTGGTTATTTCTTCAACCGTACACAGTCTATCAAAACCTTCTTTGTTCCTTACTCTGCTCATAGAATCATAACAGGTTATTCCTTCAACAGTCTAGGCTGCCTTGGGAAAACTTCTACCACCCCTGAACAATTTTCACACTTTGGACTCTTACATAAATATATTTCCTGTAATGTAATGTATGTATTATATTCACTGACTCCTCTGGCTTACTGTCATTCACTCACATCACTTGCACTAGAAGGCCCACAAGGCCGAGAATTTATGCTATTGAAATTGATATATCTCTGATAAAGTCTAAACACCTGCGGGTCTTCTGCCTTGCATAGCTTGGCAATCTCTAAACCAGTGAGTGATCAAGGTAGGACACATTCATGTAAAACTCATGAATATTTTCAATGTCCACCAACTAATGCTCTACTTCCTTTCCCTTTCCTTGTATGAGAGTTATCAGTATTGCCCACCTGCTCGGGGCTGTTGCAAATTTTCCTTCTATGATAAACGGGATATTACGATGAATTCACCCTTAGTATTGCCAATCCACTTACACTTGTAATCACCTTCTCCCTCCTGATTTGTATTGAATTCTACAGGTTAATCATTTTAACCTTATGTAACTGCTGAAATATACTTTACTTAATTGGAGGAGCACGAAGCATCAAAATGTACTTAAGGAAGTGTATCTTCATGCTAAGATGTGTGATAGTTAAGTTCAACCTCCTATCATTCACAAGCATAATATTCTGCAATGACCAAATATCAAATCATAATGTCTTCTGTCTTACAACTATAATTAATACATGGATGTGTATTTCTGTCTATAACACAAATGATGTTCAAAATATTGGGAGGAGGGGAACATACCTTCACTGCCCCACCTCCAGCCACCTCCCAGTTCCTACATCTATGATTGGTAGTATGGCCATAACTTCCCTTCATTTCACCCAACTTATTGCCACTTTCACCACATATTATCTTCCAAAATGAGAACTCTGCTTTACAATTTTCATATTACAAAAAAAAAACATTTGCCTTAAAATTTTACTTGATATAAATGTCAAAATACAATTATAAAAATATTTTCAAAGCCAGTAAACCACCTCAGTTCTAAGTCTTCATTAGTAGTGCAGCCTATAAGACCTTCACAGAAATATGGAGGACTGTTAAAAGAACAGCAGGAACTAGAAGTTGATAAAAGAGTAACTGAACTTTTCTAGACTTCAGATAGATTGAATATCATCAGCAAAACAAGACAACTACATGCACAACAACTTAAGCAAAAAGGTGAGAATAACATCCATTAATAGATGAATGGTAGCTATGGAAACATTGATGAGGTGCAACAATGTAACCAAAACAATGACTCGGCCCTGCAATGGTCCACGAGTTCACACTCCTCCCCCCTTCTTTTGCGACAACTAGTTTGACGTGATTCTTGATAAAGCATCCGCATTTCCATTGTCTTTGCCTGGACGATGGCAGACTTGGAAGTTGTATGGCTGAAGAGAGAAACTCCAGCGTGTTAACCTGGCATTGTTCTCTTGTAGTCGATCGAGCCACTCCAGAGCCCGATGGTCAGTCACTATGGTGAAGTGACGACCCAATAAATACACTTGATATGCTTAGTGGCTAACTTAATGGCCAATAACTCCTTCTGTTCTCGAGGGAGTAGTTTCCGGCTATAATAGCTCACAGGATGTTCAAACCCGTTGTCATCCATCTGGGTTAGTACCGCTCCAACTCCTCTATTTGGGCATCAGTCTGCAGGATGAACTGCCGTGAGAAGTCTGGGCTCTGTAGAACTGGTGAGGAGCACAACAACTCATTTAGCTTGCAGAAGGCCGCTTCACAGTGAGAGTCCCATCGAACTTGATTTGGGGCTGTCTTTCTTGTCAGGTCAGTAAGAGGAAGTGCAATAGTAGCATAATTGGGTATGAACTTCCTATAATACCCGGTAAGGCCCAGAAAGGCCCGAACATCTGTCTTGGTCTGAGGAATAGCGAATTCTTGCACTGCCTGTACTTTGTCCAATTCTGGCCTGACCACTCCACTGCCAACAATGTGGCTTAAATAACTGCAGGTCTTCATTGCCAACTGACATTTCTTGGGTTTGGCTGTCAATCCAGCATCTTTCAGCCGGTGCAAAACTTGTCGTAAATGCTGGAGATGGTCCTTCCACGAAGTGCTAAAAATCACTAAGTCGTCAATATAAGCAGCTGAAAAGTCATTCAGACCATGAACTAGCCGGTCCATCAATCTTTGGAATGTGGCTGGCGCCCCCTGCAGGCCAAATGGCATCCATTTAAACTGATATAATCCAAATGGAGTGATGAATGCCGTCTTGACTCTGTCAGCCTCTGCCACTGGCACCTGCCAATAGCCCCGGGGTCAGATCTATAGTTGTGATGAAGGATGCCTCACCCAACTGATCAATCATGTCCTCTATTCTGGGCATAGGATAAGCATCTGAGACTGACACCCCATTCAGCCGGCGATAGTCAACACAAAGCCGCAAACCTCCATCCTTTTTTTTCACTAACACTATCGGTGCCACCCATTCACTGTGAGATGCTTCAATGATATCCTGAGCTAGCATTTCCTGCAACTCCTGCTCCACTTCTGCACGATAAGCTTGAGGTAGCCTGTATGGAGATAGCCTCACTGGACGTGCTGCTCCAGTCTCAATCTTGTGTTGAACTAGTGGTGTACAGCCTGGCTGATTCTGAAACACCTGGGCAAACTCTGCCATGAGAGTGTTGAGCTGTTCCTTCTGATCTGCTTTCAGATGATCACTAACCGTGGGTTGATCGCTAGGTTCACCGTCTTTCCAAAACACAATGTCCTCCTCCTCTCCTTGCACCTCTGCTGTCGCTAGGTTCACCGTCTTTCCAAAACACAATGTCCTCCTCCTCTCCTTGCACCTCTGCTGTCGTTTCTACCAGGTAGTTAGAACTAATTTTTTGGCGAATTTTGAACTCCTTTAACATGTTGACATGGAACACTCTTCTCCTCTTCCTGTGGTCGTGCATGTCCACCTGGTAATTAACTTTTCCTGTGCGCCATACTACCTGATATGGCCCTTGCCATTTTGCCAGAAGTTTACTTGATGATGTAGGGAGTAAGACCAGCACTGGGTCTCCTGGCTCAAATTCTCTAATTCTGGCATTCCGATCATACCAGCGCTTCTGCTTGCCCTGAGCCTTGCTGAGATTCTCTTGGACCAGCTCCGCCATCCCTTTCAACTTCTCCTGCGTCGATAGTACATAAGATATGACACTTTCACTGCTCTTCTTGCTGGCTTCCCATGACTCCTTCAAAATGTCTAATGGTCCCCACACATTTCTCCCGTAAAGCAACTCGAAAGGAGAGAACCCAGTAGATGCTTGGGGCACCTCTCTGTAAGCAAACAAGAGGTATGGAATCCACTCATCCCAGTCTTTGCCCTCACTGGAGACGGCTTTTCTTAACATGCTCTTCAATGTCTGGTTAAAACGCTCCACTAAACCATCAGTCTGTGGGTGGTATGGGCTGGTGCGAATGGACTGGATGTGGAGTAATTGATAAAACTCAGCCAACAGTTGGGAGGTGAAGTTGCTGCCTTGATCCGTTAAAATTTCTTCTGGCATGCCCACTCGAGCAGCAAAGATCTTGATAAGCTCCTCTGCTATGTGTGCCGCATTAATACCCCTTAGAGGTACTGCTTCTGGGTAAACGTGTTGCATAGTCACAGAGTACCAGAATATACACATTACCAGATCTACTCCTGGGTAAGGGTCCCACAATGTCCATGGCAACCTTCTTGAATGACTCTATGATAGGTAGCGGCATAAGAGGAGCTGGAGATGCCTTCCGACTAGATGTCTTTTGGCATATCTCGCAACACTTGCAAAATTCCTCAAGATCCTTGAAAACTACTGTGGGCCAGTAAAAAATGCCGTAAGATGCGCTGTCTTGTCTTGTCTGACCCAAAGTGACCCGCCAAGGGGATTTCATGGCCTAACTCGAGTACTGCACGTCTGCAATTAATTTCAGTTACTCTGCTTTGATAAAACTCAAAGAGATTGTTTCATTAATAAAAGTAGCAGTAGGACGTACACATCAATAGCAAATAATGCATGATTACATGGTGTGAACTCCAGCACTATATCACTTCATAGAACAGTTATACAATATTATAATAGCTAGTATGTGATGTTGTGCCCCATTAGTATCAGAACTGGTGAAGCACTACAGTAGCACTCCTAGTAATGCTACAAATCAAATAAGTGGACTACATCTACAATTTCTGGTAGTTTATTTATTAGCTTTCGTAGTAGATATAGCTATAAATACTCCTCTTTCTAGCCCTTTGTCGATGAGAACATGGTAATGTTGGAAAATGTAGATTTTTGCTTGTTATCAACACACATTTCAAAATGGTTATGCATTAATTTTTTTATTATACTGTATCATGTGAGGGTCTGAACCCAAGTAAAGAGTGAGAGCAAAAGCAATTGCAAATAGGCCACAATCTGCAGTACCAATTTGCCTCTGAACTTCTACATATCTTATGTAAAAGGAAGGGAAAACACATTCAAAGTTGTTTCTTCAAAGACAATAAACTGCCACCACTAAAACTACTGTCAAACACATCCACAGCTCCTTTGGGTGAGAATTTGTTGGACGCACACACCCAATGAATACTATTGACATGGATAATTTGTATAAAATCATCACTTCCAGAATTATAATGTGCACACTGTTCTAGCGTAAGGGTATCTTGAAGACCTTTTTGAAGTGGAAAATGCTCTCGTAGCAAAGAATGTGCCGCATTAATATGCTTATCAGAAAGCCATTCTCCATTCCTCACCGCTGTTCGATCGTTTTCATGCAACCCTAACTGTTTGTTCCAATATACCACAAATGAAACTTTAGAGTCAGGAATAGTTGGTGCAGGAATACTGGAACTAATAGGTGATAAGTCGCAAGTAAAATCAGAGGTTCCATTCTTTATGGGAGTACTGATGGATTTGCTTGGCTGAGCTACGATAAAATAAAAAGTAGCAGATAATACCAATATAAACATGAAATTAAAACTATTCATTTAGGGTGCTCAGCCACTGAAAGCAGTTGTTAGCACAAAACCACAAAACCAAGTGGCATTTTGCTATTTATGTAGTCCCCTTTTCTGTATATTTGGTCTTACTTCATTGCAGCATTTGAAATAAGTACAAAAGGACAATAATATTAAGTTAAATTTGAAAAAAAATAAGACCAATCAGAAATAGAGAAACAAGTGGTAACAATTTGTGGCTATTTTGCATTATTCTAAGGCCATCATTGAAGCTATTGAGCTGATCTTTCGTTAACAATTGCCGTCTATGGAATTACAGAGCCATATAGTTACATCTGTAGCTAGTTTCTATTGATAGGCATATGTCCATAAATAATTATAAATAAAAAGAAAATACAAATATATGGCTCTGTAATTCTGAAGATATGGTTATAAAATAAATCGGCCCCCACATCATTTCAAAAATGGCTTCAGAATAATGCAAGATAGTCAGGTCATAAGTATGCATCTGCTGTTTCTCAGTCCCTGATTGGTCACTATCTTTCAAACATAACTTAATGAAATTGTCTTATTGTTACTATTTCAACTAAAAAGTAAGCCTAAAACATTCACAAAAAGAGAAATAGACAAATAATAAAAAGGTCACTTGGTGGTTTTGTGCTAACCACTGCTGTCATTAGCTGAGCACCCTTGTTACTAAATAATAATATAAATGTATCTCACTTCAAATTTGATGCGACAATAGCTTGTGAAAGAAACAACAAACATCTGCTATTTGTACTAATCATAGTCCAGCTGACTTTGTCGCTCATTACCATCGTTTGCACTAGTCATTACTTGCCTTACAGCGGGAAATATCTGTAGACACAAGTAAAAAAAATATTGTTGTAAGTAAGAAGTGATTGAACTTTATAATAAAGCATACTGTAGGTGTGCTTATAAAACATGAAAATGCACCATGTATATAAACTATACAGTACCTTCAAGTAAAGGTGAAGTATTAAAAAGAGTTCTTTGTACAGAAGATGTTAATCTGTTCAAGTGTTGGCATTGGGGGAGGAAGTGGTGAAATGCTGTCATCAAGCAACGCTACACAAGTTTTGTTAATAGTATAAATCTCCTAAACAGCAAACCTAGTGAATACTTACAGCGATGAATATCAGGGGATGAATCTGAACTTTCGAACTGAAACACCGAATCTTCAGTGAGCTTTGCTCTTTCCTCTGTTAACTTGTGATACTTCTTTAATTGAAAGCCATTCACAGCTTTCTTAAGAGTCTTGCCTACGAATAAATGCATAACAAAAATGCATTCAGTTCATAGAAAATATTATTATTGCTTACCAGTTTTGATACTAGATAGTTTGTAAACACACTTTCCCATGCAGTGCTTATCTTGTATGGTCCTAAATAATGTCTTTCCAATATTCCATTCTTTCTTCCATCTCGGTGACTATTTCTCATCAAGACTAAATCTCCTACGATATGGTTCTTCAAAGTAGCATGAACAAAGGAAGAGATTTTAATTAATACACAACTAAATACAAGTAAAAAATATATAATGTTGAATTCGTTCTTTACAATACTATAGTTGTGTGCTTAGCACGGTATGGTGAGCAAGTTAGTCTTACTTGGAAAAGCTTGCAATTATGATAGCTAGAATAAACTTACAGTAAATGTAAATCTAGACTCATTCAGTGCTAGTACTTTCCTTCTTAAGGGTGGGGGGAGGAGGTTTATTGGAAGACCTAGTTCATATTTTTTTACAAAAAAAGTAATGTTTTTTTATTTTCTTATTCGTAAAAGTAATTCTTCATAAACAGACAGGATTTTATAGAAGGTGAGGGGGTGGCAAATTTGTGATTCTTCACTGTTGAAAATCCCCCCACCAAAAAAACAAAAAACAAAAACATTCAAATTTAAAAACCAAGTAAGAAACAAGTAAATACAGTGCTAATTTAAGAAAGCAACAATTATTGTACCTCTTCCTATAACCACTGTATAGAACCCTGGTGTTTCTGTACCTCATACACAAAACTAAAAAAAAAAAAAGAATAATCACGCACTGGAAATTGCTCTCAAAGATGGAGGAAAGAAAAGTTTGTGGCATACAAGTTTGTTCCAGCTTTAATCACTTCATAAATTCTGGTCTCTTTTAAACATTTCTATCCACAACACTTTGCTATATCCCCACTACCAGTTTTGTGAACTATTATGTCATGTCTTGCTTCTTTAATTGCTTACCAATTAATTGAATTGTAGAAGAGTAGAAATAAAGTAACCCATAAATTTAGATTCTTACCCCAATCCTTTTCAGTTTTTTATCATAATAATTTTTCTGGCGGACTTGAGATTTGTCAATGTTTCTTTTAACTTTCTGGTAAATTCCTTTCTTCACATCATTCATTGTCTGAACATAATTCTCAATATTATTATCCTGATCATTACTATTGTCTTGTATATTGCCCAAAATCTCCATTTCAATTGGCAAAACAGGTTTTCTAACAAATGCAAAATAGTAATAATAATAATAATAATAATAATAATAGTAATAATAATACTATAAGTTCCCTAAATCATTACCATCATACCTCAAATACATAACCTCAAAAGGTGTTGTATTTGTTGACTTCTGAATAGAGGTACGATGAGCAAACAGCACACTATCTATGCAGTCGTCCCAGTCATCCGGCTCTTTTCTAACAAACTTCAGCAATGATTTTTGTAAAGTTTGATTAAAATGTTCCACCAATCCATTCGTATGTGGGTGGTAGGCCGATGAAATTCGGTACTCCGTTCCAGTAGGACGAAAGAAGATACTTGCTTACTGCATTTACGAATTCACGACCTTGGTCACTGATAACAATTTCAGCACTTCAAAACCTTGCCAACAATAATTTCAATGACAACAATTAATACAAAATTTAGTTGGTTACAACACTACTGTATTCATTTCTACCTGCATAGCATTTTGTACAAAAAAAGAGCTAACTCCTTTAGCTGACTTGTCCTTCAAGGAAAAGTAGTCAACTAAAACTACTATGTACCTGTTCCCTCTTGCAGTTACAGGGAGTGGTCCCACAATATCAATACCAATCTATGTATACACACAAATAAACAATTACCTTTAATTACACATTAATTCTATTATATACTATTTTCATCTACCATTTTCCATTATTGGGAATGAACTTTAATGGGATGCAGTCGAGCAATTTCTTTACAGAATTTTCCATCATTTGTAGTTTGGTATTCTTGGCAGAACTGTATCATTTCAAACATCTGTAGTAAGCATTGGCCAATAAAATCTGCTGGAGAATTTTTCCAGGGTTTTGTCTCTACCATAATGTCCTCCTAATTGAAGCAAAGAACATATACTCTGGAAATGGGGGGCTTAAATGCCCACCCACGCATTTATTTTGTGCAAGTATTTCTCTAGACTTGTATTTTATTTAATTATTAAAAATTGAAGGGTTAAGAATTATAGCTAGTTTGACCAAACAGAAAATTCAACAATTGCAAGCCACGTTTATTATTAGCTAATTTAGTCACAGTACATTACAAATTATATATATATATATATATATACTTTAGCCAAAATTAGGGGGGCTAAAGCCCCCCCCCCCCCCTAGCCCCCCACTTTCTACAGCCATGCCCAGAAAATAACCATTTTAATGTTAGCTATCTAAATTCATGCCTCTGGTTACAACTTTATGAAAAAGCTATTTTGACTTTGTAACTAGCATTAAGCCCATTTACCTTCAGGATTGTTGTGACAAGCATTCATGATCCGTTTTTGTTTTTTTTCAGCATCATTTTTTACCACAATCCTCCAATCATCTTTAGTACCTTTCTCGGCGGAGTAGTAGAGTATACCTTTGGAAATTTTAAAATTGTTTGTACAACGTCTTCTCAAAACCCGTTTCTCGTTCTTTGACCAACTGCTTGTATAATTCCTAGCATATAGATAGTTGTAGACAATTTCGTAGTCTTCCATTAGCTTATATCAGAAGCCTCAAGCTGACACATGGGGGGACACCTGATCCTGAGTAGGACACGTGAACCTAGGACCAGATGTCCGGTGCTTGAGCACAAATGGCGAGCAACCCGCCTAAGGTAACATAAAACTGCAGTATTGCTACTACATAATTTATATTAAGCTTAGTTCAATTAAAACAGTAGTATAATAGCAGTTGACATTAATTTTTGCATAGAAATACAAAATTACTCTCTTTCATGAGTAATGGTAACCTCTGTAGTATCAAACTTAAGCCATTCTGACTACATCAATTACCAGTAATTCTTGAACAAGCTCTCAGCTACAGAAAAACAAAATAGGCCAGTATTATTTTTGTAATTCAGACAACAAATATGGAGTTGCTACTTACTTAAATTTCCTGAGTATTGGTAACTTCTGTAGTATCAAATTGAAGTCATTGTGACTATCTGAATTACTGGTAATTCTTGACAACAAGCTCAAAACTAAAAAAAAACAAAGACCTTAATATTAGCAATCAAATACAAAATTACCTTCTTACCTTATTCTTGAGTAGTGGTAACTTCTGTAGTATCAAATTGAAGCCATTCTGACTATCTGAATTTACCAGTCACTCTTGAAAACAAGTTCCCAGATACAAAAAAGAATGGCCAGAGTTATAGACCAATACCTGGGGGTAAGCTGAGGTAAATACGTAATTCCATAGTTGTTAGCTAAAATTACAACAATCCAGCTTCCCCCTCCCCTCCCCCAGTAAATCTCATTATTTAACAGGGCAGTTGCAATCCAGTGTTGGTACTGTGGAAATTGCCTATGTAGTAGTTTATGAGCTGCATAAATATGACGATCAGTAAGCATGCCAGATTTGACTGCAATTTCATTTCTGCCTGCCTGAGTCAAAGCAATTTGACTGCAATTTCATTTCTGCCTGCCTGAGTCAAAGCCAAGCTCAGTACCCAATCAATACTTTCCTGCATACAATAATAATCAGTAATGCAACCCCGCCAATTTTTTTGCTTATTACCTTCTCAACTGTTTGTGCTCGTTGATCAGTGTGGCATGGTCTCTTAGCTGGTGGAGGGGACAGGGTTGGAGGGGGCGGGGTATCTTGAAATTTTGAGGAAGATATATCGACCAGAATATCCTGACATGAAAGAAAACATAATTTAACCAACAATAATAATTCCATCTGCGCTTACATTATTCTCTTTCTCATGATTGTCAAGTGGTTGAATCATGGAAAGCTCACCAGAATCAATCTTGTCAGCCTAAAAATCGGTTCTATTATAGTAATTATTCCTTACAACAATAAAACTTACAATCTGCAGTTTACGCTCTTTGTATTTCTTGAGCCTAGAAATATTGGCATTCTTCTTAAGAACTTTTCCAGCTTTAGTGGTAAGCTCGTACAACCCCTTGCCTAGGTCTCTTGAGATTATATATGGACCCATCCACACAGGTTCCAATTTTCCACCTTTGCGTTGCTTCTGTAGAGTATTCTCTAGCAATACAAGAGTTCCTACTGGAAGAATTTTAGCTTCATGCTTGAGATCGTATGTTTCTTTCTGCTTCTTTTGTGCAGCAAGAATGTTCATCTCAGCTTTCTTAAAAGCATTAATAATCCTTTAGCTCATCTAACATCACCCTCAAATCCTTCTCTGAATAACCATCACATACTTCGTCACTAAGCACACCTTTCTCCTCCCACATATCACTCATCTCTTTATTCTCTTCAGCAATTACACACACACTATTCACTTCCACAGGCCTGCTCACATACCTTTTGGTATTGTTAATGTGAACAACCTTATCACAGCAACCCCCTTTCCTTCTCACCTTATAGTTAACCCTTGATAGCTTCTCCACCACACTGTACGGATCTTCCCACGAAGCTTCCAAGGCACCATGTAAACCTGGGACCCTCAACAAGACTTCGCTGCCCACTTTTAACTCTCTGTCAGATCTATTCTTGTTGTTTACAGTAGCCTTTTCTCGCTAGACTTGCTGGCATTCACTACAGCTACCTCATGTAGAACTTTCAGCCTCTCTTGTAATTTCTCAACCCAAATACTCACATCCATGTCCTTATAACAATCTTCCACCCATCCAGCATACAGAATGTCCAGTGGACCTCTCATGTGTTTCCCAAATACAAGTTCATGGGGAGAAAACTCAATGTCCCAGTTCACAACCTGTCTAATAGCAAATAGAGCCATAGATAAGAAGACAACCCAGTCAACACCTTCAGCAACAGCCTTAGCCAACATAGGCTTAAGGGTGCCGTGGAATCTTTCCACTATACCGTTTCCTTGGGGTCTATACGGGGATGTCTGCACAGAGTCAATCCCTAAGATCTCGTATACACGTCTGACAACCCTACTCAAGAACACAGTACCTCTGTCTGACAATATCTTAAGAGGAAAACTAGTCCTGGTGAAAATAGAAACTAGACCATCAGCCACTTCCGAAGCAGAGCCAGATCTCATAGCAACTGCCTCAGGCCATCTGGTCGCCATACAAATACAAGTAAGGATGAATCTGGCACCACCTTTGCCTTTGGGTAAGGGACCCACAATATCCACAGCCACAGACTCAAAAGGTTCTGTAACTATGGGCCTTTCCATCAACATAGCTTGCCTGTTACCAGATTTATGAATTCTGGCACAGCCATCACAAGAGTGTACGTACTGTTCAACATCTTTACCAACACCTGGCCAAAAAAACTTCCTATTAATCAGTAACCTCATCTTCTTGGTGCCTACATGACCGGTGCAATCATGGGCCAGTTCAAGGACTTTCTTGCGCCTGGCAGCAGGGAGGACCAACCTCTTGACAATACCACCTACGTCGTCTACAATAGAGTGATACATCAACCCATCTCCTCAAAGGAATAACCTAACTTAGACTCCTCTGCCAAAGCCCTATTATGGCTTAAGGACTCGTCCTCAGCCACTTCTGCCTTCAGTTTAACAACATCCCGGTCAGCCACAAAACTCGGACTGCCTAAGCAATACGGCTCATCAACCTCAGCACTGCTTTGTTTATCAACAACCTCACACACCTCATCACTAGCAACATCCTCCACCAACACATCCGGAATTACATTTTCAACATCAGAAACGGGGAATTGTGTCACTGTCCCTCTGAATTTCACTCTCTGCAGCTAAAGATTTCATCCGTGCACCAGCTCTGGTGACAACACACACCGAAGCTTGCTCCCTGGCTTGCTTCAAGGCTGCTTCTGAGGCTTCTCACCAACCTCGTTAACACCTTGAGCTAAAACCTCACCTACCAAAGCAGGTGACTGAGTGTCCAGGGTATCACCGGATTGCCCCGCCTCCACTCCATTTACCGGAGTCTTAACGGCACCCAGAAAGAGTTTTCTCGCCATAGAATCATCCATGGGCACTGAGAAAAGCACTTTATCACATAACATGTCTGCCCTAACTACGGCCACTTTCCTTACCGAGGAGACACCCTCTATCTCAAATTGCACCTCAGCCATGCATAGAGCAATGGGCACACCAGTAGCATCACGCACTACAACAATTTCAGGGAAATCTGACATTCATAAACAAGGTTACCAGGAACGATTGTGATCTCGGCACCTGTATCCGGGGTAGTTTTACATTTATTTCCATTCACCTTACCAGAGATAACCGGAAAATCACTACTCACAGCCACCCAATTAGCACCCTAGGGTTTCCCAGCTTTGAGACTAAGACCCTTATTAACATTGTCACTTTGCTTTGGGTTCATTTTAATGGGAGGTTTGTCAGACTTCTTCGGGCAATCAGGTGATTTATGCCCATATTCCTTACAGGCAAAACACTGGATGAAATAATTTGATCTGTCATCCTTACCACTACGACATTCGAAAGACCCATGACCATAGCCCTGACATTTAAAGCATTTAAGGCCACTACTGCTCTCTCTTCTCCCCGCCCTTAGTTGTTCTCTAGTTCGAGCATTGCTAGCCTTCAAGGTTTTTGCATCATCACTCAGGTCATTGATGGTGTCAATTGACCTTCCATCTATCACACCCTGCTCCGAAAGTGGGAGACCCATACGGAATAAACCTTTGGCTAGAAAAAGGGCTAGCTCGTCTTGAGATCTGAACATCATGTTGGTTCTATCCACTAACTGCTTGGTGTGTTTGAATCTCGCCTCTCTGTCAAAACCTCTCACATCATCCTCTAGATCATTGAACATCATAATCTCCAACTCCCTCCTACTCAGGCCTACTTTGTCTAACAGCTTCCTCTTCAGGTCATTGTACGTGCATACACTGGCAAGTCTACTATCTTCTCTCTCGTCTTGGGGGGAAATTTGTTTAGCAATGTTCTCTTATAGTGCTTCTTAGCCACCCCAATATCTACCAAGTCTGCTTCGAACCCCTTCAAATATTTACTGATCTCAGACCCTTCTCGAAAGCATGGAATATTATTCACCATTCTACCCTTGTCAAATATGGTATCCCTCTCCCTTCTAGGTCCAGTTTCCCTCATCATCATCAATCGAAACCGCCTACCTAACTCACCGTCAGTCAGACCCATGCCACAATCTCCCTCCACATCAACCTCAGACTCAGGCTCCTCATCTTCATCCCTCTCAGCTCTACTACTATGTCTACTTCTTCTCACTGCCTCACTCCTACTCCCTTCTCTACCACCCCGACTTGTATTGTGTCTGCTCTCAGACCGTCTACGGACCACACGCATATCCCTGTCATCTTCATGGGCATTGTCAGTCAGGTGACCTTCACCACTCACCACTTCCTCATTATCGCTCATCCTGATAATTACCATCTCACTACTGTCCTCACTGCTCAACTGTTCACTACCAGTACTACTAGATGAACTGCTTCCACTATTATTACTACCGCTACACACACCTGAACCCTCACCAGCACTAGTCCCAGGGGCTAATCCAGAGTCGGTAGACAACAAATCCTCGTCTGCAAGCTCAGCGTCTACTCTGCCGCTTCTTTTCCTCTTCTTCTTGCAAGTCCTGTCCAGCCGTGCTCTCCCGGTCATCCACGCAGGTCCTGACTCGGAAGACCTCTGGAGTCTACAAAGAAATAACAAAAAGCAATGATAAAACAGTCAATCACAAAAAAAATTGCCACGTGTAGTGGGCCACAAAAAGAAAATCACAAAATATGAAACCAAGAAACAGTTTGTAGCCGAATCCAATGGTGTGGGGCATGTCGTTAGATCTCCAAAGATGATTAAACCAAAGGGGAGCACCGCTGCCGCCAATTGTGGGGGAGATCGGCAGGCATCTGTAGGTGAGGGCCGAGTAGTGGTCGTCAACCTCTCGATGCCGGCTGTCCAGGTACGCTGCCACCGGGTCTGTCTCTCGCCCTCCCGTATCGCCTCGGTCCTGAGTTGCCAGTTAATAGCAGCCCAAACTAGGTACTCGGGGAGCTCAAACACTTTAGTTATTACGGTTAGTGTAATTAAAGAGCAGACTGATTCGGTGATGCGCAGACTTAGTAGTTCAATACTAGTCTGTGCATGCCCAACACAAAACAGATGCAAATATCCGGTTATGATCCGGCTATGCTAACAATAAACACAAATACATTACGTTCTAGTACACTAAACACAAATACATTACGTTCTAATACACGCACATGCTGATAACCAGACATAACACACACATAGCTCTTCTTTCTTCTCAATGTTCTCTTCATTACTTCATCCTGTTGCGGAGGCTCTGCCCCACATGTAGTATCCAATTTCAGCCATTCTGACTGACCTCAATTACCAATGCTGGTGAACAAGCTCGAAGCTCTAACAAAAAATGATAGCCAGAGTTATTTTTGTAATTTTAGCTAACAAGTACGGAACTACGTACTTACCTCAGCTTCTTCCAAGTAATGGTGGTTTCCTTAGTATTATTATTTAGCCATACTGGCTACCAGTAGCACTTGACACCCAACAATCGGCATATTTAGCAGCCTCCCAAAACGACGAAGTTTTGAAATTATGTCTGGTAATAGGTTTTCAATGTCATAGTAACTAGACCAGTAACCAGTCACAGTAACTTTTTGGGACTTGAAAAACAAACGTTTCGCAGGAATTATCTCACAATTTTGAGCCCAAAGAGTTTCAAGTAAGACTTTCTTAATGCTGTATTATCAGAAGAAACAGGGCTCAAGCCTAAAAAGCCTTGTTTTCAGGAGAAAAAAGATCCCACCCGCGCGTTTAATCCATACACACACACACTATATATATATATCAAACATATACCTGATTTTGTATTATCCACTCCTAATACTGTCTCGCAATCTCTGCTCGCTAGCCAACTAGTGGTGTGCTTGAGCACAAAATGGCGAGCGAGCCTGCCTAGTTAGGTTAAAAAAAACGATTTACCACTGATGTCACCTGGTTCTGCCTCCCTTGTTTTGGAGAATGCTCTGTAAGATTCTGTCAAACTAAAAAATTATTCCTTGACAAGGTATAATTAGCTAATGGGTATAATTGATTAGATTTTATCATGCTTTCATCAATTTTACATCATTTATTTACTAATATGTCTTTTTTTATTAAGTACATTAAACAATTTAAACCCCACCCAATATTGTAGGAGTGGCAAATGTGACCACTTGATTGGCCACTCCAGGGTTTTCAAATTACGTTTGGTAAAGGGTTTCAATGCCATAGCAACCGTTCGCAGTAACTTTGTGGGACTCAAAAAACAAGCGTTTCGAAGAAATTATCCCACAATTTGGAGACAAAGTTTCAAGTAAGACTTGCTTAAAGCTGTAGTATCAGAAGAAAGTGGAGTCAAGCCTAAAAAGCCATGTTTTTAGGAGAAAAAAACGGGACCTGCGCGCGTTTAAAGGGCGTACGTACCATCCATACATACATACTAGTGGTCTGCTTAAGCACAAATGGCGAGCGAGCCTTAAGGGTGGCCGCACATAGCAACGCGCACCGCCTGTAGATCCGGACATTAATTTATTCCCCGCCAATACCCCACCATTCGATAATACGCGAGCAGAAACAATCGCGCAGTAGCAGCAGAAGTATACTTTGCGAAGTTGTGGTGTTTTAATTTAGCTTCTTGTTGTCTCATATTCGTTTATAGCAACTCTCCATACGTCGTCTGAGCTCACGCGGCAAGGTGCACCAGGCTGCCTCTCCTTCCTGTAGCCGTTCTCTGGACTCTGCGCACCTGAACTCAAGCGGATGGATATACCAGGCTCGATTTCTGCGGAGCGAAGACTTCCCAAGCTGCGCAGATCTAATACCTTCACCTATGGCTATCTCCAATAAACTGCTCTCTCTTCTGACTCTCTTGTTATTGTTGTATTGATGTTTGTTTACTCTTGATATAGGCGGGCTCTTTTTAGAACCAATACAAACTAATTGAAAAAAAAATTGCTCGCGTACTCGTAGTACGAGATATGGGGGTGGGGCTATTTCTTAAGAATTGCGAGTGGAATTAAAGTTCCAAATTTTGTAACAGTTTTTCTTGGAATCTAATAATGAGAACGACACAAAAATTTTATACACGGGTAAACCAAAAAAATAATGAACTGCACCACAACGAGAATTTTTCAATACCTTATAAATAGAAAAAATTGCGAATATATCATAAAGTAATATTGAAATGGATAAGAACTCGTTGTCTTGCAGTAGAGTATCGGCTCGGCTAGTAGTGCATCTAATTGCGGAGCTCCAACTTACCGCACCGCTCCAAAAAAGTGCTACAAAGTTTTATAACCAGGCCCCGATATTTCCTGATATTTCCTCCAGATTCGCTCTAAAATTAGTGAGCGGCTCCAAACATTCAAACTACTAAAATAAAGTCGAGTTGTTAAATTACGCATATGCGGTAAAGGGGATTCAATGCCATAGTAACCGCTCCCCTCAACTGTTTCAATTGAAAAAGAAGCAACAAAATCAAGCCACGTAATTTAAAATTTTCTTTGTGATATTCTTAATAGTAGTTGTAATGCACAATACTTTCACACAACTGAACATACCTAAGCTAGACTTACCTTCGTGGTTCGTCTAGTGGACAATAAATTTTCAAAGTAGCTAAATACTGTTGAGTAGGGCTTATAACTGTGGTAAATAGCGTATTAACTTACCACCGCCACTAACTCAAATAGAAATGAAGCTCCCATAAGTTTTTGAGTTTTAACTGCACCCGCAAAACAATTCAAAGCGGTAAACAATTTAATTTCTAAGGTGATATGGGGAATGATCGCTAAACCGGAGGATTCTGTTTAGTGAAGTTTGGGACGGGGTCAAACACGGAGCGAACACAAAAATACGCAGGGTCAAAGTACAAAATGACATACATACGTCCAAACATATATATAAACTAGTGATGTGCTTGAGCACAAATGGCGAGTGAGCCTAAAGACTATACTATTTTTATATGAATGATTTTGACTTCTAACACTGAAGCTACTGAAAATAAGGTCCAGTTTTTAAATTTCGCATACACGGTAAAGGGATTTCAGTGCCATAGTAACAACTCTCTGCAACTGCTTGAATTGAAGGAAAAAAACAACAACAAAACAATACACGTTATTTAAACGTTTTCTTTGTGATATTCTTTAACTAAGTAGTGGTTGTAACACACAATGTTTTGACACAACTGGACATGCTCCTACACAGACTTACCTTAGCGGTAGTCTAGTGGACAATGTATTTTCAAGTAAATACGTGTTGCGCATGGCTTATAACCATGACAAAGAGCGCATTGACTTACCACCGCCACTAACTCGAATAGAAATGGAAGTCCTATAAGTTTTCAAGTTTTAACTGTACCCACAAAAGAATTCAAAACGGTAAACAATTCAATTTCTAGGGTGATACGGGTACTGATCGATAAACCAGAGGATTCTGTTTAGTACAATTTGGGACGGGGTCGACCACATAACTAACACAAAAACGCGAGGGTCAAAGTACAAAATGACATACGTACGTCCATACATATATCTAAACTAGTGATGTGCTTGAGCACAAATGGCGAGCGAGCATGATAGTTAGGTAACATAAAATGTTACTATGTTTTAGCTTACTTCATGCAAACACTATAATAGCAGTTATGACATTTGATTTCAGCAAACAAATACAAAATCACTCTCTTACCTTATTAATGGTAACTTTTGTAGTATCAAACATCTGCCATTCTGATAATCTCAATCACCAGTAACTCTTGAACAAGCTCTCAGCTAAGACAAAAAATAAACCAGTGTTATTATTTGTAATTTTAGCCAACAAATATGGAGGAATTACTACTTACATCATTCTTGAGTATTGATAACTTCTGTAGTATCAAATTGAAGTTACTTTGACCATCTGAATTACCTTGAATTCTTGACAACAAGCTCTTACCTACAAAAACAAAAGACAATCAATTTTAGCACACAAATACAAAATTACTTTCTTACCTCATTTTCTTGAGCAGTGGTAACTTTTGTAGTACCAAATTTGAGCCAATCTGACTATTTGAATTTACCAGTCACTGTTGACTAGCTCTTAGCTACAAAAAGAAAGGTCAGAGTTAATTTTGCATATTTAGCTAACAAATATGGAATTGCGTACTTATCTCAGCTTCCCTCGAGAAGTAGTAGCTTCCATAGCATTAATACTACGGCATTCTGACTACCAACGGCTCTTGACAACCAACAACCAGCACTCCGTATCCCCCCATAAAACGGCGAAGTTTTGAAATTAAGTCTGGAAAAGGGTCTTCAATGCCATAGTAACCTGTCGAATCGACTTTTTGTGTCTTGAAAACAAGCGTTTTAGCAGGAATTTTCTCATACTTTGGAGCTTAAGTATAAAGTAAGGTTTGCTTAATGCTGTAGTTTCAGAATAAACTGAAGTCAAGCCTAAATAGCCGTGTTTTTAGGAGAAAAACGTTCCCCGCGCGCGCGTTTAAAGAGCATACGTACCATCCATACATACATACATATAACATATACCCGATTTTGCATTATCCACCCCTAATACTGTCTCGCTCGCTACGCTCGCTCGCCAACTAGTGATGCGCTCGAATAGCGCAAATGGCGAGCGAGCTGGCCTATCTGGAAAAAAAATGAAATAATGCCACTTAGAGAAAATGCAATTTAAAATGAGTACACTGTATGATAATTTTAGGGGGGAAAATGATTGTTTCGCTCTTTTTTGAGCTCATAGTGTTGCTTGAGCACAAATGGCGAGCGAGCCTGATAGTTAGGTAACACTTGTGCCTTAAACTACACTATTGTTAAATGATTGATTTAACAACTAACACTCAAGCTAGTCGAGTTTTTAAATTACGTATGCGGTAAAGGGGTTTCAATGCCATAGTAACCGCTCCCCTGTAAAGATTAAAATAAAATAATAATAATAAAAGAGCCAGAGTTATTGATGTACTTTTAGCTAACAAAAAAGAAATTAGGTACTTACCTAGTAGTAATAGCTTCCATAGGGTTCTCACTACAGTCCACTCTTGACAACCAACAAGCGGCACTACAGTAGAAAAAACAAAAAGGCGAAATTTGCATATTTAGCTAACAAATATTGAATTAAGTACTTAACTCAACTTACCTCGAGTAGTAGTAGCTTCCTTAGCATTAATACTACGGCATTCTGACTATCAATGACTCTTGACAACCAACAAGAGACACTCTGTATACCCCCTAAAACCGCGGCGAAGTTTTGAAATTAAGTCTGGAAAAGGGTCTTCAATGCCATAGTAACCGGTGGAATCACCTTTTTGTTTCTTGAAAAGCAAGCATTTTCACCGGAATTTTCTCACACTTTGGAGCTTAAGTATAAAGTAAGGCTTGCTTAATGCTGTAGTTTCAGAATAAACTGGGGTCAAGCCTAAAAAGCAGTGTTTTTTGGGGGAAAAACCGTTCCACGCGCGTGCGTTTAAAGAACATACGTACCATCCATACATACATACATATAACATATACCCGATTTTGCATTATCCACCTGGACAATGTATTTTCAAGTAAATACTGTTGCGCACGGCTTATAACCATGACAAAGAGCGCATTGACTTACCACCGCCACTAACTCGAATAGAAATGGAAGTCCCTTAAGTTTTCAAGTTTTAACTGCACCCGCAAAAGAATTCAAAACGGTAAACAATTCAATTTCTAGGGTGATACGGGTACTGATCGATAAACCAGAGGATACTGTGTATTTAGTGCATTGTGTGTAGTGGAAATAAAGAGTAGTATGCTAAAGTCAGGTGCAATGTACCTTAGTACTGGGACATTACAATAATGGTCCCCACTACATTTAATTAAATTGGTACCAAAATAAGCACCATTACTGCTATTACAAAGTGCATTTTGATCTCTCACTCAGTGACTGGTTGCCAACCCAGTACTCTTGTCTTTAGACAGAACACATGAGAGATGTCTAGTAATGCTGAAATTAGTGTGTCCAACAATTGGGAACACTTGAAATGGTTCACAAGTGTGTGCGTGTGTGTGTGTGTGTCTTAAATCAAAACTGACACTCTAAACCATTTAACGTGTAAATGGCAGATAATTTATGCCATTTCTTTACACTGATGTAGTTTTTTTCCCTTCAAATATGCCTATCAAATTTCTTATTAGATCAGCGGCACTGTTCCTTGTACTCAAGCTTTTCAAAACCCACTGAAATACCTGTTATTTTTAGATCACGAGTGATTGAGCTATAATACGTTTTCTAGCACATATGTATCTATGTTACACGGAACTGAACAGAAGCATTGTAGTCGGCACCTAGCTAGCTCTGACCTGTTACAATTTTGTTCTTGTTGGGCAACTTGATATGGTGTTTGTGAACCAATGCCGCAAGTCAGAGCCAATACTCCCACCCAGTGAGTGGAAAACTATCATGACTGTATGCTATAGTCCTCAGAGACAGCAAATGTCCAAGTTCTCACCTATGTGAGTCTGGTGATGTTGTGGTACACAGTTACCACAATGGTTGTGGTTTCACTCTATGTGACTCCACTATGTGCACAAAGTCTTGTAATGTCATGATTCCAACAATGTTCAGATTGTGCAGTAGTCATTGCTGTAGATAATCTAAGCATTAGCTTTAAAAAATACTTAAAAGTAAGACCCTATTGATTTGAACTGCTTTACCAACTGAACATCAAGAATAATGAGCATATAACAGGTAAGGAAAGTTTGACGATCACCATAAAAATGCACACACTAAATAATGGCGATTGTCTCAGCAGTAAAATATATATCAGGTTTGGGTAGTTCCATGGCTCAAAATAGAACTGTACAGATGAAGAAATTTTATTCTGAAAAGAACTAAATAACTTAGCAATCAGTACTAACCGCGGAACTAATTTCCATAGTAACAGAAAACCGCTTTTATGCAAAGCAATTTAAATATTTGGTAAAGTACACGTACTGTAAAGATTAAAAAAAAAAAAAAAAAAGAGCCAGAGTTATTGATGTACTTTTAGCTAACAAAATTAGGTACTTACCTAGTAGTAATAGCTTCCATAGGGTTCTCACTACAGTCCGCTCTTGACAACCAACAAGCGGCACTACAGTAGAAAAAAGAAAAAGGCGAAATTTGCATATTTAGCTAACAAATATTGAATTAAGTACTTACCTCAACTTCCCTCGAGTAGTAGTAGCTTCCTTAGCATTAATACTACGGCATTCTGACTATCAATGACTCTTGACAACCAACAAGAGACACTCCGTATCCCCCCTAAAACCGCGGCGAAGTTTTGAAATTAAGTCTGGAAAAGGGTCTTCAATGCCATAGTAACCGGTGGAATCAACTTTTTGTTTCTTGAAAAGCAAGCATTTTCGCCGGAATTTTCTCACACTTCGGAGCTGCTTAATGCTGTAGTTTCAGAATAAACTGGGGTCAAGCCTAAAAAGCCGTGTTTTTTTTAAAAAAAAGTTCCACGCGCGCGCATTTAAAGAACATATGTACCATCCATACATACATACATATAACATATACCGATTTTGCACTATCCACCCCTAATACTGTCTCGCTCGCTCGCCAATAAATAAACATCCCCGATTTTCGACTGTGTTACCCCTGTAAGTGTTTCGCTCGCTACGCTCGCTCGCCAACTAGTGATGAGCTTGAGCACAAATGGCGAGCGAGCCTGATAGTTAGGTAACATAAAACTAAGTTTTGTTGCTATGTTTTAGCTTAGTTCATGCAAAAACTATTATAGCAGTTATGACCTTTTATTTCAGCAAACAAACACAAAGTCACTCTCTTACCTGATTAATGTTAACTTTTGTAGTATCAAACATCTGCCATTCTAATAATCTCAATTACCAGTATCTCTTGAACAAGCTCTCAGCTACGATAAAAAAATTAACCAGTTGTAATTTTAGCAAACAAATATGGAATTACTACATACCCAGTATTGATAACTTCTGTAGTGACTATCTGAATTACTATGACCTTATATTTCAGCAAACATATATAAAATCACTCTCTTACCTAATTTGTTAACATTTGTAGTATCAAACATCTGCCATTCTGATAATCTCAATTACCAGTAACTCTTGAACAAGCTCGCAGCTATGATTAAAAAAAATAAACCAATGTTATTATTTGTAATTTTAGCCAACAAATATGGAATTACTACTTACCTCAATTTCCTGAGTATTGATAACTTCTGTAGTATCAAATTGAAGTTACTTTTACTATCTGAATTACGGTGAATTCTTGACAACAAGCTCTCAGCTACAAATACAAAAGATTCAATTTTAGCACACAAATACAAAATTACTTTCTTACCTCAATTTTCTTGAGCAGTGGTAACTTTTGTAGTACCAAATTTGAGCCAATCTGACTATTTGAATTTACCAGTCACTGTTGACAAGCTCTTAGCTACAAAAAAGAAAGGCCAGCGTTAATTTTGCATATTTAACTAACAAATATGGAATCGCGTACTTACCCCAGCTTCCCTCGAAAAGTAGTAGCTTCCTTAGCATTAATACTAAGGCATTCTGACTACCAATGGCTCTTGACAACCAACAATCAGCACTCCATATCCCCCCATAAAACGGCGAAGTTTTGAAATTAAGTCTGGAAAAGGGTCTTCAATGCCATAGTAACCCGAATCAACTTTTTGTTTCTTGAAAAGCAAGCATTTTCGCAGGAATTTTCTCACACTTCTGCGCTTAAGTATAAAGTAAGCTTAATGCTGTAGTTTCAGAATAAACTGGGGTCAAGCCTAAAAAGCCGTGTTTTTTTTTTGGAGAAAAAGTTGCCCGCGCGCACGTTTAAAGGACATACGTACCATCCATACGTACCATCCATACATACATTCATAACTAGTGATGTGCTCTAATAGCACAAAATAGCGAAGCGAGCGATGCATGTTCCCTGTAATTGCAGCTATTCCTCCATGCATGCTTGGTGTGGCTACAAAATACTGTCAGATTCTTTACTTTGCTACCTGTTTCTGTTTCGTTTTAGCTCTCCTCCTCCTTGCCCTGTCTTTTTCATTTCTTATCGCTCTCCTTACTAATTTTTCTTCAGGAGTTTCTAACGCCCTCAAAGCTCTTGACCGAGCGTTTTTAACATTTTGTCTACTGGGCATCGCTACTTCGTACGGCGGGTAAACAAAACAAAATGTTGCTAAGAAGGTTACCCGGCCCGCGCAAGCGCGTAGGAGAAAGGGTACACACGTACGCCCACGCAAGAACAAAAACAATTTCTAGACCTAAATATATATATATATATATCGCGTACTCATTAGAGAGTCAGCTCCGCTGGCTTCGCTCGCTTCCCGGAACTAGTGATGTGCTTGAGCACAAATGGCGAGCGAGCCTGCCTTGTTAGGTTACATAAACTATTCACCACTGGTGTCACCTGGTTCTGCCTCCCTTGTTATGGAGAATTCTCTGTAAGATTCTGTCAAACTTAAAAAATATTTCCTTGACAAGGTATAATTAGTTAATGGGCATGATTGATTAGTATTTATCACGCTTTCATCAAGTTTACATCATTTATTTACTAATTATGTCAATTTTTTTTATTAAGTACATTTAAACAAACTAAACCCCACCCAATATATTGTAGATGTGGCAAATGTGACTGCTTAATTGGCCACTTTTAAATTGCTTTCTACACCCATGTATTGTTACATAATATACTTTAGATTATAGTTTATACAAAATAGTAAATAGTAGTTGACCATTAATATATACAGAATTACTTTCTCACCTCAATTTCAGGAATAGTGATAACTTCTGTAGTATCCTATTTAAGCCATTCTGATTACCTCAATTACCAGTAATTGGTGAACAAGCTCGCAGCTCTACCAAAAAAAAAACATAGCCAGAGTTATTTTTAAAATTTTAGCTAACAAATATGGAACTACGTACTTATCTCAGTTTCTCCCAAGTAATGGTGGCTCCCCTGGTTAAAATTTTTAGCCGCTCTAGTAACGGTTCGCAGTAACTTTTTGGGAATTGAAAAATAAGCGTTTCGAATGAATTATCTCACAATTGGGAGCCCAAGTTTCAAGTAAGACATGCCTAAAGCTGTAGTATCAGAAGAAACTGGAGTCAAGCTTAAAAAGCCGTGTTTTTAGGGGGAAAACGGCACCAGCGCGCGCGTTTAAAGGGCATACGTACCATCCATACATACATTTATTGGCGAGCGAGCGTAGCGAGCGAGACACTTATAGGGGTAAAAATGAAAAAATCGGGGATGTTTGTATAATGTATGGACGTACGTATGTCATTTTGTACTTTGACCCTCGCGTTTTTGTGTTAGTTACGTGTTCGACCCCGTCCCAAATTGCACTAAACAGAATCCTCTGGTTTATCGATCAGTACCCGTATCACCCTAGAAATTGAATTGTTTACCGTTTTGAATTCTTTTGCGGGTGCAGTTCAAACATGAAAACTTAAGGGACTTCCATTTCATGGTTATAAGCCGTGCGCAACAGTATTTACTTGAAAATACATTGTCCACTATACTACTGCGAAGGTAAGTCTGTGTAGGTACATGTCCAGTTGTGTCAAAGCATTGTGTGTTGCAACCACTACTTAGCTAAAGAATATCACAAAGAAAACTTTAAAATAACGTGTATTGTTTGTTGTTGTTTTTTTTCCTTCCAAGCAGTTGCAGAGAGTTGTTACTATGGCACTGAAATCCCTTTACCCTGTATGCTAAATTAAAAAACTGGACCTTATTTTCAGTAGCTTCAGTGTTAGAAGTCAAAATCATTCATATAAAAATAGTATAGTCTTTAGGCTCGCTCGCCATTTGTGCTGAAGCACATCACTAGTTTATTTATTTATTGGCGAGCGAGCGAAGCGAGCGAGACAGTATTAGGGGTGGATAATGCAAAATCGGGTATATGTTATATGTATGTATGTATGGATGGTACGTATACACTTTAAACGCGCGCGCGGGAAACTTTTTTCTCCAAAAAACACGGCTTTTTAGGCTTGACCCCAGTTTATTCTGAAACTACAGCATTAAGTAAGCCTTACTTTATACTTAAGCTCCGAAGTGTGAGAAAATTCCTGCGAAAACGCTTGCTTTTCAAGAAACAAAAAGTTGATTCTACCGGTTACTATGGCATTGAAGACCCTTTTCCAGACTTAATTTCAAAACTTCGCCGTTTTCGGAGGGATACGGAGTGCAGATTGTTGGTTGTCAAGAGCCACCGGTGCCGTAGTATTAATACTAAAGAAGCTACTACTATTCGAGGGAAGCTGAGGGGTAAGTAGTAATTCCATATTTGTTAGCTAAATATGCAAAATAACTCTGGCCTTTCTTTTTTGTAGCCAAGAGCTTGTTGTCAACAGTGACTGGCAAATTCAAACAGTCAGAAGGGCTCAAATTTGGTACTACAAAAGTTACCACTGCTAAGAAAATGAGGTTAGAAAGTAATTTTGTATTTGTGTGCTAAAATTGATTGTCTTTTGTTTTTGTAGCGGAGAGCTTGTTGTTAAGAATTCAAGGTAATTCAGATAGTCAAAGTAACTTAAATTTGATACTACAGAAGTTATCAATAGGAAATTGAGGCAAATAGTAATTCCATGTTTATTGGCTAATAATAACACTGGTTTATTTTTAGTTACTGGTAATTGAGATTATCAGAATGGTTGATGTTTGATAATTTGTTTGCTGAAATGAAATGACATATAACTGCTATTATAGTGTTTGCATGAAGTAAACTAAAACATAGTGACATTTTATGTTACCTAACTATCAGGCTCGCTCGCCATTTGTGCTCAAGCACACCACTAGTTTGTATATATGTGACCGGATTTGGGAAAATCGGCCTAAACGCGGCAAACAATTTTTTTCAGTATCACCGGGTAAAGCCTTATGGGTCGATTTTTTTCGAAAAATTTTTTATGGCAGAAATGGATAGACACCAGTTAGCTCTAGCTTATGACGCAGTTGTAAGCTCTGGCGTGCTTTAGAACTCACACTAGGAGGCTAGAAACACTAGCCGGTTGGACTCGTGTACGGAGAGTTGCTAAGAAATTATTGGCGGGTTTTTAACTAACTGCCGGGAAAAAACTGTAGCTAACTAATTCACTTGCTATTCTACATAATTCATGTACTCACGCAATTCTCGTCATCATAGTTTCTTAAGGAGCCCTGCATTAAGCCTTTTAGACTTCTTTCAATCCGCCTGTAACCGATTTATTCCATAGTGTCCCGGAGACACGCAGTAATAGTATACGGACACAAGGCACGCCCCCTGACCTTAGCAACGCCTTTACCGGGTGTTTTTTCGAAATCAGCAATAATAAGTTTAGCAATAATACTGAAGTGTTGTAGTGCGTAGGGCGAAGACGGCTTGTGCTACAGCTTCCAAATTAGGAGGAAGGCATCCCAAGGCCCCGTGCAGCCTACTGGTAGAATAAATTAGAAAACTTTAGATGCCGCGTTTAGCCGGGTTTTCACAAATCCGGTCACATATGTTTAGACGTACGTATGTCATTTTGTACTTTGACCCTCGCGTTTTTGTGTTTAGTTATGTGGTCGACCCCGTCCCAAATTGCACTAAACAGAATCCTCTGGTTTATCGATCAGTACCCGTATCACCCTAGAAATTGAATTGTTTACCGTTTTGAATTCTTTTGCGGGTGCAGTTCAAACTTGAAAACTTAAGGGACTTCCATTTCTATTCGAGTTAGTGGCGGTGGTAAGTCAATGCGCTCTTTGTCATGGTTATAAGCCGTGCGCAACAGTATTTACCTTGAAAATACATTGTCCACTAGACTACCGCGAAGGTAAGTCTGTGTAGGTGCATGTACCAGTGTGTCAAAGCATTGTGTGTTACAACCACTATTAGCTAAAGAATATCACAAAGAAAACTTTTAAATAACGTGTATTGTTTTGTTGTTGTTTTTTTCCCTTCAATTCAAGCAGTTGCAGAGAGTTGTTACTATGGCACTGAAATCCCTTTACCGTGTATGCGAAATTTAAAAACTGGACCTTATTTTCAGTAGCTTCAGTATTAGAATTCAAAATCATTCATATGAAAATAGTATAGTCTTTAGGCTCGCTCGCCATTTGTGTTCAAGCACATCACTAGTACATATAACATATACCCGATTTTGCATTATCCACCCCTAATACTGTCTCGCTCGCTTCGCTCGCTCTCCAATTATAACATACACCCGATTTTGCATTAACCACACCTAATAGTATCTCGCTCGCTTCGCTCGCTCGATAATAAACAAACATCCCCGATTTTCAATTGTATTACCCCTGAGAGTGTCTAGCTCGCTTGCTCGCTCGCCAATAACATATTGACCCTCACATTCTCGTGTTCATGGTGACCTCGTCCCATACCTATTAATTGAATTTTTTTCTTAATGATCTTTACCCGTACAATTTAAAGAAATTTTAACCGCTTTGAATTCTTTTGCAGGTGCAGTTAAAACTTACTAATTTACCAGAGTTTATTGTCTATTTGAATTAGTGGCGGTGGTAAGTTAATGACTCTCTGTCATAGTTACACGCCCTACCCAACACTGTCATTCTTACTTGAAACTCATTGTCCAATAGTCTAACCATGCTTGTGTTGATATGTCCAGTGAACAACTGTGTGTGTGAAAGTGTTGTGGTTCCACTACTGCTTAGTTGAAGAATAGCACGAAGTAAATGTTTAACTAATAAATAAATTTGTTAGTTGCCTTTACACAGCATTGTGGTTACTACAGTAGTAGTAAGCATGTCCTAATATAGGGTTAGGTTCAAACCTACCAGGGATTCCTTAGAAATACCTGTTGCTTTTTTTTTTAAGTCAGACAGTTGCGGCGAGTAGTTATAACTACGGCACTGAAAACCCCATTACTGTATTATATGTAATGTTAAAACTCGGCCGTTTTTTAGTAGCTGGAGGGTTAGAAGTTAAAATTGATCATACAGCAGTACGTAGGTTTGTGTACAGGATCCTCGCTCGCCATTTGTGCTCAAGAACACCACTGGTTATTTAGAATTATCCTGGATGAGAGCCTTAGTTTTTTTTGCCACATCCGTATAAGTACACTACTCTCGGGAGGAACCAATGTACTCTTTAGGTAAAGTTTCAAGAGGGTGAAGAAAACCCCACAAGGATAACACTCCGATATTATCACCCAACAGTTAGCTTTCAGAACTTTCCATTACCGATTGAGACCTCCCACTTGTTGGGTGGAGAGGCCATTCTCCACTCGGACTATTTTAGCTATATTCATTATTATTATTTTTATGTATTTTTTTTAGATTTTAGCATCAATTTTCTCTGCATTGACTCTGTATATCAATATCTTTACCAAAGAAAGATTGGAAGATTCTGGACGCATGGCTTACAGTTATTGTTCACTTATTATAACACAATTGTACACAAACTATTTTACTACAAAAATCAAGTTTTTTTTATTCAAGTCACTTAAATTAATTGCACCGAGGTCACTGTATTGTCACCAATACTTGTATAAATAGTATGTGGATATTCACCATTACTTCTTAAACCGAGTAGTCCAGCGAAATTTTTGTCCCGATATAACTTCCAAGATCCACCAAGTATTATAAAGCTGGATGCCCGGTTACTGAATGTAAACTTATTAAGGTCATCACAGGACTGGTAAAGAATAACCATTCGTCCAGCATATCTTTTTCGGTCAAACAGGGCAATGGCTCGAGTTCCAGTCGGTGGAAGAACTCTAGCAGAAGAGATTTGATCTCCAGGGCCACCCCAACTTGGTGCAGAGGAGAAGTTAGACAAGGGCAAATAATGGACATTACCCTGAAAGTTATAATCAGAGTAGAAAAGCCATCTGCAATCACCATATATTTTAATGGAATCCACGCTGTCATCGAGAAAATTGTTCCTGAAGTCTGCATTCTGGTGTCTGATAGACAGAGATCGGCCGTTATAATTTGGATGAAGATAAACGACAGCTTCACAATCGCACAATCTATAAAAAGGGATATATAAATAAGTCAGTGTAATATTGTTGCTCTCGACATACCGTGTCAACGTTTCCGTCTGTCTTTTAGAACGGGAATGAAGCTCCAGCCTCATGTGCGAGGCTTGGTTTTGAATCGAAGTACGCCCCATTTCTAAAGGCTTGGCTAAATAAAGATTACAAAGAGTAGCAATAAGTAAGCACACCTGAACCTTCATGCTAGAATTATTGATGTTGCTTGAGACAAGAAATAATATGAACTAAGAATTCAGCGTAGAGACTATTTTTACTTATTTGTGGTTTTTTATGTCATCCTGCATAGATTAGTTTGTATACGCGTGTTGTATCCGTCCCACATGCAAAATGGTACCCGTTGGAGCTGGCGAAGCGAGCGAGGGGGCAAGGCTAAAAGAAAAACTATAGCTATAGAATTGTTGTAAGTTAGCTAATGTAGTTTTGGTATGAATATCTACTATAACTTAGCTGCTATACAGTAGCAGCTTTGTATTTAACTTGTTTCGAGCCCAATCTCTTTCATTTTTTTTGTCTCCTCACAAGTTATATTGTTTGGGAAGCTCAAGGCGCTCCAGTTTTTTCAGACATTATTACACTACCCGCTATTCAATCAACTGCAATAAAACGTTGCTAAGGAACTTCATAATACACAGAAGCCAGACTAGAAAAGAAAAGGGTACAGTACCTCTAGCAAATCAAGTTAAAGACATATCCCAGCTCGTTAAGTATACAGCTTAGACATAATCGTACTTATATGAAAACTATTTATCTCAATAAACTAGAATATGGTTCCTATTGAAGTCAGTGGAGCGCGCTAAGGGGCTAGGCTAAAGAAAAGCTAAACTATATAATATTGTAAGCTAGCTAATGTACTTTTGATATAAATATCTACAACATTATCTTACCTGCTCTACAGTAAAAGCTATTTTATCCCCTCTTTGAGCCCAGTACATTTTTTATCTCTGTTTTTTTTTTCCTGCTGTTTGGGCAACTTCATGTGCCCGTTTTCTAGCATTTTTCCTCCCTAGCTCCCTAGCTGTTTCTTTGCTACTGATCATTTCTAATGCGTTCTGCAAAGTTTAATACTCCACAGTAAAAATTAGCTAAGTATTACCATGGAATTTCATAACAGGCTCAGGTGCATTAGTAGAAAAGTGTACGTCCGAGCATGCATTAACGAAGGGGTTTGTCTGCGGTAACAAGAAGGGCCCGCGTACGCCTACGAAATTGAAATAAGGACATACACACACGTTGGTACATTTAATCCGTCCAATCAGAATTCTTAATTCCCTGTGAATAAATGTCATACTTTCGTAACTAAGAGGGAGTGAATGAGTGAATCGTCCAAATTTTTTGTGCTGCTTACAGCCTACAGCCAGCATAAGTGATTCACACCACTCTATTCCAGTTGGTAAGGGGTTTATGCTAACTGAGGGCCTTGGCCCTGGTTGTGCAACCCCTACTGACCACAACTAAATCACAGCAACTCTCCCAGCTGTTTTGGGAAACCTAAATCACTATCTAGCCAAATAAGTCAAGCCAGTCAACCACCAACACTTATCATGGCAAATGCCACCCATAACCTCTAGCTTTCCCAGTAACCATCTACCATCACTAAGGGGGGAAAACCCATCAACTGACTGGGTACAAATAAGGTGTCAAGCTATATGTTACTAGCATTATCTTACTCTCTTTATGTCATTTCAGATATATCATTTCTCTTAGAATTAATGTGTTCATAAAAATGCTTCATGTGGTCTTTACTTCTGACTTTACAAATAAATAAGATTTTTATAATATACATTTGTTGTTATGACAAACGATGAACTGTATGTGGTTTGATATGAATATTGTTATGTATTTGAATTTAAGGTTAGGTAAAGGGGTTACAGGAAAGACAGTGTATGCATGTGCACATGCATTAGTGTAATTGTTTTGCACGTTGTTGTGTGCCTTCTAGCTTGTTCCAGTTCATGAAATAGAGTTCCTGATCTGAATGTTCAGGTGCTCTACTGTGAGTCCTGAAGACAAACTAAGAACAGTTTCCATTTTGTTGAGGGCTCTGTTATTATTTTCCATGCCAAAGTAGATTTGGTTGCTAGCTTTAATACATCCAAAAGAAATTAGGAAATAGTAGATGTAAGAGTAGAAACATGGATTCTTGGTCAGATGTAACTGCAGTGTTCCAAGGTGTCTTGGACTCAAAAGGTTAGCAATGTCTTCAACTACTAGTTGACTCACAATCTTAGCGGCTAATCTGTGGAGGGTCTAGATCATTGTCCTCTATAATCTGGGATTTAACCCGGGTTGCCAAAGAGGTGCATCCATTCGGTGGAACTCGCAAATTGTGAGCCACTATTTCACTTAACACTGAACAAAACCTGGACAGGCACTGCTGTCTTGCGCCCTTTGGGATCCACTTCAAAACAGGTATACGCTGGGTGGTGACAGGCCACGTGGAGGCATTGTTGGTTCTTCCACAGTTTGTTGGTTTCCCGCTAACCAAGTTGTACCGACGATTTTTGGTGGCTTCCCAGACCCAGAGACATCAACTATGAAAACGGGCCGTGAAATCTAACAAGCCCTGAAGTGGTGATAGAAAAGGTATGCAGGCACACACTACAAGAAGCAAACGTCGGTTCAAAAGACACAATTAAAATCTGAAAATTATACAGTTGCAGGCATGTTTCTGATGTCATGTTTCTTCATACTGGCAAAACTTTCTATACCAAAACACATCAACATATACTGTATCTATTATACATGTCCTGTCTCACCTGAACTTCTTGCGTCAGGGCACATGGAGAACTACATAAAGCAATCAGAAAATCGTTCTTGCAAGCATAATTATAATATATACACGGATAAGTATAGCTATATAAAATATACACACTCAACACAAGCATACAAGAACGTACACATCAATGGCAAATAATGCATGATTACATGGTGTGAACTTCAGCACTATATCACTTCATAGAACAGTTATACAATATTATAATAGTCAGTATGTGATGTTGTGCCCCATTAGTATCAGAACTGGTGAAGCACTACAGTAATGCTACAAATCAAATAAGTGGACTACATGGAAACAGTATAAGTGCATTATCTTATCATAATATCATTCACATTGCATTTCTATCTGCCCTCTCACTGTCACCACTTCCTGGCTTTTCCTCCACATTGTATTTGCATGTGTGTGTGTGTTTGTGCATTGTTCAGAAATTTCATTACTTCCACATTACTCATTTTTAATTGTTTACATACAGTGTGTGCCATGTACCATTAACTTAGAAAGGGAAAGCGGGTGTGTACTTCAGCCTTTTTTAGCTGGTGGAAAAATGCTTAATGGGTACTATAGTAGTCAATGTCTGATTTACTGGTTACCGATGAAGGGTTAGTTAGATATCTTTTCATGATTTTATTTGTTTCTATTTCATCTTTTTAACAATGTAATTTTAATGTCCACCACGTAAGCATGGATAGCTGTAGCTGTGCTCAGTACTAAGCAGCTACAATTATTGAGAATTTCATTACTTTAGTAAGTTGTGATTGTAGGCCTGCATGTAAGTTGGAAATCTAATGTATGGTAGTTGTGGGCATGGTACACAACAGAATGAACTACTACTACCATCAGGCAAAGCACCATCTCCACTATGACCCTTTCGAAAGTTGGTGCGGTATCTACTAATATAAGATACAGAACACTTGAATAATTTGCTTGCAGAAAGTAGTGCACTTTTCACACTGCCCTGTTAGACCATAATATGTAGATTTAATTAGGTTGAGGAGGGAAAGGCAGGATGTGGTGATACCATGTGGGCAGAGTGAGATGCAATGCTAGTGATTTGTGATAAAGCTATCACTTCTAGTGCTTCTAAGTAATCAACTTTATTGATTTGTTGCGCATGACTTGGACTACTTTGGCAGTACTCAACCAGTTCTAATGCAAATAACACAAAGTACAATACAATAGCTATTACACTTGTACAAGTGAAGTAATGCAGTGCTTGGATATCACATCATCATTATATGCTATCGATTTGAATGTTCCTACTTTCATGTTTGTGTTTCGTGCATGTTTAACAGGCAGGATATCTCTTTCAACAACATTGCTCAGGGAGACAAGACACGTACAATCATTATATTATACAATTATATACATTTATTGATTCAGTGGTGCAGCAACTTCATTTGGAAAGAATTATTGAAACTTTTGAGTTGTAATTGACAGTTTGCTAGCAGTTGATATTTATTCTCTTCTAATGATTGATTAGAAGACAATAAATATCAACTGCTAGCAAACTGTCAATCATTTCACTCTTTTTTATATTTACCTAGAACTGATAAGATTATGAGTGACCCAGTGCGAAGTGTTTAGTACAATTGACTTAGAAAGTGCCTCCAGAGAGTGACCAGCTTAAATGGCTTTCCAGGTAGGACGTGTTGTTTCAGTTTATGAGTATACCTTTTTGAGTGAAAAATCACTGCTTGAAGGTACATGATTTACTGAAGTGTACTGCTGTAAACTCTATGGTGTGCTTACATGTATGTAGTAAACTCTTATTCTGAACAAAAATTACACTGGTATTTTGTTCCAGAATTAGAGTTTACTGCACGGGCAAATTTATAGTACACCTTAGTAAAACAAGGCCTGGAAAGCAGTGAATAGTATGGCATGCTCTCAGGAAATCATGACAAATTTACATTCAGAGAGAAACTAGGGTACTTTTGGCTACTTGGATAATATCACCAGATGTGGAAGGATTTGAAAGAACGTCACTCCCAAAATGTAGCTTCTGAGCATCACATTACAACCATGTTCTCATTTGGACAATCCCTATCCTGGGTGGACAGATCACATCTAATCCTTAAAAACACTTATTGGGTACTGGAATTTTTATCTCACTACTCCCAGTAGATTTGAGGCTATACTGTGAAGAAATGACCACTTACCACAATTCCCACCTTACCTTTATCTAAGTGAGCCTAAACACTTCTAACAAACTCATGAGGTATTTCCTTACTGGTCTACACTTCACCGCAATGATCAGCGGTCAGTTGATTATATGTTTGACAACAAACAAAAGACAAAAATTAGAATTTTGGAGTTATCTTGCTACAGTTTCAATTCATCCTGGGGCTAAAAATGTTCCTTGAGATATATTATTACATGCGTTCTGAGCCACAACTCGGCGTTAGCTGGGGCCCTGCATGAACTTTATAACTCACTTTGCCACCTTGCAGTCACCACTGTTTCATTTTCCAAAAACATGAAACTTACCATATTTGAAGGCGTGAGACAGATGATAACAAATTGTCAGACCTATGCGAAGCTCAATCTTTCAAGCCCCTGGCTAGTGTGCAGACAGAAAATAATTAAGTCACATTAGACTCATTATGGTCAATTGTTTAGGGTTCAATTTAGGGGGGGGGGCGGGGGGAATCTTCTATTTTACACTTTCCAATTTGACCCCTTCCTCCCTCCAAGAGAATTATCGGCTTAGCCTCTCCCCCCAAAACGCTGTCTTATCTTAATGTAGCTAAAGTTGACTTAAGCAAGTGCTTCAAGTGCCTTGTTGACTTCAACACAAACTGGTATGGAGAAAGCTGCTGCTTAATTATACTTCACCCTCTGGTCTAGATCCCACTCTAGCTACTAGTTTTTTCTTTAGTGAGTACCTGTTTAATAAAAAATATATTCTACTGAAATTTTAGTATGCTGTATAGCACGTTTTTCTGACAAGAAAAAAAAATGTTGTTTTGGTTAGCTAACTAAAACTAAATCATTTTTAGTAAACTAACCAGAACTAAATTTCACGAAGGATGATAAAGTAAAACTAAACGTCATAGCTAGAGCTGATGAATAAAACTAAAACTAAAATTATTTTTTTAATCAAAACTAAAAATATAGGTAACCATTTTTAGTGACATCTCTGAAAGATGAATGACTGTTGTAGTCCCAGGAAGCAAATACCACAAAATAAATGACTTGAATTTTAATTTGAATTACAAAAAAAACAACAACTAAAACTAAAATGCAAGTCAGTAAATTTGAAAAACTAAAACTAGAATTGAAATTAGTCCATCGGAATAACAAAAACTAAAAAGTAAAATTGTAGTCTTTGCTAGTGAAAAACTAATACTAAACTTACTCTTGAAATATTTTTTTGTCAAAAAAAAAACTATAACTAAAACTAAAATGTAAATGTTCAACCAACAACATTCCACATTTCGATATCTAGCTACTAGCTAGCTAAGTCTCACAAGAGTTTGACAGACATCAGGATTGTGTTCCTCCTGCTGAGCCGTTTGAAGATACAACCATGCAGATTTCTGCGCATGGTGAGAATGGCAAGGCATAATTAATAAGATAAAAGTCTAATACTGTAGCTACCGTTGAAGTGAGCACTATTAAGGGAGGCCCCGGAATTCAATAGTGTTCTTAACAAACACTTCGTGCACATTTATTTGAGGGGAAAAAATGGTTTTGTAGCAAGTTTTAATTTTTTTTTTTTTTTTTTTTGCATTTTTAATGGCTTTTTTTTTGCTTAGACCAAAATTTTAGCTAGTATTAACTCTAATGCTTTAGCTATGGTTTGCTGTTGGTGTTTTTTTTATTATTATTATTGTTTAGCTAGTATGAATGCTAATCTTTAGCTATGGTTATTATAAAACTATTGTTCTAATTAATGGATAAAAACTTTAGTAGCTTAAAATTCAGTAATTATTTATTATAAAAATCATTCAAGCATTACAGAAAATAAAACAATGTATAATGAAATTTTCAAGTATTAGAAGGACAATATGATAGTCTTACAAGTCCACATGTTTATTCCCTGCTCATTGCAAGGGCAGCTGGAGCTCCTACCTCCTACAAATACACACAACACACACTTCATAAAGGAGACATCTTCACACCATGGGATAAATGATAATCCTTTTATTTTTCTTATGTATTGTGTACCATTGGTAGGATGATGACCCTTACCTCTTTTGTCATGGCCAGCATCATCTCACCAAAAATAACATTGGACTGTTTGTCACTTGTATTTATGTCATTACCTTACCCGTTACTGCTAGAGCAAGAAGGATTACGTTGGTACAACAGATGAAAATTAATATGTTAATGTGCTCAATAACTCAATGATCTAGAGACTAACCACAAGCTAAAAAAAAATTTTTTTCACTTCTGAACCAAATAGGAATAGCGTCGCTGCTGGCTTAATTCTTGGCTAAAAGCCACATATTTATTATACAGGAAAGTATTTCTCATCTACACACTTGCTGAATTGTACATGTCCTGTCTCATTGCACCAAGGCACATGGAGAACAGCATAGAGCAAGGAGAATGTCATTGAAAAATGTACCCTAAATATACACACACATGGAAGACTAAAGGTAAATTAAAAGTATACTAGCATGAACATTAGAAAATGCACATTGATATCAAATATTGATCACATGTGAAGTTCAGCATTATTTTCTAAATACAGCGGCATAGCCACAAAGGGGCTCCAACCCCCCCCCCCCCCCCTCCCCGTGAATCATGTAACCAAACACATTGCATTCTAACACATGCTACCTTTAGTGCACAGCTTGCCTTCATTTAACTTACGACTTATCTGCCACTGCTGAAAGGATTTTTTAGCACCCAAGTGACTAAATATTTACTTACGGTCAAGTGAACACTTAGTTTCACTTTTAGAGAGAGAAAGAGAGAGAGCTACTGTAGCTTATACATACTCTGTATACTCCTAATATTGTCACTCCAATATTATCTACTTATGTGGACCACTCAGAAGCTCTAGAAGTGGTTATCTTATCATATATCACTAGCAAATGCATCTCACTCTCCCCACACACCATCACCACATACTGGCCTTTCCTCCCTCGGACCAAAATTAAATCAAGTGTGCTCTAAATGAGAGAAAGTATATAAGCACTTCCTGCAAACCACTTTGAAAAATGTTCCAAAATTCTCAAGTAGTTTCTATCATTATTGGGTGAAAGACCCGCAAAAGTTGAGCCATCTCTCCACTAACTTGTCAGCATTTTACATATTTACCCGACTCCATCGTAATGATATCATGTGTACTGTAGCGGCGCTGCCCGAGGTCTCATACAATTGTGGCCAAGGGCAAGGCCCTGGTCAGAATTTGTGTGTGTGTCAAATTGTGGTTGTAACGTCAGTGTCTTTTAATTGAACTAAGCAAACTCCTTTGACCATGGCGTTGGATGGGAGAGGTTTAAGGGCTGATCCTCAATCAGAGAACCCCCTCCGAAGTTCTTCTCCACGTCGCCATTCTCTGGTGGCAGACTACCCTTCAGCGGACACACAACAATTATTATACCGTATATCACTTTTATTTCGATGCTGATATAATTTCGAAATGTGCATAGTATACGAAATTAAATTATACGGAAAATTTAAGTTATGAAATATTTTCTTATGAATATTTGGATATATGAATAATTGTGACCGTCTATAGGAAAACCAGGCACAACGCGGCACCCTTCGAAATTTTTTTTTTTGCACTTACGGAGTTGTCGGCGTCCAGATATTGAGCTCTCCAAGTTTTATCGTCGTAGCTTAAGTCGTTACCGCTATAATGGACCTAACCGTTCCCTTCAGTTGGCTTAAAACAATACATTTTTAAGAAATCGATCGATTTTTTCTCGATATTACGCACGCCGCGTTGTGCCCGGTTTTCCCTTAGACGGTCACAAATTGTATTAAATAAGCCTAACGAAGGGAATGGTTAGGTGATATATAGCGGGAATGGCTAAAGCTACGGCGATAAAACTTGGAGAGCTTAATATCTGCTTGCCGAGGAGTGTGTAAGTGCAAAATAATTTTTTCGTCGGGGCCGCGTTGTGCCCGATTTTCCCGTAGAGGGTCACAATTAAGGAACGAAAAATTGCATGCCACGTGCTCTAGTAGAGCATTTTTCTCTCAAGAAGGAAGACATGTCTCTACACCTTCGCGCGCAGGGAGGGTCTTCCTGAAGCAAATGGAGATCTATCAGCAAGTGTTCCATCTAGAGCTATTGCACTTGCCAACAGTGAGGTGCTTAAGGCTCCAACTCAGCCATTTCATGCACGCACGCATGGTTAGATCAGAAATTTTAGTGTAAAACAAATTTGGTGGGAAAAAAATTTCGTATAAATCTTAATTTCCGAAATTAAAATGTAATGAAATATTAAAAAATGAAATTTAATTGAACGAAATTAAACAGAAATAAGGTATCTGTAAAGTGCTTGTGCTTTGCCTTACTGTAACTGATAGTTCTCCATACCTTATCACAAAGGACTGCCCAACTTAATTAAGCAAGCTGTGTATGTGGCACTCACAAATCACTGGAAATGGAAATTGTATGCTAGCTGGGTAGTGCTTAGCTCAGCTACAGTCCTTCATAAGAAAAGCACAAAAAATAAATCCCATGGTTTGAAATAATAAATAATAATTTCATACATAAAACACTACCATAAAAAAAAAGATGCTAAACTGAATTTCCAGCTGCCAATAACTTTGTCATCAAACACTTCATGTAAAAACTGATGAAAAAACAACAACTGCACATTGTGAATGACCCTTTCTAGGTTCAATGGCTCAAAATGAAACCTTACAGCGACATGTGTAAACAATGAACTTTCACTGAACACAGCTTGCTCTGGGACTATTATTGTAACCTCCCTGTAGTAGTCCTACCCGGTGAAGAGAGTACTAAATGAGTAGCTATGTGTTGTAACGTTACTGTGATACTATACTTGGTTAGAGACCTACAGTAGAAGGTAATTATTACAGGAATGGCCAGAGATGTAGAGAGTGAAGGATCTATTAACTATTCTATTCTTAATATGAGTGTTTAGCTTTGCCGTCTTTGTGGGTCATTTCCTACTAATTATATGAGTGCACCCTATAATCACGCGGCCTAATGAACCAGCGAGAGTTGAAAGCATGCAACTGAGAGGAAAAGGTGGGTGGGTAGGTGAAGGTGCAGCCACATAGCCCTGAGACTATGAAACAGGTGTGGAGAAAGTGAACTGATTATATAATTTCTAATTATTCACTGCCACCGGCCCACATGGTAGCTAATATTACTTGTTGCAACTTCACTAGTACAAAATAGTGCGGCTATTGAGTGGGTGTGGTTATGTGGCTATTAAATGGGTGTGATTAAGTTGCTATTAAGTGGGTGTGATTATAAATAAATTCTTTAAAATAATTCACCCCCCCCCCCCCCCCCCCCCTTTAAAATCATGGCTACCAACTGGTAAAGTGTTCTCGAATCACAAAATGAGATATCAAGCTAACTATAAATAGCTATCTAGCTGTATGTTATTCTAGCTTGCAATACCACTGAGTGCAACTATTGAACAGTTGTGCATTTTCTTATTACCATGGCTACATAATTCATGACTTCAGTTTATTACAGTCGAACTAAGGACAAAATTGGAACACCAGTTTTGTCCATTGTTGAGAAGCTTCTCAGAAACCATCACTTTTTGACTGTTTATCTAATATTTGATTGTACAAAGTGTAGTAGATTATATGAATTGAGTGAAAAATAAATAAATAAAAGAATAGAACATAGTATACTGGCTTTTTTTTAACAAAAAAAAATCACATCAATTAGTCTGTTTTAACAATGAAAATTTTTAAAGTTTCTTACTCTGTAGCTTCTTTTTAGTGTTGTTTTGGTTAACTAAAACTAAAATTAATTTTAGTTACACCTAAAACATTTTAGTAAACGAACCAAAACTAAAATACGAAGCTAACTAATTGTAGTGACATCTCTGAAAGAAGACGAATGACCAGTGGTAGTCCCAGGAAGCAAAACCCTTTACCCAATCGTTTCTTCGTAGCACATGAGTAAATTGTTTGGCTAATGCAAACTGTTGGACAGCACTCTGTGGTTGCTCGACTATCTAGCCCAGACCCCTCCATTAGCATGAGCATGTCATATCATTCAGTCTCTGTGCTGTATTTGCTGTCCATTCAGTAGAGACTGGCCACAGGGTAATAATAATTATTTCAAAAACTAAATTATTGTACTCCTGTAAAAGTGGAACAAAAAACTAAATTGAAGTCTGCATTTGAAAAACAAAATTAACTATCTAAATATGACTTGAATTTTTTTTTAAATTGAATCGAAACTAAAACTAAAATAGAGTTAGTAAATTTGAAAAACTAAAACTAAAACTAGAATTGAAATTAGCTAGTACATTGGAAACACCAAAACTAAAACTAAAATTGTAGTCTTTGCTAGTGAAAAAACTAAAACTAAAATTTATCTTGAAAACTGTTTGTCAAAAAACTATAACTAAAACTATAATGTAAAATGTTCAACCAAACAACATTACTTCTTTTGTGGTCATGATGATCCAAATATGAGCTTACATTTTCCAATTGCTTCTTTGAAGCTCTTCAACTTTGGTGAAGGAGAAAACAAATGGGTTGTCACCATCATTATCATCTTCTCCTGTTGATTTAAAAAGCTGGATTCCCTATCTCAGTCATTTATGAAGCTATTTGACGGAGGTTAAATACGCGAATAACTGAATTTCATTCGGGAAGTTAGAGCAAGGGGTCGCTAAAATATCACACTTATACCATGGTTCGTTCAAACCGTCCAATCAGATTTCTCAATTCGGGGTGAATAAATCACTTATACACCGCCTAGGAGGTGAATATTTTTTGCCCGTGGCCTAGAATTACGATCTGTAGCTAAGCGAAGCGGCGACCAATGAGGCTACAGAAAAAAAGGTTGTTATGCGTTTCTTATAGCCTAGAGCCATGGTACAAGTCGGTTGCACCGCTCGGTGCGCGGTCGGTACGGGATTTACACTATCCTCGGGCCTTCGGCCCTCGGTTGTGTAAATACCATACCGACCTCCACCTCGTGATGTAACCTATACTTATACTAGTGATGTGCTTGAGCACAAATGGCGAGCGAGCCTATAGACTATACTATTTTTTATATGAATGATTTTGACTTCTAACACTGAAGCTACTGAAAATAAGGTCCAGTTTTTAAATTTTCGCATACCCGAGTTTTCTTTGTGATATTCTTTAGCTAAGTAGTGGTTGTAACACACAATGCTTTGACACAACCGGACATGCACCTACACAGACTTACCTTCGCGGTAGTCTAGTGGACAATGTATTTTCAAGTAAATACTGTTGCCCACGGCTTATAACCATGACAAAGAGCGCATTGACTTACCACCACCACTAACTCAAATAGAAATGGAAGTCCCTTAAGTTTTCAAGTTTTAACTGCACCCGCAAAAGAATTCAAAAAGGTAAACAATTCAATTTCTAGGGTGATACGGGTACTGATCGATAAACAGAGCATTCTGTTTAGTGAAGTTTGGGACGGGGTCGACAACCGAACTAACACAAAAACGCGAGGGTCAAAGTACAAAAATGCCTTACGTACGTCCATACATAAACAAACATCCCCGATTTTTTCATTTTTACCCCTGTAAGTGTCTCGCTCGCTACGCTCGCTCGCCAATTACGCACACAGCGTACACCCTGCAAGCACAACTTGCCTAGGTCCACCCTTTTCCCGCTTTAGCGATTGGTAAAAGTCTGGCTACCGTGACTGGGCTGCGGGTGTCACAGCAGATTGGGTCCCCTCGAGTATTTGGCCCGGGCGGACCAAATCCGCTTAGCAGATTGGGTCCCACCTCCGCGGAATTGGTCCGGTTTTTCAATCTTCCTTTACTGCTGTGTAACTGCAGTTTGAAGTGAAGGCGAAGTTACTCTAGAATGACTGATGCTAGTCTAAGCCAATATTAAGCGAATTTGGATTTTAAAATGTTCAAGAATCAATCAAAAATCAGCATTAAGCTTAACAAGATTGAGACTTCATGTCACAGCTTTGGCAATCTCTTCCTGGTAGTTGTTGCAATCTAATCAGTGCTACTCTTTAATCATGTCACATATAGTTATAACCTGCTACAACTATCTGTAAATAGAAGGAGCTAAATCACTTACTATAGTTTCAAAATTTGAGAACATAGCTAAGAAAGAAAGGTCAGTGTGTAAATAGCAAATTTGATGCTGTAAGGAACAGCAATAAACAATTCAGCAAACAAATTCTTACATCTTCAATATAGTCTCATATCTTTTCTTCTCCAATGTTTTTTCATATTTTCATAATGCTTCTATTGTCTCTTACAATTAATCACGAAGGCATTTAGCTATAGTGGCAACATCAAGAAGAAAAAGTTCAAGTGTTTTTTTTTTTAACTTTAATTCTGATTGTATTGGCACATAAATGATGCTTCCAAATAAACTTAGAGAGCATTATTCTGTGTTGTACAATCATCTCACATCATACAGCTATGGCCTTAAGATTTTTAAGTGCTGTTTCTGTATAAGTAAGTTGTCAAAGAAACCCATGATAAAATCAACAGGAACAGCAAGAATGGTGATCAGGACTGGCAAGACAGGAGGAACCTTGAAGTATCCATTCAAAGAACACAAGAGATCTCTACAAGATTTGATTGATTTTACACTTCTACTGTAACGTAGAGCACTCCATCGGAACCACTCACAACATCAATTGGGATAAAGCTAAAGTACTTGGAATGAACAAGATCTACACAGAAGAACTTTTCAAAGTCGTGGTACATTGGGGAATTTAAGAAACCACCATTATGAGAGCTTAGAACATATTTGCATGTTGCCATCACAGCCTGGGGTCCTTTTCTGTTTTGTTTGTATCTGAAAATGGTCACTGAATGATGACTGAAGGAGTTGAGGCTTTCAATTACATGACTATTGAACTATATAGTATGTCTAGACATTAATCACACAGGACCAATGAAAAGAAGACTGCTTAAAAATTGTGAGAAATATCTTCAGTATCCTATAAATAAACAGTACATTACTATGGTCTCATAAAATAATTTCTTATGGCTATAGTTTTGATGTAGCTCTGTTAACTTATACAGTAAATTGCTATAGATATTCTTATGCTTCCAAATTTCCTGTTCCTTGGTGAAATCAACTACACTATATTACATTTCAAGTGTACTGCACTTTTGCCCATTTAATTGAGTCTATAATAATGTTGCACTGTTCATTTTTACGAAACTGAAAGTGTGTCTCATAATTATGTCATGATTATTGTACCAATAATGGAGAAATATTATGTTCTGAAAAAGCACTATATAACAATAAAAGTATAAATAGATGTTTCGGTCAATCCAGTAACCTTTATCGGTATGATATAGATGACTACAAAACTATAATGCATAAATAAACATGAATCTAGTAACAGTTGCTATGGGAGATAGTTACTATGTCCTACAGTAGCCAAGCTGTCATAGGCTGTGTTTAGTATCCTGTAGGGAATTATAACCCTTTTACTTCTTCTCCACTCGAGTTCCGTCAATCAAGTTAGCTAACGACAGTCTAACTTTTAAGTTGTTTTAATATTGGTTACTAAGACAGAACTAAACTGAGAATAATGATACAATGCTTAAATAGAATATGTGAGTATGACGTAGTTATTCAAATGTCCAATCAAATAAATACAGGTGATGGAGCGAGGACAAAGTTGTTCGACGAAGTGCCCGATTCACGGTGTGCAAACTAAAATACAATAATAATGATAATGATATAAAACATAACTTAGCTAAATAATTATGTTCATGTGGAGTGGTTCCTAGGTTTTTGTTCATACAGCTTTTTGGGGCCATTATATGCCATGACTCCAAAAAACATCTTGGATACCAACTCATGTGCTGACCAACGACTCTCACTCCATTCTGATCAATATCATGATTGAATTACACAGCATGGTCTCCCACAGCTGATGTATCACCACTTAGTGCTAGGGTTCTCCTGTGCTCCTTCAGCCTATGTTGTAATGTACAGCCTGATTGTCTACTGATATTGTTTATTTAATACTTCACTAGTCCACATTTTTTATTTTACTTATCCATAGTTACATTCTTGAGGTCACTCATTCATTTTTACATTGTATTGTAATAGTTCACTGATGATGACCACAACTAGCTAGTGGTCGAAACGTCTGTAAAATAAAAAATTTGGAATAGTGAAGTATTACCTAGTCACATAGGTTTATTTGGATTAATCTGATTGTCCAATGTATGTATGTTTGGTTACAAGAACCACAAGGCACCTGGTTAACTACTCCAGATCTTTCAGTTGGTGGAACATAGTTTTTTTACGTGAACCAACATATTTCTCAGTGTTGAGTGTGGTTTAAAACAGGTCCGCATTTCCAAAGGGGCTAGAATCCTTTTGATACACTCTGAGAAATGCCTCACATAACGAAGAATCACTGTAGCTTTTGGTGTACGATGGACCTGACTGGATGGTGAGGTGTTGGAAATCTGACTGTGTTGGTATGACAAGTAGCCAGTGTTGTATTTATTAGCATTGAGTAGTCATTGGCTTGCAAGGCAGATTTCACATGATCATCTATTGGTCTTTTTCGGCAGACAAATTATAGATCTAGTTTGTCCTAGAGAAAAGAGTCTTTGCTACTGACAACTTGTGGACCAACAGATGGTGTGAATTGAAAGCCAAGTACCGTACTTGTCGGACTTTGTCTTGTGTGTTAAGCATGTTTATTTATATTTCACTCTCCAGCATTCCAGTTTTGTAACCTGAAACCTTAGTGCAAGCAAAGAAATGACCAGAAAGAATCAGATTTGATTGCTCCGAGATTAGTTGATTCATGCCATGTAATTTCGAGCATAAGATTCAAAACTTTTCTTCAAAGCAGTTATAACACAATATCTGCTAGAGGAATTGTTTGTAACTCATTTTACTTTAAAATATGCTAATTGGCAACTCAATTTGCTTTTTGCTGCATTGCTTCTTTTATCAGTAAAAACAAGACAATCATGTTTGATAAAGTAAGAAATCACCATAAATTATTATGATTTATAAGTTTCAAAGGTCAAGTTACTGGTAGCCCCAAATCTGATATTACATGCTCCATAATCTGAAGTTATATACTTGTAGCTCATATCCAACAATCATATTACACATATCTGCTATACTATAAAAAATGAAGGAATGACAAAGATCAAATTCAAAGTATTTTTATATTTTGGATAGCAAACATCAGAGGGTTAAGCTGAAATGCTTACATGTTCCCAAGCACACTCACATTGTGAATGAAGATGTGTGCAGGTATAAAAAATCTATCCATATCTCATCACAAGTTTGAAGTGACTCAATCAGGATTTTATATTAGCACTGCATTAAATGTATACAGTGCCCATACTGGCATAGGGAGGATGAGATTATAGATGCTGTAAAGGATACTACGTTTTGCTTGGAAGAAAGTAGTGGCAAATTTCAATGAAAGCATAACCATGCCTACTAATACCAGGTCAGTTCCAGTAAACCAAAAATGTATAGAATTTTTTAAATCATGTTTATATCATATTTTTGTAAAATGAAAATGATTTGAATATTGAAAGAATTTATCCTGATGATAACTTTTGAAAGTTAATATTGTTCAAGCTAAAACTCTTTTTGATCAAGCAATTCTGCCAAAATTGATGGGAAATTTTTATTCTCGCACTTTGGACAATTATACTGCAGGAGATGCTTTCACAATAAGATGAGTTTTGTGAGTATTTTGACATTACTCAAACTTAAACTAGCAAACTTAAATCCTCATGTTGTCATTATTTTGTTGTTAGCTTTATTGTTTATTAAAAAGTCAAAAATGAAATTTAATTAAAAGGCACAACACATTTAGTCCAGAGTTAATACTGTTTCGCTGTGAATGAGAAAGTCTATTGGCTGTGTTGCACTCAAAATTGAATATTTTTTCTTGAGGTTGCCAATGACCATTTGTACATGAATACACAATTTGCAATACTCCTAGTTTGTTTCCTCAGGTGCCTTTGGTAGCACCCTCACTACACTCAGGATACCACAGCCCTGGTAGAGCCTAAGTATAGTAGTGTCCTTGGTGGAAGTGCCTAACTATTTTTTTTACAGGAAAATCTAGCACAAGGCGCCCCCCATCAAACAAATGAAATTAAAAAAATACTATGGCACACAAGTTTAGGAATTGGCTGTTATTTCTACTGACATGGTAAAAACTGCCTTAGTTTCAGGTTGTAAATACAGCCAGCTGCAACTGGCTGAGCTAGCTCAGCTATGTGGTCAGTGGTCAACCACAGTTGTACTTGCATTATATGTAGCTGATTAAGTACTTCATATGAACAATTTTTTGTAGCACTTTTTCATATCATTGCCTTGCAAAAGATTAATGTTATGCCTAGAGAGTACTTGAATAATAATATACCACATAAAGTGCCCATTCAAAAATGTATGGGTAAAATCGCCGTTCGATTGAAATAGCCCGAGGAGTGTGAAATAACACTGTTGGAGTTGAAACAGTACACTTATCAAAGTGAAATAATATGGGTAAGTGCACAAGCGTGGGGTGATTAACCTTAGTAACACTGTAGTTTTTTCTGAAAAGTTTGTTTGTAAGGATTGAGGTATACTATTGGCGAGTGATAGCATGGCTAACCGCAGTATTAGGGATAAAGCAATAAATAGCACGAGGCGAAGCCTCGTGCTATTTCAATTGGTTACTCATGCTATTTATCCCAAGTACCACGGTTACCCGTGCTATTACTCATACTAACATCACTTTTTTAAAGCTATACAACTAATCTATGAAGTATTTAAGAATGAGCATGATAAAAATATTGAATGTTCTCTTAAACCTACAGGATATCAAAGAATGAGATAATGATTATCACAAGAAAAGTCAATTCATTAGTCCTTGAATAATAATATTTTTATCTCACATAGAATACAAAATAGTAAATTAATAATTTTGGACTCGAACATATTTTCTTTTGTTTGTTTGTTTTTTAATTCCAATCTTTCCAACGTCAAGGCTATATGTGATGTCTTTAATGTTTAATAAACTCACTGATGAAGGACCCCCATAGTCCAAACTGTTGCAAACCTAGATTAGTTTAATATTATATACATACATAGAGAGATAGGTATAATGTGTGAATTATTTTATAGGATAGTGATTTTTTAGTACATTGCTTCTTTCCTTATCTGGACATGTTTGGTTTAGTAACTTATGGAAGTGTGGAGCACAATCCATAGGAAATTATGTAGTTACATAATTTATCCAAACTTCATTTTTTTATAGAATTATTCTTAGAACAATTTATTACAAAGACCTAATAGCAACTTCTGATCCATTTGTTTGTTGTAGCTGTGATTGTTATCGTTATTTCTTTTATTGCTGTTGCATTGTAGTGCAAGCAAGTATAGCTTAGTAAAAACTATCATCACGTGGTTTTTTTTATTCGAGTCTGGTGCCTGATTATGCCCAATCCTATTATTCTGTATATTTGTTTGTTGTTGTTGTTTTGTTCTTGCTTTGCTGGTTTAATCACAAGAAAAACAGCCACAAGTAGGTTTTAAATTGCAAGTCGAAAATCCTTTTATATAGATAATAATACAGTAGTTCTTAGTACTACTGGCCCTCTCATTCTTTAACTCCTATTTCCTTGCATAAAAAAATTAGTATGATTATTCTGTTGAAACTTCAGTAGCCATGAGAGTATAGTTCAAAATCTGCATTTAAATTATTTACTAATATGTTATATACAATCTTTCCCAAATATTCTCAATGTTATTTCTCTAACGACAACCAAACAGTATATCTTCCAAAGAACTTAGCTATATCAACAGCCTGTATCAACAAACAACTCTGCAGCATATCAATTGTTGATCCTAGTAAACTTTGCTCTCTAGTTTTGACATAGGATAGTGTGTGTTTGTGTGGTATGTATGTGGTATGTGTGTGGGTGAAACTAACACATAGTGAACTGTGAGATACAGCATAAGATATCATAACGGTTGTTAACATAAAGTCAGCCAGAAATAGAATAATCTGCTCACTTGTAATGAGATAATTGGTAAGGTTAGGTGTAAATTAGTGCTGCTCTATGTAACATTTGCCTGTTAGTTGAGAAACAAATATCTGTGCTGTCTTATTTTCCATTTGTTATAATTATGATGACCATTTCTTTTCTTTGTTTCGATAAGGTGTCAACTGTCAACATTATCATATTTTTGATGATGAGGGTAGTGTAAACTCTATAAAAATAGGAAACCTTATTGGCACTGTTAGTAATATGTTTTACTACATGAACAGTCAATAAAGCAATGGTTATAGGAGGATGTGAATTCTACTCATGGGTGATGGAGTGGGGAGCCAGGAAGTGGAGAATTGCATTTGATCCTGCATATAAGCAAATAGTGGGGTATAGGATAACAGGACCTTACAACTTCCCCATATCACCTGAGCTCCCCATATCACCTGAGCTCCCCATATCACCTGAGCTCCCCATATCACGCTGGGCTATTGTGTCCCTTATTGTTTAGAGTATAACTAGTAACAAAAAAACATTAAGAATGTAAAATTAGGGGTTTGGGGCTGCTCCAAAATATCAAACTAGCTAAGCTCTAAAATGTATGGACATAATAAAGGCCACCTGCCCCATGTGATGATTCTTTCTCCTTAAATTACTGTGGTGAAAGACCATTTTGTTTAACATTTGCTGTATAATGCTGAAATATTACAGAAAGATACAGTGATACAGAATCATCACATGGGGCAAGTGACCTTCTTGTGTCCACATATTTTAGAGCTTTTCTAGTTCCCATATTTTTTTTTTGGCAACCTTAAATCCCCAATGTTTTTTTCCTTCATTTTTTTGTTTTTTATTACTAGTTTCCATCTTTTGTTTTTATTGTAAATTTACCTTTAAACCAACTGTTTCTCTCCAAAACCAAGACTTGGGAAATTATCTGCATCAATATACAAAATTAGTCATTGTTAATATCATAGAAATTGAATAAAAATATTCATACATGAGCAGTACATGATTCATTGAATACAGAAAAAATATCCCTAATTTGTGACCATGAGTGCCTGTGGTACTCATGTAGTAATACTAAACTTACAAATTTGTGATAATCTTTGGTATCATTTGAATAATTGCTAATCCACAATTGGCTGATCTGGAGTAGGAGCAGGTCAAGTGTCAGGCTATGAACCAGATATATAATATGGCATGACTATTGAAAATTAGCTACTTACACTAGAATGTGTTGTACTACTCTGGCTTAATTCATATTGATAGAGATCCATGTTTCTTCATTGTAATGAGCAGCAAATAAAGGTATTTAAATTTTCAAAGAGTCAATCAAAGTTCTGTTCTAGGATATAATAATATTACATTAGCTATATGCAGCTCCATAATTTTAGTATTCCTGAATACCAACTTAAAAACTGTAGATAACCCAGCAATCCACAGTTGGACAGGTGACATGTTATGTTCTCTTGGCAGAGGGTGGTGATTCATGACTCTATAAATTCTTTGATTGCTGCATTGATTCTTGGAGTAAAAACATTCACATGAAAACGATTATCATATTCCATTGCATAAAGGAGCCTATAAAATATGACAAGGCAACTTTGAAAGAGATGCACTACAATATTTAATTCTTTGATTATGCACGGACTTTCCACCAATGAAACTAACCATTACCTGGCCCTCACATTGGATGTTGTAGCATATATTCAGCAACCAGAACATTCTCTCCACCACAACTAGGAAGACCTTAGTCCATGAGCAGATAAAAAACGATTATCAATTGGGGGAGTAATTCGTACCTTGATTTTCAGTTACACTGGTGTTTGTAGTGTTGGAAAATGTGTGATGGACCCGTCACAAAGTAGCTTATTAGGACTAGGGATGCAATTTTTCAACATGGCTGGCACATTAAAGCATAATGTATGTAATGCTTGTTTTAATATTTTCATAAAAAATTTCATACGTTACAATTTTATAAAGTGATGATAGATCTTTGTCAGTTTTATTATTTTTTTTATTAGACATGGGAGTTTTTTTATTAGACATGGGAGTTTCTTTAATTAAACTTTTAATGAAAATTAATTAGAAAATAACTATGCCTGATTAAAATATTATTATAATAACAATCTATATATAAAATTGAGATGTGAAATTAATACCAAAAATTATACTAAAAAATGACAGGGGTATAGGTTGCTCCTGGTCATTCCAATTATAATTATGATATTTTCATATACTATGCATTAAGTTAGAAACTGAGAAGTGTTTTATGACTACAGTTAGTGGACCTCTCATAGGCAGAGGAACCAGGAGAACTAAAGGAACAATGCTCCCTACCCCAGATTATTAGACTAATCGAGCCCCCTCCCCCCCATTGCATTCAACTATAATACAAGCTATTTATGTAATGGGAGATAATTATACAAGATTACTGCATGTATAAATATGTGATTTTTATATATTATTGGTGCAATTAATATGAATTTCCACACATGAAGCTAAAGTATAGTAACTAAAAGCACTATATTTATACTTGCTTGAATGTATAAATTGTACTTAGGGTTCCAACTTAAGGTTGTGTGGCAGCTAGATTGCTGCTGGAATGTACAAATACATAGCCATCCAGTTGCTACTTACAGGGATAAACTCTGTCAACCAATTAAGTTTCAAAGTTTGTTGATGTTTAAAATGTCCCAGAGGCCCTTGTCTATGTTTTTCAGCCAAAAAACAAACAAAAAACATTAAGAATGTTTGATCCCTTAGAAAGTTTAAATTAGATAACACTAAAGGTATTGGAGGCATCCATGGTAATTTCAGCCTTGCAAGGAACCCTTTTCTGTTATTAAAACTTTTGATCAGATTATAATACACTTAGAGGGTGTATAACAGATAGCTATAGCCAGCATGATTATATGCTCTCTCAGAAATATACTGAAGTTATCTAGCAATATGCTCATTTCTTTGCATATGTATGACGTAGTTTATTGTTTTTTTGGAATTTTAGTGTAGTAACTAATTGTTGTTTTGGTTGAACATTTACATTTTAGTTTTAGTTATATTTTTTGACAAAACTATTTCAAAATTAATTTTAGTTTTAGTTTTTCACTAGCAAAGATTACAATTTTAGTTTTAGTTTTGGTTGGGAATAAGTGAAATTGTGATGATTGCAGTATAGCTAGCTGCTAGAGTTGGTATGTTATAAAATGAATGAGTAAAACTATCAGTCCCTCTGAATTATTCAATATGAAGGATTGTATATAGCTATAGCTAGTCTTTCAGTGAAAACCTGGAACATCCCAAAAAATGTTCAATGAATGAAAAAGTAACATGCTCTGCTCTGCTGCAGCTGGAAAAGGTTCAATTTGAAACCTTACCTAATATACATTTTTTTAACAATTTTAATGCACGAGTATTATTGTTGAGTTGCTCAAGAAGAGAATCCATTCAGCATAATTCTCGATATGACTTACTGACTCTGAGCCTGACTGATGGTCTCCCAGTATTTCAAACTTTCTTTTTTTCATTTTGGAAATACAATGACAGAGTGGCCAACTGTGGGTAGGCGATCTGCTGGCCCAAGAGGTAAGGTCAGTTCTCCCGACAAGGTCAGCTTGAGACTCAATCACCGAAGGTAGACACTAAGGCTCGGCAACGACTATTACTTGAAGAACCCTAGTGAATGCTGCCACCAAAGTTCTCCCAGATGGCTAGCCCTCTCCCTGAAGTCTAAATTCAGTTTAGGGTTTAAGGGGGGATTGACCCATTAAAAAAATGGGTTTTTTTGTTTTTTAACTTTTTTTATTTTATATTTTTATTCAGTTGGTTGAAGCATTATGAAGCTGTGCACGAAGTTTCAAGTCAATTGGACATTTCTTTATTTATTTATGATTTTTTTGTCACCCCTACTTATTGTAGACTTACTGAATCACCCGCTCGGGAAGAATCCAATCTTTCATGTCTTACCGTTACCGTTTGTATAGCGCGTACCGGTCATTCTTTGTTTACAAAGTACAGGTTATTATAGTTCAAAATAAAGCACACAGGAAGAGCTAAGTAACCACGTAAACTGCACACCAATTGGAATAAGTGGGGGCGACTGCGCACGTTGCGCGTTTTTTCCTCGATCGAACCTTTGCCGTTGTTTCTTATTTTGTTCGAGTTGATAGTTTCTTCCATAACCCACGTTATGGGGAACAAACGTAGTGCTAAGTAGCGTCCCAGAGTCTTCCAAGGCACCAGGATACAATTGATGGCTCCAGTAGAGTCTCCACAGGTTGACACGGAGGCTATCCCACCTTCAGTAAGTAAGCAAAAGCTTAGTGGCAGTTCAGCTGGGTTTATTTCTGGGTGCTCTACTACTGTATTGCGTCCCAGAGGTAGTAAATCTTCTCCTGAGCTTCCAAACAGTAGTTCTGGAACTGTCAGAATGGACAGGCCCAAGTCAGCAAATATTATTTGCTCTATTGGGCAGTTGAGTGGTGCCTTAGAGCAGCTTCATCACTGCCATGGGCATCCCTTGAGTTTCAGAGAACAGTAGTGTTAGGCGGGGGTTGGTTCGTGTAACTTTCAGTTGCCAGTGTGGGTGGTTCCATCACACAACTGATCCTTACAACGTGGACCATCTTTCTGTCAATGCCAGAGCTGTTTTTGCTAAAAAACCTGGGTGCTTCTTTGGGCAATGATGATAATCAAGACCCTCGAATTCTGAGCCGATACAGTAATCGTGTACACACACACACACACACACAGACACATCTGGCTGGCCTATGTTACTGTGGAACTCTTGTGGAGTGACCCATGTTCACAAGGTAACATAGTAAATACTTATTTTCCATTGGAAACTCCATTATATGCCTTATTTTCTTCTATTACAGGCATTATCAGCTGGAATAACTTGTGTTGTGGTTAACCTCAATTTTCTCAAAAGTGGAACTGTCAATCTTCTAAAAATCATAACTTGCTCTCACTATTTTTTTACAGTGTTGTTTTTATATCATCTGAAAGCTCTTTTTCTACTCTAGTGCAAGAGTTGGACATTTTTTTATTTTTAGTTTTTATTGAAGTTATGATAAATTTTTTCACATTTTCATAAAAAACTACTGTTTTTTTACAAAAAAAATTATATAAAATCAACAATGAATATTTAGAAAAATTCTTCAACTTGCGCACTAGATAATGTATCAAGGAATGTGTGTGTGAAGTTTGAAGTCTTAATGTAGAAGTAGGAGGAGTTTAGTCATCCTAAAGTGGGTAAGGGTTTTCTTGACGTTGACATCGTAGGATTTTGGAGGGTGTGGTTTTCCTCCCATTTTTTTAGCTCATTTTGAAGAGCTTCAGATGGGCAATCTTTTGAGCCCAAAAGTAAAAATATATATTGATGTATACTTAAGTTATGACCAAAAGAGTAAACCCATTTTTTAATGGGTCAATCCCCCCTTAAGCGTATTGATAGATTTATTGGCAATTACAAAAATACTTGTTCTACAATCATAATAGCAAATTTTCTCAGTTCTAGCAGATAATATTGAACTGAAAAAAATTGCTATTAATAAATTATTTCAGCCAAGAATGACTGAATTGTTGTTCTATAATTAAAAGAGAATCTTAAAAAAAAAACTTGAGGAGAACTCCCAGTGTCCCTTGCTATAAAATCAGCCTTCTAAGCATAGTATTAATATTAGACCTACCAGTGGATAATTGTGCATTGGTTAGCAAGTGTTTTTGCTGCTAAATCATTTTATGGTCTAATTACATATCTTTATCAGCCAAAAAAGAACTCAAAGTTTTTACATTTACATGAACCTTTTGCATGATGTATGAATGATTAAAGCAGTAGTACTGTTGTGTCAAAATGTTGGCAAATGATTAAATCATTACACTTATAAAGTCCATCGCTTTTGCACAGACTGGAATCAAATCGGAGACTAGCTATCCAGCTGAAGTATTCAATAGGGTGATAAAAAGTAAATTAATATTCAAATTTGCTAGTCATCTTATGGTTATGAAAGTTTATGTGGAATTGCGGTCAGCAAAACCTAGCATATTCCTGTGTTAAAATTTTCCTAAATACTTATAATATTTATTATATATAGGTAAATAACAATGGAGTATTATCCTTTCTCATGAGTTTTGGTGACTACTCCCCTGTTCGATTCCCACGATCTTCAGGACCACCAATTATAGCACCATTTTGGGCTGATGCAGACACACAAGGCAGTGGAAGAGTTTGGTTTAGAGAACGAAGTGAAAATCAAGAACTTCTAAATCGAGCTCAAAGTGACATCCAGCAATACTTTGGTCTTCAACCTGATTTTAGTCCGAATTTTCTATTTATAGCCACTTGGGATCAAGTTCCACATTATAATTTAGGAAACAAGGTATTGCTAATAGTTATACATTGACATTATGTGACAGTGTCATGAAAAAGTACGGTGTACACCTCTTAACAAATACATATTATATGTAATTATATTTAGCACAGCTAGTCACATATGAGCAATGTGATTGGCCTGTTATGATAATTCTTTTAAGTACATGCTCTGTAGCATTTAGAAATCAAGTATGAGATACATATTGCTACACTTTAATGAATTAAATTACACTAACAATCGCCATTGTTCAATAACTTGACCATTTTTATCCAGTATTTTTATCCAGCATACAAATTACAGAAATTTTCTTTAGAAATCTGTTCAACTAATACCAAAACAAGGTTCTAAAAAGATATACCCTTGATCGACAACATTCAGAAATATGAGACTATGAGCATAGCTTGGGAAACTACAGCTTAAAGCCTCATTTTCTAACAATGCTGATTGGTGTTACTTAAATCTAATTAGAACAGAACGTGACTAAATTCGTCATTTTGATTGGTCCGTTGCTTGAATCTATTCACTTAAAATTACATCTGGCAGCACTTAGAAAATACTTACCCACGACTATTGCTGCAACTTATTGCTAAGAAATATAGTTTTGAAAACACTTTAATTTTTTTCTACCGCCATTGTGAAGCTGTGACAAATTCTGATGTTACATCTGGAGCCTTCGAGTTTCTATATCCCACAAATGTCCATGGTACTGCACTCTAACTTTTTAGAGCAGAAGGTATTCTAAAACTGTATTACAGTGATGGAACTGAAGTAGCTAACAAGTATACCAAAATTGTGACCACTCATCTTACCTGGATGAACCTTTGTGCCATTAACAATTACAATGCAAAAAGAATATAGTGCTTGATTAGTTGCATTTATGAGTGTGTTTTTAATCAAGCCTCCCTGGTTGAATTTTGTATATCTTTTCAATGTACCTTTGAGTGAGCTGACCAGACTTTTCAACTAGCAGTATTTGTGACTAATATTATGTCATAGTGCTCAGCGTTCTTGTCATGAATGTAAGGAAAACTAGGTGCCACACATAATAGAACATAAGTGTCAACTAATGCTTGTGCACAGTGTTCTCCACCTGTATCCCACAATAATTCTTCCTCATCCTCAGCTGAACACCAAGGTTCACCCAGGAAAAATGAGTGGTAATATTCAGATATAGCTACTCATTAGTTTCTTCTGTTCCATCACTGTTGTACCGTTTTACCATTAGTTCTGCTCTAAAAAGTTATAGTGTGCAGTACCATGGAAATCTGTGGGATTTATAAACACTCAGGCTCCTAGTAGCATCCTTGCTACACTCTAACACTAAAGCCCAGAGACTTCGAGTTTCTAAGTCCCGCAGATTTCAAGGTACCGCACTCTAACTATTATACATTAATTATATATGTATAGTTACTTGTTGAACAAATATATTTAACATACAAATGGTGTGCTGGATCACAAATAGCGAGAGGGTTAGCTTAGTGTTAGCTTAGCTATAAACAATTCAATGCAAATATTCAATTATTGTAATGAGCTAGCAGTGAAACACTGTGGATCTTTCTTCTAGCCTTTGAAACTAAAGAGTAGTGTTTATCAAATGCTGAAATAACAGTTTATTTCCCATGTGTAGTCGAAGTGCACTCATTGAAAAGTAGATTTCTTTAATCTTTAACATTTATGGTTATTGAATCCAGCACACTGAAGTCGATATGTATTCCCTTTTACTTACATTTAATGGTGCCTAGAAAATATGTAGAGTCATCTTTTCATGGTTGTTATGATCTATTCAGCATATTTAGGCTTTGATAAAGTAAACTAAAGTTCAAGCAAATGCTTACTTAGTAAACAAAGTTTAAATGATTGTTCACTAAGTAGATAACAAAAGTTTAAGTGATTGTTCATTAGTGGCTTCAGGCCTTGCTAAGCAATCTAATGATTTCAGTGTGCTGCTAAGCGCACACTTGAGCTTTATGAAACAAAAACTTGTGAATGTAATCTACTTTGACAGTGGGACAATAAATATTATAGATGTATAAATACCATCATGAAGTATATAACCCTAAATTTTAATACTAAAATCTTCATTATTAGTTACATGGGGTCACAACATGCAACCCATTGAAGTAATCTAGGTATAAGTGAAATTGTTGTACATTTAATTTTATAGACAAACACATACCAATGTGTACTAGTAAGTGATAATAAAACATCATTCACTATCTTCCTGTATGCTGATGGACAAATCAATTGGTACAGAGGAGACTCTACCCCTCCAGCAAGTGTAGGATATGATAAAGGAAACAAATTTTTCTATGAAATGGTACCAAATTCTCTAACAAGTGCAATTATCAATGTTACTTTAACTAGTAATGTCGGAATTAATGGTGTGTGGACATTTCAACTCAATTTTGAGCCAGGTAAATTGATAACAATTGTTACATAATATTCTACACTAGCAAGTATTTCGCCACACAGTGGCGCTCGATGTGTTTGCAAAGTAAGAATGCAGTAGCATAAGTTATATTGCCACTTTGTTAATATTACATCAGTTTCCCTCTCCCACTCTCTTTGTTCCTGAACTATCTGAGCTTTTCTTCTCCCACCTTTCTTTTCTTCAGCTCATTCTTCTTGAGTCATGGAGTACTTTCTCCTTTGTCTATCTCTCCTGTTCTCAGTCTCTCTGTCCTTCTATCAAGACTGTGGACTTAAATTTGCGAAACATTTGCCTTCTCTGTGGTACATTCACCTTCTTTTTGGACCTACGTTGCCTTTCCTCGCCGATTCCACTCGCGTTTTAGTTGCCTTTTTGCCTTCTCTTTCCTACTTTCCTTTTTTAAACCTATGCCAAGTGATGATACCTATATCTGTGAAGCTTCAAGCATAACTGGAACAGCTAGAAGAAATATTCAACTAATAATACAAGGTATTTATTTTCACTAATGCAATAAATACTTAAAGGAAAAAAACAATTTACTTTTAAGTATTAATCGGTATAAAAAGAGTATGGGGAATGCTATACTAACTGTAGCTAGTCTAATTGCATTAGTCTAATTGCATGTCTAGGAAATGTCAATATACATTTCATCACTTTTAAAGTCCAATTTTAAGTTGGTATTTCAGTTTTTTATTTGTTGATTGTTTGTTCAATTTGGCTCTACATACAACTTTAACAATGATACTGTATTGAATATTATTTGATTGTAGAATCTCCTGTCATTACTCAGCCTCCAATGAATACAACTGTATTAGAAGGAGCTACAGTCCATTTTACATGTGCAGCAATAGGAATGCCTGCACCCAATATCCATTGGACTGCACTTAAAAATGGTGTCTCTGTAACTATTAATTCAAATCTTTATAATATCTCTGATATAAATGTGAATAAAACAGTGAGCATCCTTAATTTGTTCAAAGTAACGCCAGCAATAGCTGGCACATATACATGTATTGTTAATAATACAATAGGAATGGATACGCGATCAGCTCAATTAATTGTTTACAGTAAGTTAATGAAGACTATATTGAAATTTAGTTATTACATGAATTAATAATTCTTATTAAATAGGTATCTCAGCTCTTATATATTGTGGTAGCAGACTCCTGATTCAGCCAAAAGAATCTCCCATGCACATTGTTGCAAATTAATTGCTGCTTATACCCTGGTTCAGTGTCAGAATGTCTGTCCACAACAATACCCTCGTTAACCTATCAGCTACTAAGTTCACGATACCAAATAATCCCAGTTTTATAAGCTTATGTTTGTAGTGATTACATTAGCTAGAAACATGCTGCTGTCACCTGACTCTGTGCCAGGAGCATGTGGCTCCCTATAAGTAGAAAAATGGAAGGACGTTTGGCATATTTCTATCTTTAAAAGCATAGGAGAGCATGCACTGCTTTGTAATGATCAAAGAACTAGGTTTTTATGAGTGGATATGACACTCAGGAAGATGTGTTTACTGGTCTCCCTTAAAATTGAAAGCACACTGGGGAAAGCCCCCACCACTCACAATTTGCTTCTTAAAGCCATGTTTAGTGAAGCATGGGACTCTTAAAACTTAAAAATAGTACAAATATGTATACAGTTGTTGATCATTAATTTAAGTCATTGTGACTGTTCAAATGACCAGTAGCTCCCGACAAAAAAGTACTCCGCTACTAAAAAAACGACCGAGTTTGTCTATCAGCCTGGTAAGGAGTTGTCAATACTATAGTTACCGTATGGTAGCCACTAATTTTTGTAACTGAAAAAAAACTTTGAGACATTATCGCAGGTTTGAGCCTAACTCTTAAATATGACTTGCTTACTCCTTTATTACCACAAGAAGAGGGGAAAGCAACAAAATGATAATATTACAAAATTAGACAATAATCAAGATTTCTATATCAATACCTACAATATTAATGGAAACACATCAGTAAGTACACTTACATTAAATAGAATAGGATTGGCACAAATTTGGCTGGTAATCTGCAATGCTTCAAATGTGATTGGAGAGGATACACAGGCAGCATACTTGATAATTTTATGGTAAGTAATATAAAGTACAACTAATATTTTTTTTTAACTAAACTAAAACTAAACCATTCAAAGGAGTAGCTAATAGTCGTAAGGGAACTTCAACAACTGAAAAAACTAACTAGTGGACAAAATGGGAACAGTATACAACACTAGAAATTACATAGTGTGGTATCAATGAGTTAACTCACTGGGTCACTATTAAAATACTATTGTGAAGATATCTAGAGTGGTGTGATGGGGCGTGTAAGAGACTGCTAAAGGTAGGTTGGACTTCATGTTTCAAGGTGATCAATCCTGCAGGTGTTTAATCTGCTGGACTGAGCAAGGAATTACTAGGCTTTCCTCAACCAAGGTTCAATTTGGAAGCATTCTCAGAATTCTGAGATAGAAAGATTTATAATTCTTGCAGCACTCAATACAGACAACTGAGAAACTCAGAATGAACAGACTATATAATGAAATGTCTAGATGTGTTAAACATGTGAAACAGAAATATGATGAAAACATAATAAAGCTTGGGAATTACGTAACCACAGAGAGTGAAGTGGGTAAATTGAATGGGATCAATAGAACAAAGGAAAGTTGAGAAAGGGTACTAATGGAGTTACAAGTTAAGTTAATTGAACAAGTGAACAAATAAATTAAGGAAGTAGTAAGTAATTAATAAAAAATAGTTCTATAGTTTGCAGAATGTGGTGAGGTATTCATCACATCTAGCATAGAAAAAAATATATAATAGTGACAACACTAGACTTAAATATAAGGAAAAAAATTGGGTACTGGAACAGTTTAAGAGCCCATTTTTAAGGTTCTTGTCTTCAACCAAGAAATGCTAGATGACATAGTAGAGGAGAACATCAAATATCAAATGAACTGTAACTTAGTCAGTGTAATATGATTATGGCAACAGTGGATATCAGTGTTGTAGTAATTAATAAACAATCCATTGAATCAGTTACATTGGATTTATTTATATTGTCATTGTAGTATCACCAGAAATAGTTCAGCCTCTATTGAATGAAACATTTACAGTGAGGAAGTATCAGTCTACAGTATTGGAGTGTTCCGCAATAGGAATACCACAACCTCAAATCATGTGGAAAGAGTATTATTATTATAATCGCCACTATTATTACATCCAGACCATAAGGAATTCTTCATCTCACATTATAAGTGATTCAGTTGTAAATGATACAAGCGGACCTGTATTCTATGTTACCAGCTACTTAATTATATCAGAAGTTACTGAAAGGAAGACTTACATCTGTGAGGCTTCAAGTGTGTCAGGAACAACCAGTAGATATCTTCTACTTGTGGTTCAAGGTACCAAATCTAATTATTCTCGAACTTGATTTTTCAGAAAATATAAGAGTTGATCAATAAAGATAGCGGTTATGTAATTGAACTTCAATAATAGTAACTACCTAAATCAGTGCTTTATATATCTGATGAGATGAGTTCACCAATTAGTTCTTTTTAATTTATGGACTATAGAATTTTAATAATACTATCTAAAACAGTGCTTTATAATGAAATCAGGTTGCCAAAGAGTTCCATGTGTATAAGTGACTGGGAATTGTTCTTAAGAGAATTGCTGTCAAAATATGTCAAGAATGATACTAACAACACAGCCTGATAAATTAAACCAGTATCCCAACTTATTAGGCCCTTAACAGCTATGATTGTTTCAGTAATTATCAATGCTAGCTTATTCTGCTACATATAGTTTGAAATAAAATTCAATTGCTATACACATCACTTTAATTTTAGACTTCAAAGCTGAACAATTGAAATAGTAACAGCAAAGAGCAAATGAACATCAATATGGTACACACTTTATTTATTAGCTAAGTGAATACAGCGTAGCAACAGCAAATAGTTGATTCATAATTTGTGTACAATACAATAATTATACTATGTAAAATTGCAACACATGTATGATATGATTTCAGACATTCCCAACATTACTTTACCGCCTCAAAACCAGACCACGTTACAAGGTGACTCGGTATCTATTCACTGTACTGCTAATGGGCTACCTGCACCCAACATATCTTGGTTCATTCAACAAAATGATATTACCATACAATTAGACAATAGTCAAGACTTCTATATCAACACCTACAATGTCAATGAGAACCTAACCGTAAGCACACTCACACTGTATGCAGAGAGATTAACACAAATTTGGCTCGTAATTTGCAATGCTTCAAATGTGATTGGAGAGGATACAGAAGCAGCATACTTGACCATTTACAGTAAGTTGACATATTCTAATGTAATCGTCACACTAATGCCTCCTGATCTACATATTAATATAAGGAGACCTCCATCATTCAGAAAACTTAGATGATAGTATCAGTTCACCATTGCAACTGTTGCAATAGTTGTGGCTGAATTTTTTTTTATCTTATATACTTTCAAACACTCTTCCCATAGTCTATACAAAGTATATCATGGTATGAAATGCATTGTACATTTGAATATATATTATACATGTACTTTAATAAAATGCACAGAAAACACTAATAAGAACATCTAACATTAATTAAAATAAACAATATGACACCAGGAAATTATAAAATATTATTAACTAAAGCTACATCTCGTAACCAAAAACAGAAGAGATGTTTACTCTGAAATGTTAAGATCTATTTTAAGAGCAGTAGCTAATGCAATTACTTTTTTTTTTTCAATTAGAATACAAATTTCTAAGCCAAGAAAACAATTTTTTATATAAAATTTGTTAAATTGTAATTTGTAAACAGGTGTTCCTGATATAGTTACATATTTTACTTAATCAGACTACAATTGAAGGAGGTACCATTAACTACACCTGCATTGCTGAAGGATTTCCTCCACCAAATATATCTTTGATTTATCATCAAAATAATGTTTCCCATCAAATAATTACTACCAAAGAACAATACGCTGAAAATCGTACAGTGAGCATATTCGTATTGTCTAGAGTAACAAAGAACTCAATGGGAAAATATGCTTGCAGTGCTGCAAACATTGTTGGAAGAGATATGGTATCAAGCTACTTAACTGTTCAATGTAAGTTCTTAGTGCTGCAGGCACATGCATTGATAAAATTTCAAATTCTTACAATAATTATATGTCAATACCCCGAGTAATGATGAATTAAATGTTATAGAATTAAATATTCTTGCTTAGTTACAAACATTTCATCATTTGAAGATTGCATACAATTAATTAAAATAATTTGCTTGTTCATTTATTTCAGTTGCTCCAAACATAACATCAAATCCAATGGTCAAGACAATCATTAATGCCACCTCAGTGAGCTTCTCTTGTGTTGCTGAGAGTAATCCCAGCTCTAATATATCATGGATCCATCATGGACTAATTATTGAAAATAATGGCAACTTCACAATTAAAACCATTTATACATATACTTCATATACAGTTAGCAACAGTACTTTAACTATTAATAGTGTAAATTCATCACAAAATGGCACTTACACCTGTATTGCCAGCAATGAAATAGGCAATGACTCTGAAATTTACACCTTACTAGTTTATGGTGAGATAATTGATTATTAAACTTTTTTACTTTATTATCACCACGGATAGTTACAATCTAAACCAATAGTGTACTAATAAAAAATATTACACAATAGGTGCTAGGAATATAGTTTAGGATCATTATAATAAATTATCATTGTTATAAGCACATGGACACATTTGTATTCATTTCAGTTTTGTTCTTCTAATTGAATTGTTTTTGTTGTGGTTGTTGTTGTTTCTTTGTTGTTGTTTTTTGTTTTGTTTTTGTTTTTGTTTTTGCAGTGGCTCCAACTACAACTCTTCCTTTCATCAATCACACAATTGTGGCTGGCTCTGCACTGGATCTAGCATGCATAGCCAATGGCTTCCCTTTACCTGTCATAACATGGTTGGTTCAATCTCACGAAAGACTAGAAGAACGAGTAACAAGTCCAACACATTTCAACATTACTCACAATTACAGCCATAGCACTTTCAGGATAAGACATGCTAGACCGCAGTTGACTGGTGTGTATACTTGTATTGCCAGTAATGCAGCTGGCAGTGACACAGAATCAACTAATGTAGTTGTCCATAGTAAGTTAATGAGTAATAATAGTAAGTAATAGTAATAAACTAGTAGAAGTTACAAACAATGAGAACAATTTCACATGGTACTCAAAGATATCTGGTGTTACAATTTTAATCAAGACTATTCTGCTCCATGGAGTATGCTTCAGTTGATTAACACAGAAACAATGATTTCATTGTGCATACTGAAGAAGGCTCCATCAGAAATGTCTTGATTTTAAATTAATTTTACATTTAGTTTTCTTCAACTAATTTAAATAATGAGTGAATGTTGTTAAATGCTACCTGGAATTACTGAGACTCAATATAATCTATAATATGCTGTCAAAAAGAATATGATTTCAGTGTCCAGCTGCTAAATACTACACTTGTGGTTTAAAAAAACTATGCTAAGAACTGAACTTATAGTGATCTTTCTCTTAATTACTATTTGTGGTGATGCAGTAATAGTATCAGCTAATAATAATATATTACCTACCACCCTCAGTCACAATGTTTTATGAATGGACATAAACTTTTTATCCGGGAGAAATTCTCCGCACAGGAAGGTATTGAGTGAATACACTTATCTCCAAAATACGGAGTATAGCCAGCCCATTTCCAGCAAAACAATCTAATTAACAAGTAAAATAATAACCTCATGTTAGCAACTAGAGTCAACAACTTTTTAAATAAAAATTCCCAGCTCTCCTGTCACAGATGTACAAATAATAACAAGTGTTGCTTCATTTATGCAGCTCAGTATATTTATTTTTAATCATATTTTGACGTTTTGCCAATGTCTTCCTTCAGGGTCAGTAAGTGCAAACTCTCTCCTAAATGTCAAAAGACAATCTATCTTTTAATAATTAATTACAAAGAAACCTGCGGTTATTTCAACCGAGGAGAAAAGAATCGTAATGTTCGGTGTCATAAATAATACAATCTGTGTTAATAGTAAGCTCACTACATTTTCAAAGAGTTGCATCCTCTTACTGTAACATAGTCATGAGAACAAAGGGGGTTTTTTGTAACGTAAAAAAAGAAGTTGAATCTAAAAAATATTGCTACCAATTCCATATTAATGACAATTTTCTTATTGGTGTATTCTAAAATACAAGAGGTGATACATATAAAATCATTTTATTTTACAAGCTGAATAGGCTAGGCAATATATGTCACAAATATGTACAATGACCAAGCTATCTAAATCTGACCATAAACATTCTACTGCAATTTCCTTTTATTCACAAATTTTCATGCACAAAATATTACACAATATCTGAATAAAACTATCAGACTCATTTAACATATGTATTCAATGCATAAACCTTTATTTATGGCATAAATAGCCAGCTAAATTTTAGTTGCTTCTACCATAGTCAACTATAAAACATTAGCTTGGAATTTTATCACAGACCAGAAGTCATTTCAATCATTTTCTCTTTTACGCTAGCTAATCAGCAGATTTGAATACATTATTTGCATACCAGTTATAATCAGTGTTGATAGTAAATTCTGGTAATGTATGCATATAATATATTTGTAATATATATATGCTTGACATTACAGGCCCTGCTATGTTGTTTCGGCAAAGCATTTATCAACTAATAGAAGTAACTGAAGGTGAATCTGCCACTTTCTTTTGCACAGCTAGAGGAATTCCACCACCAACTATTAATTGGCCTACAGCTAATATTAGCACTAAGCATATCATTAAATTACATACTCAAGAGACAAATTCATACTATTACACATTCTCCAACTTTACCTTACTGAACGTTACAAGAAGTTCATACAGAGAGTACTCCTGCAGTGCAAGTAATTACATTGGCAAAGATATTCACACTTTCAACTTATCAGTAAATAGTAAGTTTAAAACAGAACTAAATACTTTCATATCTCATTTGCAAGAAGTAACCCTATACTATTTTTTATTCATGTCTTCTTGTGTTGTATAGCATAATAATAATTTCACTAATAGAATTTTAATATTACACTTGATTTCATATGAGTCTGATAACTTTTTTGTATTTGAATATTACATCTCAAGAGCTTAACTTGGATTTCTTAAGTGAATGTTAGTATGTAATTATAGTAGTTTTTCTAATGTACCAACTTTAAGATGTCGAGCCAAAAAATTAATAAAATTTAACATTTCCATGTTCAACAATTATATAGTTCCACCATCAATTATTGATACTACTGATCACACAACTCAGCTCATAGCACCAGCAAAGGTTCAACTTTCTTGTACAGCAGAAGGATACCCTCTTCCAGACATCAGATGGAGAAAAATCTCTTACGATGGCACTACGGAGCTATTTTTTCCAAATTTACAACATCCAAGAATTTCAATAAGTCAAAATATGAATGTCACCTCAACTTCCACCACAAGTATCTTCACAATTGGTACATCTTATGCCAATGATTCTGCTAACTACACTTGTGAGGCAGAAAATAAGATAAGGACTATCCTTTCAAATCCTCTTATTACACACATTCATTGTAAGTAGCCATAATTATATATGACAGTGAGAATTTGAATTTTCTTATTATTTAAAGAATTGTATTTCAGTATATTGATTTGTTTTCTTTTCATACTACTAAATTGTTATAAATTCATAATAAAATATACTTGTACATCTACAGTATCAACACCTACAAATTTCTCTGTCCACACAACTTCCACTACCAGTGTTTCCTTATTGTGGGGACATCAAGAAGCAACAGCTTTAGATTACTATTATGAAGTAATTATAAAGAGTTGTAATTAATGATCGTATTTAGTGTAAATAATTAATTATAGTCTATAACTGCACCATATTAACTGTATTTAAAGCCACAAATGGCACTTTAATACTACAATTACCACATTATGTAGGTGTTTTTAGGTGTTGTCATTAATGGAAGCCAAAGTTCTTCAAGAGTAAAATTTAATTCCAAAAATTCAACTATATTCTTGAATGGGACTTGGAACGTTGAGGTGACAAACTTATCTCCAGGACATAGATACAATATTTCAATCAGAAGTGTCTTTGGATTGTATCAGCAATACCAAAGCATAATCGTGGGACCATTGACAATAGTTACTGCATCTAGTGAGTCAATTGTTATTCCTTGCCGTTGTACTTGAAATTAGTACCTGACTATTTTCACTCAAATCGATTATTTCACATAAGATTTCTTACATTCAATGTTTTTATAACGTTTTATTGTTTTAGATGCACTTTTCCAATTGCGACTGCAATTGATAACCTCTTGCTCAAGTTGGATAGTAAGTACCTGATTGCATTCATACATATAATATCTTATTAGCTGAAAAAGGTGCCGAATAATGTGCCATGTGAAAAACATAAGAATAAACATATAATTGTGGCCACAATGCAGTGAGTACAATATAATGTCCATAACTTTATCACTAGCATAATTATAACGGTTAAACAATACAGACGTTTCGACACCTCCAGATGTCATCATCAGTGAGAATAGTACTAATAAGTGAGAATTCCTAGGAAATAAACAAAAAAAGTTGTTGTTTTTGTTTATTCTTACGCATTTTATGATGGCATTTGTATAGGTGTCGAAATGTCTGTATTGTTTCATTGTTATATGCTAGTGATATAGATAAAAGATAGTTATTATAGATATTGTTCCTGCAACACTAGCAGGTTTAAATACAATATAATGTGTTTGTGTGTGCATTCATTTCCATTATTAGAATGAGAAACCCACAGAGAAGTCTTCTCAAGTGGATCAAAAATTAAATTCAGTACTTCAAAAAAACTGTAAATGCAATCTTGCACAAAACAGAGTGATTCGCAATGGAGTATTTATATGCTACAAAGATTCTCCTGAATTCATTACATACAGAGGTCAGATCTATGGCACTGCTGCACATTCAGTATCAGAAATGATAGAATTCATAGAGCAATGGCTGAAAACTAGTCCTTCTCTACAAATTCAAGCTCAGCTTCTGCATGTGGAATCAAGTTGTCCAGTAGAGGTGCAGTCAGTCAATGAAAAAGAATGCTTAACGAGTGGTGTGACCACATCTACCATTGCATCCAGCTCTCCACTGAGCATCATGACAGTTGCTGCCATAACTGGAGGAGCTATGTGTATTGTCATAATGACATGCTCCATAGTAGCAGTTATTACTTGTTTTGTGGTAAGAAGGAAGAAATCTCACCACAATAAGAATTCACAATGTCACCTCAAAGACGCCCACCCAGAAGAGAAGATGGATGAAGTCAGGAGACTATGAACAACAATAGACTTGCTAATGGGAACTCATTAACAGTATGTTTTTGTGTGTACTATAGTGTTATGTGTAGAGTTCACCATGTTTTACTTCCTTTTATGGTCATCTAGTTGTTGTGTTCTATATTTAGTGTCCAATTAGATTTGTGTACATGCGCGGGAAAGGGTTTTATATACTACGGCCCTGACTACGGCTTGTCAGTTGTTGAGCTTGTCTGATTTTGCATAAGTCCAAACTCTCCTCTGTCATTCAATACCTTACAATCCTATAAGGTGGGCCTTGAGTCTCCTAGCTAGGAAGGTAGGAAGTTGAGCAGTTGGCCTTTGGTAACAGAGCACTGTCTGCGAGCAAGCCTCTTCTCTGGTGGCAGCGGTAGTCAGGTAGCTTAGCGATATTACAGTTCATCGTTGGACAAAAGTACCAAATTTTGCATGAGACTTTCTTTCAACCTACTTAATAATATTAGCCTAGGAGCCCACCGGAAAATTTAAGCGTGCTCGCTGAGTGACAAAATGGCTGCCAATATTGGCATCAACACTGTTTATAGAATTCTAGCATTGTTTTAACCAACATAAATCATTATTTTGGACCATACAGAACTTTATTGATGTATCTAGTATAACTGTTTATTCATAAAGAGTCATGGTTGCATTTACAACTGCATAGTGGTGAACAGGCCAGATTAGCTTTTGCACATTTGCATCTTTACAGTCTCCTTTGCAGGCACATTTGATTAACTGATTGCATGCCTTCGAAACCTCTGGTATAGTTATCCAAACAGGCACCCATGACTTTCCAGGTGTAGCCTTGGACCAAGCAAATTCACTAGGAGGTGGTACCACTTGATATACCTGAGTGCTAGTTGTCCATATTCCAGCTTGGTATACTGCCCGTTGTGAATGTTGAAGAAGCACATTCTGTGTTGGTGGTATATTGTCAATGCTTCGATTCTTGCGGCAAAACAGTTCCTCCCTGGCCTCATTCACTGAACTCAGTGGACTGGTTTTGTCATACAGTACAACTGTGAATCTTTCTATTCTCTGAAAGTGGTCAGACTCAGCATACAAAAGCTCAAAGGGATGAGCAGCCAAAAAAGTAAATGTTTGAGTAACCTCCTCATAAGCCTGCCATGCCTGCCATGCTGACTTCTTGCCCCTACCTCTGAATGCTGATGTGGTGTCACAGCCGGTCAGTGCATGGAACACTGGTAATGCTCGTGCTCTTGGCTCTCCAATACTGATGCATATGGCATTAATAATGTTGTAGAACCTGAAGTTCTTACTTGTGCTAAACGCGATCCAAACATCAGCAGATGATTGAGTAGAAGTTAGGTTGAAAATGCACCAACCAGGATAGCAATAACATCACTATCGGCAGTGCGTACTTTGATTGTCCTCATTCCATGTTCCAGTGCATGTAACAAGTGCACGACAATTCTGGTGTCTGCTTCCTCATGGTTGCAGTCAGGCATTGCAGTACTATTGAGGCCTAAAGATACCCACAGACTCACCAGACGTAATGTACACAGCTTTGTCTGGTGGGAAAGTGAAATCAGCACACTTAGATGTGAGAAATGCAAAACGTTTTTTCTTGTTGTTTGGGTCGCGCAAGAAGTCCATCCAGTTGCTGGGGAGCTTTGTTTGACTCAATACCTTCCTGCGCAATCCTTTCCCTCTCTTTTCTCGGGTAGACTCCTTCAGACTATCTGCAATGTAGGTGTCCCATACCACATCTATCCTTGATGATTTCTGCAGCTGATCAATCAAGTAAGGGATGAACACGTGCTCCGCATATTCATTGAAAGTACTCACAGCTTTTGTAGAGAGAATGTGTACGATAACTGCACCATCTAGTACTGTGCAATCATACATAGAAGGAGGATCAGACACCTCAGCCTGCTCAATACAATTTAGCATATCAGACTTCGTGCCCAGCAAGTAAAGCTTTCCTAAGTCTGACAGCGAAGGTGGGAAGGACTGGATCTCATGGGCAAAGAACTCCTTCAAGTCTCCTTCACGACTTTGCATTGATATATATAACTGGCTAAAGAGTGCAACATTGTTTTGCAATGTTTTGATCTTCTTTCCCTGCTTGAAAATTGCTTTTGGCCGAGGTCTCTTGTAAAGAGCAAGGGAATTCCTCTTGATTGGGTCATGAATAGAAACAGTGCGGTCTTCAAGAACACTTTTGACAAACTCTTGATACTGCTTCTTGCCAGTTTCTTCTATACCATACATAGCATTTGACACCGATTCATCCAGGCAGTTCCGATTGTCAAGCGTTACTAACTCTTGAAAATCATCCAAGAAGGGATTACCCATCCTCTGTATCGTTTTGAAGAGGCTACTGACTTGCTTCAGGAATGCTTTCTGTGTTGCATAACCCTGCTCATGGTGTTGAAAATGTTGAGAGCCTAGTTTGGTATCAGGAAGATACTCCGCCTCAAATAGCCTCTGCAGTCTTGCCAGTTCTGGCCCTGAGAGCATCCACCGCCTGAAGGCAACAGGATTCTCAGTGAGTCCTATACAGCCACCAGAGCCTTTCACAAAAGCATTTTCCTGCTCATGAGCCTGGTCAATTGGAATAGATGAAAACTTTTTGTTGGTCTTTGAAATAACCCAGTGACATTCCTGGTCAAATTCATCTTTGATAGACATGGGCAAATGCTTCATGTCCCTGATGTGGACAGGAATCCACCTGGAATAATTCACATGGTCCAAGGCAAAGAATAGGGGTGTTAGCTCCTCCAATACATGCACATATAAAGGGAAGTTTTTCTCCCTGTGAGCTCGAACAAAGATCAGGATGAGAGTTTCGTATCTCAAGATGAGGTCCCAAAACATAAATGTGGGACTCTTCTTCAGCATGTCACTTCGCCAAGCTTCTTCAGAGAGATTGCTCCCTATTTTCAAGAAAGCTTCCCTTTGAAGTTTCTGGAGAGTCAAAAGGGTGACCTGGTGTGCATGCGAGATGAGAAACTTTCAGAAATGAGTCAGCTGTCCCAGAAGAGGCTACATTTGCCTCAATTAAAGCTGTCGTCCAACCAGAAGCTTCCAAAAGATCTCCCAATGTATTCTAGAGGGCCATCTCGATATGCAAACCACCAAACATTACAACATGCACTGACTCACCATGTGTGACTGGCCACCTCCACTGTACGAGCTTTGCCAGGGCAAAAATGGTTGGTCAAAGGTGGTAACTGGAATTTGTCCTGGGTTGAGATGCTGAATTGCTTGCCTCACCACATCCATGCCATGCTTTATCATTGCAGGGGTAGTAGCCTTCTCATAAAAAAGAGGCAGCAATGCACACATAGCTGGAGGGTCTTCTGTGAGAGGTTGCTGTGAAGCATGATATGCAGCCCATGCTAAAGCATCTTCACTGGTAATTTCCCCTTTCTCAAAGACTGCCAATTTTGTTCCTTGGACTTTGCTTCATCAAGGCAGGTTTGCAGTGTCATAGGAGTTGAGAGAAGAGGTACATCTTCCTCAAGGCAGTGCAGTGTTTCCTCAAGGCTGGTCTGCAGAACTTCTTCAAGGCAGGTCTGCAGTGGTTCCTCAATGCAGGACTGCAGCAATTGCATATTGGTTGCATGATCAGATACATCTTCCTCAAGGCAGGTCGGCAGTGATTGCACACTGGTTGTATTGGTTGAGAGAACAGGTACATCTACAGAAGATGTCTTCAGAGCTACTGCGGGAACAACAGCGTAGCTGTTAGGTAAGTTATGTTGCTTGGTTCTAGAAGGTGATGTTGTAGCAGCCCTACTTTCACCAGGATCAGCCCTAGTTGGAAACTGGAATAAACTTATTCCAGTACCCATGAAATGCATTTTCAGCAGTGGTTGAGCTAGGGTTGTGATCTAGATTGTCCAGAGCACCAACAATAAACAACCCTCTCCGTAGACAAGTAGGGGCCACTACTCCATCTTCTTCAAACTGCTCAGAGACAGCAGTAGCAATCTCATCCTCAACTTCCAAAACTCTATCATAAGATATACAAATTCCCATGTGATGCAATTGCTGAATGAGTTTCTTGCTCCTGGTCACTTGATGAAGATTGAGACCAATGTAAATAGGCAAAGGTGGCTCATGATCAGGAGAATGTCTTGTCTTTGCAGTACAAGAAGCTGAACCCCTTTTCTTAGTGTTGTATACAATGGCCTGACCAACTGTTAGGCATTCCTGTGATTCACATTGGTCTTGGTCTTTCAAGTTAGGACCATTGAATATAAGAGAGGTAAGTAATTTGAGGCTTGAAGGAAGTGAATTCTCCTGGCAATGTGGTGGGAAAGACCCAGTAAACTTGAAGCTGCTGTGATTGAAAATATCAGTTCTGATTATTGTAGCAGCTTTCGCCAGGGTAATAGCATCCTCAGAAAAATCCAGCTTCTTCATAGCTTCCCTCAGTGTACTTTGCACTGCCTTGTTGAATGTAATGATGGTGTTTCTGCCATCAAATTGTTCATCAGCTTCTGCAAAGTGTTCCAGCAAACGTTCCTTCAGCCTTGTTTTGTTAAATCCCTTGGAGATGCCAAAATCTTTGAGACGATTCATGTAGAGGGAATGGATATCTGACAGCTTGAAAAGTGATGTTCCAGAGCCAACAGTTTTCTCAATATAGCTTACCAACAGTTTTCTCAATATAGCTTACCAACTCCACAAACACTCTAGATATGTTCATATTTTCTTCATCTGCATGAGCCTTTTCTTCATCTTGATTCAGCTTCCTTATATGACTTCTATAACGGTTTCTGAGGCTGGTAAGACACTTCAAATGGTACTTGGTTTCCTTTGCAATAAGGTCTCCACCATCAATACGACCAAGAAGTTCGGTTTCTTGTAGGACTGTGATCATAGTTCGTATGTTGCTGTCAGCATCAAATGTTGAAACTTGATGGAGATCACCTTCTTCGTGACCCAGAAAACACAGCAGTCAACTTCAATTGCTTGCCGTTTGCTAGGTGGCCTTTGTTCAGGATTATCCATGTGCTTAGCTTTCCTTTTCCTTGCTTTGGTCAACTTAGAGTTGTTGTACTTTAAGTGACAGGATTTGTGCCAAGATGCACGGTGGGTTAAAAGGTCAGCAGCACTTACATTGTCACCAAATTAATTTTTGAAGTGTTAACACTGAATGTAATGATTTCATCAATAATCTCATTCTATTATAAGTGCAATACATATTTTGGTGGCCATCTTGTTTTACAAAGGCATTTCACAGGGGCTCCTAGGCTAAAATTAGTTAGTAGACCCTAAAGAAGCATCATACAAAATTAGGTGCTTTTGTCCACCAAAAAACAGTAATCATAAAAATTGACACTAAGCCACCTGACTACGGGTAACAGCTACCATACCCCGACTGACCCCACATAACTGATGATCCTTCAAAAACTCCTGAAGAATCTAATGACTACGAATGTATAGAAATGTACAACAAAAAATGTGACACCACAACTGAGAATAACCAGAATTTTTCCTTCAGTACTTGTGCAGTATACGGCTTGCATAAACAAGATCCAGGAAAGGAGCATGAAGAGCACTATGCTGCTATTCACTAAAGTGGAACACAATAGTAGCTCACAAAGTAGTGATTATCCTTTTTTCTTTTTTTAGTTTCTGTGATAAAAACATTGTATTTTGGTATAACAATACTTATAAAATGATTTCTCGTAGCTTTTATTTTTGGTGTAATTAATATAATTGAAAACCTCATTATTTTTGTAAGCAATTGTATGACTAATTATAATACTCTTATTGTAACCGTCCAATATGCTATTATACTACATCCAGCCTGATTTATGATTGCTCAAATTGATATTATATACATTAGGAGGCATGAAAACAATGTCTCAAGCAAAACATTACATTTATGAAGGTAAATAAGCTGTGTGAAATATACGAGATACCACTGTTATAAATGACCAAAGCCATTTTGTTGCTTTAAGCTTGCTTCTTTTGATATATATAATGTGTTTATCATTTGAAATAATTGCTATGGCATTGAAAGCCTTTGCTAGAAGTATTTACCATCTATATAGCTAAAATTATGAAAGAACAGTGCATGACATTCAAAACTCCATTTTGTTGGGGTTGAAGCAAGTGGATTTCCTTTCAGACATCACATAATTTATATCTATGTTTGTGCAGATGTTTGCTGTATATTACATATAAATGCCTCAAACAATTCTTTATGTAAACACTGCGTATACACTGGGTTGATCCTTGGCTTGCCAGTTGCTACATAAAATACAACAATCGCCTTGAAGCAACGAGTTACTAATTTCTTACTCCTTAGTTTATTTAAGTATGTATTTGCATTTGAATTAGTTTTTAGTTATTTAAATTTACAAACTGTATTTTAGATTCAATTTCAAATTAGAAGGATGTCAATTTTAATGTTTAGATTATTGATATTTCAACTTTGAACTTTGCATATTCATTACTTAAAGCTACTGTGTCATATCATACTCATCCTATAGAGCCAAGTAAACTGATGCTAGTTTATATTACTAAACCGTCAGCTCTTTTATAAGCAATAACAGCAATAGAATGAGTGAATTAGCACACACAACTCTGTTTAAACAAACAATGACCTTGATTCAGTATACACAATGTCGAAAATGAATATGAATGCTAAAATTCATGCATGAAATTACATTCAGCTGCAGCATAACCAATTCTGAATGTAGCGAATCATTATATTATGTACAATCCACAAACTGACAAAGCTGCTACTTTAAATTAATATGGATTCCATATTGCTGCTCCACCTTATTTGGCCATTCTTCATTGATGCAATTCCTCTAACCAGTTTTTATCCATATGGTCGTGAAATGAATGACTCTTTAGTGGGGCAAACCCTGAATGGCAATTCCGGTATCGTCAACCTTGCCAGCTCGTTTCTTTTCTCTGGAGAAGAATACAGGTCTCTTTATGTACGTTTTGAAATTCATTTTTCACATACTAACTGGCCCATGGGTTCCAGAACTTAGTGCTTGTTCTCATAAGCACTTTCTTGTTTTCTTGATATACTTTAAAGGCTTTGGCTTAAACCAATAAGTTCAAAGAGCTTGATAAGCACTTTTTAAGCTCTAAGCACTTTGAATGATAGTATAGCACACTTTCATTTTACCTCTGTGGAAGTTATGTGTGGCCATTGGCCTACGCAATAAATTCTGATATCTGCGGGCCTAAAAATGTCAGTCTACAGTCTCCTTCCACTAGGAATGGCTCAAAAAACTCCTGAGAATCTTGGACCATTATAATTTACCTGACTCCCTTGAAGGAGCTTAAAAGTCACACTACTGGACTTTTCCAGACTTGTATTCACTTTGGACATGACGGTGACAGCAGTGACAATATAGAAACATAGAGCTTATTCTCCATTGCTGAATTTCTTATTATCACGTTATTTGTATTTAGTTCCTACTGCTATTTCTCGTCCTCTTGTCAACCACACCATAATGGCTGGCTTCACACTGGATCTGGCTTGCATAGCCAATGGCTTACCTTTACAAGTCATAAAATGGTTTGTTCAAGTAGAGGAACACAAAGAACATGTTATGAATAACATGGATTCCAATATTACCCAATCCACTTATAACCCCTGCAATCAGCATTATAGCACTCCTAGAACATTGAATGCCAGACCTCTATTGACTGGTGTGTATACTTGTATTACCAGTAATGTAGCTGGCAGTGACACAGAATCAGCTGCTGTAGCTGTCCATTGTAAGTTAAAACTACAATACATTACGAGATAAAAATACATTCAAGTTAAACTGTTCAGCTACAATCATGTAAAAACATAAATTTAGTCAGTAAACATGTCTGAATATGAAATTCATTGACGGGATAAGTTCATATTTTTATTAACTTTAAGTTTGGTGTGCTATATAATTATTTGGAAACTAGACTGACATTTCATAGCATAATTAAAATATAGGGAAAATGAGAATACTCACTCCATATTATGAAAGAAAATCAATACTGTATTTTTTGAGAACATGAACGTAATATGTGGTCATAAGGTAGATATTTATTATTTGACTAAAGCAGCTAGGTTTATTTTGCCACTCTGTTTTTGTACTCCAAAATGGGAAAAGTTTGAAATACTCCTAGCGCTATCAGCTAAAGCTCAAAGTCAGCAAGTCATCTGGTAGATCAGGAAGTTATTTCCTCCGTGGCCAGCAGTTGATTAGAGCGCATGCCCGAGCAAACGCTGACGTCATTTTGTGCTGGCGTCTCAAGCATTCCCGACGCGGTCAGGGGTTTGTTGGTTATAAGGTGTGTGGAAGTTGTTTGGGGAAGCAAATGTACTTGCTAGTGAGTATTCTGAAGTAAAAAACAAGCTACAGCTTAATCTGCGTAACTTGAATTGTGTATTGGAGAGCAAATTCAATTATTTATGTATCTTGAAACAGAATTTCATGGCGGCGGAGCCAAAGTAATCCTATTATCCCAAGCTTGATACCTGGGAGGAATCTAGAAGATTCTTGAAATTAACAAGAATCCAGGAATACCAAGGAGGGTAGGTCACCTTCATAGCTACTATTAATATTAATGGAGGAAAAGATATACCTAGTGTATCTATATCTACAGGTATGGAAATATTCGGCACACATACAAAGATGACTGGGACAGTGAAGATGAAGACCTTTTGGCTGAAGTTTTGTCCGATCTCAACTTCGTCTCTCCTGAGAAAAGAACTTCAGCATCCTCCAAGGGAGAGATATGTTTAATCATGTGTAGCTATAGCTACATACATTTTATCCTTCAGTTTAGCATATTATTGAGTGCATTGTGTTTATTTTCAGTTTTCAGGTGGTTGCAACTTAGAGGACATGTAATATGTTAAGGTATATATCATTTATGCTTACAATGAAACCATTATATAAATATGATATTTTGTGTGTGTAGCCTGGCGGAGCTAAGATAACCCTGATTTTCAAGAAGATAAAGTGGTGAGATAGAAATAACAAATAAAGAATATTCAACATGTCTGTATTAATATTTGGTGTTCAGCCTCGGAGTATTTATTCTTGCCCCCTCAGGATAGTTCCACCGAGGAAGCATTCCAAGAATGTTATGCATTGAAGCATGAGGAGGAGCTACGTGTTCAGGATGAAATGGAAATCATAAGGTCAGAGAAAACTAGTATGAGTGAAGGTACTCCATCATGTCTTGGAGACAACATAGATAAGTGCACGATGTATACACTTGGACAAGATGCGGGGGAAAAGAAATGCACAAGGGAAGAGAAGAACTTAAGAGAAGCAAATGATGGAATAGAGTTGATGGACACTCTAATGGCAGAATATATTGTGACAGAAGCAAGGGATGTAAGGGAAGACAAAGATGAGAGAGAAGAGAAGAATGAGAGGGAAGAGAAACATGAGAAGGAAGAGAAGGATGAGAGGGAAGAGAAAGATGAGAATGAAGAGAAAGATGATAGGGAAGACAAAGATGACAGGGAAAACAAGGATGAAATTGAAGAGAATGATGAGAGGAAAGATAAGGGTAAGAGGGAGAAGAAGGGTGAGAGGGAAGAGGAGGATGAGAGGGAAGAAAAATACATGCTGGAAATGAAAGCTGTGAGGAAAGAGGATTTCAATACAGAGAAAAGTGTTAGGGGAAAGGAGGACATAAGGGAAGAGAGGAACACAAAGGAAATTGAACAAAGAAGAGAAAATATTAGCAACAGAAGTGCGGCAGAAGATGCTGTATGGTCAAGAACCAGTGAAACAGGAGTCACAAGGAAGACATGGAAAGTGCCAGTTACCAGTACTACAAGGACCGGAGATGCTACTAAGTATATGCAAGCAAACTATGCATTGTTGATATGCAGTGGAAAGAAGGACAACAGGTCTAGGAAATTTAAAAGTGAAAGTAACATGACACAAACTAGGAAGGAAAAGAAGACGTCAAAGGATGAGAAGAAAACTGAATCAACACGAACATTAATACAAAGAATAAAGGCAAAAAAATCATCTGAAGTTAAAAAATCAACAGAAACTGTAAATTCAAGCGAAGGAGAAAACTTGCTCATGCCAAGAAAACTGATTTAAAAGAACCAAAGACAGAGAAAGCAAATGCGATGGAGGAATCTACCAAGGTTGAAGCCATGACATCAGAAAATGAGGGCAATAAAAACAATGTAGACAGGAAACTATGGGATGCAATGTGTGGATTAAGAAAGAAGACAAGAAACTTAAAAGCAATGCTGGATAAACTATGGCGTATGATCTCCATTATTGGACAAAACACTGAAATCTTTCTAGATAATATTAACTCTTACAATGTCAGCTTTGGAATCTAAAACAGTTGCTTATTATTGTAATGACATTGAAATGAATTAAATTAAAATAA